>Ga0335079_10006220_pt1 | contig 13656 bp, 10 predicted proteins | sample Lox_Sample_33_FD_206719 | JGI IMG/M metagenome (GOLD analysis project Ga0335079, IMG submission 206719) | Soil microbial communities from Loxahatchee National Wildlife Refuge, Florida, United States - Lox_Sample_3.3 | ecosystem: Environmental > Terrestrial > Soil > Wetlands | place: USA... | reverse complement strand
TAGCCGACTTCCTGATTGATGGTGCCGTCCCGGTCCAGAAAAACGGCGCTCTCTCCGACGTCCGGCTGTTTCCTCCATCGATCATGCATCCAGAGCCACATTTCCGGACGCCGTCGAACCGCCTCCTCAACGGCGCGGGTCATTATCTGGGTGTTTGTCCAGACGTCATGCTCGCGATTTCCGGTCCTGACCAGCGGCAAGGGCTTTCCGTAAACAAGCCGATGGCCGCCTCCTTCTTCCCGATGCATGAAGCTTGGAATGACGGGGGCCCCCGTCTTGATCGCCATCAAGGCGACAACTTTGTGAGTATAGGCCAGCCGACCGAAAAAATCAACATAGACGCCGCGGTTTCCGACGACGTTCTGATCGATCAGGAACGCGACCGCTTTCTTCTGATGAAGCGCGGATAAAATCCGTCGGACGGAAGCGGGGTCCTTGCTGTTGATGACGGTGGCCCCGAACCGCTCCCGCTGCCGGTTGATCCACCGGTCGAGCCAGGGGTTGTCCAAGGCGCGTGCCACCACATAGGTCGGAACGCCCGTTGCGGAATTGACCAGACTCATCAGCTCCCAGTTTCCATAATGGGATGCCAGGAAGATGACCCCGTGTCCCTTCTGGAACGCCTCCTCCATATGGGACCGGCCCTCGATCCGGACGTCCCGAAGAATCGTCGACCGGTCCTGTCCGACGGCCCCCAAAAGTTCGATCAAACTTTTGCCCAGGGACCGGTACGCCGCACGCGCGACCTTCGTCGGATCAAAATCGGTCGTCCCGAACGCGCAACGCAGATTATCGAGCGTGATCCGCCGGCGTCGGGAAATCAGCCGGTAGGCCGCTTCGCCCACGAGCGCTCCAAGGGCCGGCGTCCAGGAGCGGGGCATGAGACGGTACAGGCCGTAGAGCGCCATCGCCAACCCGTACTCCAACCGGTAGCGCAAGGGATGATTTTTCCGCTTGACGGATTTCACCGGAAGACCCCGCGCAGCATCGATTCAAAGGCCTCGGAGTGATCGATGACCAGCTCCAACCGGGCCGCCCACCATGCCTTCGCGGGTCGTCCAAGCCTCTTGATTCGGACCGCATCTTTTTCGGTCGTCACGATTCCGACGGCATCCAACCGCTTGGCTTCGCCTTCAATCGCATCCAAATCCTCCGGTCGATACCGATAGTGATCCGGATAAACGCACGCCGCGGCCGAATCCGCTCCCCCCTCTTGAAGCATCCGGACGAAGCGATCCGGCTGCCCGATGCCCGTCACGGCGAGGAGACGCATCCCCTTGATATTTTCAAACGGCAAGGAGGAACCGGAACTGAACGGGATGAGTTCCACAATGCGATGGCGACTGGTAAAAATACGGGGATCGGAGAAGTATTCCCGAATGAACTTTTGCAGCTCAAGGGTCCGGTCCGGATCGACGACGTGGGTCAGAAGAACGGCGTCTGCCCGGCCTAATTGGTGTACGGACTCCCGAAGGGTTCCCCGGGGGAAGACATAACCATTGCCGAAGGGCTCCATCGCATCCACCACGAGAAGATTAAGATCCCTTTTCAAACGGAGATGCTGGTAGCCGTCATCCAGGACGAACACGTCCGGTTGTAGCGCCTCGAGGGCGTAACGGGCCGCGGCCACACGGTCGGATGATACAACCACGGGCACACCCCAAAGCCGGTCGGCCATAAGGGAGGGTTCGTCCCCCACCTCCTCGGGCCCCGGTTCGATGCCGGCCGAAGCGGAAACCACCCGGATCGTTTTTGCGCTTCTTCCTCCGTAGCCCCGTGAGAGAACGACCGGGCGATGTCCTTGGGCAAGGAGAAATCGGCAAACGGTCATGACGGTCGGCGTCTTTCCGGTTCCACCGAGGGTAAGATTGCCGATGCTGACGACCGGCCGAGGCATCCGGACGGACCGTAACAGTCCGACGGAGTAGGCCGCCGTCCGCGTCTCCTGCCATCCTTGATAAAGAACCGAGACCGCGCGCAAGCCCGCGGCGGCGAGGGACGTGAGCAGACCGCCTTTGGATACGAGCATTCGTTCTTTAAACCAGCGCTCAAGGCCGCTGCGATGATCGAGGCGAGTGAGGCCACCGAAAAGCCTTTCCTTCAATTGCTGCTCCACCATCGCCGACGTCCGGCCGGACGCCCCTTGATGAAGGCGCACCGTTTCCCGGGCGTGATGCTCCATGGCTTCCCGTCGGGCCGTTTCCGTCAGCAACGATTCGATCTCCCGGACCAATTCTCCGATGTCGTGGACCATCCGTCCGCCGGACGAGGCCAGGAGCAGGTCGGCCGTTTCCTGAACGTGCTGGACGAACGGTCCAAACAGCACGGCCCGCCCGAGCGCCGCCGGTTCCAACAGATTGTGCCCTCCCACCGGCGCCAGACTGCCGCCCACAAACACGACCGTTCCCAGACTGTATAGTCGTCCCAATTGCCCCAGCGTATCCAAAAGCAGAACATCCGCCCCGGACTCGGTCGTCGCACGATCCAAGTCGGAATACCGGATGTAACTTATGCCCTGTCGGGTCAGCAGCCCCGTCACGTTCGACAATCGGTTGAGGTGGCGCGGGGCCAGGATCATACGGAAGCTCGGCCATTGTTGTTTGATTCGGGCAAAACCGGTCAACAGAAGTTCCTCTTCCTTCTCGTGCGTGCTTCCGGCCACCAGAATCTTTTCATCGGAGCCCCAGCCCAGGCGCTCGATCAGTCGTCGACGTTCCGACTCCGACAACGGAACGGCCGCCTGATCGAACTTGAGATTGCCCAGGACCCGTACCCGCTCGGGTGAGGCGCCCAGTTCAACGACGCGTCGGGCGTCCTGCGCCGACTGCATCCCGAAGACCCGGATCCTGCGGAGCGTCTCACCGAACAGCCACCGGACCGTTCGGTAGCGACGGTACGAACGCGGAGAAATCCGGCCGTTGATCAGAAGAACCGGGATGTCGCACCGAGAAGCGGACCGGAGAAAATTAGGCCACAGTTCGGTTTCGACCAACAGGATGAGATCCGGAGCCGCGCGGCGGAGGAGGCGTGCGGAGATTCCCGGAAAATCCAGCGGGAAGAAACCGACCCGCACCCGGTTCCCAAGCCGTTGCGCGATCAACTTCCGGCCGGTCGGCGTCATCACCGACAAGACCAGGTCCCATTCCGGCCGGTCCCGAAGCCACCGTTCGATCAAAGGCAGCACGGCGAGACATTCGCCGACCGAGGCCGCATGGATCCAAACCCTCGTCGCCGCTCGGGCCGGCCGGCCCCAACTTCCGGGCCATCGACCCAGGCGCTCGGACAATCCGGTTCGGTATTCCGGTCGAACGATCATCAAAAGGACAAAAACGGGAAGGGTCAGCGGCAGAGTCAAAATCAAGATGAGGTTGTAGAAGACTACTCCCAATAGCGGTCCGCTCTTTCTGTAATGTCTCGAAGCTGTTTTTCCAGCTCTTGACGCTTGTCCTCGAGCACATCCCGGTCCGCGTCGTTCGGCACCCGGACGGGATCCCCCCAGATGAACACCCCGCGACTGAACGGATGCGGAATCAGAAAGCCGTCCCAGGACTGAAGGATTTTTTTTTAGAGGCGCTGAAGGCCAACGGAAGGATCGGCAATCCCGTCAGCTTTGCCAGTTCCACGACGCCCGGCTGGACCACCTGCCGCGGCCCCCGGGGCCCGTCCGGAGTGACTCCCAGGTCGTCTCCCGAACGGGCCGACTGGACGAGACGCCGAAGGGCCGTCGCCCCGCCCCGCGTCGTGGAGCCCCGGACGGCATGAAAACCGAAATACCCCACCGTTCGAGCGATCAGTTCGCCGTCCCGGTGCCGGCTGATCAAGATCGAGATCCGCTTCTTCCCCTTGTAGGCGAACGGCATCATCAACTGCCGGCCGTGCCAGAAGGCGACGATGAAATTCCGACCTTCGTACCAGAGCGCATCGGTCGTTTCGGAATTCAGGGTCGTCATGCGCATCGTCCATCGAAGCCCGCGGATCACGCCGTATCCCAGCCACGGGACCCATCGGACCAGCAGCCCGTCAAAGAGTTTCTGCATACTGTTCCCGGAACTGCAGTTGATAGAGCTTTTTGTAGACGCCGCCCCGAAGGAGAAGCTCCGCGTGCCGGCCCGTTTCGACGATCCGTCCCTGCTGGATGACGACGATGCGGGTGGCGTTCTGGACGGTCGACAGCCGGTGGGCGATCACGAACGTGGTTCGGTTCTTCAAAAGGTTCGCCATGGCCTTCTGAATATACATCTCGGACTCCGAATCGAGCGACGACGTCGCTTCATCCAGGATCAGGATGGGGGAATTTCTCAGGATCGCCCGCGCGACCGCCAATCGCTGACGTTGTCCGCCGGACAGGCGGACCCCGCGTTCCCCGATCATCGTGTCGTATCCCTGGGGCAGCCGTTGAATAAACTCGTGCGCGTAGGCCGCCTGCGCCGCCTCGATGACCCGGTTGCGATCGACCGACTCCAAGCCGTACGCAATGTTCCGCGCGACCGTGTCGTCGAACAGAATCGTCTCCTGGGCGACCAGACCGATCTGTTTGCGAAGCGAGTCCAAGGTCACGTCGCGGAGATCGGTCCCGTCGATGCGGATCACCCCTTCCGTCGGATCATAAAATCGAAGCAGGAGGTTCATCAGGGTCGTCTTCCCGGACCCGGAACTTCCCACCAGGGCCACGACTTCTCCCGCCTTGACCGTGAGGTCGATCTCGCGCAACGCCGCTTCGTCCATGCCGTCATAATGGAAGGAGAGGTGTTCGAAGGCGATTTCCCGTTCCACCGGGTGCAGCGCCCTTTTCCCCTGATCCTTGACGCGCTCGCTGGGCTGGTCCAGCATCCAAAAGATTCGATCGACCGCCGCGATGGCCTGCTGGACGATCGTCGAGGTGGCGGCCAGATGGCGGACGGGCGCGTACATCAGCCAGCTCGCGCCCAGAAAGGAAAAGAAGCCGCCCGGCGTCATCCTTCCCATCCGGACCTCGTGAGCGCCGACGCCGATGATCAGGGCCGCGGCGACGGCCCCGACCCCTTCCATGATCCCCGGCACCAGTTCCGAAAGCCGAGTCGTCTTCATCGTCTTCTGAAAATATTCCTGGTTTTTGCGGTCGAACCGGTCAATCTCGAACGGCTCGGAACCGAAGGCTTTGATCAACCGGACGCCGGACAGGGTTTCTTCCAGCAAGGTCGTCAGCTCGGCGATTTTCTCCTGGCCGGAATGGGCGATCCTCCGGATGCGTTTGCCGATCCGGCTCATGGGATAGTACGACAGCGGCACCACCACGATCGACACCAGCGCCAGCCACCAGTTCAGGTAGAAGAGCACCCCCATGAGGGAGATCATCGTCAGCGACTGCTGGAACAGGTCGCGGATGACGGTCGCGATCACCTGCTGGATCATGCCGGCGTCGTTGACGATCAGCGACATCAGGGCGCCGGTCCGTTGATGGCTGAAAAAACCGATAGGCATCCGGATGAGTTTTTGGAATAAATCCTTCCGGATGGCCGCGATGGCGCGGTTCCCGGCATAACGCATCAGATAAGACCGCGCGTAATTAAATCCGCCCTTGGTCATCCCGACTCCGACAATGGACGGGATGATCCAGTAGAGCAGGTCCCACTGATTCTTGATAAAGATCTCATCGATGATCGGTTTGACCATCCAGGCGTACGAAGCCGTCAGAAGCGCGACGGTCCCGGCACAGGCGGTGGCGCCGACCAAGCTTTTCCAGTGGGGCTTGAGGTATCCCAACAATCTTCGGGCCCTGTTCATGCCGTGACCGTCCGAGTCGTTTGAAATAAAATCTTCAGGATGCTGGCGGCGGCGCGATGGGCGGCGCCCGGCGAGCCCAGCTTTTGCCGAACCTCTTCCAGCGATTTTCGTTGTTCCTTCATCTTGGCCGGATCGCGCAGGTGATCCAGGACGACCTCCGCGATCCTCTCCGGCGTCGCATTCGACTGAAGCAGTTCCGGCGTCACGACCCGCCCGGCAAGAATGTTCACCAGCCCGGCGGACCGGATCTTCACCAGCAAACGGGCAAGGAGCATGGTGAGCGGGGCCACTTTATACACAATGACCATCGGGGTTCCGACCACGGCCGCCTCCAGCGTCGCCGTCCCGGAGGCGACGACCGCAAAATCGGCGCAGGCCAGGACCTGGGGCGCGTCGCCGCTCACCAGCCTCAACCCGTCGGCGCGCCCGAATAATTTCCGGCGAATTTCCGACATCGAAAGCGACGGCGCCACCGGCACGATTCCGATCACGGACGGCAGACCCGTCCGGATCCGTCGGAAAGCCTCCGTCATCCGATCCAAAAGACGATCGATTTCCATCCGCCGGCTGCCGGGCAAAAGCGCGACGACAACGGCGTCGTCGGAAATTTCGTAGCGGCGGCGCAGTTCCCCGCGGTTCAGCGTCGGCGGAATTTCATCCAGGAGCGGATGGCCCACGAACTCGCAGGGCACGCCGGCTTCTCGATACAACGGCTCTTCGAACGGAAAGATCACCAGCATCCGGTCGACCCATTTTTTGATTGTTTTGAGGCGGCCCGCCCTCCAGGCCCAGACCTTGGGCCCGATGTAATAGACCGTCGGAATCGCCATTCGTTTGGCCAGCTTCGCGACCCTCAAATTGAAATCCGGCGAATCGATCAGGACCACCAGGTCAACGCCGCGATTCATGAGGACTTCCTTGACCGCCTCAAACGCCCGGAGAACCGACCGCCATCTCTGGAAAACCTCGACGAGCCCCATGACGCCCAGTTGCCGATTGTCGAATACCAACTCCACCCCGGCCCCCTTCATTTTCTCCGCGCCCATTCCAAGAATCCGGAGGTCCGGCTGCTGGAGGAGAAGCGCCCGGGCCAATTCGGCGCCGTGCAGATCGCCCGAGGCCTCGCCCGTCACAATCAGGATCGTGGGTCCGGACACGTTGGGTTCCTCCCGTCCTGGTGGAACGGCGCGCCGCGCCCCCGCCGCAACGGTCATGATGGACTGACCAGCCGCTTCAACCAGCGCACGCAGAAATTTCGGACCGCCACGGCCTTATTCTGCATAAACAGCCCCCGATCCAGTCGATCGGCTTCTTCCGTCGTCAAGATCTCGGGCGCCAACTGCCGTTTCAGCTTGGCCAATCCCAAATAATCGTCCTGATAGAAGATCCCGTAGAGCCCGTTCCGGAAAAAACTCCAGCGACGGCCCCGTTCAAATGCGGTGGCGAGGTCGATCAGGTACGGCTCTCCGCTCTTCGAAATCATGATATTTTTCTTATTCCGCAAATCGCACAGGACGACGTTCCGTTCATGGACCGAATCGACGATTTGTTTCAGGCGATGAAAAAAATCATGGGAAAGCTCGCCGGTTTTGAACTTGGAGGCGTTCCGGCCTTCGATGTACTCGATCGCCAGGGCATAGCGGTCCAGTTTACCATAATAACGCGGGATACCCTGCAAGCCGGCCAGCTTTCGATACATGCGCGCTTCATTCCAGGTCGACACCAGCCCCACAAAGAACCGATACAGAAACCCCCGGGGTTGATAATCCTTGACGACGATCGGCCCCGCATCCGCCCGCACCAGAAGAATGTCCGGCTGCCAAGGCTTGGAGGGACGCAACGGCTCAAGACATCGCTGAACGAGATTCTCCCTCGTCACCCCGTCGATCGCCATGGCTTAGCGACCCAAAACCGAAATCCCGGCCGTCCGGGCCTTTTCCAATAGCAGGTTTTTTTCCAGCAAAATGCTGCCTCCGGCTTCGAGGACAAGAACCGTCGCTCCGACCTCGGACATCACCTCGATGGTCTGGGGGCCGACCGTCGGGAGATCAAACCGGACGTCCTGCTGCGGTTTACGCACTTTAACCACGACGGCCCCCTCGCCGCCGTGGCGGCCGCCGCGGCGGATCGTCTCGTCCGTTCCTTCGATCGCTTCCACCGCCAGGACGGTGCGATCCTTCACCACGGCGCATTGTCCGATGTCCAAGCGGCCGATCTCCTTGGCCAGCGACCACCCGAACTCCGCATCCTGCTCCTCCCGCGCCGTCAGGGGTCGTTCCGTCAACGGTCCTTTGGGCGTCAGGATGCCGGACAACATTTCCGTCGCCGAACGGATCCGGATTCCCTCCGAGGCCAGCTCGTCCGCCACGGCGCGGAGCAGACTGTCGTCTTTTTTGATTCCGACCCGGGCGAGCAGCGACAGGGTGCGAAGGTCCGGCCGGGCGTTTCCAAACAGCCGAACCTTTTTGATGCCTCCCGCCATGACGGCCTCGGATACGCCGGCGTTTTTGAAGGCCTCGATCAGTTTATTCAACTCCCCCACGTAGATCCACGTCAGTTCATCGACGTGCGCGGCCAGGTCGGGGTGGGTTTCGCCCTGATGGGCGACCGCGACAACGCGATACCCCTCCCGCCGCGCGGCCTGCGCCACCGTCAAGGGAAAAGTCCCGCTGCCGGCGATGAGTCCCAGCGTTTTCATCGGCACACACCCCGCTCGGACGTCTCGACGAACGTGGCCAGGTCCTGCGCCTCCGGTGAACTCGGAAGCTCGTTCCGGATCTTCTCCACGGCCTCTTTCATCGAAAGCTTGGATCGAAACAGAATTTTGTAAGCCGTCTTGAGCGAGGCCATCTGCTCGTCGCGGAATCCATGGCGTTTCAATCCGACCGTGTTCAGGCCGTACAGTTTGGCCCGGTTCCCCACGGCCGAGACGAACGGCGGAATGTCCTGCGCCACCGCGGAGCAGCCTCCGATAATCGCGTGCCGGCCGATGCGAACAAACTGGTGCACGCCCGTCAGTCCGCCGATGACCGCGTGATCCTGCACCGCGATATGCCCGGCCAGGGTCGCCGCGTTGGCCAGAACGACGTGGTTTCCGATCTGGCAGTCGTGCGCCACATGGACGTACGCCATGAGAAGGTTGTGGTCGCCGATTTTCGTGACGCCGCCCCCCGGTTCCGTGCCGCGGTGGACGGTGACGTATTCCCGTATTGTATTATTCTTTCCGATCACGACGTGCGATTTTTCTCCCTTGAATTTCAGATCCTGGGGAACGGAACCGATGGACGAAAAGGGAAAGAGACGGCACCCTTCCCCGATCTCGGTCCAGCCGTCGATCACGACATGCGAGGCGACCTGAACTCCCCGGTGCAATTGAACGTGTTCCCCGATCACGCAGTAGGGACCGACCTCGACGTCGTCGTCGATGCGGGCCTTCGGATGAATCAACGCGGTCGGATGGATTCGCGTCACCGGGCTCCCCCCTCCTCCGCGTCCTCCGCCAGCATGGCCGTCAGCTGGGCCTCGCAGACCAGCGTCTTTTCCACATGGGCGGTCCCTTTGAGCTTCCAATACGGAGGACGACTCTGGGCCACCGTCAACTCGAACCGGATTTGATCGCCGGGTAAAACCGGCTTTCGGAATTTGGCTTTTTCGATGGCCAGAAAATAGACCAGTTTTTTCTTGGGATCCGTGCTGGACTTGAAAGCCAACACGCCGCCGACCTGGGCCATGGCCTCGATGATCAGCACTCCCGGCATAATCGGGCGATCCGGAAAGTGCCCCTGGAAGTAGGGCTCGCCGATCGTCACATTCTTGATGCCCACAATCCGCCGGCCGATCTCGATCTCCTCGATGCGATCGATGAGGAGAAACGGATAGCGGTGGGGAAGGATTCCCAGAATGTCGCGCGCATCGATCATCGTTCACTCCGCTCCGGGGCGCCTCCGCTCATCGCTTTTTCAAGACGCTCCAATTTCATTTCCAGTTCCTTGATCCGCTTCCGAAGTTCGGGAAGATGCGGGAACGTGGCCTGGGCCTCGAGCCATTGTCGATGCGGCAGCGCCGGATAGCCCGACACGACTTGATTCGGACCGACGTCCTTCGTCACCCCGGCCCTTCCTCCGGCCACCACGTTGTCGCCGATCGTCAGATGTCCGGCGACCCCGGTTTGTCCGGCCAGCGTCACGCGACGGCCGATCACGGCGCTTCCCGAAATGCCCACCTGCGACACGAGGAGACAATCCTCGCCGACCGTGACGTTGTGCGCGATCTGAACCAGGTTATCGATCTTAGTCCCCCGCCGGATTACCGTCCGCCCCATCGCGGCGCGATCCACGGCGACGTTGGCGCCGATCTCCACGTCGTCCTCGATCACGACCGTTCCGATCTGCGGGATTTTGTGGTGCCGGCCCTTGTGCGTGGCAAACCCGAACCCGTCGCTGCCGATCACCGTGCCGCCATGAACGATCACCCGCTGGCCGATGATCACCTTTTCCCGGATGCTGACATTGGCATGGATCACCGTGTCCTCGCCGATTTCCGTTTCTTCGCCGATATAAACGCCGGGGTACAACGCCACGCGGTCTCCGATCACGGCCCGGTCTTCAACGGTCACGAACGAGTGGATGGAAAGATCGCGTCCAAGCCTCACCCCGTTCCCAATCGCCGCCAACGGACTGATTCCGACCGCTCGATACGGCTTCTCCACCAAAGCCGTCAGGATGCGGGAGAACGCATAATACGGATCCTCCACGATCACCTGGGCACAGGAGACATCGGGACGGGGCTTGGATAAAATCACGGCGGAGGCCCGGGTGTCTCGGAGCAGGGTGGCATATTTGGCATTGGCCAAAAACGTGATTTCCCCGGGCCGGGCTTCCTTGATCCCGGCCGCGCCGTGAATCAGCACGGCGGGGTCGCCGAGAAGGCGCCCGTCGACCGCTTCGGCCAGTTCTTTCAGTGCGACCGATTTCATGTCCCGCGTTTCTCCGAGCCGTTCGGGTCAGGGGAAGGATTTCTCAAACTCTTTCTCCACCAAAGATGTGAGATCGAGCGACTCCTTGGCGTAGAGCAAGACGCCGCCTTCGGCATTCCGGTCGATGATATAGGTATATCCGTCCCGTTCGGCCACTGTTTTTACGACGCCCTCGAGATCCTTGTTGAAGTTGTCAAGAATCTCTTTTTTCTTGTCCTGGACTTCCTTGTTCAGTTCGCCCGCCCGCTTCTGATATTCCACCACCTTTTTTTGCAAGGCCTCCTCTTTCTCGCGACGGGCGTCGGGACTCAACACCGCGGACTGCCGGGTGAGATCGTCCTGGAGTTGCTTGATTTCGGACTCGTCGAGATCAATGATCTTCTGACGGCTTTTTACAAACTCTTCCATGTCGGATTTGGCCTTCTTCCCGGCCTTGGTATCGTCCAGGACTTTCTGCGCATCCACGTATCCGATCTTGATGGAATCCGCCGATTGAACCGGCGCGGCGGCCAACAACAGGCAGCCGAGGAACAAACCGACGGACGCTCCAATTTTCCCCTTGTTCGATACCGCTTCTTGCATATTCTTTCTCCTTTCCGACATGAGCTCCTCATATTTCTTAGAATAATGTTCCGATGGTAAATTCCACGGCGCTGTGCGCTTCGGTTCCCTGGGGATGCAGATTGTATCCCCACTCCAGACGCAACGGCCCGATGGGCGATATCCAGCGGAGTTCAATTCCCGTACCGTATCGAAGGGCCCTGAGCAAAACCGGCTCGTCATCGTCAAACGCGCGCCCGGCATCGAAGAAAAGCACTCCCTTGACTTTGGCTTCCGGCACCAGCGGGAAGATGTATTCGGCATTGAAGACGAGTTCCTTGTTCCCGCCGAGAACCTCGTTCGTGGCGGGATCGACCGGACCGGCCCGTCCGAATTTAAAACCGCGCACCGTATTGATGCCGCCGACATAGAAACGTTCCGGAATCGGGAGTTCGGTCCCTTGCATGCCGTGAGCATAGCCGAACAGGCTGTGCAACGAGAAAACGGTATCCCAAAAAAGCGGGTAAAACTGGCCCCCATCCACCGTGGTCTTTACAAAATTATTGTTTCCGCCCAGATACTGGCTGGCGTATTGAACCGTCAACGCCGTTCGCGTTCCTTCCTTGGGATCAAAGTAAAAATCCCTCGTGTCCCGCGCCAGGGTTCCTCCGACGCTTCCGGTCACCGACTTTCCCGATTGTTCCTGGATTCGCAAAGGAGCCACTGAAGTCAGATGAAAGACATCCAAAGTCTCCAACGTATAATTCATAGTCCCGGTGATATATTCGGTGAAGTATTTCCCCAATACGACGTCTCCCCCGATCGTTTTTTCACTGTAGGAATCGAAATCCCGCCTTTGGTTAAACAGATCCACGGTTCCGGACACCGGATGGTCGAACATGTACGGTTCACGGTAGGTCAGACTGTACGAGTGGGTGATCTTGCCGAATTGAGCCTGGCCGCGAAGAAGCTCGCCCGAGCCAAAAAGATTTCCCTGGGTGATGTCCACCATTCCCACCAGACGATCGACGGAGCTGTACCCGCCGCCGACGCTGAATGAGCCGGTCGACTTTTCCTTGACTTGAACATTCAGATCCACCTGGTCCGGGCCCACCCGTTGCGGCACGATCTCCACGGAGTCGAAGAAATTCAGATTGTTGATGCGCTGGAAGCTACGCCGCAACAATTTGGTGTCCACCAGCTCCTGCTCGTTCAAGCGCAGCTCCCGGCGAATCACCTTGTCGCGGGTTTTGTCGTTTCCCGAGATCGTGATTTGACGGACCCGCATTTGATTGTCTTCGGTGACCTCCAGGGACAAGTCCACCGTCTTCATCGCCGGGTTCGATGTGTACTGCGGGATCACTGTGGCGTAGAGATAGCCCTTCTCGCCGTACAAATCATGGATCGCCGCCACGCCGTCCCGCAACACATTTTTTCGGAACAGATCCCCCTCCTTCAACTTCAAGGCTTCCCGCAGGCGATCGGTCGAAAGAACGTGGTTGCCGTTCAGGGTAATCGTTCGGACCCGGAACTGGTCACCCTCGATCAATGGAAACACAATGGACGTGCGGACCGTATGAAATTGGTAGGGATAGTCGATCTCTCCGTGCAGAATGGGAAAGGTCACAAGGGTCTGGGACCGGTCTTCCTTAAAATCGATCGACGGGGTTCCCACCTGGATTTGAAGGTACCCGTTGTTCAGATAATAATCCTTCAGCTTGTCGATGTCCTCGTTCAAGGCTTCCTTCTTGAAATATCCGCTGCTGGTCAGCCAGGAGGTCATATACGAATATTCCTGCGTGTCGATGTTTTTCTGAAGCGTTCGGCGCGGAAAGTTTTTGTTTCCGTTAAAGTCGATTTTTTTAACCGTCGCTTTGGCCCCTTCCTTGATGTAAAATGTCAGGGCCGCCTTGTCTCCCTCCATCTTCAGAACCGGGATAACAATCGTGTTATAATAGCCCTCCTCGTCATAATACTGCCGCAGCTTTTCCGCGTTTTCTTTCACCTCCCGATCGTCCAGGAAGCTCTGCGGCTTGATCGTGATCTTCTCCTTCAGCTTGTCGGCAAGAACTTCCACGTTGCCCACGAAGTTCGTCTCGGTGATGTAAGGCCGTTCGGACACCTGGTAGATGACCTTCACGCCACCGTCCGCCGGTTCCGAATCCACCCGCACATCCCCAAAAAAACCCAATTGATAGAGTGCGTTGATATCTTCGCGGATCCGGTCCGCCGATAAAGGGCTTCCTTCCGTCGTTTTGATCCGGGACCGAATGGTCGACGTCTCGATCCTCTTGTTGCCGCGAATCTCGATCGCCACGACGGTCTTTCCCTCCGTAGGATTTCCGATTTGTCCGAATGATGTTTGATCTAAATTAAGA
>Ga0335079_10006217_pt1 | contig 13658 bp, 10 predicted proteins | sample Lox_Sample_33_FD_206719 | JGI IMG/M metagenome (GOLD analysis project Ga0335079, IMG submission 206719) | Soil microbial communities from Loxahatchee National Wildlife Refuge, Florida, United States - Lox_Sample_3.3 | ecosystem: Environmental > Terrestrial > Soil > Wetlands | place: USA... | reverse complement strand
CCAGCTGACGTGCGTATGGTCGAGGTCGTATTCCTCGGCGGCGTTGCCGCCGACCGCGGTGGGATCGAGCCCGTCCTTCATCATCATGGACTCGAACGGCGTCCCCGCCATGATCGACTGCCCCACCAGGCGCTGTCGCCAGGCGACCTTGCCGTCCTTGTCGATGCCCGCCTCGATGCGGTGATAGTTGAGCGGCCGGTAACGGCCGCCGGTGATGTCGTCCTCGCGCGTCCAGATGAGGCGCACCGGGTACTTGCCGCCCGTCGCCTTGACGATCGAGGTCACCTCGGACACGTAATCGCAGTCGGGCGTCGCGCGGCGCCCGAAGGTACCGCCGGCCGCGAGCGTGTGAATGACGACCTGCTCGGGCTTGAGCCCGAGGATGGAGGCGGCCGTCGCCTGATCGAGCGTCTGGAACTGGCAGCCCGCCCAGATCTCGCACTTCTCGGGCCCCAGGTTGCACACGGCGGTGAGCGGCTCCATGGTGGCGTGGGCGAGATAGGGGAACTCGAACTCGCCTTCCACCTTGTGCACCGCCTGGGCGAGCGCTTTGTCCGCATCGCCCGCCTGCGCAGCGACCACGGCCTGCGTGCCGCGCGCGAGCTCGCGATACTCCTTCATGATCTGCGTCGTGCCGCGCTTCTCCGCGGCCGACTCGTCCCAGGTGACGCTGAGCGCCTCGCGCCCCCTGGCCGCCGACCACATGTCGCGCGCGACTACCGCGACGCCGCGCGGAATCTCGACGACATCGACGACGCCGGCGACCGCCTTCGCCCTGGAGGCATCGAAGGACTGCACCTTGCCGCCGAAGCGCGGCGGGCGCGCAACCACCGCCGTCAGCATGCCGGGAAGCCGCACGTCGATCGCGTACTGCTGGCCACCGGTCGATTTGGCGCGCGCATCGAGCCGCGGCAGCTTCTCGCGCCCGATGATCCTGAAGCTCGCGGGGTCCTTGAGCTTGACCCCGGTCGGCACCGGTTGTTGCGCGGCGCTGCCGGCGAGCTCGCCGAAGCTCGCCTTGCGACCGGAGGCCGCGTGCGCCACCACTCCCTCACTCACCGTCACCTCGGCGGCCGGCACACTCCAGCGCTGCGCGGCGGCGGCGGCCAGCATGGCGCGCGCGGTGGCGCCCGCCTCGCGCAGCTGCTGCCAGGAGTTGGCGACCGCGGTCGAGCCGCCGGTGAGCTGGATTTTGCCGCCCATGGCGAGATTGCCGTACATCGGCACCTTCGCCGGCGCACTCTCGACGCGCATCTGATCCCAGGAGGCATCGAGCTCCTCGGCCACGATGGCCGGAAGCCCCGTCCACACGCCCTGCCCCGCCTCGAGATGCTTGCAGAGCACGGTGACCGTGTTGTCGGGAGCAATGCGCACGAACGGCATGGCGAGCTCCGCGGGTGCGGCGGCGCCGGGACCGGGGGCGCTGCAGCCGGGCAGCACCACGCCGAGCGTGAGTCCGGAGCCGGCGAGCGTCGTGAGCTTCAGGAACTCGCGCCGGCTCAGCTCGTTGCGGGAGATACCGGCGGCGAGCGCCGCGGCTTCATCGAAATGTCGCAGATGCATGGCTCGACTCCTCAGCCGGCAGCGGGCTTGGCGAGTTTGGAGGCCGCCTGGTGAATGGCGTCGCGGATGCGGATGTAGGTGCCGCAGCGGCAGATGTTGCCCGCCATGGCGGTGTCGATGTCGGCATCGCTCGGCTGCGGATTTGCCGCGAGCAGCGCCGCTGCCGACATGATCTGGCCGCTCTGGCAGTAGCCGCACTGCGGTACGTCGAGCGCGATCCAGGCCTCCTGCACCGCACGCGCGGCGGCAGTCGCGAGCCCCTCGATGGTGGTGACGCTCTTGCCCTCGACGGCCGACACCGGCGTGACGCACGAGCGCGTCGGCTGCCCGTCGATGTGCACGGTGCAGGCGCCGCATAGCGCCATGCCGCAGCCGAACTTGGTGCCGGAGAGCTCGGCGTGATCGCGGATCGCCCAGAGGAGCGGCATCTGCGGATCGACATCCAGCTCGCGACTCGCTCCGTTCAAGGTGAATTTGACGGCCATGGAGACCCCTTTCTCGGGCACGGCGGACTGAGAATGTGATGGTCGGCCCGGTTCCCGCGTCCGGACCATCCCCCCTTGGGGAGATTAACGGACTTTAACCATCCGCCCACCGCCTGGGAATGTCCCGGGGACTAAGGTGGCCGCGATGCCCTCCCGTCCAGGCACCCCGACCCCGCGTTCCCGCGCGCGCTCAGCCCGCATTGCCGCGTGCCTCGCGGTGGCCGCGCTCGCCTCCTGCAGCCTGGGTCCCCGCTACCATCGCCCCGACATCCCGCCGCCCGATCATTGGGTTACGCCGGGAGACCCGTCGGCAGCGCAGTGGCCCCCCGCCGACTGGTGGCGTGGTTTCAACTCCGCAGAGCTCGATGCCTTCATCGCGCAGGCCGAGAGCGCCAACGACGATCTGCGCGCGGCCATCGCCCGCGTCGAGGAGGCCGACGCCCAGCGTCGCGTGGCGCTCGCGCCGCTCCTGCCCAGCCTCGCTGCCAACGCGACGGCGACCCGCGCACGCCAGCCCGTCCCGGCGAGCGACAGCTACCTGACCGGCAACGACTTCAATCCCCTCGCCACGGCGAGCTATCAGCTGGATTTCTGGGGCAGGAATCGCCAGGGTCTGGTGGCGGCGGCGGCCGCCGAGCGCGCCAGCCGCTACGACCGCACGACCGTCGAGCTCACCGTGCTCGCCGGTGTCGCCACGACCTACTTCCAGGTGCTGGAGCTGCGGGACCGGCTGGGCGTTGCCGAGCACAATCTCGCCAACGCCCAGGAAGTGCTGCGCGGCCTGACGCTCGAGCAGCACGCCGGCATCGCCACCGCGCTCGATGTGGCACAGCAGCAGACCGTCGTCGATACGGTGAATGCGGGGATTCCGCCGCTCAGGCTGCAGTTGCGCCAGAGCGAGGACGCGCTCGCGATCCTCATCGGCGCGGCGCCCGAGTCGCTCGACCTGACGCACGGCACGCTGGATGAGCTCGGACAGCCGGCGGTGCGGCCCGGGCTTCCGTCGGAGCTGCTCACGCGCCGCCCCGACGTCGCTGCCGCCGAAGCGCAGCTGATCGCCGCCAACGCCAACATCGCCGCCGCACGCGCCGCGTTCCTGCCGAGCATCTCGCTCACCGCCGGCGGCGGCTACGAGAGCGCAGCGCTCGCGAATCTGCTGACGCCCGCCAATCGCGTCTGGTCGCTCGCCGGCAGCTTGACGCAACCCGTATTCCAGGGCGGTGCGCTGCTCGGCCAGTACCGCTACTCGCAGGCTCGCTACCGCGAGCTGCTGGCCGATTACCACAAAGCGGTGATCGCGGCGCTCGCCAACGTCGAGGACGCACTCATCGCCGTGCAGCAGACGAGCGAGCAGGTGACGCGCCAGCAGCAGGCAACCGAGCAGGCGCGGCGCGCCTACCGCTTTGCCCAGACACAGATGCACGCCGGCACCATCAGCGTGCTGACCCTTCTCAACACGGAGACCAGCTTGTTCACCGCCGAAGACCAACTGGCACAGGCCAGGTACGCGCACCTGAGCGCGCTGGTGTCGCTCTATCAGGCCCTCGGGGGCGGCTGGCAGGAGAGCGCGTCCGCATGAACCCCCGGCTGCTGCGCGAGCCGCGCGTCGTTCTCGCCGGCGCGGCGCTTCTGCTGCTGGTCGTGGCGCTCTCGTGGCGGGGCATCGCTGCGGCGCTGCGACCCGCGGCCCTCGCCAGACCGACGGCCATCGCGGTCGACGTCGCGCGCGTCAGGCGCGCCGACGTCCCCGTGTATCTCGAGGGACTCGGCACCGTCCAGGCCTTCTACACCGTCACCATCACCGCACGCGTCGACGGCCAGATCGAGAAGGTGGCCTTCAGGGAGGGCCAGGAGGTCAGGAAGGGCGACCTGCTGGTGCAGATCGATCCGCGGCCCTACCAGGCCGCACTCGGCGTGGCCGTCGCCACGCGCGACAAGGACCGCGCGCTGCTCGCGAACGCGCACCGCGACATGGAGCGCTACGCTGAGCTCGCGCCCGAGGACCTGGCGAGCAAGCAGACGGTCGACACCCAGCAGGCGCTCATCGCGCAGCTCACGGCGCAGCTCAAAGGCGATGAGGCCGCCATCGATAGCGCGCGCACGCAGCTCGAGTACACCACCATCCGCTCGCCCATCGACGGCCGCACGGGCATCCGCCAGGTGGATCCCGGCAACAACGTGCGCGCCACCGATACCAACGGCATGGTGGTGGTGACGCAGCTCGAGCCCATCTCGATCATCTTCACGCTCCCCGAGGAATCCTTCGGGCAGCTGAGCGCGGCGCTGCGCCGCGGTGCGGTGACGGCGACGGCGCTGTCGCGCGATGACAGTGAGGAGCTCGATCGCGGCACGGTCGAGCTGATCGACAACCAGATCGACCAGACCACCGGCACCATCCGCGTCAAGGTGATTCTCCCCAACAGGCAGCGTCGCCTGTGGCCGGGGCAGTTCGTCAACGTACGCGTCATGACCGAGATGCAGCAGCAGGTGCTCACCATGCCGGCCTCGGCCCTGCAGCGCGGCCCCGAGGGCACCTTCACCTACCTCGTGCAGCCCGACTCGACGATCCGTGTGGCCCCCCTCACCGCCGGCGAGCAGAGCGGCGACATCGTGGTGGTCGCGAAGGGCCTCGAGGCGGGCGACAGGGTGGTGGCCAGCAATCAGTACCGCCTGCAGCCCGGCAGCCTCATCCGTGCGAACGCACCCGGCGTCGCCCGGTCCGGCGAGCAGGCCGCGGCAGAGCCCGCGCCGTGAACATCTCGCGGCCGTTCATCGAGCGTCCGGTCGCTACGACGCTGCTGATGGCGGGCCTCGCGCTCATCGGCATCGCCGCCTTTCCGTTCCTGCCGGTGGCGCCGCTCCCGCAGGTGGACTTCCCGACCATCCTGGTGACCGCGCAGCTGCCCGGCGCGAGCCCGGAGATCATGGCGACCTCGGTTGCGCAGCCGCTCGAGACCCAGTTTGCGCAGATCCCCGGTGTCGCGCAGATGACCTCGAGCAGCGTGCTCGGAGGCACGCAGATCACGCTGCAGTTCGAGCTCGACCGTAACATCGATGCGGCGGCGGGCGACGTGCAGGCGGCCATCAACGCCGCCGGCGGCCAGCTGCCGAAGAACCTGCCCTCGCCCCCCTCGTACCGCAAGTACAACCCCGCGGACTACTCGATCATCATCTACGCGGTGCACTCGGACGTACTGCCGATGACCGAGGTCGACAATTACGCCGAGACGGTGATCGCGCAGCAGCTCTCGCAGCTGCCGGGCATCGCCAACGTGGGCGTCGGCGGCCAGCAGAAGCCGGCGGTGCGCATTCAGGTCGACCCGGTGAAGCTCGCCGCCGTGGGCCTGCAGCTCGAGGACGTCGCCAGCCTCATCACCACCGCGACCGTCGACTCGCCGCAGGGCGCGATCACCGGCGCGCTTCACAACTACACCATCTATGACAACGACCAGCTGCTGAAGGCGGCGCCGTGGAACGACGTGATCGTCGCCTACAGGAACGGCGCGCCGATCCGCATCCGCGACATAGGCGTAGCCATCGACGGCCCGGAGAACACCCAGTCGGTCGCCTACCAGAACGGCCGCACCGGGGTGCTGCTGTTCATCCACAAGCTACCCGGCAGCAACGTGATCGACGACGTGCAGCAGGTGAAGGCCGCGCTGCCGCACATCATGACCTCGGTCCCGCCGTCGCTGAAGCTCGACCAGGTGATCGACCGCACCGTCACCATCCAGGCTTCGGTGCGCGACGTCGAGCTGACGCTGCTGCTGGCGATCTGCCTGGTGGTGATGGTGATCTTCCTGTTCCTGAGGAACTTCTGGGCCACCGCAATTCCCGGGGTGACCGTGCCGCTCGCGCTGCTCGGCACCGCGGCCTTGATGTACCTGGTGGGTTACAGCCTCGACAACCTGTCGCTCATGGCCCTCACGATCGCGGTCGGGTTCGTCGTCGACGATGCCATCGTGATGCTCGAGAACATCTACCGGCACATCGAGGCGGGGATGACGCCCTTCGAGGCGGCCATCAAGGGCGCGGGCGAGATCGGCTTCACCATCCTCTCCATCAGCATCTCGCTGGTGGCGGTGTTCATCCCGCTGCTGCTGATGAGCGGGCTCGTCGGCCGGCTGTTCCATGAGTTCGCCGTCACCGTGACCATGACCATCGCGGTGTCGGCGGTGGTGGCGCTGACGCTCTCGCCGATGATGGGGGCCCTGTTCCTGCGCGACGAGCGGCACGTCAGCCACGGCCGGCTCTACCTGCGGCTCGAGCGCGGCTTCCAGTGGCTGCTCGAGCACTACACGCGCGGACTCGACTTCGTGCTGCGCCACCAGCGCGAAACGCTGATCGCTTTCCTCGCCACGGTGGCCACCGCCGTGCTGCTGTACGTCGTAATCCCCAAGGGCTTCTTCCCGCAGCAGGACACCGGGGTGCTCGCCGGCATCACCGATGCGCCGCAGGACGTGTCCTTCGACGAGATGGCGGCCACGGAGCGTCGCCTCATGAAGGTCATCGGGGACGATCCTGCGGTCGCGGGCTGGGCCGCCTTCGTCGGCGGCAACGGCCCGCTCAACAACGGCTACGTGTTCCTCGGGCTCAAGCCGCGCGATGAGCGTGACGCCACCGCGGATCAGGTCGTGACCCGCCTGCGCAGGAAGATCGCCGCGGTGCCCGGCGGCACCGTGTTCCTGCAGGCGGCGCAGGACCTCAACGTCGGCGGACGCCCCTCGCGCACCCAGTATCAGTACACGCTGCAGGACGCCAACATCGAGGAGCTGAACGAGTGGGCTCCGCGGCTCCTCGGAGAGCTGAAGAAGCTGCCGCAGCTCGCCGACGTCGCCTCCGACCAGCAGTCCTCCAGCACCAAGCTCTCGCTGGTCATCGACCGCAATCAGGCCGCGCGCTTCGGCATCCAGCCGGCGCTCATCGACAACACGCTCTACGACGCCTTCGGCCAGCGCCAGGTGACCCAGTACTTCACCCAGCTCGCGAGCTACCACGTGGTGCTCGAGGTGAGCCCCCGGTTCCTCGGCCAGCCCGATACGCTCAACAGGATCTACATCAAGTCACCCGCCACCGGACAGCAGGTGCCGCTCTCGGCCTTCACGAAGTTCGATACCGGCCACACGAGCTATCTGTCGATCAACCACCAGGGGCAGTTTCCTGCGGTGACGCTATCCTTCAACCTGGCGCCCGGCGTGGCTCTCGGCGATGCCGTGAGCGCCATCCAGAAGGTCACGGCCTCCATCCACCTGCCGGCCGCGATCTCCGGCACCTTCCAGGGCACCGCGCAGGCCTTCCAGTCGTCGCTGAAGACCCTGCCGCTGCTGATCCTTGCGGCGCTGCTGGTGGTGTACGTCATCCTCGGCGTGCTCTACGAGAGCTACATCCACCCGCTGACGATTCTCTCGACGCTGCCGTCGGCGGGCGTCGGGGCGCTCCTGATGCTGATGCTGTTCCACTTCGACCTGTCGATCGTCGGAACGATCGGCATCCTGCTCCTGATCGGCATCGTCAAGAAGAACGGCATCATGATGGTGGACTTCGCGCTGCACGCCGAGCGCAACGAGGGACTCGAGCCGCAGGCGGCGATCCGCAAGGCGTGCCTGCTGCGGTTCCGGCCCATCATGATGACCACCATGGCGGCGATCCTCGGCGCACTGCCGCTGATGCTGGGGCGCGGCACAGGTTCGGAGCTGCGCCAGCCGCTCGGCTATACAATGGTCGGAGGACTGGTGTTGAGCCAGATGCTGACGCTGTTCACGACACCGGTGGTGTATCTGTATCTCGATCGCCTCTCGGTACGCTGGGCGCGCAAGCACCCGCCGCAACCGCAGCGGCATGCGCCGCTCGCGGCCCCGGGCAGCGCGGCAGGCTGAGAGCCACGTGAAGATCCTCATCGTCGAAGATAACGAGCGCGTCGCGCACTTCATCACCAAGGGCCTGCGCGAGGCGGGCCACACGGTCGAGCATGCCGGCAACGGGCGCGATGGCCTGTTCCTCGCCGCCAGCGAGCCGCACGACGTCATCGTCATGGACCGCATGCTGCCCGGCAACATCGATGGACTGGCGATCATCGAGGCGCTGCGCACGGCCGGCAACCGCACCCCGATCCTGATCCTGTCGGCGCTCGATGCGGTGGACGAGCGCATCAAGGGGCTGCGCGCGGGGGGCGATGACTACCTCACCAAGCCGTTCGCCTTCGGGGAGCTCCTGGCGCGCCTCGATGCGCTCGGTCGCCGTGCCGCGGGGGGCGAGGCCGAGCGCCTGCTGCAGGTGGGGGACCTGCGCATGGACCTGCTGTCGCGGCGCGTGACGCGCGGCAGCCGCGCCGTCACGCTGCAGCCGCGCGAGTTCAAGCTGCTCGAGTACCTCATGCGTCACGCCAACCAGGTGGTGACGCGCACCATGCTGCTGGAAGCGGTGTGGGAATATAACTTCGACCCGCAGACCAACGTGGTGGACGTGCACATCTCCAAGCTCCGCCAGAAGATCGAGCTCGACGACGAGCGGCCGCTGGTGCGCACGGTGCGCAACGCCGGCTACATGATGTCCGAGCATGAATAGGCTGCTGCGTTCCTCGCCGGTCACCTGGGCGCTCGGCTACCTGCTGCTCGGGCTCGCGGCGCTGGTCGCGTTCGCGGTACTCCTGTGGTACGCGTGGAACGTGAGCATCTTCTCCGGGCGCGAGGAGATCCTGCACGCCGATGCGCAGCACCTCGCGGATGTGTTCGCGCGCGAGGGCCCCGCGGGGCTCACGGCGCACATCGACGCGCGGCTGCGCCTGCAGATCGTCGGCGAGCGCACGCTGCTGCTCACGGATGCCGCCTACCGGCCGCTCGCCGGCAACCTCGCCGCCTGGCCGCGCGAGATCCCCGATGACTCGGGCGCGCACGCGGTGATGGTGAACGAGCTCGCCGGCCAGCCGGCGCACACGCTGCTGCTGCGTACCACGCTCCCCGGCGGCTACCACCTGCTGGTCGGGCGCGACCTCGGCTTTTACCTGCCGCTCGAGCGGCAATTCGCGTGGGGCCTGACCGCCGCGATCACCTTCCTCTTCGTGCTGGGGGTCGCCGGCGCGGTGCTCATCCGCCGCCAGGTGCTGGCACGCGTGCAGGGGATCCGTACCACGGTCTCCGCCATCATGGCGGGCGACCTGCACCAGCGGCTGCCGGCTCCGGGCTCGGGCGATGAGCTCGACACGCTCTCGCAGACCATCAACGGCATGCTCGATCACATCGAGCGCCTCATCCGCGGCGTCAGCGACGTCTCCAACTCCATCGCTCACGATCTGCGCACGCCGCTCGCCGAGCTGCGCTCGCGCCTCGAGGAGCTGAGCCTCACCCGCCCGGCACCCGCGCAGACCTTCGCCGAGATCGAGGCGGCGGTCGCGGACGTCGATCGCGTGATGCGCATCTTCGCGGCGCTCCTGCGGCTCGCGGAGCTCGACACCGGCGCGCGGCGCTCGGGCTTCGTGCGCCTCGACGCCTCCAAGGTGGCCGCCGAGGTGGTGGAGTTCTACGAGCCCGCCGCCGAGCAGAAGGGAGTCGCGTTCTCGTTCGCCTCCCGGGGCGAGGCCGCGGTGGCGGGCGACCCGGTGCTGCTCGCCCAGGCGCTGAGCAACCTGATCGACAACTCCCTCAAGTGCGTGCCCGAGCGCGGTGCGATCAGCGTCGAGGTCGGCCGGCGCAGCGATGGCGCGGTGGAGATCGCGGTCGCCGACAACGGCCCGGGAATCGCCGCCGCCGACAAGGCCAAGGCTACCGAGCGCTTCTTCCGCGGCGATGCCAGCCGCGGCACCCCGGGCGTCGGCTTAGGGCTCTCGATCGTCGATGCCGTGGCGAGACTGCACGGCGGCGTACTCGAGCTGCTCGACAACCATCCGGGCCTCAAGGCCCGGATGGTGCTGCCGGTCACAGATGGTCGGTGGAGTCGATGAAGTCGTCGATGTCCTTCTTCATCCTGGCGATTGACGCCGGATTCACGTACATCATGTGCCCGGCCTCGTAGTAGCGCATCTGGATACGGGCGCTCGCCGAAGCCGGCACGCCGAGATGGGACATCATGTATTCGGTCGCCGCGAACGGCGTCGCCAGGTCGTAGTAGCCGTTCAGCACCAGCACCCGCAGGTTCACGTCCTGAACCAGCGCCTGCGCGAGATCCACGTCCGAGTTGACGATCGGCTGCTCGCCGGCGTCGGTCTTGTGGGAGATCTTCCACCTCTCGCCGATACCGAAGTTGGTGGTGAAGTAGGTCTTGCCCTGCCCGAACTTGAGCTCGCCGTGGTAGTAGTCGAGGAACGCCGCGCTGAAGGCCGCGCCGATCGCGGCTGACTGCGGATCGTAGTCGGCCTCCTTGGCGAGCGGATCCTGCGTGGGGCCTACGAAGCGGCCGTCGAGCCGCCCGATGGTCTTGCGCTGAGTCTTCAGCAGCTCGTGCGCGAACATGATCTCGGAGACCCGCAGGTTGGCGAACTTGAGGTACTCGGTCGAGAGGCCGGTGTACTCGTGCAGCTGCGCCGCCACCGCGTCGCGCTCCGCATCGCTCAGGGCATCGCCCTTCAGGAGCGCCGCGGTGTACGGGCCCGTGGCGTAGGCGCGCACCTCGGCGAGGAACGGCTCGAGCGCCGCCGGCTGCTGCGGCAGCGCATGGTGGTACCAGGCGACCGCGGCGTAGCCCGGCAGGTACACCGAGTACGGCCGGTCGTTACCCGGGAGCTCGGCGAAGATCGCCTCGATGTCGGTCGCGACCGAGACCAGGATCAGGCCGTTGAACTCGAGCGAGCGGCGCGCGCGCAGATAGTTGACGATCGCAGCTCCGCGCGTGGTGCCGTAGCTCTCGCCGAGCAGATACTTCGGCGAGCTCCAGCGGTTGTTGTCGCTCAGGTACTGCGCGATGAAGCGGCTGAGCGAATCGATGTCGGGGTCGACGCCGAAGAACTCGTCGTCCTTGTGGTTGCAGACCGCGTGGCTGAGCCCGGTGCCCACCGGATCGATCATCACCAGGTCGCTCTTGTCGATGAGGCCGTACTGGTTTTCCACCGTGCGATAGGGCGCACTCGGGGTCGGGCCGGGGTCGGAGACCACCACGCGCCTGGGTCCCAGCACTCCCATGTGCAGCCACAGCGAGGAGGAGCCGGGGCCGCCGTTGAAGGCGAAGGTGATCGGGCGCTGCTCGCCCTCCTTGCCGCCCTTACGCGTGTAGGCCACGTAGCCGATGCTCGCGATCGGCTTGTCCTCGTCGTCGCGGACGATGAGCGTGCCCGCGGTGGCGGTGTAGTCGAAGAACTTGCCGCCGCCGTTGAAGTGGTGCTCGGTCACCGAGCTCTCGGCCAGCGGCAGCCGCCGCCATTCGTCCTTGAGGTCGCCCTTCACGTCGATGTGGCAGAGCCGCATGAGGGCCCCGGCATCACCCGGCGGCTCGGCGGCGTGCGCCTCCGGAGCCTTCGACGACTCCGGGGCGGCGCTCGCCGCGCCCCAGAGACCCATCAATGCCACGACACCCGCCGCCAACGCCTTCAGCATGAGACCCCCGGAGCCTTGAGTGGAGTAGCGCGGGCTTATACCACGCCGCGGCGGCGCCGTGCGCGCCGCGGCGCGCTAGGATCGCCATTGCCATGACCGACGCCGCCCACCCGCGCCCGATCCGCTCGTTCGTCACCCGCGCCGGGCGCATCACTCCTGCGCAGGAGCGCGCACTCGCCACACTCTGGCCGAAATACGGCGTGGAGGCGCGCGCAGCGCCGCTCGACTTCGCGGCGCTGTTCGGGCGCACCGCTTCGCGGACCCTCGAGATCGGTTTCGGCAACGGCGAGAACCTCATCGCCCTCGCCGAGGCGCATGCCGAGCGCGACTACCTCGGCATCGAGGTGCACCGGCCCGGCGTCGGGCGAGTGCTGCTCGCGCTCGAGGAGCGCCAGCTCACCAACGTACGGGTGATCTGCCGCGACGCGGTCGAGGTGCTCGAGCGAGAGATCGCGCCCGCGAGCCTCGATGAGATCCTGATCCTGTTCCCCGACCCCTGGCCGAAGAAGCGCCACCACAAGCGACGGCTCATCCAGCCACCCTTCGTCGCGCTCCTCACGCGCGCGCTCGCCCGCGGCGGCGTGCTGCGGCTCGCCACCGACTGGCAGCCCTATGCCCTCGGGATGCTCGAGGTACTCGAGGCCGCGGCGGAGCTCGCTAATCTCGCCGCCGACGGCGGCTTCGTGGCGCGCCCCGCCGAGCGCCCCCCGACCCGCTTCGAGCGACGGGGTGAGCGGCTCGGCCACGAAGTATGGGACCTCGCCTACCGGCGCCGCGCCTGAGGAGGCGCTGAGGCTTCAGCTCGTGCCGAGCGCCGCCCGCAGGCCGTCGAGCACGAACTGCACCGCAAGCGCGCCGAGGATGACGCCGAGCAGGCGGCTCGCGACGTTCGCGCCGGTCACGCCGATGACGCGCATCACCGGCTCCGCGACCATGAGGAGCCCGAGGACGATGGCGAGCACCAGCACCGCCGCCACCACCAGTCCCGCAAACAGCCCCGCCTGAGCCGGGAACTGGACGCGCCCGAACCACAAAAGGATCGTGGTGAGCGCCGCGGGGCCCGCGATGAAGGGGAAAGCGAGCGGAAAGACGGAGATATCCGCGCGGCGGCGGCTCTCCGCGGCCTCATCGCTCGAGGTGCGCGCGCCCGACTCACGCGCGAACACCATCTCGAGCGACAGCAGGAACAGCAGCAGCCCGCCGAAAATGCGGAACGCCTCGAGGCTGATGCCCATGAGTTGCAGAAACGCCGCACCGCCCAGAGCAAAGAGCAGCAGGATGGCCGCGGAGATCGCCACCGCCTGCAGCGCCATGCGCCGCTTGTAGGCGGTGCTGGCGCCCACGGTGAGCCCGGTGAAGAGCGGAATCAGCGACACCGGGTCCACCACCACGAAGAACACCACGAAGAATTTAAGCGACTGCTCGAACATTGATGCTATGCGGCGCCAATTGAGTCTTGAAAGCGTCACGGGCGAGGCGCAACATGAATCGCGCCGGGCAGCTTTTTTGCAGAAGTGTTCGCCGGGCCCGCGAACCGCGCGCAGCATAGCAGCTCGGGCGCGACGGGCCTTGGGAGGTTGCGACGATGACGGCCCCACATCCTGGCATCGGCGACTGGTATCGCCTCAACGGCGGCCAGCTGTTCGAAGTCGTCGCCGTCGACGATGACGACGGCACGATCGAGATCCAGTACTTCGACGGCACCGTCGAGGAGATGGATGTCGAGGACTGGGAATCGCAGTGGGACGACGGCGGTCTCGAGGCCGCCGAGGCGCCCGAGGACTGGAGCGGCTCGGTAGACGTCGAGGCGGGCGATGAGGAGACCCGCGGCTCGGAGAGCCTCGGCGAGGACCGCGACCTGCGGATGAGTCCGCTGGATGGCATAGATCTCTTCGAATAGCTCTACCGCGCGGGCCGCCAGGGTCGCGCCTTTCGCGGCCGGCAGCGCAGCCGATGTCCGGACGAATCGCCGCTAGGCGATTTTTTCCGCTTCAGCGAGCGCGGCGATATCCACTTCATCCGCGATCAGCACGAAACCGCTGCGCACCGTGAGCGCCACGGGCGTGAGCGAGCGGCCGGCGCACGGACC
>Ga0335079_10006214_pt1 | contig 13660 bp, 11 predicted proteins | sample Lox_Sample_33_FD_206719 | JGI IMG/M metagenome (GOLD analysis project Ga0335079, IMG submission 206719) | Soil microbial communities from Loxahatchee National Wildlife Refuge, Florida, United States - Lox_Sample_3.3 | ecosystem: Environmental > Terrestrial > Soil > Wetlands | place: USA... | reverse complement strand
GCGCCTGCCTCGCGGGGCGATCCCGCCCAGGAGGCGCCGGCCGCCAGCAGGGCCGCGGCGGCGTCTGGCCGCACGTCATGGACCACCAGCTCGTGGCCGGCGCCCAGGACGTTCCTGCTCATCGGTGCGCCCATGTGGCCAAGGCCAATGAAGCCGACTTTCATGATCTCTCCAGGCGGGCAAGGCGGGATGATCCCGGTGGCGGAGATGGGCGGTATGTCCGGCGCTGCTGTTAAGGCAGAGCCCAGCGGCTCAGCGCGGTTTCGTCAATAGTCACGCCGAGCCCGGGCTCCGCCGGCGCGGTGAGGAACCCGCCGGAGTCGATGAGCAGCGGCTCGGCCAGGAAGAAATCACGCCGGCGCTCGGTCCAGCCGGGCGGGTCGTAGGGGAACTCGACGTAGGGCCCCCCGCCGACGCCGGCCGCCACGTGCAGGTTGGCCAGCAGGCCGAGCCCGTTGGTCCAGGTGTGCGGGGTGAACCAGCAGTGCCGCAGCTGCGCGAACTCAGCGATGGTCCGGGCCCGGAGCATGCCGACGGCCAGGACGGCATCGGGCTGCACGACGTCGAGCGCGCCCGCGGAGACGGCGTCCAGCAGCTCGGCCGGGGTGCGGGTCATCTCACCCCCCGCGACGCGGATCCCCGTCTGCTCCCTGAGCATGCGCATGCCGGCCAGGTCACCGGCGGGCAGCGGCTCTTCCAGCCATAGCACACCAAGCTCGGCCAGCTCGCTGGCGAGCCGCCGCACGTCGGCGGCGTCCATCGCGGGCGAGATGTCGCCGGCCATCCGCCATCCCTGGTTGAGATCGACCATGATCTCGATGCTGTCGCCGGCCGCCGCGCGCGCGGCCCGGACGGCGGCCAGGCCCGCCGCGGCGTCGGCCCGGTCGATCCGGATCTTCACCGCCCGGAAGCCCGCCGCCTGCGCCGCGAGCACCGCGTCGGCCCGCTCGCCGGGGCTCTTCGACTCGCCGAACGACGCGTACGCGGGAAGGCCCGTGCGCGCCCCTCCGAACAGGGTGGACACCGGCTGCCGGCTGGCCTTGCCGATGATGTCCCACAGGGCTGCTTCCAGCGGCCAGTAGCGGCCCGCGTGGAAGCCGATGGTCTCGATCGCCCGCACGTGGCTGGCGATCTCGCGGGGGTCACGGCCGATGAACAGGTCCGCGAACGGGGCGAATCCGTCCATGGTGTCGCCGGAGCCGTACCCGGTGATGCCCTCGTCGGTGTCGACGCGCACGAGGGTCGCGTCGAAGTGGCGCCGCGGGACCGGGTCCCACGCCGCGCGGAACGGCGGGTCGAGCGGGAGCCGCATCCGGTCCAGGCGGATGGCGGTGATCTTCACCGCGGCTCTGATGCCCGGGCCGGGCCGCCTCCGTCCGCGCCACCGTCGGCGGCCTCCCGGCCGCCGTCGCTCCCGCCCGCGGGCTCCTGGCCGCCAGCAGGCGGCGAGTAGAAGGGATTGAACGGGCGGTGCCGCGCGGCGAGCACCTCCGTCATCTGCGGCGTGCCCGCGGCCCCCGCCCGCAACGCCTCCCTGGTCGCGGTGCGGTTGTTCGCGTAGACCTTCTCGGCGTCCCGGGCGGCGGGGTTGACCCATACCGCGGCGATGATCACGTTCTGGTCGGCGTCGGCCTCGCTGATGATCCCCTCGCTGACCGCATCGGCGACGCCACCGGCCACACCGGCCTGCGCCGCCCCCCAGGTGAGGGTCCCGTGTTCGTCGCCCGCGATGGGTGCCTTGTTGACGAACAGCGTCATCGGCTTGACCGGGAGCCCCGGGATCACCACCGCGACAAACGGCGTGTGCCCGGCGCTCGGGCTGGCCAGCGCCGTGGCCCAGGCCACCCCGACCGGCCCGGAGCGCTCGCCGAAGACGGTGTTCACGTGCGCGGCCTCCGCGCCCTCACCGATGTAGCTCTCACCAATGAACATCTGGGCCTCCCCAGGCGCGATACGCGCGAATCATGCCGCATGAGGACGATATCCGGGCCAGCCGGGCCGTGGTCAGGCCGGTCGCCTGCGGGACATCCGTGTTCGGACCGTGATCACCGCATGTATTGCAGCGCCAGCAACGAGAAACTACGCTGCCCCGCAGCCGGAGATTCCGGCCAGCGCGGCCTGCGCCGTCGTCAGGGGGATGACGCATGGCGACGTACATAGCGAAGCGCATAGCGCTTGCGCTGGTAACGCTGTGGATCATCAGCCTGATCGTGTTCTTCGCCGGGCAGATCCTGCCCGGCGATCCCGGCCGGGCGATCCTCGGCCCGTTTGCCGCCCGGAGCGCCGTGCAGGCCCTGGACCATCAGCTCGGCGCCGACCAGCCCCTGCTGACCCAGTACTGGAACTGGCTCACCGGGGTGCTGCACGGCAACTTCGGCGAGTCCTACCAGTACCGGTCGCCGGTCTGGCCGTTCATCCGGGCGGCCCTGTTCAACTCGCTCAAGCTGGCGGTGCTGGCCTTCGTCATCGTGGTGCCGCTCGGCATCACCGGCGGGGTGCTGGCCGCGCTCGCCTACGGGCGGGCGACCGACCGGGTCATCTCGGTGGTCGGGCTGTCCGCCGCCACGGTGCCCGAGTTCGTGTCCGGGATCGTGGTCATCGTCATCTTCGCCGTCGCGCTGAAATGGCTGCCGGTCTCGGCCGCGGCGGGCCCGGGAGCCTCACCGGGGAGCCAGCTCGAGCACCTGATCCTGCCCGTGATCCCGCTCATCCTCGTCCTGTTCGGCTACATCGCCCGCATCGCCAGGGCCGGCACCATCGAGGCGCTGAACTCCGACTACACGCGGACCGCGACCCTCAAGGGCCTGAAGCGATCGGTGGTGATCCGGCGGCACGTGCTGCGCAACGCGCTGCTGCCGACGGTCGCCGTCATCGCCACCCAGACCGGCTACCTGATCGGCGGGCTGGTCATCGTGGAGACCCTGTTCAACTACCAGGGGATCGGGAACCTCATCTACAAGGCCGCGGTGGCCAAGGACTTCAAGATGCTGGAGGCCGGTGTCCTCATCATCGGCATCGTGTACCTGGTCGCGACGCTCATCGCGGACGTGGTCTCCACCTATCTCAACCCGCGGCTGCGCCTCGGGGGCTCCGAATGACCGAGATCGCGGCGCCCGCGGCCACCGGCGTGGTGGTCGCGCAGCCGGGGCGCTCCGCCGAGCTCCCGCCCTGGCGGCTGCTGCTGCGCAGGCCGACGTTTGTCGTGGGCGCGGCGATCCTGCTGTTCTGGGTGGTCTGCGCGGTGTTCGGCAGCGCCATCGCCCCGCATGATCCACTGGCCCAGCAGCTGCTCGCGACGAACCAGGCGCCGTCGGCGGCGCACTGGTTCGGCACCGACCAGCTCGGCCGGGACGTCTTCTCCCGGGTCATCGTCGGCGTCCGCTACATCCTGCTGATCAGCTTCCTGGCCACCGTGCTCGGCACCGTGCTCGGCACCGCGATCGGCCTGGTCATGGGCTATCTGGGCGGGGTGGCCGACATCGTGGTCGGCCGGGTCATCGAGGCGGTGCTGGCGTTCCCCCTGGTCGTCATCGCCTTCCTGTTCGTCGTCGCGCTCGGGCCGTCCCCGGTGGTCATCACCTTCGTCGTCGGCTTCGTCTTCACCCCGATCATCGCCCGGACGGTCCGCTCCGCGGTGCTCGTGGAGAGCCAGCTCGACTACCTGTCGTCGGCCCGGCTGATCGGCGAGAAATCGGCGTACATCATGTTCACCGAGATCACGCCGAACGTGCTGCCCACGGTCCTGGTCGAGTTCACGGTGCGGCTGGGTTACGCCATCTTCACCGTCGCCGCCCTGTCGTTCCTCGGCTTCGGGGTCCAGCCGCCCACCCCCGACTGGGGGGCGGACATCGCCGCCAACTACGTGACCCTCGGCGCCGGGTACTGGTGGCAGACGCTGTTCGCCGCGCTGGCCATCGCCTCGCTGGTGATCGCGATCAACCTGGTCACCGACTCGATCGAGCAGGTGCTTGCCTCGTGACCACGACCGACATGCCGGCCGGGGCCGGCGCGGCCGCCGAAGACGACGGGGCCGGCCCCACCGTCGACGTCCAGCACATGGACGTCACCTACAAGGTCCGCGGCCAGGACCGGCTCACGCTGCGGAACGTCTCGTTCCAGGTCGGGCAGCGCGAGTCGTACGGGCTGGTCGGCGAGTCCGGCTCCGGCAAGTCCACGGCGGCGCTGGCGCTCGTCAGGTACCTGCCCAGCAACGGCCGGGTCAGCTCGGGGTCGATCACCATCAACGGGCAGGACCTGCTGGCCATGAGCGAGGCCACGCTGCGCGAGCTCCGGTCCCGGACCGTGTCGATGGTGTACCAGGAGCCCGGGCGCGCCCTGAACCCCTCGATCAAGGCGGGCCACCAGGTCGCGGAGGTGTACCAGATCGCGGGTTTCGGCCACCACGAGTCGATGGAGCGCGCCGAGGCCATGCTCCGCAAGGTCCAGATCTCCGACCCGGGCCGGGTCATGGACCGCTACCCGCACCAGCTGTCGGGGGGCATGGCACAGCGGGTCGTCATCGCCATGGCGCTGGCCGCGGAGCCTTCGCTGCTCATCCTGGACGAGCCCACCACGGCGCTGGACGCGACCGTCGAGGCGGAGGTGCTGGATCTGGTGTCCGCGCTGCGGGCGGAGTTCGCCACCTCCGTGCTGTTCATCAGCCACAACCTCGCCGTGATCGCCAAGATGTGCGACCGGGTGGGCGTCATGTACGCGGGGGAACTCGTCGAGGAGGGGCCGGCCAGGGAGGTGTTCGACTCCCCGCGCCACCCCTACACCGTCGGGCTCCTGCGGTGCATACCCCGGCGCGGCCAGCGCAAGGATCACGGCCGGCTGGACACGATCCCGGGCTTCCTGCCGCCGCCCGGCCACACGCTCACCGGGTGCGTGTTCGCGCCGCGCTGCGCGCTGGTGGAAGACCGCTGCCGGGAGGCGCCGCCGCCGTCCTTCCCGATCAATCCGGCGCACACCTCACGCTGCTACCGGCACGAGGCCGCGCCGGACCTGCCCCGGAGCACGCCGGTCGATGTATCACTGCCAGCACCGGCGGAAGCGGCCGAGCCGATCGCCCGGCTGGCGGAGGTGTCCAAGACGTTCACCTCCCGCCGCGGGGCCGTCCACGCGCTGGCCGGGGTGAATCTCGACCTGCAGCGCGGGCAGACGCTCGGCCTCGTCGGCGAGTCCGGCAGCGGCAAGACGACGCTGGCACGGGTGCTGCTCGGCCTCATCCCGCCGGACCAGGGCGCCATCATCGAGCTCGACGACCAGCCGCTGCCAGCCGACGTGCGGCGCCGGTCCCGCGAACAGCTCAAGTCGCTGCAGATCGTCTTCCAGAACCCCGACTCGGCGCTGAACCGCCGCCACACGGTCCGGCGCCTGATCAGCCGCCCGCTTTCGAAGCTGGCCGGGCTGTCCGGCCAGCGGCTCCGGGACCGGGTGTCGGAGCTGATCACCTCGGTCCGGATGGAGGACCGGCACCTGAGCCTGCGCCCGAGCCAGCTGTCCGGCGGGCTCAAGCAGCGGGTGGCGATCGCGCGCGCGTTCGGTCCCGGGCCCCGGCTGCTGGTCTGCGACGAGCCCACCTCGGCGCTCGACGTGTCGGTGCAGGCGGCGATCCTCAACCTGCTGGCCGACCTGCAGGCCAAGGAGCAGGCGAGCTACCTGTTCATCTCCCACGACCTCGGCGTGGTGCGGTACCTGTCCGACCGGATCGCGGTGCTGTACCTCGGCCGGATCATGGAGACCGGCCCGGCCGAAACGGTCTTCGCCGGCCCCCACCATCCCTACACCGAGGCGCTGCTCTCGGCGGTGCCCAGCCTGGACGGGCAGCGCCACGAGCGGATCCGGCTGGAGGGCGAGATCCCGTCCGCGGCCGACCCGCCGAGCGGCTGCGTCTTCCACACACGCTGCCCGCGGCGGCTGCCGACCGGCGAGTGCGAGACGACCGATCCCCCGCTGGCCGAGGTCGCGCCGGGCCACTACATGAGCTGCCATATCCCACTGGATCAGTTGGAAATACTGCAACGCGCCGAGCCACCAACGTGACAGGAGATCATCCGCAGGCTTAGCTGTTCTGATCCGTGCTTGACGCGCGGTACTAGGGAGGATCCCAGTGAATATTGATCACCGTCGGCTCGACCAGCTCCGGGAACGCCAGGGCGAGGTCGGGAACCACCTGATTGACGAATACGCGGCGGGCCGGATGTCCAGGAGGGAACTCCTGCGGCGCGGCACCATCATCGGGATATCGCTGCCCGTGCTCGGCGGCATCCTTTCCGCCTGCGGGAGCTCGGGCTCGAGCCCCTCGACGTCCAGCCCGGCCGCCTCCGGCCAGGCCGGCGCCACCATCAGGGCCGGCATCGTCAAGCCCACGGGGGAGATCAACCCGCTGACCGTGGCCGACCAGGGTGGCCTGGACATGCTCGCGCAGACCGGCGAGTACCTGACCCTGTCCGACCAGCACCTGACCCTGCAGCCGGTGCTCGCCCAGAGCTGGAGCGCCAACTCCACCGCCGACGTGTGGACCTTCAAGCTCCGCCAGGGGGTGAAGTTCCACAACGGCAGCCCGCTCACCGCCGACGACGTCGTCTACACCTACAAGCTGAACACCAACCCCAAGGGCGCGGGGAACGCGCTGTCGGCGTTCGGCGGCGCGCTGACCCCGGACGGCGTCGAGAAGGTCGATGACTTCACGGTGGCCTTCCACCTCAGCGCACCGAACGGCAACTTCCCGTACCTGACGTCGTCCGACAACTACAACATGATCATCATCCCGAACAACTACGACCCCGGGAAGTGGCAGAGCTCGTTCATCGGCACCGGTCCGTTCGTGCTGAAGAGCTACAGCCCGTCGGTGGGCGCGTCGTTCACCCGCAACGAGCAGTACTGGGGCACCAAGGCCCTGCCCGCCGAGACCCAGTTCACCTTCTACGCCACCCAGACGCCCGGGATCCTGGCGCTGACCAGCGGGAGCATCGACGTTCTCGGGCAGTTCGCGGTGACCGGCGGCGAGCAGCTGCTCGCCGCGGGCGCCCCGTACACCATCAACAACCTGAAGTCGAGCGCCCACCGCGAGCTGTCGATGCGCAACGACCAGGCGCCGTTCACCGACCCGCGGGTCCGCCAGGCGATCGCGCTCACCCTCGACCGGCCCGCGATCGTCCAGGCGCTTTTCAAGGGGCACTCCGACCTCGGCAACGACTCGCCGTTCGCGCCGGTGTTCCCCTCCACCGACACCAGCGTGGCGCAGCGTGCGAAGAACATCGCCATGGCGAAGTCGCTGCTGTCCGCCGCCGGGCACTCGTCCGGGTTCACCACCCAGCTGGTCACCGAGGACTTCCTGGAGATCCCGCAGTTCGCGCAGATCGTGGTGGAGTCCGCGAAGGCCATCGGGGTCACGATCAAGCTGAAGGTCGAGAGCTCATCCGCCTACTACGGCAAGGCCACGTTCGGGAACTCCGACTGGCTGGACGCGACCATGAGCCTGGTCGACTACGGGCACCGCAGCGTGCCCAACGTGTTCCTCGGCGCCCCGCTGCAGACCTACAACGCCAAGACGGGCACCGGCACCTGGAACGCGGCGCACTTCAACAACGCCCAGTACAACAAGCTGGCGCAGCAGTACATCGCGACGTCCGACCTGAGCACCCAGCGGCAGATCGCCGGGCAGATCGAGACGCTGCTGCTCAAGGAGACGCCGATCATCTACGCGTACTTCTACAACTACCTGTCGGCGTGGGCGAAGAACGTGACCGGGCCCTACCCGACCGCCATCGGCCACATCTTCCTCAACAAGGCGAGCAAGAGCTGACCGGCGGCTGAGCCTGACCTGACGGCGGCTGGCAGGGTCCATGCGGCCCGGCCAGCCGCCGTCGCGTTCCCCGGCCCGTACCACGCGGGCCGGCCGGGCCTCCCGCCCGGGGCCGGGGAGCGCCGGCCGCATCGGGAATAATGGGGCACCCAGACCGGTTCGCGACCCACGGCCCGCCGCCGCTCCCCAGCTGTCCGCCCATCGTGTGATCCATGAGCGGCCATCCATCTTCCCGTCACGCATATCGCGACACGCTGCCCGCCCGGCAACCGTGCCTCCAGGAACAGGGGGATGACCCATGACCGCTGCCAGTGGCACCGATGCCGCGATGCCCGGTCACGAGCACCGTGACGTGTCCGGCGGCTGGCTGCGCCCGGCCGTCTTCGGGGCCATGGACGGCCTGGTGACCAACGTGTCCCTGATCGCCGGCGTCGGCGGCGGCGGCGGGAAGGCGAACATCATCATCCTCACCGGCCTGGCCGGCCTGGCCGCGGGCGCCTTCTCCATGGCCACCGGCGAGTACGTCTCGGTCTCGTCGCAGAACGAACTGGTCGAGGCGGAGGTCCGCAAGGAACGCCACGAGCTGGAGGTCCATCCCGAGGCCGAGCGGGAGGAACTGGCCACCATGCTGCGGCACCGGGGGATCGAGCCCGGCCTGGCCGACCAGGTGGCCAGGCAGATCTCCACCAGCCCGGAGGAAGCGCTGGGCATGCACGTCCGCGAGGAACTCGGGGTGGACCCCACCGAGCTGCCCTCGCCGCTGACCGCGGCGGGCGCGTCGCTGGCCACCTTCGCCGTCGGCGCGCTCATCCCGCTCCTGCCCTACCTGCTCGGGTACGACTCGCTGTGGGCCGCGCTGGGGCTGGCGGCGGTGGCCGCGTTCACCGGCGGCGGGCTGGTGGCCCGGCTCACCGACCGGCCGTTCCTGCGCGGGGCCCTGCGCCAGCTGGTGCTGGGGGCGTTCGCCGCCACCATCACCTACCTGATCGGCTACCTGGTCGGAACGCGGGTCTGAATTCTGCCGGGCTAGCTACCAGGTGTCGGGGCCGAACGGGTCGTCGCCGTGCGCGCCCGGCGCGGACAGCAGGGCGAGGTCCGACTCCACCATCATGGTGATCAGTTCGTCGAAGCCGACCTTGGGCTCCCAGCCGAGCTGCTTGACCGCCTTGGACGGGTCCGCGCAGAGCTGGTCGACGTCGGCGGGGCGGACGAACGCGGCGTCGCAGACCACGTGGTCCCGCCAGTCCAGGCCCGCCACCCCGAACGCCCGCTCCACCAGCTCCTCCACGCTGTGCGTGACCCCGGTGCCGACCACCACGTCCTGCGGCACGTCGCGGGTCAGCATGAGATGCATCGCCCGCACGTAGTCGCCGGCGAACCCCCAGTCACGCCGCACCGAAAGCGTGCCCAGCCGCAGCTGGCGCTCCAGCCCGAGCTTGATCCTCGCCACCCCGAGCGACACTTTGCGGGTGACGAACTCGCTACCCCGCCGCGGCGACTCATGGTTGAACAGGATGCCCGAGACCGCGAACATGCCGTACGACTCGCGGTAGTTCTGGGTCAGGAAATGGCCGTAGGTCTTGGCCACCCCGTAGGGGCTGCGGGGATGGAACGGGGTCTGCTCCGTCTGCGGGGACTCGGCCACCATGCCGAACATCTCCGACGATGAGGCCTGGTAGAACCGGATCTGCCCGCTGCCGGGGCTGCGCGACCCGCTGATCCCGCTGCAGACCCGGATCGCCTCCAGCACCCGCAGCACGCCCAGGCCGGTCACCTCGCCGGTGAGCTCCGCCTGCTGCCACGACAGGGGCACGTAGGAGATCGCCGCCAGGTTGTAGACCTCGTCGGGCTGGACCCGCTCGACCGCCGCGATGAGGCTGCCCTGGTCGAGCAGGTCGCCCCGCACCAGCCGGACCTCCCCCAGCCGCTCACGCACCCCGCGCACCCGAGGGCTGGACTGGCCGCGCACCAGCCCCCAGACCTCATAGCCCTGCGCCAGCAGATGCTCGGCAAGGTAGGACCCGTCCTGGCCGGTGATCCCGGTGATCAGTGCCCGTCTCTTCATCGCTGCCCTCTCCACCCCACCGCACGTGCGCCCGGACGCGCCTGGCTGTGGGGACAGGTCCCGCCGGACCCGCCCCGGCGCGCCACTCAGGCTACGATGCGGCAGCTTACTGACGCTGGAGGGGCGCAAAGGCACGCGATGTACCCGATGGTAATGTTCGCTGCCTAGGGCGTCACCGGACGGCGGAAGCGGACGAAAGGTGCGAAGCTGCGTGCTCACGATCGGTCGCCCGCTCCGTATCGCGCTGGTCTCCTACCGTAGCAAGCCGCACTGCGGTGGCCAGGGCATCTACCTGCGCCACCTGTCCAGGGAACTGGCCGCGCTCGGCCACCACGTCGAGGTCTTCTCCGGCCAGCCCTATCCCGAGCTGGAACCGGGCCCGGTCCTGCGCACCGTGCCCAGCCTGGACCTGTACCGGGAGCCTGACCCGTTCCGCTGGCCGCGGCCGCCGGAGTTCCGCGACTGGATCGACGTGCTGGAGTTCACGTCGATGCGCGCGGGCTCCTTCCCCGAGCCGCTCACGTTCAGCCTGCGGGCGCTACGGGTGCTGCGGGCCCGCCGCGCCGATTTCGACCTCGTCCACGACAACCAGGTGCTGGGGTACGGGCTGCTCGGGCTGGCCAGGGCAGGGCTGCCGCTGGTGACCAGCATCCACCACCCGATCAGCGTGGACCGGCGGATCGAGCTGGCCGAGGCCAGGGGCCTGTCCCGGCTGGCCAAATGGCGCTGGTACTCCTTCGTGCGGATGCAGGCGCGGGTCGCCCGGCGGTGCGGCCCCATCCTGACGGCGTCACAGTCCTCCCGCGACGACATCTGCCGCGACTTCCGGGTCCCGGCCGCCCGCGTGCGGGTCATCCCGCTCGGCGTGGACACCCGCCTGTTCCACCCCCGCTCGGCCCGCCTTCCCGGCCGCATCGTGGCGGTGGCCAGCGCCGACTCACCGGTCAAGGGCATCGGCACGCTGCTGCGTGCGTTCGGCAAGCTTGTCGCGGAACGGGAGGCGCAGCTGGTCGTGGTGGGCAGGCCGGCGCCCGGCGGCCCCACCGAGCGCCTCGCCGCCGAGCTCGCCCTGGGCGAGCGGGTGCGCTTCGTCAGCGGCATCAGCGACACCGAGCTCGCCGAGCTGGCGGCGAGCGCGGAGATCGCCGTCGTGCCCTCGCTGTACGAGGGCTTCTCGCTGCCCGCGGTGGAGCACATGGCGTCGGGAACCCCGCTGGTGGCGAGCCGGACCGGCGCGCTGCCGGAGGTCACCGGTGACGCCGCGCTGCTGGTCGAGCCGGGCGACGCCGAGCAGCTCGCCGCCGGGCTGCGCGACCTGCTCGACTCGCCCGCGGAGCGGGCGCGGCTCTCGGCCGCCGCCTGGCAGCGGGTCCAGGAGAGGTTCACCTGGCCCGCCGTTGCCCGCGCCACGGTGGCCGAGTACGCGGCCGCGATCGCCGCCGCCGGCCCGGAGGGAGCTGGCCAGTGCTGACCGTCGACTTCAGCCGCTTCCCGGTCGGGCCCGGTGACCGGCTGCTGGACCTCGGCTGCGGCGGCGGGCGGCACGCCTACGAGGCGTACCGGCGCGGCGCCGGCGTGGTCGCCTGCGACACCGACATGGGCGAGCTGCGGGCCGTGGGCGGCATGGCCGCCGCCATGCGCGAGGCCGGACAGGCACCGGCCCCGGCACGCGCCCGGCCGGTGGCAGGGGATGGGATGGCAATGCCGTTTGGCAATGAGGTGTTCGACCGGGTGATCGCGGCCGAGGTGCTCGAGCACATCGGCGACGACCAGCGGGCCCTGCATGAGATCGCGCGGGTGCTGCGCCCGGGCGGGCTGCTGGCGGTGACCGTGCCCGCCTGGCTGCCGGAGCGGGTCTGCTGGCGGCTGTCGGACGACTACCACAACGTGCCCGGCGGCCACGTCCGCATCTACACCAGGCCCGAGCTGGAGGCCAAGCTCCGGCGGGCGGGACTGACGGTGGACGGCCACCACCACGCGCACGGCCTGCACTCGCCCTACTGGTGGCTCAAGTGCGCGGTCGGGGTGGGCAACGACGATCATCGGCTGGCCCGTGCCTACCACCGGCTGCTGGTGTGGGACATCATGAAGCGGCCGGCCGTCACCCGGGTGGCCGAACGGGCGCTGAACCCGCTGATCGGCAAGAGCCTGGTGCTGTACGCCCGCAAGCCGGGCGCCCGGGCGGGTGGCACCGGCCGGGAGGCCGGCCGGCTGGAGCGCGTACATGCCGGTGCGTGAGACGCACCCCGTGCCCGCCGTGCCCGGCGTGCTGACCGCGGCCGAGGTCCTGGCCACCGGGGAAAGCATCGCGGCGGTCCAGGAGCCATCCGGGGCCATCGGCTGGCCAGACGGCCACATCGATGCCTGGAACCACGTGGAGTGCGTGATGGCGCTGTCCGCCTGCGGCCTGCGTGAGCCGGCCCGGCGCGGCTACGACTGGCTCCGGGCAAGCCAGCGGGCCGACGGGTCATGGCCGAAGAAGACCACCGCCGGCGCGGTCACCGACCCGGCCGCCGAGAGCAACCAGGTCGCCTACGTCGCGACCGGCGTCTGGCACGAGCTCCTGGTCACCGGCGACGCGGCCTTCGCGGCCCGGATGTGGCCCATGGTGCGCAACGCGATCGGGTATGTGCTGGCCCTGCAGACCCCACGCGGCGAGCTCGCCTGGGAGCGCGCCGCCGACGGCCGCCCGGCCGGGTTCGCCCTGCTGACCGGGTGCTCCAGCGTCTACCAGAGCCTGCGCTGCGCGGTGGCGCTGGCGGAGTTCACCGGCCAGCCCCAGCCGGACTGGGAGCTCGCGGCGGGCCAGCTCGGGCACGTGGTCGCGAACCATCCTGAGGCGTTCGCCGACAAGAGCCAGTTCTCGATGGACTGGTACTACCCGGTCCTCGCCGGTCCGGTGCGCGGCCCGGACGCGGCCGCCCGGCTGGCCGCCCGCTGGCCCGACTTCGTGGTCCCGGGCCTCGGCGCCCGCTGCGTCAGCGACCAGCCCTGGGTCACCGGCGCGGAAACGTGCGAACTGGTGCTCGCGCTGGACGCCAGCGGCGACCACGGCCGGGCCAGGGAGCTGTTCGGCGACATCCAGCACCTGCGGGACGCCGATGGCGCCTACTGGACGGGCTGGCAGTTCGCGAACCGGGCGCACTTCCCCGCCGAGCGCAGCAGCTGGACCGCGGCGGCGATGATCCTGGCCGCCGACGCACTGGCCGGGGCGACCGGTGGGGCGGGCCTGTTCCGCGACGCTGGCGCGGGCGGCGCGGTTATTCCGCCCGCCGACGCCAGCGCCTGCGGCTGCGCCCTGCCCGCTCCCGGCTGAGCACGGCAGTTCGGGGCGGTGACTGGCGGCGCGGGTACCCTCGGTGCGAGCATGCGGAGAGGGGAGGAGGACCAAGCGCCGCACCGCTTGAGAGCTCATGAGTCCTCAGCTGGTCTTCAGCATTGTCAGCGTGCTCATGCTGGCCGCTTTTGTCGTGCTGGCGGTCATGGGCTTCAGATCGACCGGGCAGGCCACCCAAAAGCCGCCGCGGGGCGGGGGGAGGAAGGGCCGGCGGGGGCAGGCGGTGCCGCGGCAGACGGTGCTGGGCGGCCCGCTGCAGCCGGGCTCGGCCCGGCCGGGCGGCGCGCGGCCTGCGGGTGCCCGGCCGGGCGGCCCTGGCCCCGGTGAGGCGCGGGCGCGGCGGCGGCGTGATGAGCGGCGGGTGCTGCTGCCCGCTGATGCGACGGTGACGTTCGCGGCCGAGCGGCGCAGCGCTGATATCGACGCGATTTTGACCGGGCTGGAGGAG
>Ga0335079_10006212_pt1 | contig 13664 bp, 12 predicted proteins | sample Lox_Sample_33_FD_206719 | JGI IMG/M metagenome (GOLD analysis project Ga0335079, IMG submission 206719) | Soil microbial communities from Loxahatchee National Wildlife Refuge, Florida, United States - Lox_Sample_3.3 | ecosystem: Environmental > Terrestrial > Soil > Wetlands | place: USA... | reverse complement strand
GCCAGCACCGGTGCCGCCCACGGCACAGGGATGAGGAACAGGACGTCCCAAGTCAGCAGCGAGGCCGGCCAATCGAGCAGAAGCTTCAAACCGGCGTAGAAGGCCAGGTCCCAAGTGCCGAATGCAATGACGAACGCGGCCGCCCATTGGCCGGAATTCTCCGAAACTGCTAGCGCCAGTGCGGCCAGCATGATGATCGTCGCGGCTTCGCGCCCGATTTCGACTTCAATCACTCGAATCTGTTCGGGCGCCGCCGATCGCGTTTGATCGAGGGTCAGCAGCGGAAATAATTCGCTCGGCGCGCGGCCCGGATAATACTGCTGGCGCACGGGTTCGTGCAGCGCGCGCAAATAGCTCACCACTGCCGCTTCGAGATACCCGAACGCCACGCCGAATAACAACACCGCCAGGATTTGACGCCTCATAAAAGGGACAGAGACCATTTTCGCCGATTGCGGCCGGTGCGCCGTGACGAATCAGTGGCGTAGCGAAAGCACGCCGCCCGTGCGCCAGTCGTGTCCGGGGTTCTCGCTCTTTCTAGTGATCCCGCAGATAAATACGCTGGATGCCTCTGGCATCAGCGCCAATAAGGCCGAACGATGCCCCGTTCGCGGCGGTCAGCACTCCGCGACCCCGCCCATCCGCCACCCCGCCCATCCGCAACCCTGCTTGGACACGTTCCCGGTGTGAGCGGAATACGAACACCTCGTCAATGTCGTCCTTGCGAATCGTGATCGTTTGGTTCGGGTTGCGACGACCACTGCATCGGTTGTCGCTCTTGCCAAAGCGAACCCGCTGATCGAAATGGGACACACAAAATGTATCAACTCGTATTGCAGCTCCATTCACTTGGCGCGGCCCGGACAACACCGCTCGCTTTCTCCTATTCGTCGCGAAGCGCCACCATCGGGTCAACGGCCGTCGCGCGCCGGCATGGGAAATAGACCGCCGCCAGCGCGGTGAGCAGGATGGCGGCGGAAATGCCCGCCAGTAGCAGCGGATCGGCGGCACTGGTTCCATACAGCAGCGCGGCGAGGTATCGGCCGAGCATCCACGCAGCCGCCAGGCCGAACACAAGACCGCAGGCGGTCAGCCGTAATCCCTCTTTCAGGATCATCCATCGGACTTCGGCCTGTTGCGCGCCCAGAGCCATGCGAATGCCGATCTCACGAGTGCGCAGCATCACCTGTCGGGAGAGAATTCCGTAAAGTCCGATCAGCGCCAGCAGCAGGGCCACGCCGGCGAAAACCGTGAGAACTGCGGCTCGAAATCGGGGATACGCCAAAATCCGGCCGAAGCTCTCGCTGAGCGTTTCCAGTTTTCCTAACGGCACCGAGGGATCCACAGCCGCGACGCTTCTCTGTAAGTCTGCGCCGACGGCACTGCCTTCGTGGGCCGTCCGGACGAAGAGCCGAATGGACAAAGGTGCGTTCTGCGCCACGGGGCGGTAGACCAGCGGCCAGTCCTGCCAGGCCATCTCGTTATAGGGGCTCGGCTGTTTCTTATCGCCGGCGACACCAACGACGCGCAACCATGGATTCGGGCGATTGTCATTCTGCCGGAATTCGCGAATGTGCCGTCCGATCGCGTCTTCGTTTGGAAAGTATTTCTGAACGAAGGCCTGATTGACGACGGCGACGGGTTCGGCTCCGGCGCGATCGGCTTGGCTGAAGTCGCGCCCGCGGAGAAGCGGAATTCCCATCACGCCAAAGAACCCCGGTGTGACCGTTTGCTGCTCCGTGTCGAAGACGCGTTCGGAAGTTGGGTCGGGCCGCCCCTCGATCGCGAAGACAAAAGCCGAGCCGCCGTTACCCTCGGGCACGCCCGTGGAAAACGCCGCTCCCTGGAGTTGTGGGAGCGACCCCACTTGGGTCAGCACACGATCATAGAATGCGGTGCGCTGATCCGGCTTGCTGTAGTTCGAGCGCGGTAGCCGGAGCCCGGCGGAGAGCAGCCGGTCCGGCGCGAAACCGAGCGGCGTGGAAGCGAAGCGCGCCACGGTTTGGATTAGCAAACCCGCGCCCACCAGCAGCACTACGGTCAATACGATCTCCACCACCACCAGCGCCTGCCCGAAATGCTTTTGCGGCAAGTCCTGTGGAGTGGAGCGCCCGCCTGACTTTAGCGCCTCATGCAACGCCACGCGCGAGGCCTTCCAAGCCGGAAACAGCCCGAAGAGCAAAGCGGTGAGCGCTCCCAATCCGGCGGAGAACGCCAATACCGGTGCGTTCAGCGCGACCACAGTGCCAGGCGGCAACTCGATCGGATTCGCAGCGCGGAAATAGCGGAGCGCGCCATCGGCCAAGGCTACCCCGAGACTTACCGCCACCGCCGCCAGCAGCACCGACTCGGCAAACAACTGCCGGATGAGGCGGGCGCGTCCCGACCCGAGCGCCGCGCGAATCGCGAATTCCCGTTGGCGGCCGAGCGACCGCCCCAGTAACAGGTTCGCGGCATTGACGCAGCAAATCAGCAGGATGAAACCGACCGCGGCCAACAAGACGATCAGGCTGAGTTTCAGATTGTTGCCGGCCAGAAACGTAAATTCCCCGTGGAGATCATAGACTACGGGCTCCACCATCTGGCCCCAACGGTCGTGCTCGTGAAGTTGGCGGTGCAGCCGCAGAACTTCGGATTGCGCTTGCGCGATGGAGATATCGGGCTTGAGACGTCCAAACACACCGATGCTGAACTGGTCGGGTCGCTGCGGACGGGGATTCACCGACCACATGGAGACCGCGTTCGGCGGGTAGAAGGCGAAACCCGCGGGCATCACCCCAAGCACTCGGCACTCCTGTTCGTCCAGACGCAGGTTCTGCCCGGCGGCGTCTTTGCGGCCGCCCAGCATCTCTTGCCAGAATGCGTGAGCCACCACGACGCTGCATCCGCCGGTTTGATCTTCGGGCAGAAACGTCCGTCCGAGCGCCGCGGGTACGCCCAATAGCGCAAAGAAGTCGGCAGTCACGGGCTCGACGCCAAACGTTCTTGCCGGCCCGCGTCCGGTCAGCGTGCGGTCAATGGGACCGGCCCATGTCGCCGCGCCGAATGCTTCGAACGCCCGGCTGTGCGCTTTCCAGTTCTCGTAGTCGCCGTACAGCTCGAACAGTTTGCTGGTGCCCTTGGCGTGGATCTCGCGCCCCCAGATGGCGACCAGACGACTGGGGTCTCGGTACGGCAAGGGCCGCAGCAGCACACCGTAGAGAATGCTGAAGATCGCCGTGTTGGCGCCTATCCCGAGAGCCAGGGTCAGCACGACCATCGCAGTAAACCCGGGCGCTCGCCGCAGAGTCCGGGCGGCGTACAGCAGATTCTGCACAGGGCCCTCCTGGAGTCAGCCGGAGCCGATCCTTGATTTTGACGTCTGATTCGGTCAAACCACTCGGTCCAATTCCAAAAATTCGTGGATGTGCGGATGATTGGATTTTTGGAGGTCTCCGACTGGCCCGAAGAAGATCACCGAGCCTTCATAGAGGAACACCACGCGATCGGCCACTTTGTACATCAGATCGAGATCGTGCGTCACCACCACCGAGGTCAGCTTCAATTGTTGTTTCAGCCGTAGCATCAGGTCGCCCAGGTGGTCGGACATGATGGGGTCCACCATCGTGGTCGGCTCGTCGTAAAGAACACATTGCGGCTGTGCGGCCAGGGCCCGAGCGATGGCGACAGCGCGTTTGTAGCCGGTCGACAGATCGGCCGGGTAGAGGTCGCGCGCTTCGGCGATGTCCACCAGTTTCAGCAGCCCGTCGACCACGTCTTCCTTGTTCTGCTGATCGTAGTCTTCGCGCAGCTCCAGGGAGAACAGGACATTCTCACCTGCCGTCAAGGAATCGAACAGCGCTCCTGACTGGAACACCATCGTGACCTTCTTCCGGATTCGGCGCATCTCCGCTTCGGAGTAGTCGGTAACGTCCTCGTGGGCCACGATCACCCGCCCGCTGTCCGGCTTCAGAAAACCCATGATGTGCGACAGGGTCACCGATTTTCCCACGCCGCTGCGGCCGATGATGGCGACGGTTTCCCCGGCATTTACGTGGAAATTGGAGTCGACCAAAACCGGGTGATCAAACGTCTTATAGACGTGCCGGAACTCTATGTAATGCGGGTAGAGTTCACTCTCCGCCATACGATGCCCAATCCTCGGGGGTATTAACGTTTTGGAACACCGCCATCTCTCCGACCGGCAACCGTCTGCAATCGAGTTGGGCAACCGCTGCCATAATTTTGCGCTGGCCGCTCTGGAATGCCTCTTCCAACGGGGCGAGTGCGCGCCGGTGATACACGGCGCACAGAGGTTCAGGGATGCCGGCCTCCCCAACCGGTATCATCGCATCGGCGCCGAGTTGTTCGGCGGTCGCCAGAAGGCCGGCCAGGAACTTCGGATCCAGCCCCGGCATGTCGCACGCCACAATCAGGTTCCACTCGGCTGTGGTGTGGCGAAGTGCCGTCAGGATGCCGCCCAGCGGACCCTCGCCCGGATAGCAGTCAGGGATCACCGGATGGGGAAATTCCGGATATCGAGCTGGGTCCCCCACCAGCACGGCGGTGCCGGCCGCATCGGCCACGGCCCGCGCCACGAACCCGGCCAGATTGCCGCCTCGGAACGGCAGCAGCGCCTTGTCGCGGCCCATTCGGGAGCTCCGGCCGCCTACCAGGACGTATCCCGCTCGGCTCACAAAAAAATGATAGCATTGAGGTTCGGCCCGGCTTCCGCGTCACAAAAGAACGGCATTGGTCCCCATTGCGTCCAGCGGGCGATGCCCTCATAATAGGGAGGAGCCAGAAACGTTCTGATGCGGATTTGTTTCAGACTCGCGGGTGGTGTGCTGCTGGCGGCGTTGGCGTCGTGGGCCAGCGGACCGGCCTCCCAACCTTCGAGCGATGTCGCCAGCGTCGTCCGAACCGATCCACACACAGGAAAACTCGTCAGGACGGTCTTGGTGCGCAATCCCGCCGCATTGGCCGCTGCTGCGGATCACATTGCCGCCGAACAGGCGCTGCCGCCCGAATTGGTCCGTTCCGTCATCAAGACCGAGAGCAATTACAATCCCAACGCCGTGTCTCCGAAAGGCGCCCGGGGTCTGATGCAATTGATCCCGGAAACGGCGCGTCGCTTCGGCGTTGCCGACGCCTCGAATCCTATCCAGAATCTTCAGGGTGGCACCAAATATCTCAAGTACCTCCTGGATCTTTACCACGGCGATACCTCGCTCGCCCTGGCGGCCTACAATGCCGGAGAGCAGTCCGTCACGCGCTACGGCGGTGTACCGCCCTTCCCGGAGACACAAAAATACGTGGTCCAGGTACGTGGGCGTGTGGCCGCTGCCGCGCCAAAACCTGCGCCCAAACCAGCCGCGGTTGATCCCGCCGGCGGCAGTCACGTGATCGAGATTGTGCAGCCGGACGGCACCGTCCGGTATGTGTCGCGCCGGGAATCGCTATGAAACGGCTGGCGGCGCTCACAGTCTTCGTTTGCCTCGCCGCCGCTGAAACCACGCACGCGCCTCTGCGCGTGGCGGCCGTCCGGCATTGGAAATCGGGCGACGTGACGCGGGTGGCGATCGAGGTTTCGGGCACTTTCAAATTCCGCAGTGATCGCCTGCAGAATCCCGACCGGGTCTACTACGACATTCTGAATTCGCGCCCGTCGATCGGTTCCAAGCGCGCGTATTCGGAGGTAGTCGACGATGCGCTGCTGAAACGCGTCCGCGTGGCCGAGACAGTTCCCGGTATCACACGCATTGTGTTGGAGTTGGGAGACAATGTGGCGGCGACTCCCTCGGAGTTGATCAATCCCAGCCGCCTGATTGTAGAACTGCAAATGACGGCGGCTCCCCCGCCACCGCCGCCCGTGATCTCCGCGGCTCCTCAACCCAAATTGCCGGTGCTTTCGCCTCCTGCCGAACCGAAACCCCCGGTTGAGGCGAAGCCGTTGGCTGCGGTCGAAGCCAAACCTCAGGTTGAACCCAAGCCAACGGTGAGGGCCGAACCCATCGTCCCGGTAGTTGCCGACGTGCGTGAGGTAGCGAAAGTCGAAGCCAGGCCGGCTGAGATCGCGCCGCCCATTTTGACATCAGCCGCGGCGCCGTCTCCAGTTTCCCCGCCGGCGCACCCGGCAGCGCCGGCCGTCGCGACCCCGACGCATGCGTCCGAGGTCGCAAAATCCGCGCGTCTCAACAGCACGGGCGAAGCGTCGCTGGTCCGCGCACTGGGGCTCAAAATCAACCGCGTGGTGATTGACGCCGGCCACGGCGGCCACGATGAAGGCACCATGGGGCCGAAAGGGCTTCTCGAAAAAGATCTTGTGCTGGATGTCGCGCTTCGGCTGGGCAAGCTGATCGAGCAGCGCATGGGAGCTGAGGTCGTCTACACCCGCAACGACGACACGTTCATCCCCCTTGAGCGCCGAACCGAAATCGCCAACGAAAAGAAAGCTGACCTGTTCCTGTCCATTCACGCCAACTCGTCACCGGCCGCGCCTCGTGTGACCGGCATTGAAACGTATTACCTGAATTTCACCGAATCCAAGGACGCGCTCGCGGTGGCGGCGCGCGAGAACGCCGGCTCGCAAAACTCGGTCTTCGATCTGCGCGACCTGATCCAGAAGATTACCCTGCATGACAAAGCTGAGGAGTCGCGGGAATTTGCCGAACGCGTGCAGGCATCGTTGTACGCACTCTCGGCCAGGAATTTCCCGGGCGAGAAGAACCGCGGCGTCCGCAAAGCTCCGTTCGTGGTTTTAATCGGCGCCAACATGCCGTCCATCCTGGCGGAAATCGGGTTTTTGACGAATCCGAAAGAGGAGACGCTTCTGCACCGGTCCGAGTACAAGCAGAAGGTGGCCGAAGCACTCTATCGCGGCATTTCGCGCTACGCCGACAGCCTCAGCCACTTCCAGGTGGCGAAGAACTGAGCCGGCCGCATGCGCGTGGTGGCCTTCCGGCACATTCCGTTTGAAGGCCTCGGATTGATCCAACCTGCTTTGGAAGCTCGCGGGATTTCGATCGAGTTCGCGGACCTGTTTCGAGATGGAGCATCCATGCCAGATGTCTCCACCGCGGCGGGTCTCATCTTCATGGGCGGCCCGATGTCCGCCAACGACGATCTTGCCTATCTGCGCCACGAGATCGCCTGCATCCGGCAGGCCGTCGATCGCGGCCAGCCGGTCCTCGGGGTCTGCCTGGGCTCGCAGTTGCTCGCCAAGGCATTGGGCGCCCGGGTCTATAAGAATTCCGCTAAAGAAATCGGCTGGTTCGACGTGGAGTTGACCGACTCTGGCCGCCGCGACCCGGTCCTGTCTGGACTGGACTCGCCCGAGACGGTCTTCCATTGGCATGGCGAAACCTTCGACCTCCCCGATGGGGCTGATTGGCTGGCGTACTCCGAGCAGTGCCGGCATCAAGCTTTTCGCGTTGGGTCAATTACTTATGGGCTACAGTTTCATCTGGAAGTTACGCCCGAGATGATCGCGGACTGGTGCCGGCAGGATGAAAATTGTGGAGATGTCCGGGAACTGGGCGCTCCCCTGGACCCGTGTTTCCATCAAGAGCGTCTGGCGGCGTTATCCCGGCTGGTTTTCGGCCGCTGGTGCGCGTTCTTAAAATAGAGAATACAATTCTAATCCCTCAGGAAGCCTCACCCCCCACATCTCACCCCGCCCTCACCCCCTTTGGGGGGACTACCGCGCGTTCAGGACTCACTGGAGAATGAAAGAGTAATGGTGACTGTAGCGCCGGCGGAGTCCGCCGAATCCAGTCTCAACTCCTTGGGAACGGTTATCGTTGTCGAAGACCCCTTGGTATCCAAGCTGGTCCGGACGGTGCTCGAAAAGCGCGGCTACGAGGTAAAACTGGCCGGAGTGGCAGAAGCCGCCGATCTGCTGGCGTCGCCGCAGTCGCGCGTCGGAGTCCTGGTCACCAACGCACCCGATACGTTTCTGCAATTTGCCGATCGCGTGCCGTTGCTGTACCTCACCAGCGCCCCCAATCTTCTTCTCGAAGCCGCTTTCCGGACTTGCCGGGTGGTTGTCAAACCATTTGTCCCCTCGGATCTGGTCCGGGCTGTCACCGAGTTGAGCGCGCCGTAGCTTATTGCGTGGCGCGATTCAGCGCGGCGGTGGCGCTGCCAATTGCCTCGCCGGTATTCTCCAGCACTTTGCCGACGCGCACAATCTGGGCGTCGGCTTCCATCCACTGCTTTTGCTCGATGCTCTCCCTGACAGCCGGCAACGTTTTGACGCCGTAGCCTGTGTATAATCCGGGGGCGTAGACCTGGTGCTCATACCATGGCCGATTCGGGAGGCCGTCCTTTAACGTCAGAGCGCGCTCCACCAGGATCAGCTTTTCGTTGGCCTCGCGAAGTGAGGCTCGGGCGATGGCGTCCCCGCCGTTGGATCCTGCTTTCGCCAGCGTCTGGTCGTACTGCTCGGCCGCGCGCCGGAGCGCACTCAAGCCGTTATCCAGCGGCGCGAAATTGAGAAATGGCGGAACGGCCTCCTTCGGCGGAGGCAGCAGCTTCTCCCGCGGGTCGTTCACCGCCGCGAACACTCCGTCGTCAATCTCCCGATTCCGTTCGATGGTCTGCTCACGCAGATCGGTGGCCAGTTTTTTGACCTCTTCGATGTAGCGCCGCACGGTGTCGGCCAGGCCGGTAAAGTCGTACGGCAACACGTCGGAATCCGCCATGCGCATGACGGCTGTGCCGGCGGCCTGTGACAGCGCCCGGCCGTATTCGAAATCGGAATCGGAAAAGTGTGTGTACCAATAAAAATCGTCGTAAATCGAGTGATAGATGCCGCCGCGGTCTTCACCGCCGAAGCTCAGGTTGAGGGACGCCACCCCCAGATGGTCGAGGAACGGCGAGTAATCGGAACCGGAGCCGAGCGCGCCGATTCGTAAATCGGGGCGATTGCGCAGCTCGTCGCGCTCCGCAGCCGGAGCATTGGGAGGGACGCGCGCGAGCCGCGCAAACTGCATGCGCTTCCAGGCGCTGAGCTTCGATTCGGGATCCGTGATTTCCTTGGCCACGCTGTTGATGAATTTTTCCAGGCTGTGCGATCCCTCCACTTGCAGAATGCCGCGGCCGTTGCCATCGGAGTTGACGTACACCGCCGCCTTTTGGCGCAATTCGGCATCGTGCTCTTCGGCCCACTCCGTGGAGCCGAGCAGTCCTTCTTCTTCGCCGTCCCAGACGCAGAAGATGATGGTGCGTTTCGGCCGCCAGCCCTGTTTGAGGAGCGTCGCAAACCCGCGCGCCTCCTCCATCAGGGCGACGGTTCCCGAGACCGGGTCTTGCGCGCCATTCACCCAGGCGTCGTGATGGTTGCCGCGAACGATCCACGTATCCGGGTCGCTGGAGCCGGGAATGCGGGCAACCACGTCGTAGAGCGGCTTGCGATCCCAATTGAAGCTGACCTTCAAATGCACGCGGGCGGGGCCCGGCCCCACGTGATAACTGATGGGCAGCGCGCCGCGCCACGGCTCCGGAGCGAGGCGTCCGCCCAATGCCGCCAGCAGCGGTTGCGCATCGCCATAGGAAATCGGGAGCACTGGGATTTTGGTCAGCGTCTCCGCCTGGTTGAGCGGCAACCGCCGGGCATTCGCGGTCGCGCCAATGTTCGGCGTCAGGGGGTCTCCGGCGCGCACCGGCATGTCCATCACGCTGCCGCGCTGCACACCGTCTTTAGGCCGGAACGGCCCCGCCGGAAAATCGGCGCCCTGGAAATACCCGTCTTCATGCGGGTCCGAATAAATCAGGCAGCCGACCGCGCCATGTTCGGCGGCGACCTTAGGTTTGATCCCGCGCCAGGAACCGCCATACCGCGCAATCACGATCGCACCCTTTACCGATACCCCGAGCCGGTCGAGCATCTCGTAATCCTCGGGCACTCCGAAGTTGACGTACACCAGCGGCGCGGTCACATCGCCATCAATGGAGTAGGCGTTGTAGGTCGGTAGTTGCTCGGTTTGCTGCGACGACGTAGGATCGGCGGTCAACGCGGGCTCCTGCAAACGGGCTGTAAACCGCACCGGCTCGGTCATCTCGAGCGCGCGGTCCTTCGGGGTAGGGAAGAGCACGTCGAACGTTTCGATGTTGGCGTCGAGGCCCCATTCCTTGAACTTGGACAAAATCCACTCGGCGTTATCTTTGTCGTACGCGGACCCGACGTGATGCGGCCGGGCGCTGAGGCGCTGCATGTAGGCGCGCTGGCTGGCAGGGTCGGGCAGCGCACGAAACTTGGTTTCCCATCCCTGTTCGGTCTGCGCGTTCGCGCTGGAATATCCGCGCAAACCTTCCGCGTCGGCGCTCCAGCCGTTGGACGCCAGCAGCAGCGCGCAGAGCGGGTAAACGGCGAGTGGTTTCATCAGATCCCCCGTAAGCTTCTACTGTAGTCTGTCAGGGAAGCCGGTGGGGTCTGTGCCGGGTTTCAGTAGTCGATCTCGTAGACGCCGTCGAAATCCGCGAAATAGATCTCCACGGGAATGGACGGTTCGGCCTGGCGCAGAAATGCCCCCGCCTGAATCAGGTCCGACGCGACCGCCGAAGGCGGCAACCCTGGGTAGGCGCCGCAATCGTTATGGCCGATCAGCAGAAAACGAGCCGGGTGGTGCAGGCGGATCGAGGTCCGCAGCATGCGCATCGCAAAATCGCGGTCGCTCTCCGAATCGGGCGCGCCTAGAGCTTTCGCCGAGCCCGGAATCTTCACCTGATCGAACAGCTCGATGCCGCGCCGCTTGAGAAACTTGCGGATCGCCTGATCGAATCGCGCGTCAAAGCAAGTGACTACGCAGGCGTCTGCCTGATAAACAGGGACTGGCGAATCAAAATGAAAGGTCTTTCGCAAGTTAAGACTGGCCGGGTTCGCGCCGCTGCTCATATACAGGACAATATCAAGTCCCGGCCGCACTGCGCCAGGTGGACTTTCGGGGAGGAGCGCCGGTGACGCGATCCGTTCGACCGCATGCTGGTTTGCCAGGATGCGCCGAAACTCACGCGCTCTGCGAGCGCAGCGGCAAGGTGCCGAGCCGCAGAGTCCAAGGCGTGATGCTCCGGATCCGCAGGAGATCCAAGCCGGCCCACGGATCCCCGCCGAGCCGCTCGACAATCTCTTGCGCCCGATCGGCGCGCATCACCAGGAGCACGTCGGGCGTTCCCTCCAGCGGGCCTCCCAGCACCACGATACCCTCGGCTTCGAGAGCGTTCATGAACTGCGCGTGTTGCTCCCACGACGGCTGCTCCTCCAGGCTCGCACCGGGCCGCCACGCCGAACCGCGGGTCCGGATCACTGCAAAAAGAGGCATACGCTCAGAGTCTCATGCCGCCACCAGATCCGGCCCGCGCCGGAACAGGTGCGGCGCGCGCATTGCCAGATCGGCGAAGAACGTTTGGGTGTTCGCGGGGGCAATCAAGAGTTCCGCCGAAGGCCCCCACGCGACTTTGACGCGGTCCCGCGACAGCGCCACGCTCGCCGCGCCCTCGGTTGCCGGACCAATGAAAGTGATGGCCTCATACGGGACCAGCCGGCGAAACAGCCCGGAACGGATCAGCAGGCCTCCCGGCGTGGTCTCGTACGATTGCGGGTAGCCACCGACCAGGAGAATCGCCAGCACCATGCCGCTGACCCAGTAGGTATGGCTGGGCAGCGGCGCGAGCGTGCCGGCCAGAACAGCGAGCACAATCCACCAGTCGATTTTTGCAGCGTGACGCATAAAAGATATCCAGCTTTGAGGCCGCGGCCGGTCGCCGCCGCTAGCCCGCTTTGCGCTTGGACTTGATCTCCTCCAGCAGGCGGTCGATCTCTTCCTGCTTCTCCATGGCCGCGAAGCGCTCTTCCACGTTGTCGGCCCCGAGTTCGCTCTTGGCCTGCGCCGCGGCCTCACTGTGCCGCACTTTGGCCTTCATGCGGTCGAAGGCCGCGGCTGAGGACTGATCGCCCATCGTCATGCCGGCATCGGCGGCCTTGCCGAGAGCGCGCGAACGCCGGTGCTGCGCGATCAGCAGATCGCTTTTGGCCTGCGCCTCGGCGAGCTTCTGCTGTAACTTGAGCAGCGCGGTTTTCAGGTTCTCGACCTGCGTCTTCTGGTCCTCCACCTGCTGCTGAAAGCTCTCGGTCATGTTCTTGTAACTGAGCGACCGCTCCAGAGCCGAGCGGGCCAGCGCGTCGTCGCCCTTATCGACCGCCATCTCGGCGCGCCGCCGCCATTGCTTTTCGTTCTCTTCGTTCTCCTTCAGCTTGCCTTCGAGCACATGCTGATCGGCGATCGAAATCGCCACCTGCGTCTTGACTTGCAGTAGCTGGTTCTCCATATCGAGCATCAGTTGCTTGATCATTTTTTCCGGATCTTCGGCCTTGTCGATCAGGTCGTTGAGATTCGCCCGGATCAGTGTCGAGACTCTTTCTAAAAGTGCCATGGTCTGTCCTCCTTGCTATGCCGAAGCGCCCTTCGCATTGTTGTCCGGCTTCGGCGATTTGTCGCCAATCAAGCGCACTTTCGCGAACAGCTCGCTGAGCGGCATGCCCGAGAGCGTTTCGAAAAGCGCGGGAATCTGTGCGGCCATCTTGGTCATATCGCCGGTGATCTTGTTCATGCCGGTGGCATCGCCGTTTCCGGTCGAGATCACCGTGATCTTGTCCACGTTCGCCAGCGGCGCGGCCAGCGCCCTCACCACTTCCGGCATGCCGGTGATCAGCTTGTCGACAATGGCCGCCTGGTTGAACTCCTGGTAGGCCTCGGCCTTGATGTTCATGGCCTTGGCTTCGGCTTCACCCTTCTTGAAAATGATCTCGGCTTCCGCTTCGCCCTGCGCGCGGATGGCCGACGCCCGTCCTTCGGCTTCCACGACGAGGCGCTGCCGTTCGGCTTCCGCAAGAGTTTCGATCCGCTTGCGCTCGAACTCCGCCTGCTTGAGCACGGTGGCGGTCAACTCGCGATCGCGGCGTTGAATTTCGGCCTCTTGGACCTTCACTTCGTGCTCTTTTTCCACCTGGTGAATCGTGACTTCCTCGGCGCGCACCTGCTGCTGCATGACGTTGGTCTGGATCTCGTACGCCTTGTCCGCCTGCGCCTGCTGCTTCTTGACCATCTGGTTGTACTCGGCCTTCTTGATTTCGAGGTCGCGTTGCGCTTCGGCCTGTCTGGCCAGCGACAGCGTCTCGGCGATCACTCGGTCCTGGTCGGCTTTGGCCTTGCCGGTAGCAGCTTCGCGTTCCGCTTCGGCGCGCTTGATGGTGGTGTCGCGCTCGGCTTCGGCGGTCGCGACGTCGGCATCGCGCTTGATGCGCGCGATATCGGGACGGCCCATGTTCGTGATGTAGTCGTTCTTGTCCTTGACTTCCTTGATGGTGAAAGAAATCACTTCGAGCCCCATCTTGTTCATATCGTCGGCGCAGGTGGAGCGCATACGGCCGCCCACCATTTCCGGCTGCTTGACGATCTCTTCCACCGTGAGCTGGCCGATGATGCCGCGCAGGTGGCCTTCCATGACGAGCCGGATCAGACCTTCGCGTTCCGCCGGAGCCTTGGTGAGGAATTGCTCGGACGCCGTGAGAATCGATTCCGGATCCGACTTCACCTTGAGCTGAGCCACCGCTTCGACCGTGACGGCGACGCCCTGCCCGGTATACAGATCCTGCTTCGGCGCGACGTCGAACGACATCAGCTCGA
>Ga0335079_10006209_pt1 | contig 13668 bp, 19 predicted proteins | sample Lox_Sample_33_FD_206719 | JGI IMG/M metagenome (GOLD analysis project Ga0335079, IMG submission 206719) | Soil microbial communities from Loxahatchee National Wildlife Refuge, Florida, United States - Lox_Sample_3.3 | ecosystem: Environmental > Terrestrial > Soil > Wetlands | place: USA... | reverse complement strand
AAGGTGCGGTCACTTCCCCGGGTACATCGTTCGACCCTCGCGAGGCCGCCGTGGGGATCATCCACCTGGGTACACTGACCGGCAAGGATAGTTGTCGGGAACCGGCAAGGGTAATTGTCGCGGAACATCCGCTACCCAAATGGAAAATCGCCTACCGACGACGGTATGCTCCAGCGCGCCGTACTCGAGGGCGTGCGCGAGCGCCTTGAGCAGATCGGCCGTATCGAAGCCTTCCCGCAGCGCGAGGATCTTCCGGGCGTGATAGCCCGCCATGTCGAAAGGGTGACACGGTAGCGACCGCAGGCCGCGTGCGCCGCTTCATCCGTTTGATGGGGCGCAGGTCTGCGACCGTGTCCATCCACTGGACGAGCTGCGCCTTGAGGTCATCGAGGTCTCGGAAGATCCGTCCATTGAACAAGCTTCTCATCAGCTCCCAGAAGCTCCGCTCGACGCGGGACTTGCGATTCGGCGCGTGGCGCACGGCGACGACGCCGAATTCGTAGTGTGTGGCGAAGTCGACGAAGCGGGGGTTGAGGATCGGCCGGTTGCCCTCCCAGCGCAGCACCACCGGCTTTTGGCTGTCGTAGGTGCATGCTTGCGCGGCCCCGTGGAAGCGCTCGAAGGCGTGCCGGTGATCATCGTTCCTCAGCGGGTGAAGCCCATTGCTTTCCTGGAAGCCGAAGTACTTCCGGGTCGACCACCGCAGCGCATAGCCAAAAGCCTGCAGCTTCATCGGCGGCGCGTGCGTGAACGAAAGCGAGTATTCCCACCAGTCGCATTCCGCCATCTTCCCGGACTCGCGCGACGGCCTCTGAAGACTCGGCTCCGGCGGCTTCTTGAGCCTTAGGCGGCGCACCACGAGACGCAGCACGCTGTATCCGCCCTGGTAGCCCTTCTCCTGGCGCAGTCACTCCAGAACCCGCTGCGCGGTAATGTCGGGGTAGGTCCCGAGCAGCTCTTCGATCCACGGCTGAAAGGAGGCAAGCTTCGAGGCCCGTTCGACGGACCGTCGCGCCGGAAGCGCGCTGTGCACCTGCTCGCGCGCCTGGTCATGCTCTTCGACAATTCGGCGGACCGTGTTGCGGCTCACCTTGAGCGCTCGGGCGATCGCCCTCCACTTCATCCCTTCAGTGTGGAGCTGCACGATGTCGTGAATCAGCCTCTCGTCAAGCGGTGGCATCGGCTTGCTCTTGAAGCGACAGGCGGAGGTCGAGAATCTCGGTCAACGCGCTCAGCACGCTGCGATGGTACGCGGGAAACTCGCCGAGCTGCGCGGCGTACGCCGGGTAAGCAGCTGGTTGCCGACGCATGGCCGATGAAGCGGCTGTCTGCGCGCATACACGCTCGGCTACTGGAGTGTTCACTCTCGAGCCTGGGGGCCGAGTCCTGCGCTGTGCCGCTGTTCGCCTCCCTTCGGTACAGCCCGCAACGCGGCGCTCGAGAGCACTGCTCCCCACTGCTCCTTGGGAGCCTGCAGCAACTGGTCAACCAATGTCGCGCTCTGGCGCATCGCCGCCATCGCCGCCGCGTCCTGCTTGCCGCGCGGCAACCGCGCCAGCTCCACCGCCCCCCGCGCGCACAAAAGCCCCAGTCGCACGTGCGCCGTCAATTCGTCCGACAACCCCTCCGCCAGCGCTAGCCTCCGCCACATGCCGCCCCAACAGTTATCGCCCAACGAGCTCGGCGCGTCCCTGTGTCGGCTGCGGCTCTGCCTGCCTGATGCGCTGGAGCAGATGGAACTGTCGTTCTCGAGGGTGGGCCAGCTGACACCGCTGCAAGTATGGCGGACGGCCTCGAAGCTGGAGCTTTTCGATCGACTAAAGCGGCTGCGGGCGGCGCAATCGCTTTCGTAAACGAAGGTGCGAGTGGAGGTCCACGCGCTTGAGCCGACTGGCGCGAAGCTGAGACTTTTGTTGTGCAACGTGGCGGCGGGGATGACCAAGCTCGAGAAGGCCTGCGTCAATCCGTCGCTCTACCACGACGAGACACTGACCCAGCCGCACATCGCGCAAAACCTCGATCTCCATGGTCGGCAGGATGACAAGCTGAAATCGAGGATTTCGCTGCCGTCAGCAGCAGCCGCCCCAGGCTCCCCAGAAAGTCGGCGCCAGCCACCCCGAACTCCTCCTGCGCCGTCCCCCACGGCAGCCGCGCCAGCGACGGCAGCACCCGCGGCGGATCGACCGGCTCACTGGCGTTGCGCTCCTCGCGCTCCTTGGCACGCCAGGCGATGAAGCAGCCAGGGTATGCCTTTCGCCATGCCGCCTGATTGCGGCGCCGCAACTCACCTCGACACTTCGGCTCATCGCACGTGTGCTGGCGATCGCCCAACCGAGGGTGCGGCGCGAAACCCTTCTTGCAGATCACACATCGCCGCTGCCGTCGCTGAGGAGAGGACACCCCCCTCTCCTCCACCATCTGCGAGGCAGCGCCCCACTGGCCTACTTCTGCCAAGCCCGCCTCTCCCGAGCACTCCCGTCAATTTCCGCGAGCTCCACTACACGACCCCCAGCGGTCCTCCCCGCTGCTGCCGGGCGACTCGACGGGGCCGCCGTGAGTACACCGACGGTTGTACTTCACTGCTCGCACCATTTGCTCATGGTGCAGCGCGTACAAGTGCGGCGGACTTGCAGGCCCGCTGCCTCGTCCTCCTCGAGGCAGCAGCGCTTCTACTTCTTGCCGCTACCGCCAGGAATAAGCAGTATTCCGTCCGGTCTGAGTCATGTTGCGAGTCACCAGCTCCACCGAGAAGCAGGTACTTCTCTACTGAAGACTGCTGCGGGATGCGAGATTCCGCAAACGACTAGCCGAGGCACGACAGGAAGGGTGCGACCGCCGCGGCAGCACCTCCACTCATTGCCATTCCCGCGCAAGCCTAAACGTAGGCCTCCCAAGCTCCACGATTTGCTCGGCGTGAGCAAGCGCACCCTCGAACACTGCCGAGGCCTGATGGCACCACAGGTTCGCCAAGAGCCCGTTCTCAATCCTGAGCCCACCTTCGCTTGTCGCTGGTGGCGCACCTGCTTGCCGCGCCAGGCATCTCGCAGGCAAGCTCAAGACGCTGCTTTCATGAAAACATTAAAATTTACGGTCAGCAATTCATAACACCCTTTGCCACTTCTCAGAACGTTCTCCCCCGGTTCGAAGACCCCCGGAATTTTCCGGATCGGCGCGCTCGCGGTCCGCGCAATGACCGACCTGGCTCTACGACCACCGCCAGTCTACAGAAGGGTACTGAACCACAGTGACGATATATGCTATAACAAATTCACAACGTTCTGACTCCCCCTCTACCCATCACTCCCAATAGAGCAATATATGCGCCAATTACCACTAGTCACAAACCGGACCGTAAATGCTCAGGCTCGAGCGAGCACTGCGCACTACAATCCTCTCGAAGAAATCCGCCTCACCACGCCACATGAAGCAGGGGATGTACAAAATCTCGTTACCACCATCGTAGATCCGCACGGCAAGCGACTCGTCGATCACTGGGCCAACACCTCTCACGCCCTGCTGACTGCCGTCATCCTCCATCTGCTCTACCAAGCCAGGGCACAACAACGAATAGCGTCTCTTGCAGACGTTGCGCATGCCCTATGCTCCCGCCCCATTGATCAACTCTACGACGAAATGCTCACGAACCAGCATCTCACTACCGTTCCACACTCTTCGTCCAATCTTCAAGGACAAGACGGCCAGCACAAGATTATCGCAGCAGCTGCCCGTGACATAAAAAACCGATCCCAACAAGAACGCGGCTCCATCTTGTCATCCGCTATGTCATTCCTCTCCCTTTATCACGATCCCATTTCAGGGATTACCGATGACCACAGGTAATCATTCACTAATCGCGCATTTCCACCACACAACAGTTTCCTCAATTGCTTCACGAGTTACTCCCTATCATCTCTGACAACATCGCCGGGAATGAAATACGGTCCGCAAACCCTTTTTGGGTGCTGTTTCTCCGCTAAACGGGTAACATCGCGATTTGTCACATAGAAGATCTGCGCTGCGCAACGTTGCGCAGCGCGCCTCTCTGTCCAAGCTCACTTACCAGAGGCGCCGCAATTACCTCGCTTCCACCGGACGCCAACAGCCCTGTTCACACCACGAGGGAGGAGAATACACCATGGACGACACTACGCCGCCGACGACCACCCCCAACGCCGAGCACGACCACAACTTGCCGCAGACCATCAGCGACGCCGAACAGCGCACTCTAGCGCGCGCTCGCCAGCGCGTTTCGCAACACAGGGCCGCGGCGCTGAGGATCGAGTCTCGCCTACGCAAAACCGAACGCGCTCGCGACACCCGCCGGAAAATATTGGTCGGCGCTGCCATGATCGGCCTCGCAAGAAAGGACCCCGCCGCCGCCCGTATCTTTCTCCAGGCGCTACGCACTCTGGAGGCCAAGGATCAGCCCGCTGTGAAAGACCTGGTCCGTGAGCTGTCGCAGGCTCCCGAGCCCCCCCCGCTCAGCGGCCACCCCTCCCCACGACACCATCAGCCCCGTTGCACTCCACGACCACCGCGATAGAGGCGAAGACCGAAGAACCCTCGACCGCACTACATCATTGGGTGTGTGTACACCAATTGAATCAATAACACATCACATCACGAGGAAAGAGAGCCATGGAGGACACCAAGCCAACGACGACTATCACCAACAACGACCCACAGATGTTGAAGCACAACATCAATGCCGCTGAGCAGCACACCAGAAAGAAACTGGAGCATATGCACGCTCGCATGGCACAGCTCAAGGCACGGATCCAGGATCTACGAGACCGTCAGGAGAAGGCCAACACTCGCTGCTACCTCCTCGCCGGACGCTGCTTGTTCGAAACTGCGAAACGCGATCCCGAATTCGCCCGGCGAGCCTCCTCAGAACTCACGCGGTTCCTGTCCCGCGACGCAGATCGCAAGCTCATGCAGGAGCGCCTCAACGAACTAAGCAAGCTCACAGCGCCCAAAGCCACCACCACCGATTCCTCACCACCCAGGTCGCCTGGCTCACCCTCGCGCGCTCATTCAATTCTGCAGAAGGGTAGGGGAGTTCCCCAACCCGCTCGCTCGCTGTTGAGCCATCTTGTCACACCCGTTATCACTCTTCGAGATTATATATACCATAAATAACGGATGCACCATGTTCTGGCTTCCCTTCTACCCATCGCGTCGCATCAACGTATGGTCAATTACCAACACGTCAGAAGCCGAGCCCACGAGCTCCGAGCACTTCTGACAGGCCTTCTCATCGTCGTGGCGGGCAGCGGCCTTGCCACGCAATACTGCGCTCGTGCGTTCGCCTACCAGTCTGCCCTCGGTCATCCGCTTGTTGGACGTCTCTACGCACCGTGGATGTGGTGGTGGTGGCAGAGCGATTATCACGGATTGGCACCAACTGTGTTCCTCATGGTCGATGCCATCCTCCTCGTCACACTTGTATCTGCCGGTATTGCTTTGATAACGCTTATCGGATTTGCCAACCGACGACCGCTGCTTCATCAAGGCGTCCATGGCACAGCACACTTTGCTACAGAGCAAGAGTTGACCCAAACCGGCCTTCTACCGCTGCGGCAAAGCGGCTTGTTGCACAAAGCGAAGCTATTTCCCATACTGACTCGCCTTGCTCCTAACCTATTCAAAAACCCACCCGTAAAAGAGGGCGTCTACGTTGGTGCCTGGCAAGACACGCGTGGACGCTTACATTACCTGCGCTATGACGGACCCGGTCACGTAACAGTCTGTGCGCCAACGCGCTCAGGCAAGGGAGTGGGATTGATAATCCCAACTGTGCTGAGCTGGCCGCATAGTGCAATTGTTCATGATCCGAAAGGCGAGCTCTGGGCACTCACCTCTGGATGGCGGAAGCGCCACGCGAACAACCTCGTCATAAAGCTAGATGCCGCCGCTGAAAAAGGCAGTGCGCACTACAATCCCCTCGAAGAGATCCGCCTCCTCACACCGCATGAAGTGGGCGACGTGCAGAATCTCGTCACCATCATCGTCGACCCGCACGGCCAAGGACTCGTCGATCATTGGGCCAAAACCTCTCACGCTCTTCTCACTGGCGTGCTCTTGCATTTGCTGTACCAAACCAGGACACGGCAACAGGTAGCGTCTCTTGCAGACGTCGCCCACGCCTTATCCGACCCGTCTCGTCCCGTGGACGAACTCTACACCGAGATGTTGACGAATAAGCATCTCGCCGCTGTTCCACACTCCTCACCCAATGTTCGCGGAGAAGACGGACAGCACAAGATTGTTGCAGCAGCTGCCCGCGACATGCTGAATCGACCCGAACAAGAACGTGGCTCAGTTTTGTCATCTGCCATGTCGTTTCTCTCCATTTATCGCGATCCGCTCGTTGCCGCAAACATGGCGACAAGCGACTTTCGCATAGCAGACCTCATGGATAATGAACGCCCATGCACTTTGTATTTGGTCAGCCGCGACGAGAACAAAGAACGGCTACGACCTCTAATGCGACTTCTCATCAATCAATTTGTTCGCGGTCTGGTTCGCGAAGAATTGCGTTTCGAGAACGGGCGACCACTCCAACCCCACAAACACAAACTCCTACTGATGCTCGACGAGTTCAAGAGCTTTGGTCGCCTCGAGATATTTCAGGAAGCTCTCGCCTTCATCGCCGGATACGGAATGCGAGCCTATGTCATTCTGCAAGACACGACTCAGCTTGCCATATACGGGCGCGAAGAGGGCATTCTTTCAAATAGCGCAATCCGCGTTGCCTATGCTCCTAATCGCATTGAAACCGCAGAATGGCTATCAAAAACACTTGGAACGACTACCATCGTAAAAGAGGATATCACCACATCTGGCAAACGATTCGGCACGATGCTCAACCACGTCTCTCGATCCTACCATGAAGTCGCACGTCCACTCCTTACTCCCGACGAGTGCTTGCGCTTGCCTGGCCCTCGCTGGGACTCGGATGGGCGTATCGTTGAACCCGGTGAGGTACTCGTTCTCCCGACCGGTCATCCTCCAATTCGGGGGACGCAGATTCTGTATTTTCGTGACCCCATTTTCTCAGCTCGTGCCCGACTTCCACCGCCTCCTACCGATCGCGTGCCCACGTCCCCGCGCGTTTCCGCGTTCGAGGTCTCTACTCCATGAAAGTCCTCACGTGCTCGATTCTTGCAATCCTAACAGCCTTTATCGTGTGCCTTACGTCGTTGCTTGTCGCGCGTTCTCATGGCGTCCTCTGGAATACCAGTTCATCTGTTCCTCGCGGTCTCTACCGTACTGTGCCTGACACTCCTGTTCGCGGCGCCCTGGTCGCCGTCTGTCCTCCAGATACGCCCTATTTCCGTAGTGCCCGTGCCGCCAAGTATTTCTCCTCAGGACCTTGTCCGGGAGGCCTCGGTCTTCTGCTCAAGCCCGTGGCGGCGCTTCCGGGCGATCGCGTCGTTATAGAACGCAATGGCAACGCCATCACTGTCAATGACCAGCTCCTCCCAAACAGCAAGCCCGTCGCATCCCCCACCCATCCTGAACTCGTTCACCCGTACCCGGCGGGTACGTACGTTGTTCCCGTAGGACGCCTCTGGCTACTCTCTACCAATCATCCCTACAGCTGGGACAGCCGCTACTATGGCCCATTACCCGATAGCCTGCTGCGCGGCGTTGTCCGCCCTTTCTGCCCTTTCTGGTCGAGACCCCGATGAACCCAGCTGTGTTCCCCGTTGCCCTCCAAGTCCTATTCGCTCTCTGTGCTCCAACGGTGTCACCCATCACCCTGAGCGCAATCGTCCGGACTGAATCTGGCGGTAATCCGCACGCTCTCCACATCAATGGTCCAGCCGCCGGACTGACACATTCCCCCCGGAATCGAGAAGAAGCTGCCCAAGTCGCTCACAGGGCTCTCGACGCGGGCTATTCAGTCGACCTCGGGCTCATGCAAGTCAACACGAACACAGCACGACCGTTTCACTACTCCGTGGAGCAACTACTCGATCCCTGCACTAATCTCGCTGTCGGTTCCTCGATTCTCACCCAAGCCTACTCCCATACCGCTCGTCTTTACGGTCCCGGCCAACGTGCTCTCCGAATCGCACTCAGCATCTACAACACCGGTTCTCCGCGACGAGGCATCGAGAACGGCTATGTGCGTCGTGTCGTCCGTCGTGCTCCCCCGAAATCACCCGAATTTGCCACCAGGACACCCGCCCCTTCAAGCGTCGCGAGAAACGCTGGCGGTCAGCGTGTCAGAGGTCAGTGGTAAGCGCCATCATGATGTCGTGTCGCGTGCGTAACCGCTGCTGCGACGGGCGGCAGCAAGCGAGCAGCATGAACCTCCGAGTCGGCTAGGGATTCCCCATCCCCACGCGCCCTGGCGCAAGAGCGGGTCGCCCGTCGAAGTAAGTTGTCATGCGCGCGCACCCGAACACATGAAACGGTCCGGTATGGGAGAGTTTCTTAGGAGGCGAAGGTTCGCCAACACGCGCCCCGAGCTCGTGCGCGTGTTGGCGACATTCGTACAATGAAAACAGCAGCACAACCACGAGCAGGCGGAACAGCTCGAAGTCCTTGACCCACAATCCCAAAACAACCACACCATGAAAAGCCCAACTCGAACCTATCTAACGGTACCGTTTAGCGAAAAGGACGAGGCCAAGAAATATGGCGCAAGATGGGATGGCCGTTCTTGGTATGCTCCTCCTGGTGTTGATTTGGCACCATTCGCCCGCTGGTCTCGCTCATCGATTAGACCACCTGCAGTTGAGTTCTCGCACTTTGGTCGTTCTCATGGCTTACACATGCCTGATGAGGCTCTTTTGGATGGCCCCACGTTGCATCGCGTGCCGGTTGACGGCGATCGGCCGGGCGAGCGAAGTGGTACTTACGTGGGTTTTTCAGACGGACATCCCGCAGGGCAAGTATGGAACTGGAAAACCGGCGGAGACGCGAAGACGTGGTCTTGGAGTGGTACTACTGCGACTATGGTAGTCCAAGATTTGGCTCGCCTTCGAGCCGAAGCGCAACGACGTAAGAGCCACGCGTCCGAAGAACGTGCTGAGCAACATAGACGGGCCGCTGTTACTGCACAAACAGTGTGGGATCGAGCGACTCCTATTACCGACGGTCAACATCCTTACCTTGTTCGCAAACAAGTACCGTCTCACAATCTGCGCATTACGTCCAACAATGAGTTGCTTATCCCTATTCAACGAGACGGTCAGCTCTCTACTCTACAATTCATCACACCCGATGGTCATAAACGTCTTCTCAAAAACGGTCGTCTTCTCGGTGCCTGGTGTGCACTTCCCAGTCCCAGTGGAAATCTCAGTGACTGGAGCAATGGCGTTGTAATTGCTGAAGGCTACGCTACAGCGGCAACCGTCGCACGTCTCTCGAACCTGCCAACGTTAGCCGCATTTACTGCTACTAATCTCAAATCTGTGGCTCTTGCTGTCCGACAACGATATCCTCATGTGCCGATCGTGATTGCTGCCGACGATGATCGTCAAAAGGAAGTTCTTGGGAAACCCAACACTGGCAAAGAGAAAGCTTACGAAGCTGCCCAAGCTGCCAACGCCTCTGTTGTACTCCCACACTTTCCCATTACTGCTCCTCGAAGTGCGACTGATTGGAATGATCTTGAATACTGGTCTGGTATGGAAATGGCTAAAGCTCAATTTCAATTACGCCTAACTCTCTTTTTAGATCAATCACGTGAGCATGGACGTTGTCTCAGCAATGCTCTTCAAGCGAAAGCCCAACGAACGTCAACTAGATCGATCTAATCGCGGCTTCGCCCTGGACTTACCGGCGTCCTTCCGGCGGACGGGACGTAATGCAGCGAGCTCAGTTTCTCGGAAGAGCACCACCCAGCGGTAGAGCGTCACCAGCGAAATGGGCCTCGTCCGCCCATCGGGCCACACGACAGGAGGCTTGGCCTGAGCACGCACCACGGGGCCTCGGAGCTCCGAGGTGGGAGTAAGGGAGTAGCGAGTACGTTTTCGATCTGGGGGTGTCGCCAGTGGGCGATTGCCTTGGGATTGCGACGGTGGCGGGCCATGAGATGCGACCGGTCCACATTGGCCGGTGCCAGTATCGGAGCTCTCCGAGGGGGAAGCTTCGAAATCCGATGCATTGACGGGAGTGCTCCGGAATAGCAAGACGGCCTGCCAGAACAGCGCTGTGCCGAGCTGCGTGGCGGCGAGCGTGCCCCCGACGCGTGAACCAAGTCCATGAGCCGCCAAGCGGCTGCCGCGGGCTCCCCCCGCTCGCTCGAGCGGGAGTCCGCTACCCACTGCGACCTCAAGCAGGCCGCACACGTCCAGGCAGCGAGCGCCGACGACGACGAACCAACGCTGCACGGTCAACCTGCAGACCCCGAACTTCTCGGCCACCGCGGTGGGACCCCCCGCCTTGCCGCAGCCTCGACATCGCGTCCAGCACGACTACGACGCCGGTCATCTTGCCGGGAAGGGCGTCGCACGTGTACCTGGGTGTCGGCGAGCATCCCGCGACCCGACGAAATCCGAGCGCCCACACCTCTCCCGATCCCCAGGCGCCTCCGATTCTTTGGCAGCGGTCTGAGCGAGATCCACTTGGTCGCGGTGTCGAGATCCATTGACGGGAGCGCTCGGGAGAGGCGGGCTTGGGAGAAGTAAGCCAGTAGAGCGCCGGCTCGCAGATGGTGGAGGAGAGGGGGGGGTGTCCTCTCCTCAGTGACGGCAGCGGCGATGTATGATCTACAAGAAGGGTTTCGCGCCGCACCCTCGGTTGAGCGATCGCGAGCGCACCTGCGATGGGCCGAAGTGCCGAGGTGAGCTGCGGCGGCGCAATCAGGCGGCATGGCGAAAGGCACACCCTGACTACTTCATCGCCTGGCGTGCCAAGGAGCGCGAGGAGCGCAACGCCAGTGAGCCGGTTGATCCGCCGCGAGTCCCGCCGCCGCTAACGCGGCGGCCGTGGGGGACAGCACAAAAAGAGTTCGGGGTGGCCGGCGCCGACTTTCCGGGGAGCCTGGGCCGCCTGCTGCTGACGGCAGCGAAATCCTCGATCTTCATCCAAGCGCCTGAAGGGACCAAGGAATTCAGGCAAGTACCGCATGGCCGTGCGAAGTCCTCGATCGCGGGCCAAGTACATGAATCCCCGGCGCAACCCGGCCCGGCAGGCGTGGGATAGCGAAATCCTCGATTTCAGCCCTGCCATCCTGCCGACCATGGAGATCGAGGTATCGCCCAACGAGCTCGGCGCGTCCCTGTGCCGGCTGCGGATCTGCCTGCCTAATGCGCTGGAACAGATGGAACTGTCGTTCTCGAGGATGGGCCAGCTGACACCCCTGCAAACATGGCCGGCGGCTTCGAAGCTGGAGCTTTTCGATGGGCTGAAGCGGCTGCGTGCGGCGCAATCGCTCTCGTGAACGAAGATGCGCGTGGAGATCCACGCGCTTGAGCCTTACCGCGCAGCGGGTTCTGGAGCGACTGCGCCAGGAGAAGGGCTACCAGGGCGAATACAGCGTGCTGCGCCTCGTGATGCGCCGCCTGAGCCCCAAGAAGCCGCCGGAGCCGAGCCTTCAAACGGGCCGGACCGATCCTCGGCCGCTTCACTGGCATTGACGCGCAATCATTGCTTCTTGCCGGTGCTCCCGCTGCTCAGCGTCGGGTCCGCGTCCGACGCGGACCCCCATATCGCGCAAGCTCCACGCAGTCTCACCATTCACGCTGTTCTCCATCGCGCTGGCGGTCTGCCCAGCGCTGCAGCCGGCAAGCTCGACGAGACCGAGGCTCCCGTTCGGGACCTTCTCGTCCGCTTCCCCGAGCTCCCACGACGGCTACGACCGCCTCCCCATGGTCTACAAGCCTCGGGGTGACAAGAAGCAGGCAGTCCTTTATTACCGCTCCTGAGGGACTGCACGCCTCCAGCATGCCTGCTCATGCTCACTGCCTACGCCGAGCAATCAAGGCGTTCCAAGGCACGCGGGCGATGGCTGAGTCGTCCCCATACTGCCCAGCAGAACGTCACTCAACAACCCGTCTTTATCAAAGCTGAACGATGTAATACTCACCGGCGAATCGGTGCCACTGCTGCATTGGTATTGCAAGTTACTTCCATCTGCGAACGAGGTCTCCAAGCTTGGTGCTCCCAGCACCGCCCGTACCTGTGCTTCCGTCGTGATATGGTATCGGAATTCACACAGCTGGGCCTCTGTCACGGTCTTGCACGTATTCAGTCCACCATTGCCGCCTGTACTAGAACCTCCGCAGCCTGACGTTACAAGCAGTCCAATTGTTAGCACCGCAATCTGACATCGCATCGTCTCTCTCCCCTCGCGAACTTACCTCATACGATATATAGCATATTTCTACCCAGCGTTACAACTTCTCCCGTTCACTCGTCTACTTTTTCGCCACGCCGCTTGAATTCCTACGCCCGATCCCCTTTTCGGACCCCTCTTGGGCCCCCCCCCATCTGCTACATTCCGTTTTCTCTTTCCGATTCTCCACACATCGGCTAATCACTCCCTTCTTTTTTTCCTCTTTCTTCGAAACGGTCACGTCATGGTTCACGTCCCTCGATCGCGAGACGCTCCGCAGACCCCATGTGGGACTATGCCAGTAGACGAGACCAAAGTACTATGCGATCCCACCTACGCTGCTCCATGCCAAAGCGCCAAGACAATCCCCGTCAAGTCCGACCCGTAGAACGTGCACTGCGCCTCACCTTTGGTCGTAATCTACGGGCCGCTCGCGAGGCCGCTGGTCTTACTCAAGCGGACCTTCATCAACGACTTGGTTTCGCTCAATCGTACATTTCACAAGTAGAACGCGGTGTGGTCAACATCAGTCTCCACACTATGAGCCGCTTGGCGGCTCTACTCAATACAACGGTCAATGAATTGTTAGGTGGTAATAAGTCCGAATAAACGCCCTCGTGTATTCCAACTAATTGAGTACCTCTGCCAGGTCTTTAGGGTCCGCAATCGAAAGCGAACCACTCACCGAATCCTTCCATTGCACAATTACACAGCCCGTACGACCACGACTACCATCTACGTTTACTCGGCAGTACTCTAAGTCCACCACGAGCGCTGAACGCTGACTCGGCAAACGCAGGTAGCTGCCGCCAATCAAGCATCGCGGCACACTCTGTCCTCGCTCCAGATTGCCTTGCGGTGCGATGCATTATTTACCCATTGTGTTGCCCGAGTCGTCCTCCAAAGTCTAACGCTTCGGGCTCCTCACACTTCATCGTGAGCATATGTCATTTAACCGCACTATTAAGCGCAGCATTGGGACCTTGTCCTCTCTTTGTTTTGGTGCTCGGGTAGGGTACCCCTCTTCTCTCTGGCTCCCATGATGGTGTGCCGCGCGCGGGTCTTCTGCATCTCTCCTTCCTTGGTAAGACTGTCGCACCCCTAAACGGACCACAGGCGTATAGGGTTTTTTGAAAATGTGTAGTCACTTTTTTCCAACCTTGTAAATAGCTCTTATGCTATAATCCCTGTTCGCTCACGGCGACCGATCCTGGGCAACCTCATTCCAAGGTTGGCGCACCTCCTTGGCCTCACCGTCGTTCGCGACCGGCGATGGTCATGGATCGTGGACGGAACCCTCGTGCCCACCCGGGACCATATGGCCGCAGCCCGCTCGAAGAACTACCGCTGGTCTTGCAACGCACAGGTTC
>Ga0335079_10006207_pt1 | contig 13669 bp, 16 predicted proteins | sample Lox_Sample_33_FD_206719 | JGI IMG/M metagenome (GOLD analysis project Ga0335079, IMG submission 206719) | Soil microbial communities from Loxahatchee National Wildlife Refuge, Florida, United States - Lox_Sample_3.3 | ecosystem: Environmental > Terrestrial > Soil > Wetlands | place: USA... | reverse complement strand
CGGGACTGGATCCGCGCAGCCGCCGCACGATGTGGAACATCGTCCGCGAACTGGTGGCCGATGGCGTCACCGTTTTCCTTACCACCCAGCACCTTGACGAAGCCGATCAGCTCGCCGACCTGATCGCGGTACTCGACCAGGGCCACCTGGTCGCCCAGGGCACTCCCGACGACCTCAAGCGCCAGGTTCCCGGCAGCCACGTCCGGCTCCGGTTCACCGACGCCGCAGAACTCGACGTGGCGGCGCGGGTCCTGACCGGCTCCACGCGGGACGACGAGGACCTGACCCTGCGGGTTCCCGGCGATGGCAGAGCGAAGTCGCTGAGGGCTCTGCTGGATCGGCTCGATGAGTACTCGATCGAAGTCGAGGATCTCTCCGTGCACACGCCGGACCTCGATGACGTTTTCCTCGCCCTGACCAGTCACTCGAGCACGGAGGCCATCGCGCCATGAGCACCACTTCAGCACCGCTGACCGATGCGCGGATCATGCTGCGCCGCAACTTCAAGCACATCCTCCGGAATCCGGTCACGCTATTCAACGGGGCCTTGATGCCGGTCGTGATCATGCTGATGTTCGTCTACGTGCTCGGCAACGCATTCAATGTCGGCGAGCACTACATCGAATACGCAACACCAGGCCTGATCCTGCTGGCCATCAGCTACGGGCTGTCGGGCACTGCGGTGTCGGTGAACTCCGACATGACGAAGGGCATCATCAACCGGTTCAAGGTGATGAACGTCTCCCGCGGTGCCGTCCTGAACGGTCACGTCGCGGCCACCATGGCGGGCAGTGCTATCGCCATCGCCGTCATCATCGGAATGGCCTTCGCGCTCGGGTTCCGGTCGCCTGCGACCCCCCTCGAATGGCTCGGCGCGATCGGCATAATCGCGGCGACAGCTTTCGCCGCCGCGTGGCTCACGGTCGCGCTGGGAATAGCTGCGAAAACTCCGGAATCCGCAGGCATGACCGTCGTGCCGCTGCTCCTGCTGCCATTCGTGAGCAGCGCAATCGTGCCGGCCGACAAGATGGGAGCTGGTGTCCGGCAATTCGCGGAGTATCAGCCCTTCACGCCGATTATCGAATCGGTGCGCGGGCTGCTCGCCGGCACCCCGTCAGGCGGCTACGCGGCCGCCGCTCTCGCCTGGTGCGCCGCGATCGCCCTCGTCGGGTACCTGTGGTCGCGTGCCACGTTCAAGAAGCGAGCCTGACCTCCCGGGCGTCGGTTGAGCCGCCCACCAAACAGATCAGGTAAGAGACAAGAGGAGACGTTTTCATGCCTGTATTCGCTACGCCGGGGCCCATCGCCGCCACCGTGGCAGTCGCCGGTGCCCAGGTGCGGGTCACCGCGAGCGACCGGACCGACACCGTGGTGCTGGTCGAACCCATCAACGAGGCGAGCCGGTCGGACGTCAAGGTGGCCAGCAGGACCAAGGTCGGCTTCGCCGGCGGTCAGCTCTCGGTCAAAACGACCACCTCCGGGGACAAGAGCGGCTCGGTCGCCATCACGATCGACCTGCCCGCCGGCTCCAGCCTGGCCGCGTACCTGGCGCACTCGAGCGTTCACGTTGACGGCCCAGTCGGCCGGTGCGAGCTGCACCTGGCATCGGGTCAGGTCCAGCTGGACCGCATCGACGCGCTGCAGGCGAGCATCGCGTCCGGTGAGGTCGCCATCGGCCGCATCGCCGGGCGCGCCAGCATCGACGGCGGGAAGTTCGCGATGCGGATCGGCGAGGTCAACGGCACGGTCGGGCTCTCGAGCTCGGGCGGGCAGGCCTGGATCGGCCACGCCTCGGCCGACCTCGATCTCAGCAGCGGCAGCGGCGGCTTCGACATCGGCCGCGCCGACGGCAGCATCACCGCCACGACAGCCAGCGGTGCCATCCGGATCGGCCGGATGACACACGGTCAGGCCAAGCTGATGAACGGCTCGGGAAACATCGAGGTCGGCATCGGCGAGGGCACCGCTGCCTCCATCGACGCCAACAGCGAGCGAGGGGCGGTGCACGACTTCGTTTCGCCGCAGGGAACCGCTGACCCGCCGGACCGCAAGGTCATGGTTCACGCCCGCACGCGGCACGGCGACATCATCATTCAGCGCGCAGCAAGCTGACCGTCAGGAAGCGAGCGCGACCTCGACCAGCTGAGACCAGCTCGTCTGCGTACCCTCCTGCGTCACGGGGTGATCTTCGCCAACATGGCCTTATGGGCCCGTTCGCCCAGCACAGCGGGTTCGACTGGAAAGACCTCGGCGTACTGCTGACCTGGGGCGCCGCATGAACCCCTCATCGCCGTCCGCCGCTTCCGCTGGAACCCCCGACCAGAATGACCGCCGCTCCATAAGGAGGTGGGCAAATGTGTCACCATCTACCCGCGTGCCCGCCGACTGACCGCCCGGATCGTGCCGCCGCCCGCACCGTGCCCTGTCACCCCGAGAAGGGGTGGAGCCTGCTCTGCAACGGCGTGATCGTGTTCGACGACTTGGGCGAGATCCTGCCCGGGGGCCGGGTCACTCCTCCTCCGCGCCGCATGGCGCGCTCCCGGCTACCCGCGGCGGCGTGACCGATCCGGCCGGAGGAGCCTGTCCGCGTTCCTCGTGTCGCTGACCAGGGCGGACGTCCTGACCTCAACGAGTCTGCGTGAAGGAATACCGGCGAAGGCCATTTGCTGGATGCGGACAGCGACAGGTCTTCTGAATCCGTGACCTGGGGATTTGCTTGAAGGGCTTCGGGGGGTCTGCGTGCTGGGCCAGTTGAGGTCCGCTAGCGGCCCACTGAGCAGCTGTTGGCATCTGCCCAGGTCGCAGCCGTAGGCGCTGCTCGGCAAGAAGCCCTGGCCTCAACGGGATTACCTTCCCGGGAATCGAGGCTAAGGGATCAGCCCTAGTTCCCGCGCCCGGGTGACGGCCTCGGTGCGGTTGGCCGCGCCGAGCTTGCCCAGCAGGTGGCTGACATGCTTCTTGACCGTGTCGAGCGTAACGAAGAGCTCGCCGGCGATGGACTGGTTCGGCCTGCCCGCCGCCAGCATCGCCAGCACCTCTAGCTCGCGGCTGGTCAGCGGGTTCACGATGCCGGGCACCGCGACGGTGTCCCGGCCTGATCCCGGCGCGGGAGGCCCGGCGCCGAAGGCCCGCTGGAGCCGGGCCAGGCAGCCGAGCGGGACCCCCGGGGCGTCGGCCCGCTGGGCCGCGATCAGCCGTCCCAGCAGCGCGGCCATCGGCGGCCCCTCGTCGGCGAAGACCCGGACATAGCCCTGCGGGCAGGCCAGCGTGAGCACGTCGGCAAGGGCGTTCATCGCGTCGGCGTCCTGGCCGCAGGCGGCCAGCGCCAGCGCCCGCAGCGCACCGACCTCGATCACGCTGCCGACCCGGTCCTGGGCGACCGCCGCGGCGCGCAGCCGGTCCAGCAACGCGAGCGCCTCGGCGGGCCGCTGCTGGGCCAGCAGCACGCGGGCCAGCAGCAGGTATCCCGGCTCGCGCGGGTAGTGCGGCTCATCGCCGGCGCGCAGGCCGGACTCATGCGTCCACCGCGCGGCCGCGGCCACGTCACCCTGGGCCAGCAGCAGCCGCGCCCGCTGCGACGGGAACGGGTTGAGCAGGTCAGCCGTCGTCCGCCAGGCATACTCGGCTTCGCCGATCGCCTCCAGCGCTCCGGCAGGATCGCCGGTGGCCTGCCGGATCCACGCCAGCGTGGCCAGGCCGGCAGCCAACGGCGCCTTGTATACGAACGGGCGGCACAGCGTGATGCCCTCGGTGACATATCGGAGGGCGCTGTCGAGCTCGTTCCGCTGGTAGGCCACCTCCGCCAGGCCCACATACACGAGGCCGAGGGCCGGCGCAGATTCCCGACCGGGCGCTGTGGCGGCGTGCAGCGCCCGCTCGAACGTCTCGACTGCCGCATCCAGGCGCCCCTGGGCGCGCTGAACCTGGCCGAGCTGATAGACCACCCATGCGGTCAACGTGGGCTGGCCCAGTGCCCGCCACCCGGGGATGCAGGCCACGAAAACGCCCTCAGCCTCCGCCACCCGGCCACGAAGCCACTCACCTGCAGCCAGATTCCACCGCGCGACCAACCCCAGCAGCCACTCGTCCTCGCCGGACTCGGCCATCGCCCGGGAAGCGAATGCGACCGTGGCCTCAGCGTCACCGCGGAGCTGGGCGAGAAAGCTACGACGGAGTGCGATCAGCGCGGGTATGTTCACCAGCAAGCTGCGGGCCCGGCCGACAGTAGGCTCAAATGGCTCATCGGCCCAGCCCGGGGATGCTCGCTCGGCCGCATCGAGCAGCGGCTCTACCGCCTCCAGCTGGCCGCTGTAGGACGCCAGGAAGGACTGCGCCAGCAATAGCCGGGGCCGGGACCGGACAAGCTCGCCGGGGAGCGCCGAAATCCAGCGTTGAATCGTCGCATCTTCGCCGTGCAGATAGACAAGCGCGTCGAAATGCTGCTCTACCAGCCCGGCGGCCGACGCCATCTCTCCGGCGGCCACCGCGTGCCGGATCGCGTCATCGGCCAGTCCGTGCTCCTGGCACCACGCGGCGGCATTGCGGTGCAGTTGCGCCACCCGGCGGGGCTGTTCGGCCTGCAGGCGGGCGCGAAGCAGGTCGGCGAACAGGTGGTGGTAGCGCCACCAGCCGCGCACCTCATCCAGCGGAGTGAGGAACAGCCCCGCCCGTTCCACCTGCTCCAGCAGCGCCTGGCTGCCGGGACGGCCGGTGACCGTGTCGCACAGCTCCCCTGACAGCCGCTCCAGCACAGAGGTCTCCAGCAGGAACGTGCGCACCTGCTCACTCTGGTGCTCGAGCACTTCTTCGGCCAGGAAGTCCAGCACGTAGCGGTGGCTGCCGGTTAACGCGGCCGTGAACCCGGCGGTATCGGGCTGCCCGCGCAGCGATAGGCTGGCCAACTGCAGCCCGGCGGCCCACCCCTCGGTGCGGGCGGCCAGCGCCGCCACTGCCGTTTCCGGCAGGGCCACGCCAGAGACGGCCGTCCCCTGCCGCAGCAGCTCCGCCGCCTCGTCCGCGGTGAAGCGCAGCTGATCGGCGCGCAGCTCGGCCAGCTGCCCGCGGGCCCGCAACCGCGCCAGCGCCAGCGGCGGGTCACTGCGGCTGGCCAGCACCAGGGGCAGTCCCGGCGGCCGGTGCTCGAGCAAGAACCCGAGCGAGGCGTGCACGGCCTCGGAGTCAATCAGGTGGTAGTCGTCGAGCACCAGCAGCGCCTGGTCCGCATCCGGTTCGGCGGCCAGTTCGTTGATCAGCGCGGTCACCAGTCCCTCGTACGACGCAGGCGCGGGCGGGCCGAGCAGCGGCCCCACCCGTTCGGCGAGCCCCGGCCGGCCCTGATCCAGCGCGGCCACGCCATGGCGCCAGAACCGCGCCGGGTCGTTATCGCCGACGTCCAGCGACAGCCACGCCACCGGCTGCTGGCCGCGCCGCGCCCAGTCGGCCAGCAGGGCCGTCTTGCCGTACCCCGCCGGGGCGCAGACCAGCATCAGCCCGCGCGCCAGGCCCTCATCGAGCCGTTCCGCCAGACGCGGGCGCGGCACCAGTCCCGGCCGCGAACCGGGAACATGCAGCTTGGTGGCCAGCAGGACATCCCGCTCGGATGCGGCAACCTCAGGTAGGGTCGCCGCGGGCAACTCAGCCATCGGGAACCTGCATGCTCTGCGCCTCCAGCGATCCTCCGTGTCGTTGCTGGAAGGAACCCCACCGTAAGCCGGCCAGCGAGCACCGCCTAAGGCTGCGCTGTCACCTGTCCGGCCATCCCATTTCACTGCTCGGGCCGTCCTCCGGTTTCCCCTCGATATTCGTCTGTAAACCTGGCACAGCCGCTACGGGCGCATGGGAGCGGCAGGCATGAAGGCCCTCCTCCACGCACACCAAGCCGCCGCTACCCGGCGGGGCTGCCTAGCGTCCCCGGCCCGGGCGCCTTGGTGCCCGGTGCCGCTGCGGAAGATTCCACCCCATGGGCACTTTCGGGTGACGCCAGGCCCGCGGTGCCCTTCGTAGCGTGCAGATCACGTCGAACAGACCTAAGGACGGTAGAAGTGGCTGAACTCAGGCTCGAACGCTGCACGACCAGCGCGCCGGCTTCGATGAGCTGGCCGCCACAGAGCGTAGGGCCGTGAGCGGCATGGCACGGCAATCGCATTACGAGATCCCGGTCAAAGGCGTCCTCGACGGGCGCTGGACCGCCTGGTCCGAGGGCCTGCAGGTCAATAGCGACGGCAGCCACACGGTCACCTCCGGCCCGGCAGCCGATCAGGCCGCCCTGCACGGGTTGCTGACCAAGGTGCGTGACCTCGGCCTGGTCCTGATCTCGATGCGTCGACTTGATCCAGATTGACCACCGCGCGGCGCAGGCCACTGCGGCCGACCGCGCAGCCACGCCAGGAGGAGATCATGCACCCAGTGATACTGCAGCAGTTCGCCGCCGAGCGGATCAAGGAGATGATCGCAGACGCCGATGATACACGCCGTGCACATCAGGCGCGCCGTCCCCGGCGGGGACCGTCCACGCAACTGAGGCGATCCGGTCGGCCAGGCATTCGCCGCGAATTGGAGCGAGTCACAGCAGCCATCGCGGCGGACCCGGGACTTTCGTGCCCGTCGGCCGGCCGCAGTCTGGTTAGGCAAGGCCCGAAAGACCGGACGGCCGGCGATGTAGCGGGATGCCCGCCATGAGCGCCTCGGCCGCGGTGTCACGGACCGAGCCCGGATCAGCGGGCGCGGTAAGGGCTATGGCGGTGATCAGCACCGGGACCGTGCAAATTCACCCCGAACACCCCTACGGCACCCGCAAGCCGCTGTACTGGTGGCTGTCCGGGGCCGCGCCGGAACTGCGTGGTGTCCAGCGTAGGCACATCCAGGTCCCGGGTTTGAAATGGCATCACATCAGAATGGAGCCGGCCAGCGATCCCTCGCCGGCGCCCTTCACCAAGTCGCTGGATGTCATGGGGGACGGCTCGCTCGTGCTGCTCCCCGCCCCCGGCCACACGGCTGGCTCGATATCGCTACTGGTCCGGCGGGGAACGAAAACGCTCCTGTTGCTGGCCGGCGACCTCACCTACGGGGCCAGCATCCTTGAACACCACCAGCTTCCCGGCGTAGGCAACAAGCGCCGCCTCGGTGGGACCAGCCACAAGGTCCTCGATCTCAAAAAGCAGATGCCGGACCTGGCCATCCTGCCAGCCCACGATCCGGCAGCCGCCGCGCGGCTGCCCGGAAGCTGACGCTGAACTTCTGGCCGGAAGGGTGATGACGATGACAACGCAGGGCGCGGCAGTGCGCACGCTGCCGTCACGGTTGATGGCGGGGCGGGCGGGCGGTGCGGGGCGGGTACCGAGCTGGCTGGGGGCCGGCCTGGCGGTCTGCATGGTCGGCTGGGGCCCTAATCAATTCACGCCGCTGCTGCTGGTGTACCGGTCCAGGCTGGGATTGACCGGGGCGGCCGTGGTGCGATCAGCCGAAGAGTTCTCGTAGGACTGCGTCTGTCCTTGGGGGTATCGGCTCGTCGGGATAGAAGTCCGCGCAGATCTGGAGTGCGGCATCGGCGGTCTCGATGCCGATCATGCCCGCGAGCAGCCTCAGATCGTCGATGTCGCGTGTCCTGGCCGCCAATGCTTTCATGGCGAAGACGTGCTCGGGTGATGCGGCCATCACTCGCAGCCCCGGATGATCGAAGACCCGGCGCTTGCCTGGGTCATCTTTCCCGGAGATATAGGCGGTTGCCTGCTCGTTCAGCCACCACGGCGGCAGCCCCGAATCCTTGGCCACTTGCCTGGCCTCGTCCAGGACAATGCCGTGCGGCACGAACCGCGCATCAACATCGCGGGTCACGCGTTCGGCGTCGTAGGCCAGGGCCATGGCGGCACCGCCCACTACGAACACGTCCGCGACGACGCCTCGGCGGGCAAGTCGCTCCCCCAGGGCAGTGAACGCCCGTTCGAGTTCGGCCCGGCCGAGGAGGACATCGCCAGGATCGCTCACGCGGCCTCCAGGTCCCGGGCCGAGAGGTACACCCCGTGCTTGCGGAAGGCCGCTGGTGCCCATACCAGCGCCTCAGCCCGCTGAATCTGCAGTTCGGCGGGGAACCACGGTCGGCGCAGCACCCGAAGCTCCGCCCATGGCGGCGGGGCAGCATCGTGCGCAGCGGCCAGGTGCTCAGCCAGTGCCGCCAGCAGAGTGTCCCACCGTTCATCTCCCGTCGGCGGTGGCTCCTCTTGTAGCAGAGCAAGCTGAACGTCGGCTGGCTCCCACCGGGACTCTTCGAGGAATTCCCACACCAACTTCCAGCGGACCTTTCCATCACCGGTCCGTGCGAGACGGCTAGCCAGGTCGGCCAGGGTCATAGGACGGTAGCCACTCACGGCGGGTCCCTCCACTGCCCGGGAATGCTTTCGACCGAGCATACGGGGTAGCGCTAGCCTTGCTTGGACTGCTGCGGCTCGTCTGTGCTGGTCATGAGCCGAAGCGACCGCAGCGGCGGGGGAACGGTACAGCACGAAAGTACTGCAACCGGCCCGGACGGAGGCGCACTATGGGAGACGCTCCAGGACGGTGACCTGCACGGATGGACGCGGGAGGATGTGCTGCCTGCTGATGGCATGCAAGAGGCCAGGGGTTCGAGTCCCCTTAGCTCCACTGGTCAGACGCCTGTTGCGATCTTTGGAAGATCAGCGGACAGCCAAACTGACTGCCAAGTTCATGATCGCTGCCCGAAGATCCGGCCCATGCGCTCGGCGCCGGTCCACAAACCGTGCCCGATCAGCAGGTCAACCGCAGCCTCGGCGGTGAACAGGCCTTTCGCCCACCTGCGAAGTGCCGCCGACAAGTCATCGAAGCAGGTAGTAAGTCGGTGAGTCCTTCGGCAGTCTCAGTCACGAGGTCCTTCTCGGGATACTGGCGGAGAAAATCCAGGATCAGCGGTTCCTGAGGCTTATCCGAAACATGCTGAAAGCCGGGTACCTGGAAGACTGGGAATACCGCGAAACGCTGAGCGGATGTCCGCAAGGCGGCGTGGTTACGCCCCCAACGCAATAGGCAACTTCTGCTTTGAGGTGACGCTGGGTTACCGGCGGCTGGAGCGTGGCCGGTGACGGCGCGGGTGCCGTGCGGGCCGGTGGAGGTCCCGCCTGCCGGGTTCGTGCCCGAGGCGGAGCAGGCGGGGATCCTGGCTGGCGTGCTGGCCGGGATGGAGCTGGGTGCCTGTGACCGGCGGATCCTGGGCTGGCTGGCCGGTGGGACGCCTGTGCCGTGCTGACGGTTGCCTCGTGGATCGCCCGGGCTCGTGTGGCCGGGCCGACGCGGTGACCGGGATAGGCCTCTTCCGGCGTAAACGGCGTGGCGCGGGCGGCGTGTGACATGCCGGGTAGTATCTTCATGGCGTGGCTGGTGGGCGTGCTGATGCTGGTGAGTACGCCGTGCGCGTCAACGTGGCCGCCGGGCTGGCGGAGGCCGGCGTTCCGGTGGCCGAGGCGGCGCGGGTGCTGGCCGGGCGGTTCGGCTGTTCGCAGCGTCAGGCCCGCCGGTATGTGGAACACGCGCGGGTTGCGGGCACTGTTGAGGTCCCGGAGCCCGCGACGGTGTTCACGGTCAAGCTTCCGGGCCGGGTTGCGGCCGCCGTGCGCGAGCATGCCAGGGCTTCCGGGCGGACGATATCCAGTGTGGTCACCCAGGCGCTGGAGGAGTTTCTGGTGCGGGGTCACAGAGACAATCCGCGCAGGTGAGTGAGAAGGCGGTCGAGGGCGAGTTCGTCTTCGGCCGCCACGCGGCGGCGGATTTGCCAGCGGCCTACGCCATCCTTGTCCCCGAGCGGCGGGCCCGTATCGTGCGAGCCGGCCAGGAAGAGAGCTCATGCCATGACCAGCGCGGCGATCTACGCCCGGGTCTCCTCGGCCCGGCAGAAGAAGGACGAGACGATCGGCTCGCAGACGGCGGCGCTGCGGGCTCACGCCGGGCAGCTGGGGGCTGAGCTGCCTGAGGAGTGGGTGTTCGAGGACGAGGGGCATTCGGGGGCGACCCTGGTCCGCCCGGCGCTGGAGGCGCTGCGGGATCTGGCCGCGCAGGGGTGCGTGGACGTGGCGCTGTGCAATTCCCCGGACCGGCTGGCGCGGAAGTTCGCCTACCAGGCCCTGCTGATCGAGGAGTTCGCACGGTGCGGCACGAGGGTGGAGTTCGTCAAGGGCCCGCGCGGTGACAGCCCCGAGGACCAACTGCTGGTGCAGTTCCAGGGCATGTTCGCCGAGTACGAGAAGGCGCAGATCCTTGAGCGGTACCGGCGCGGCAAGGCCCACCGGGCCCGCACCGGCTCGGTGAACGTGCTGTCCGGAGCGCCGTTCGGCTACCAGTATGTCCGCAAAAGCGAGCACGCAGGCGCCTGCTACGAGATCAACGGACACGAGGCGGCCCTGGTGGCGGAGATGTTCCGGCGTTACGCCGATGACGGCGCCTCGATCGCCGAGCTGGCCCGCTGGCTGTCCAGCCACGGCGCGGCGACCCGGACCGGCAAGGCCCGGTGGGACCGCTCGGTGGTATGGGGCATTGCTGCGCAATCCCGCCTACGCGGGCACCGCGGTCTTCGGCAAGACGATGGTGATCAGCGAATCCCCGGGCCTGAACCGCGTCGCCCGCCTCCAGGGGCGTTCTGTCCCCCGCGCGGTCAAGACGGTGGACCGGCCACGGGAGGAGTGGACCGAGATCCCCGTCCCGGCGATCGTCTCGCAGGACACCTTCGAGCGGGCCGGGCGCACTGTGATCACAAAATGCTACTCTACGTAGTCGTTCTTTGCCGATCTGTGGACGGGGGACACATGAGCTGTACGACGATGACAGCGCGCGTGATCGGAGTCGCCTGCGCGGCGATCTGCCTGTGCGCGGGTGGCGCCGGCCGGGCGGCGGCCGCGACACCGGGTACTATCACGGTCACCGGAAGCGGTGCCGCGACCGGCACGCCCGATGAGCTTCAGCTGTCGCTGGAAGCCCACGCCCAGGCGGCTTCCGTCAGCGCGGCTCTCGGCAGCGCGAACCAGGCCATGACCGCGGTCCGCGACGCGCTGACCGCCGGCCGCGTCGCCCCGGCCGATCTGCGGACCTCTGGCATGTCGGTGCAGCCGCAGTACAACCAGCAGGACACGATCACCGGCTACACCGTCAGCGAGTCGCTCACCGCTGAGCTGCATCATCTCGCCACGGCGGGCCAGACCATCACCGACGCGGTCGAGGCGGGCGGCAACGCGGTAACTGTCGACGACGTGTCGCTGGACCTCACCGACCAGGCGGCCACGCTGATGGCCAGGGCCCGGGCCAATGCCATCATCGATGCTCGGGACCAGGCTGAGGAATACGCGCAGGCGGCGGGCACACGGCTCGGCCGGGTGCTGAGTATCAGCACGACCGGCAGCGACACTGTGCCCAGTCCGGTTATCCCCGGCGCGTCGTTCGCCCACAGGTCCGCGGTGCCCATCTCGGCGGGCACCCAGAAGGTGACCAGCTCGGTCTTCGTGGTGTACCAGATGAAGGGCTAACACGGGGTACACGCGGCTCTTCAGGTTCTGAGGCAGCGTGTGGGGTTCCGAAATGAGGCATACGTGACTGACTTGCGAGTATGCCAGCCGTGATAGCAATCGGACTGGCCGCATCGCTGGCTGGTGATAGTAGGGATGCTCTACTTGATGTTCGTCCGCCTGGCCGGGTGGATGGCGCCGCTGGCACGCTCGTGGCGTCGAAGGATGCCGAGTTGCTGGTCCTGCGCCAGGGAAGTCGGGGTGCTGCGGGCAGCACCCCAAGCTCAAGCTGGACTGGGCCGACCGGGCGGTGCTCGCCGCCCCGATCCGGCTGCTCCGCAGGCCTGTGCGGACGGTCGGCTGGTGACGCCGGACACGCTGCTGCACTGGGCGCCCAAGGGCCATCCGGAGCGTGGCGGGCTGCATGTTCGACCTGGGTGTCACCGAAGTTGGCGTCGCTTACAAGTTGAGGCCCTCGACGACGCGCATGCCGGGAGATTCCAGGTCATCGTCGTATGGACGCTGGACCGGATCAACCGCGACGGGCGCCGAAGGAGCGCTCCGGCTGATCCGCCAGTTCAAGCACTGCGGCTGCATCCCGGTCTCGGTCAAGAAATCCTGGCTGAACGCGGCCCCGGAGGTCCAGGATGTCCTGGTCGCGTTCGCAGGCTGGACGGCCCAGCAGGAATCCCGGCGCCGCTCCGAGCGGATCAAGGCACGGCTGGACAGGCACCGCGCACAAGGCAAACCGGTTGGTCGGCAGCCCCGCGCCGCCGACAAGAAGCCACGAAAACGCAGCGGCTACGTCGTATCCTGGGAGAATGGACGACGCCGCACCGCCCACCAGGCCAGGGCAGTGTCGCGCCGCTGCTCGATCCACTGGCGGATCGGCACGCTTGGGCGCACATGCTGGGCGGCGGCGCGCTGCCGGACCCAATCCAGCAATGACTTCGGCAGTCGCACCGATGTGGTGCGCAGCGCGTGTAGTAGAGACGCCGTGGACAGACAGTACGGGCCAGGACGCGGTGAGACGCCGCGATGCGGGGAGCAGCCCCAATGCTGCACTACGTGGACGCGGTGAGCCCGCGTGTACGACGCTCGGCTGACTCATAACCCAGAGGTCGCGGGTTCATGTAAGGAACTCCGGTGCTTGATCAGCTCGGGGTTCCAGGGTTGCATGAGCATCCCCGGCTGGTCCGGTGGGTGGCGACGCGTTGGGTTCTGAGGGCGGCTGTGCCGAGCCTTGTGGATTTGATTGCCACTGCTGGCCTGGCCGCGGATGACCCGCACCAGGGAAGTGGGCCAGCCCGGCAGGGTCTGGCCCGGTTGCGGCACATGAGTGGGTTTGGCTGGCTCTTGCGCCTTGGGACCGTGGCCGATTGGGAGGTTGCTGCCTGCTGCGCCGCCGGAGTTAGCGAGCCGGACGAACGCAGAGAGGTGATGATGAGGCAGCAGGAGGAGGACCAGCCGCCGTCCCGGCGGCTGGTCGGGATCGATCTGGGGATCGCGTCTCGGCATTCGGTGCGGGTGCTGGAGGCCGACGGACGGCAGGTGTGCCGGTCCTCGTGCGTGCCCACGGTGGCGTCGCTGTCGGCGGTGGAACAGGCCGCGCTGGCTGGCGCGCCGGAGGGCACACGGCTGGCGGTGATATTCGAGCCGACCGGGCCGGCGTGGCTGCCGATCGCGGTGTTCTTCGCCCGCCGCGGCCATGCGGTCTACCGTGTCTCGTCGGCCAAGGCCGCTGATTTACGCCGGTTCCTGCGCCGGCACGCGAAATCGAACGGGATCGACGCGGAGACGCTGGCCCGGCTGCCGTTGGCCGACCCGCGCGGGCTGCAGCCGCTCGAGCTGCCGGGCGTGCACGCGGCGGCGCTGGACCGGCGGGTCCGGGCCTGTGACCGGCTGACCAAGGACGCCGCCACCACAAGGTGCGGACCGGGGACCTGGTCCGGCAGCTGCTGCCGATGACCCCGCTGGCCGGTGACCTGGGCACCGCCGGCCTGGCGATGCTGGAACGCTACGCCGGCCCCCGCGAACTCGCAGCCACCGGCGCCGCTGAGCTCACCCGGCTGATCGCCACCGCGTCGAACCAGCAGCAAGGCGAAGCACGGGCACGGGAGTGGCAGGCCGCCGCGGCGGCAGCGCTTGAGCTGTACGGGGATCACCCGGCG
>Ga0335079_10006206_pt1 | contig 13670 bp, 7 predicted proteins | sample Lox_Sample_33_FD_206719 | JGI IMG/M metagenome (GOLD analysis project Ga0335079, IMG submission 206719) | Soil microbial communities from Loxahatchee National Wildlife Refuge, Florida, United States - Lox_Sample_3.3 | ecosystem: Environmental > Terrestrial > Soil > Wetlands | place: USA: Florida... | reverse complement strand
GGTAGATAACCTGGGCGTGCACAGCGACGGCCCGCCCCGGCGGCCACCGCCCAAACTGCTGAAGGTATCAGCAGACCGGGCGGCCCGCCAGATCGTATCCGCCGCTTACCGCCGCAAGCGCAGCTACATTCTGCCCAAGCATGCCAAGCTGGCTCTTTTCCTGCAACGGCATTTCCCCAGGCTGGTCTACGCTGCCACTTCTCGCGCTACAAAGAAGGCGCTCCAAGCACGGATAGCCTCCGGAAATGATCAGGGTACCGGCTAGCGCCAGCGTCCTTCTTCAAGAACCCAGCCGCCATTCCGGCGGACCCACTTGTGCGCTACCCATCTTGCGCCTGGCCGTGGCGGGCGTTCCCACCTGCCGGGCGTCCACACGTAAGCGCTGCCATTCCAAGCGTGATAGCCGCCGATCCAAACGAAACGAGGGCCGGGGCGCGCCGGGCGTGTTTCGACAACGGCCGCAGGGGGACGGACGCGGACAATCACTTCGGCCGCAAGAACCGTTCCCGTACTCAACAGAACTCCAAACGCAGAGCCAATCAGAATCCTTCGGAACATCGGATATCCTCCATATTCACGCCATTATACCCGGTAGCCCGATGTCAAGGCGGAACGAAATGCCATTTTTTGGAGACAACGACCTGCGCTTGGCAGAAAGACGGCCGGCTTCCGGCCGGGTGCGGGGTACCATACTAGTCCTATAACTTGGTCGAGAGGTTGACTTTCAAGTGCTTATCGGCAGAAAATCCAGGAGATATGAAGAAGTCCTTACAAATCGTCATCCTGACTGGAGCGCTCCTGGCGACGCTGCTGCCTTGTAGCGCCGCTACGCTGCCAACGCTGACCACGCTCCACAGCTTTCTGGGCGATGGAGACGGCAGTAATCCGGAGACCGTCCTTACGTACAACGCGACTACGGGAGTGCTCTATGGCACGACTTTCGCCGGTGGGACCTCCGGATGGGGCACCGTGTTCCAGTTGACACCGCCAACTCCCCCAAGCACCACCTGGACCCAGCAGGTGATCTACAGTTTCACGGGTGGCGCCGATGGGGCGAATCCGGTGGCAGGCATGGTCCTGACTAGCGGCGGGGTGCTCTATGGGACGACGGATTTGGGTGGACGATTGGGTCATGGGACGGTTTTCTCGCTGACGCCGCCGACTCCGCCAAGCACCACCTGGACTCTGCAGACGCTCTACAGCTTCACCGGCCAGAGCGGCGACGGAATGAACCCCGAAGGTGGTTTGGTGATGAACAAGGAAGTGCTCTATGGCACGACCTACCTCGGCGGAGCGGCAGGCTATGGCACGGTGTTTTCGTTGACGCCTAAGGCCGGAGGGCGTTGGGCCGAAACGGTGCTTTATAGCTTTACAGGCGCACCGGCGGCGTGCGGCACGACCAGCAACCCGGCGTGCGATGGCGCGAACCCCGAAGCAGGCCTGACTCTGGTTTCCAGCAGCGGTGTGCTCTATGGCACGACCTTCGCCGGAGGGACGGAAGGTTATGGCACGGTGTTCTCGCTGACGCCACCCACACCCCCAGCCACGACCTGGACCGAGACGCTACTCCACAGCTTTATCGGCGCGCCCTCGGGAGTTGGCGGTGGCGGTGTGCCGTGCGGCAGTTCGGGTCAGCCTCCCTGCGATGGAGCTTATCCCGCGGGCGGCGTGGTGATCGGGAAGGGCGCCGCCCTGTACGGCGTGACGACCATTGGCGGAAAGCCCGGAAGCTGTCCCCTGGGTGGCTTTGCCCAAGGCTGCGGAGCGGTGTATCAACTGCAGCCGCCAACTCCCCCGGCCACGACCTGGACCGAGAGCCTGCTCTACGTCTTTACCGGACCTCCAAAAGACGGGTGGGCGCCCTCTCAGAATCTGGCCGTCGGCCCTACCGGGAACCTCGCCGGCACCACCTTCGCCGGCGGATCTACGGATGACATCTGCTTCCCGGCGTCCTACCTTGGCTGTGGCATCGTCTACATGTTGAAACCGCCGGCTTCGACTGGCCCCTGGACCAAGAGCACTTTGGGTGTCTTCAACGGCGACAACGGAGGCGGCCCGAATGGTGTGGTCCTGGGTAAGGGCGGAGTCATGTATGGTACGACCTTCGTGGGCGGAACTACGGGCGGTTATGGAACTGTATTTGAGCTAGTGCCGTAAGACAAAACAGTGACTTAGGTATACTGATTAGAGCAGGATCGGGGATTTTATGAAGCTAGCGACGGTCTTCTCAATTGGTGCGACACTGATGCTTGGCGCGCTCTATGGCGCCCCCACCTCTCCAGTAATGCTCTATAGCTTTCCGGGCCAGAGTGCCGGAGCTTTTCCAGAAGCCAGCTTGGTCTTCAACTCGTCGATCGGAGTGCTCTATGGCACCACCTACGCTGGAGGGGCCGCCGGTCTGGGCACCGTCTTCCAGCTCTCGCCGCCACAACAATCGGGCGCGCCCTGGAACAAGAAGGAACTCTATGCCTTCTCCGGTCCCGACGGCGCCAACCCCGAAGGAGGTTTGATTGTCGGCGCGAACTTCGTGCTTTATGGAACAACCGACTTAGGGGGAGCTGCCGGTTACGGCGCAGTGTTCCAGTTGACCCCACCCGTACCACCTTCCACAACCTGGACCGAGACGGTGCTTTATAGCTTCACGGGCGGCAATGATGGGATCAATCCCAGGGCTAGCCTGACACTGAACAGCATAACCGGAGTGCTTTACGGTACGACTTACGCGGGTGGACCGGCGAATTACGGGACGGTGTTCTCGTTGACGCCACCCGTGCCGCCGGCCACGGCCTGGACCGAACAGGTGCTCTACAGCTTTAGCGGCGGCAGCGATGGCGCGCATCCCGAAGCCGGGCTGACCTTGACTTCCGCCGGGGTCCTCTATGGCACCTCCTATTCGGGTGGCTCCGCGGGCTGGGGAACCATCTTCCAGTTGTCGCCGCCAACAACGGGCGACACGTGGACGCAACGTGTTCTCCACAGCTTTACCGGCGGCGCTGACGGAGGATCTCCGGCAGGAGGAGTGATTCTTGGTCAGAACAGCGTGCTGTATGGAACTGCTTCCTTTGGCGGGGATCTCAGTCCAAATCACTGTCCCATCAACGGCGTCTCCTCGGGCTGCGGCGTCGTCTTCCGATTGGTGCCGTCCGGGGGCCCGATCGCGACGTGGACCGAGACAGTGATCCATTCTTTCGAGGGACCACCCAATGACGGTTCTCGCCCCACGCAAAATCTGGTAGCGGCCACCAACGGCACGCTCTATGGTACGACCTTCACCGGCGAGTACGCGAAAGCCCTCTGCTTCCCCGCCTCCTATATCGGCTGCGGGATGGTGTATCAGTTGACGCCGCCTGCGGCGCCAGGCGGAGCTTGGAACGAAAACATTCTGGCCACCTTCGTCGACACAAATGGCGGAGGCCCCAACGGAGTGGTCTTCGGCGCGGGCGGTGCGCTTTACGGGACGACCCGCGTGGGCGGCTCCGCCGGCGGATACGGCACGATATTCCAGACGATCCCGTAAAGATCGAACCGGCCTGGCGGCCTAGCCTCCTCCAGACGACAGCAGTTCCGGCTGTTCCTGGGGTTGCGCCGGTGCTCGGCCCAGTAGGTGCTTGATCCCTACAGCGCTCAACACAGAGGTGGCCAGCGCCATGGCGATTAAGGCGACGAAAATGCGCTGGTCGATGAGCCCGTACTCCAGCGCCACCGTGGTCAGGACGATTCCCACGGCTCCGCGGGCGTTCATGCCTAGGGCCACCAGCAACGCTTCCCGCGGCCGCTTTCCGCCCAGAGTCGCCCCCAGATAAACGCCGCTGATCTTGCCGATGCAAGCCACCAGCAGAACGAAGACGACCAGCAGCACGTCGAAGTTCGCCACGAAGTTCGCCTTCAGTCCGATGGAAACGAAGTACATCGTGGCGAAGATCCCGGCAGTCGTCTGGCAAAAGCTGTCGTGCGCCAGTTTGCGCGCTTCCGGAACGCGGCCAAGCGCCACGCCTGCCAGAAAGGCGCCCAGCGTGGCGTGGGTGCCCGCCACCTCCGAGAGGATGGCGGAGGTCATCAACACCAAAAAAGTCAGCTTCAGTTGCAGGGTATCTCTAGGCAGATTGAGCCAGCCCACCGCACGCTGGATCCGCTTATTGGATAGATTCAGGATCAAGGCAAAGACGAGCAAGACCATTACCAGGCTGGCCCACAGGTTTCGCCCCGTGTGTCCTTCGCCGCCGAAATTACTCAGGATGACCGCGAACAGCCCCCAGCCGACCAAGTCATCGAGCATGGCCGCGGACATTACGATCATGCCCAGATCGGTCTTCATCAGATTCAGATCCATCAGAATGCGGGCGATCACCGGCAGGGCCGAAATGGACAGGATGGTTCCGACAAACAGGGCCAGCAGCGGGATATTGCTCTGGGCCTTGTTCCGCCAGAAGCCTGGCCAGAGCAAGACCGATCCTACCCCGATCCCGAGCGGCAACAGGATGCCGAGGAAGCTGGTCCAGAAGATGGGAAGTCCCAGGCTGCGCAACCGCTTGGGTTGCAGTTCCAGGCCGGCCAGGAAGACGAAGAGCAGCAATCCCAGCTCGGTGACCGCCTCGCGGGCTTGCGTGGCGCGGCCCAAGGCGGGGAATACTTTCGCATAAAGGTCCGGCGCCACCATCCCAAAGGCGCTCGGGCCAAGCAGGACGCCGCATAGAAGCTCGACCACCAGCGGTGAGAGGGCGAGCCGCTGCAACAGCTTGGCCATGCACAGGGGGACAGCAAGAACCAGGCTGATTTGCACCAGGAACAGCGTTAAGGACGGGCCGTCCATCGGGACGCTCAATTATAGCAACCGGTACTCCTGGGCTTTCCCGAAGTCCGCTAACTGTGGTAAATTCAACGCCTATGGCGAGTGAGCCGGTGCCGGCGATGTCCAAGATCGAGAAGCAGCAATTTCGGCGCATCTGCGGCAAGTTTGCCAGCGGAATCACGGTGGCGACCGTTTTGGACGCCGCGGGCGCGCCTCATGGCATGACGGCCAACTCGTTTACATCGGTGTCGCTTACGCCGCCGCTGGTGCTGGTGTGCGTGGACCATCGCGCGCGCATTCTGGAGCATTTCCGGATCGGCGAGCATTTTGGGGTCAACATTCTGGGCGCCGGCCAGCGGCATTTTTCCGACAAATTCGCGGGCAGCGGCTACGACCGCTTCGAGGGTGTGGAGTGGCGCGCGGGGGAAACCGGTGTGCCGCTGCTGCCGGACGTCCTGGCAACCCTCGAATGCGCGCGGGTAAAAGTGGTCACCGCCGGCGACCACGATATCGTGATTGGCGAAGTGCTCCACGCCAACTGCCAGGATGGCGATCCGCTGGTGTTCTACGGCAGCCAGTACCGGTGCTTGGGATAGAGCGCGCGGGGAGGCCGTTTCCACACACTTCCGCCCGCCTGGCATCGCCAAGGCAGTCTGTAAGACCCGGCCCGTTCGTTGGCTGTGCGTGCGAGCCATGCTGTATTATTGACTTGAGCAAAGCGTATGCCCATTACAACGTTGGTGAGCGTCGAGGACTATCTGCACTCGACCTTCGAGCCCGACGCCGAGTACGTGGAGGGAAAGGTCATTCTCCGTCCCATGCCGCGGAAACCGCACAGCAAGATGCAAGGCTATCTGGTGCGTGCGCTTTACCAGGCGGCGCATCCGCTGGGCTACGAGGTGTGGCCCGAGCAACGCGTGCGGACCCGGCGGGACCCGGCGCATTACCGCGTTCCGGATCTTTGTCTCACCAGCGGCGAGCCATCCGAAGACATTTTCATCGACCCGCCGTTTCTGTGCGTGGAGATTCTGTCTCCCGACGACGCGGCGGTCGAAGTGCGCGCCAAGGTGCATGAGTATTTGGCCTTCGGAGTAGCCTACGTCTGGATCGTGGATCCGCTGGACGGTACGGGCGAGGTCCATACGTCAGGCGGGATCGAGCGCGTCGAAGCCGGCAGATTTTGTGCGGGCGAGATCGAAATCAGCCTGAAGCTCTGAGCCGCCGCCTTCGGCGTATGATGGCTCCGCCGGGCCCTGTTGACTGCTGGCGGCGCCTGACTCTATCCCGTCTGCCTTGGCGAACCGGTTTCGACTTCCTGCTGCTCGGGCTTGGGCTCCTGCGTCGACGCGCTGACGTGCTGGGCGACGAACTCCGCCAACTCGGCAATCGATAGATCGCGCTGCTTCTGGCCGATGTCGGCCAGCAACTCGGCGAACGGCATGGTGGTCTGGTAGTGCTCCTGAATCGCGGTGCACAATACGACCGCGTCGAGCGATTCCATGCCCAGTCCGGTAAACAGGAGCGATTCCGGGCCTACCGGGTCGGCATAATCCCAGTCCTGGCACAGCCCCTGCACGGTTTGTAGGACGTAGACGAGAATCTCCGGCTGGGTGGGTTTCATTTCAGGCTCCCGAACACCTGGGCTTGCGCGCGCGGCGTATCGGCGGGCAGGGCAACTTCCCGCCAGGGCCCTTCGCCCATCGCCACCACGGCGTCTGACTGCGGACCGGCTTCGATTTCACGCAAGGCAGCCTGCGCGCCGCCATCCAAGGGAATCATCTGGATGCCGCGCGCGAGGAACTGCTGCCGTACTTCTTCGGAAACCATGCCGCTCGATCCCCAGGGGCCCCAATTCATCGCCACCACACGCGCCGGCCACTGCGCCGACAGGATCACCGACAGGCCGTTCATGATGCCGTTGGCCGCGGCGTAGTCGGCCTGGCCGCGATTGCCGAACGCCGCGGTTACAGACGACATCCACAGCAGGCATTGCAGGCTCTCCGGCCGCAGCTTGCGGCTCAGCAGAAATGCCGAATCGGCCTTGGTGTGCACCACGCGGTCGAACGATTCGGGAGTCTTGTCGCGGATGAGCTTGTCTTCGATAATACCGGCGCCGTGGATGACCACGTCCAGCCGGCCGTGCTCCCGGTAGATGTGGTCGATCAAGCCGCCGAAGGCAGCCTCCTTGCGCACGTCGACGGAATGATACTCCACCTTGGAACCGGTGCGGCGCAGGTTTTCGATGGTCTGGGCGATCTCGCGATCCTTCAGCAGGCGCTGCAACGCGGCCTCCACGGCAGCGGGCTTGACCGTGGTCGAAGACGCCCGCAGACGAGCCGTCAAGGCGGCTTTGAGGCGTGGGGTTTCGGTGATGCCCGCCGTGTCGGCCGGCTCGGATCCGGAAGGCAGCGGCGAGGCGCCGGCCAGAATCAATGTGGGCTGATAGCGTTCGGCTAGTTGACGGGCGATTTCGGCGGTGACGCCGCGCGCGCCGCCGGTCAGCAGGAAGACCCAGTCGCGCTGGATTGGGCGGGTGACTGGTCCGCTGACGGGAGCGATCTGCGGAACGACCGTCAGCCGGCGGTCGCCAGGCAGGCCCACCTGCAGAGTTTCATCCGGCGAGGTCAGCTCGTCAATGAGTTTCTGCTGCAGGATCAGAATGGGGTCGGTCGCATCGAGGTCCACTACTTTGCACAGCACCCCGGTGAGTTCCAGGGCCAGCGTCTTGGTGAAATCGGCTACGGCAAAATGCGTGGGGGAGAACAGACCGTTGGGCCGCAAACCGAACTCTCCGCCGCGCGCCGTGACTGCGGCGAACAGCGCGCCTCCGGCACGGCCGGTTTGTTTAAGATCGCTTTCGGCCGCGCGGGCCAGAGCGTATAAACTCCGCACGTCCAGCCGCACCAGTTCACGCCATTCGTCGAAGCTCGCCTGGATCGCGGGCTGGGTGGCGCGCAACGGCAGCAGATGAATGATGGCGCCGATGGGGCGTTTATACTGCTGCCGGATATCGGCGAGCATGGCCTCCACATCCCCCGGATCGGTAAGGTCGGTCGTCAAAACATCGCCGTCCCCGATGGTCACATCCGGGCTGTGGCGGAGGAGGAGGGCGCGCTCCCCGTTGCGGTTCAAGGCATCGGCGATACCGGCCGCAATGCCGGTTTCGTCATCGGTTATCAGGCAGACACGGCCCTTATGGTAGATCGGGCGCGACTGGCGGCGCGGCTTGGCGGCGGCGGTGAGGATAAAACGGGGGACCTGGGGCGCGGGACCGGAAGGCGCGGGCGGCGCCGCGGGTCCGGCCACGGCGGCGGCTCCCGGCTGCACCCGGCTTGGCGCGGGAGCGCCGCCCAGCGTCCCGGCGATGCGATCGGCAATTTCGCGCAGGGTACGGGCGCTGGTCAGCTTCTCCATCACGCCCTGGATCTGGGCCTGCTGGGCCGGCGTCGAAAGCTGCTGGAACGCGGTCAGGATCTCGACGCGCTTGATGGAATCGATGCCCAGGTCGGATTCGATGCCGGCATCCAGGTCCAGCATGTCGGACTCGTAGCCGGTGCGCTCGCTGGCGATCTTGAGCAACTCAGCAAGATAGTCGCGCCCGTGGGACGCGGGGATGGGCGGCGCCGGAAGCGGAGCGGCCGGCGCGGCCGCGGGCGAGGCGGGCGATGCGCCCACGGCTCCCGCGATCAGCTCCGCGATCTCGCGCAGCGTACGGGCGCTGGTGAGCTTATTCATGATGCCCTGCACGTTTTGCTGCTGCCCAGGCGTGCCGAGCTTTTGCAATGCGGTCAGGATTTCGACGCGCTTGATCGAGTCGATTCCCAGGTCGGATTCGATGCCGGCGTCCAGATCCAGCATTTCCGGCGGATAGCCCGTGCGCTCGGCGGCCACTTCGCGGAGTTCGGCGATGAAGTCGCGGGCGGTGGATGCGGCAACTGCCGTTGCCGGCGCTGGCGCAGGCGCGGCAGGCAGAGTACCGGCGGATCCAGCGATCAGGTCCGCAATCTCGCGCAACGTGCGGGCGCTGGTGAGCTTATTCATGATGCCCTGCACGTTTTGCTGCTGCTCGGGCGTGCCGAGCTTCTGTAAGGCAGTCAGGATTTCGACGCGCTTGATGGAATCGATGCCCAGGTCGGACTCGATGCCGGCGTCCAGATCCAGCATTTCCGGCGGATATCCCGTGCGTTCGGCGGCCACGCGGCGGAGTTCTTCGACGAAATTGCGTCCGGCCGGCGTGGGCGGCGGCGCGGCAACGGGCGCCGTAATCGAAGGTGAAGGCGCGGAAACCGCGGCCGGCGGCGGCGGCGCGGGCTTCTCCGTTACCGGCAGCGGCGCGGCGGGCAGCGGCAGCGTTGGCGCGGCCAGCGGCAGAGCCACCGGCGTGGCTGCCGGGCCGCCCTGCATGTACGCCGTCATGATGGTGGTCTGCGCTTGCAGGATCTGCTGCATGAGCTGCTGGAATTGCAGCATCACGGCGTCGCCGCCGGGCGGTGCAGGCGCCGCCGCGGGAGCGGGGATTGGCGCCGGAGCAGTCGCCGCCACTGGAGCGGGCACTGCCGCGGCGGGAACCGGCTGCGGAACGGGCAGTGCGGAAGCGACGACCAGATCGAGCGGCTGAACCACGTGCGGCGGCCGGCTGCGCGGAAACGCTCTGAGACCGTTCACCATCCAGCCGGAATCGCGCGCCTCGGCTTCGGCCTGGGGAGCGCGCCCCCTGAGGAGCTGCGCGGCATCCACGGGCACGCCTTCGGCCGCCAACTGCGCCAGCGCGAGCAAGAACTGCACGAGCGCATTACGGTCGCTATCGATTGCAATGAAGCGAACGTCCTTGCCGTCCAGGATCTGGCGCGCCAGGCCGGTGAGCACGCCTTTAGGCCCTACCTCCACGAAGACACGCGCACCCCGATCGTACATGGCGCGGATCTGGTCGACGAACTTGACGGGCTGCACCAGGTGGCTTTCAAGCAGCGCCGCGATTTCCTGCGGCTCGTCCGGATACGCGCCGCCCAGCGTATTGGAGAAAACCGCCGCGGATGGTTTGGCGAATGTCTGGCGCGCCAGCACTTCGCCGAATCGCGCGCGGGCCGGCTCCATGAGCGGAGAGTGGAAGGCGCAGGCCACCGGGATCAATCGCGCGGCCAGCCGGGCCGCTTCGAGTTTCTGGATCGCCGCGCGCACCGCATCGTTGGCGCCGGAGATTACCGTCTGGCGCGGGCTGTTGTGATTGGCCAGAGTGATGCCTTCCATGCCGTCCAGAGCTTTGGCAATCGTCCCGGCATCGGCCTGCACGGCGGCCATAGTTCCGGCTTCGTCGTGAGTGGTATCTTTGATGGCGCGGCCACGAGCCTCAGAAAGATCGAACAAAGCGCTATCGGAAATGACGCCCGCGGCGGCCAGCGCCACGTACTCCCCGTAGCTGTGGCCGGCGGTCATGTCGGCCCGCACGCCAAACCGCTCCAGGACGCGGCACAGGGCGATCTCCACCGCGCCCAACGCGGGCTGCGCGACCAGCGTATCGGTGAGTTCCAGATTCTGCTGCTTTTCCTGCTCCGGGCGGAAGGCCGGCGGCGGATAGATGTACGCGCTGAGTTTCTTGGGAAAGCGCCCGGCGAGCGTCTGTTCGGCCTGTTCGAAGCTGTAGCGGAATTCGGGAAAGCGGAGCGCCAACTCGCGCAACATGTGGGGCTTCTGGGAACCTTGGCCGGGGAACAGGAAGGCGACTTTGCCGCGCGGAGGACCGAAGGCCAGATAGATGCCTTGGGAATCGTTCAGCGGCTGCTTGGCCTCGAGCGCGGATTTGGCTTTGGCTAATTTCGCGCGGAGATCGTCAGGGGATGTGGCTACGATGGCGAGGCGAGTTTGCGCGGGCTGCTGACTCGCGCTCCCGGCCAGAGCGCTTGCGGCACGCGCTTCGTCAAGAGACTCCGGCGTGGGGTCGTTCCAGAGGTACAACCCGGCAGGCCACTCGGTTTGCGGCAGATCGGCCGGATCGCTCAAATCGCCTTGAAACTCCTCCAGAACGGCGTGGAAATTGGTGCCGCCAAAGCCGAACGCGCTGACGCCGGCGCGCCGCGGGATTCCGGCCGGAGGAATCCAGGGCAGCGCCTCCGTATTGACGAAGATCGGCGTACCCGGCTCGAGCAGCTTTTGATTCGGTTTCTCGACGTGGAGCGTGGGCGGCAGCACTTTGTGATACAGCGCCAGCGCAACCTTCATCATTCCGGTGATGCCGGCGGCGGACTTGGTATGGCCCACCATGGACTTCACCGATCCGATGGCGCAACTCAGCGGCGCGGCTCCATCGGCCAGGAACACGTCGTCCACGGCAGCCAGTTCGCTGGCATCGCCCAGTGCGGTGCCGGTGCCGTGCGCTTCCACCAACCCCACAGTCGAAGGACGCACTCCCGCGCGTGCGTAAGCCCGCTGCAAGGCCAGGATCTGGCCCTCCAGACGCGGCGCGGTCATGCTCTTGCCTTTGCCGTCGCTCGATCCGGCCACGCCTTTGATGACCGCATAGATGCGATCGCCATCCCGCTCGGCGTCTTCCAGACGCTTCAGCACCATCATGCTGATGCCTTCGCTGATGGCGATGCCGTCGGCGGTTTCATCGAACGTGCGGCAGCGGCCGCGGCCGGACAGCGCCTGGGCTTTCGCAAAACACAGGTAGCCGAAGGGGCTCTGCGCCGTATCCACGCCGCCGACGATGGCCACGTCGCTTGAATGATCGGCCAGCTCGCGCGCCGCCAGGTAGACGGCCGCGAGCGATGAGGCGCAGGCCGCATCCACGCTGAAGTTGACGCCGCCCAAGTCGAAGCGATTGGCTACCCGGCCGGCGGCGACGTTCAACAGCAGGCCGGCGAAGGAATCTTCGGTCCACTCCGGCAGCTCCTGGAGCAGCTCCGCCGGGGGTTTGCTGATGAACTGCGGAAGCATGGAGCGTACGGCATACTGCAGGCCCACATCGCCCAACCCGCCGCTCAGACCCAGAATCACCGAGGTCCTCTCGCGCGGGAAGTTGCCGTCCTGATAACCGGCATCGCGCAGGGCCTGGTCCACGGTCACCAGGGCGAGCAATTGCAGCGGGTCGATGGAGGGCAGCGCGTTGGGCGGAATCCCGTAGCGCATCGGATCGAACGGGACGGCATCCAGAAAGCCGCCCCAACGGGAATGAATCTTATCCTTCGCCTTGCGGTCCGGATCGTAATAGAGGTCGACGTTGAAGCGTTCCTTGGGGACATCGCCGATGGCATCGACCTTGTTGAGGATATTGGCCCAGAAGGCGCGCACGTTGGGCGCCTTGGGAAGCAGGCAGCCCATGCCGACAATGGCTACATCGAAAGGCTTGAGCGGCGGCAGCACTTCTTCCCCCCGTGGAGGATCGAAAGGCACGGCAAGTTCGCCGACCAAGCGGGCGCCTTCGTCCGCAATGCTCGATTCCGCCAGGATCGCGAGGCGCGCGCCGTTTTCCGCCAGCGGCGCCGCGAGCACCGCTGCCATGGCCGCGGACCGCCCGTCGGAAATGCCGGAGAATGCAATACGGGCAGCTCTTGCCGTTGGCGCTACGCCCAGCAGTTCCGCGACACGCGCATCGGCTAACCCTTCGATCACTCGCGTATCGGTATCCGCTTCGCCCAGCGGCTCCAGGCGCGCCGAGTTCTTAGCCGATTCGACGTGCCGGCGGATGGAATGGCGCAGGCCGCGCACAATGGCGGGCACGGTACGGAACTGTTGTGCCAAGCCTTGCCATGAAGCGTCCTGGACGTCCAGCACCACACCTGCCGCGCCACCCGCATACCATGCGGCCGCCGAATGCTGGCCGATCCCGCCAGCTCCCCACACTGGAGCGGGAGAAGCCAGGGGCGCCCTGGCTACCACGCCGTCGAAGCCCAGATTGCCCGCCAAGCCGGCCTCTTCCGGTGTCGATACCTCCAGCAATGCGCGGAGCGATTGCGCGCGCACCAGCCGCAGCAGATCCTTCAACCGTTTGCGGCCGGCAGGCCCAACGATCACCCAATCGATGCCGGAGGGCAGCGCGGCCAAATCGGCCCCCGCATCCAACCGGACACCGAACAGGCCGGGGCCAGAAGGCGCTACCCGCCGCCTAAAGCGTTCCGGCGCATTCAAGATGAGGAATTCAAACTGTTCCGCCATTATCCGTTCCCCGCTAGGTTGCCTGCGACGCGGAAACTCCTCTATTAGAAAGAATTCAACGAAGATCGTCCACCGCTACTTCATCGTGGAAAAGGGGCGGCATCGGCTGACGAAATAGCCATTTTCAGTATCGTGGGGCCGCACACCAAGCAACAGTAATCTATGGATTATACCTTGTTCCTCCACAGCCGCCCAAATTCAGGTTGCGCCCGGGAGTTACAATTCGGTACTGGCTTACCTAGGACAACTTGGGAAGCGCCGTACCGGGATGGGTTTCCACCACCCGGCCATCCCGCACCAGGGCGAACGGAATGCCGCAGCGTTCAGCCAGAAGCCGGTCGCGCTGGGAGTCCCCGATCAGCAGGGAAGCGGAGAGATCGATGTCCCATTTCTGTTGCGCCTCCAGCACCAGTCCAGGACGGGGCTTGCGGCAGTTGCAAGCGCCCTCCTCATGCGGACAGTAGAAAATATCGTCGAAAATGGCGCCCTGGGCGGCGAGCTCCGTGCGCATTCTCTCATGCAGGTCTAGCAGATCGGCCGTCGACATCAAGCCCCGCGCGATGCCGCGCTGATTGGTGAGCACGATCGTGAGGAATCCGGCGGCTTTGAACAAACGGATCCAGGCGACCGCCTCGGGCAGCAGCCGGAACTCCTCCCAGCGCCGGATATATTCACCTTCCGGAGGCGCGGCGTTGATGACTCCATCGCGGTCCAGAAACAGGCAGCGCCG
>Ga0335079_10006205_pt1 | contig 13671 bp, 12 predicted proteins | sample Lox_Sample_33_FD_206719 | JGI IMG/M metagenome (GOLD analysis project Ga0335079, IMG submission 206719) | Soil microbial communities from Loxahatchee National Wildlife Refuge, Florida, United States - Lox_Sample_3.3 | ecosystem: Environmental > Terrestrial > Soil > Wetlands | place: USA... | reverse complement strand
CGCCGCCCGGGAGCCGCTCAAGCCGGCCGGCCCGGCGATCGGAGAGCGCGATCGGGCTTCGCATCTGCTGCTCGACCGCGTCGCCTTCTTCCTTCTGTTCAGCGCGCTCGGGACGATGCGCGGTGTCGATCCCACCGAGATGCTCGCGCTTGCCCGGCTGGCCTGCGACGTGCCCGCGGAGATCGACGACGCGCCGGTGTTCGCCGCGATCGTCTCGCTGCTCGACGGCTATGAGGCGTACGCCGCCGAGCACCCGGACGAGCGCCGGCGGATCACGTTCCTGATCCTGGCCGCCACGGTCGCAAAGACGCCGGACGTCCCGATCCCGCCGATTGAGATCCTCCGCGAGCCATCCAGGCTCGCGATCTGACTCCGCCGCTCGGCATCACGCCTCGCTTAACTGTCGGGAGCGTTCCGCTCCCAGATCAGCCGCAGCCCCGTCAGCGTGAGCAGATCGTCGACCTCGTCGATCGCCTCGCGGACGTGAGGCACGAGCAGGCTCGAGAGTCCCCCGGTGGCGATCACACAGGTGCTCTCGCCCAGCTCCGCGCGCAACCGGCGGACGATTCCCTCGACCTGACCCGCGAACCCGTAGACGATCCCGCTGCGGATCGCATCGACCGTCGACTTCCCGATCAGCGCGCGCGGCTCGGCGAGCTCGACCTTCGGCAGCTTGGCGGCGCGCTCGTACAGGGCGTCGATCGAGATCTCGGCGCCCGGGCTGATGATCCCGCCCAGATACTCGCCGGCCGACGACACGATGTCGTAGGTGAGCGCGGTGCCGAAGTCGACCACGACGCAGGTGTCGCGGACCCGGTCGTATGCCGCCACCGCGTTGGCGAGACGATCGGCTCCCACCTCGTACGGGTTGTCGTAGCGGATTGGCATCCCGGTGCGGATCGACGGGCCGATGACGAGCATCTGGTGGCCGAGGTAGTGCCGAGCCATCTGTGTCCACTGGTGTGAGAGCTGGGGCACGGTCGTCGACACGATCGACCGGTCGACGTCCCTGAACGACAGCCCGCGCAGCCCTAGTAGGTTCGCGAGCGCGGCCCCGAGCTCGTCGCCGGTCGACTCACGTACGGTCGAGAACCGCCAGTGCTGGAAGACGGTCGTCTCGCCGTCGCGGAACAGTCCGAAATGGGTTTGTGTGTTACCGACGTCGACGACCAGCAGCATGGGCTGAGACTAGACGAGCGGAGGCCCGGCGCGCCGGACCTCCTGTCCGTCGCCGGCGAGCGCGGTCAGCGCTTGCGACAGTGATGTTCCGTCAGGGAGGGTGAGAGCCGGTTCGAGCTCGAGCAGCGGCACGAGCACGAATCGCCGCGAGGTCACCTCAGGGTGCGGGAGGATGAGCCGGTCCGAGGCGTACTCGAGTTCGTCGAGGAGCAGGACGTCGACGTCGATCGGCCGGGGGCCGTGTCGCTGACCACCCGGCTCGCGACCCAGGGAGCGTTCGACGGCCTTGCAGGCGTTCAGAAGTTCGTCCGGGCCGTGGTCGGTTTCGACGCGGAGACACGCGTTGTAGAACTCACGCTGGTCGAGCACGAGCCCGACGGGCTCGGTCTCGTACACGGAGGAGGACGCGAGGACGTGTATGCCGTGCGCTTCGAGCCCCTTGGCGGCGTCCGCGAGGTGCGCGCGCCGATCGCCGATGTTCGATCCGAGCCCGAGAAAGCCCGGCGTCATTCGGCCTCGCGCCACACCTCGACCGACACCTCACTCACCGGCAGCGCCATCGGCGGCTCGGGCTTGGCCGCCTTGACCCACACCGCGCTGGCGTCGTACTGCTCGAGCAACCGGTCGGCGATAGCCGCGCACAACCGTTCGAGCGTCTTGTAGGAGCGCTGCTGGGCCACGAGGTTTGCGGTGTCGCACACCTTGGAGTAATCCACGGTGTCCTCGATCCGGTCGGTGACCGTCGCGTCGACCTCGCCGACGTCCATTCGGAGGTCGAGCAGCAGGCGCTGGCCCACCTCGCGTTCCGCCGCGGTCACGCCCACGTGGGTGAACAGCGACAGGCCGCTGACCTCGATTGTGACCTCGGGCTCGGGGTGGCCCTCGTCTTCGTCCTCGTCTACCTCGTCGTATTCGTCGGGGTCGTCCATCGCGCGCTGACCGTAGCAGCCGTGACCGCGAGTGCGTCGTGGACCGGGGCCACATCGTGAACCCGGAACACGCGCGCGCCCCGTTCGTACGCGAGCACATTCGTGGCAACGGTCGCCGCCACGCGGTCGTCGACCTCGCGTCCGGTGATCTTGCCGAGAAACGATTTGCGCGAGGTGCCGATCACCACCGGGCGCCCGAGCTCAACCAGCTCACCGAGCCGGCGCAGGAGCTCGAGGTTGTGCTCGACGGTCTTGCCGAAGCCAATCCCGGGGTCGAGCAGGATGCGTTCCTCGGCGATGCCGCTCGCGATCGCAAAGGCCATCCGCTCCTCCAGGAACGCCTTGATGTCGTTGACCACGTCGCCGTAACGGGGATCGCTCTGCATCGTGCGGGGGTCGCCGAGCATGTGCATCAGGCAGCAGTCGGCGTTCGCCTCCGCCACGACGGCGGCGATCTCCGGGTCGCCCCGGAGGGCGGTGACATCGTTGACGAGCGTCGCGCCGGCTTGGAGTGCTTTCGCCGCCACCCGGCTCTTGTACGTATCGATCGAGATCTGAGCGTGCGTGCCGCGGGCGATGAGCCCCTCGATCACCGGAATCACCCGCCGGAGCTCGTCCGGCTCGGACACCGGGGCGGCGCCCGGGCGCGTCGACTCCCCGCCGACGTCGAGGATCGCCGCTCCCTCGGCCTCGAGCTCGAGCCCGTGCTCGATCGCGCTGGAGGCGTCCAGATAGCGCCCGCCGTCCGAGAACGAGTCGGGCGTGACGTTCACCACCCCCATGATCCGGAAGGCCGCGGCGTCACTCATCGGGCCACCGTCCGTGGAGATCGTAATAGTCTCGCGCCGCCTCCTCGGTTTCGCGCTCACGGTTGCTCTGGACGCTCATCCGGTACATCCAGTTGACCATCCACACGATCAGGCCGGCGATCACCAGCGCCACGCCGGCGCCGGCGACAACGTCGTCCTTGCCCCCGCCGACCACGATGCCCACGATCCCGACGACCGCGATCGCCACTGGGAGCCAGACGCGCGTGACCGCGAGGAGGATCCGTCCACCGCGGCCCGGCCGGTCGTCGTGGGTTGCGCTCGGTTGGGGCATACGCACGAGATAGTGTCCCGCAGGATGGCGCCCCTGGATCAGCCGGTCACCCGCCGTTCGCTGCTGGGCGCCGCCGCCGGCGGGGCTGCGCTGCTGGCGACCCGCGGGCTGCCGGCCTGGGCCCGACCGGTGGCTTTCCCGGCGGGGGTCCGCCAGCCCGACAGCCTGCCTTTTCCGGGTAAGCCTGCCGGTACGTCAAGCATGCGTCAGATCGAGCACGTCGTCGTGCTGATGATGGAGAACCACTCGTTCGACAATCTGCTCGGGATGGTTCCCCACCAGGTGCCCGGCCGGCGCTCGGTCGACGGCCTGCGCGTGGTGGGCGGGAGGGTCGTCAACTCCAACCCGGACGCGTCCGGTACGCCGCTGGTCGCGTCCCGCGCAAGCTCGCCGTGCCAGGTCGACGGCGAGCCCAGCCAGTCCTGGAACGCGAGCCACGAGGCCTACGACAACGGGTTGAACGACGGCTTCGTGCGGGCGAGCGCGCCGGTCGCGATGCAGTACTGGGACAAGCACGACCTGCCGTTCACGTATTCGCTGGTCGAGCACTTCCCGATCGGCGAGCGCCACTTCTCGTCGGTGCTCGGCCAGACGTGGCCCAACCGGTCCTACCTGTTTGCCGGGACGTCGATTGGGATGGTCAACGACATCATCGCGCCCACCCCGCCGCCCAACGGCACCATCTGGGACCGGCTCGACCAGCACCACATCGACTGGGCGATCTACTACGACCCCTCGAGCTATCCGAGCTTCGAGCTGGTGCCGGGGTCGGACACGCCAGCGCGGGGCTCGCGGGTCAAGCACTTCAACCGGTTCCTGACCGACGTCGCCGCCGGCAAGCTTCCCCGGTTCACGTTTCTCGACCCGAACTACGAGACGACGTCTGAGGAGAACCCTCAGGACATCCAGCTCGGCGAGCGGTACATCGCCCGGGTCGTCACCGCGTTGATGCGCGCGCCCACGTGGAAGCACACCGCGCTGTTCATCACCTACGACGAGCACGGCGGCTACTACGACCACGTGCCTCCGCCGGCGGCCATCCCGCCTGACTCGATCCCGCCGGCGCTGACCCCCGGCGACGTGTCGGGCGGCTTCGACCGCTACGGCTTCCGCGTCCCCATGATCGTCGTCTCGCCCTGGGCTCGGCCGCGGTACGTCTCGCGGTCAGTCGAAGACCACACCTCGATCACCGCCTTCGTCGAGCGCAAGTGGAACCTGCCGGCGATGACGCTCCGCGACGCCAATGCGTCGCCGATGACGGGGTATTTCGATTTCCGGCGGCCGGCGTTTATGACGCCACCGAAGCTGGCGAACGCCCCGGGTCTCGGTGCCGGCCTCGCCGCTTGTCATGCGGCAGGGCTGACCCCTCCGCTGACCGGCTGACGAGGCTCCGGGCGTCAGCTATTCGGCGGTGCCGCCGGCGAGACCAGGGCGGGGAAGCGGACGGGGACCCTCGCGGCGTTCGCCGGCGGGCGTGCCGGGGATCGGCACCTCGGGCGGCGGCGGGGCCTCGGAGCCGAACACCGATTCCTCAGTGCCGCCGTCGAGCAGAGCCTCGAACTGCTCCTTCTCGATCGTCTCGCGCTTGATCAGGATCTCGGAGAGCTTCTCGAGCGACTCGCGATGGGAGCCGAGGATGTCCTTGGCCTGGACGTGAGCCGCCTCGACCATCCGGCGGATCTCGTCGTCGATCTCACGCGCGATCTCGTCGCTGTAGTCCGGCTCGGCGCTGAACTCGCGGCCGAGGAACGGCTGGCCGTGGTCATGGCCGAACACCCGGGGGCCGAGCTTCTCGGACATCCCGAAGCGCATCACCATCTGCTTGGCGGTGGCCGTCACCTTCTCGAGGTCGTTCGACGCGCCGGTCGTGACCTCGCCGAACACGATCTCCTCGGCGGCGCGGCCGCCCAGCGTCATTGCCATCGTGTCCTGCAGCTCCGCGCGCGTGGTCAGGAACTTGTCCTCGGCCGGCAGCGAGATCGTGTAGCCGAGCGCCTGGCCGCGGGAGATGACCGAGATCTTGTGAACCGGATCGGCGTTCGGGAGGTAGTGGCCGACCATCGCGTGGCCCATCTCGTGATAGGCGGTGATCCGCCGCTCCTTGTCGGACATCACGCGGGTCTTCTTCTCGGGACCCGCGATCACTCGCATGATCCCTTCCTCGAGCTCGACCTGGGTGATCTCGCGCTTGCCGTTGCGCGCGGCGAGCAGGGCGGCCTCGTTGACGAGGTTGCTCAGGTCCGCGCCGGTGAAGCCGGGCGTCTGGCCGGCGAGCGCATCGACGTCGATCTCGCGCGCCAGCGGCTTGCCGCGGGTGTGAACGTCGAGGATCTTCTTGCGGCCGTTGCGGTCGGGGCGGTCCACCACGATCTGGCGGTCGAACCGGCCCGGGCGCAGCAACGCCGGGTCCAAAATATCCGGACGGTTGGTGGCGGCGATCAAGATGATGTTGTCCTTCATCTCGAAGCCGTCCATCTCGACCAGCAGCTGGTTCAGGGTCTGCTCGCGCTCGTCGTGACCGCCGCCGAGGCCGGCGCCGCGGTGGCGGCCGACGGCGTCGATCTCGTCCATGAAGATGATGCAGGGAGAGTTCTGCTTGGCCTGCTCAAACAGGTCGCGCACGCGCGAGGCACCGACGCCGACGAACATCTCGACGAAGTCGGATCCGCTGATCGAGAAGAACGGGACGCCCGCCTCGCCGGCCACAGCGCGCGCCAGGAGTGTCTTACCGGTCCCGGGAGGCCCGTACAGGAGCACGCCCTTCGGAATGCGCGCCCCCAAAGCTTGGAATTTCTTGGGGTTCTCGAGGAACTCCTTGATCTCGTGCAGCTCCTCGACCGCCTCGTCGACCCCGGCGACGTCGCGGAACGTGATCTTGGGCGAATCGACCGACATTCGCTTGGCGCGCGACTTGCCGAACGACATCACCTTCGATCCGCCGCCCTGAACCTGGTTCATGAGGAAGATCCAGAACCCGATGAAGATGACGAACGGGAGGATGTAGGTCAGCAGCGACAGCCAGCCGTTGGAGGTCTTGCCCTGGATGTCGAAGTTCTGCGGCGAGAGGTCCCGGTTCGCGCGGGTGATGATCTGCGAGACGTAGCCGTCCGGGTACCCGACGGTGTACTTCACGCCGGTCGTCGTGGTGACGTTCGCGGTGTTGTCCTTCTCGTGGAGCGAGAGGCTCTGAACCCCGCCGTGGTCGAGCTGGTAGATCATGTCGCCGAAGGTCTCCTTCTGCGACTTGCTCGAGCTGCCGATCAGCTTCTGGGCAAAGAACGCCAGCACCACCACGATGAGGATCGGAAACGCTGCGCTCTTGAAAAACCTGCTCATATTCAGTAAATGCGGTGCTAGCCGCGCCAAGACTCCGGGTCTGGGACTGCCAAGCGTAGCATCTGGTCTGGGACCGCCAAACAGGCCTGCATGCCTACGTTCATGGGGCGTTCACACCTTCAACGCCGCCACATAGGGCAAGTTGCGATAGCGCTCATCGAAGTCCAAGCCGTAGCCGATCGCGAACCGGTTCGGGATCTCAAAGCCCACATACTTGGTCCGTAGATCGACCTTTTGGCGCTCGGGCTTGATCAGCAGTGCGCAGACCTCCAGTGAGCGGGGGTTTCGGCCTCTGAGATTGCGCAATAAGTACTGCAAGGTCAGCCCCGAATCGACGATGTCCTCGATGATCAGGACGTCGCGGCCCTCGATCACGGCATCGAGATCCTTGAGGATCCGGACCACGCCGGAGGATTTGGTCGCCGAGCCGTACGACGCGACGGCCATGAAGTCGACCTCGCATGGAACCTCGAGATGCCGCATCAGGTCGGACAGGAACAGCACGGCGCCCTTGAGCACGCCGACCAGCACGAGGTCTTTTCCCTGGTAGTCGCGGGAGACCTCCTCGGCCAGCTCTCGGACACGGCGCCTCAGGTCCTCGGCCGGGACGAGGATCTCCCCGATCGCGTCGTCGCCTTCCACGGCCCGGGAGTTTATGGCGCGCGGCGCATGAACAGTCACGGCGTGCGGCGGGCGAGCAGCCGGACGGCCTCGCGCGTCCCGTCCGTCACCTTGAAGCGCTCCGAGGTCGCCACCCCCGCGACCCAGGCGATCTCGCCTCCGGCCTCCACCACTGGCAGGCCGGCCCGATCCAGCCGTGGCACCCGTTGCGCCGTGAACAGGTCCTGAAGCGATTTGGTGCCCCCGAGCCCGAGCGGCGCCATCCGGTCGCCGGCGCGCCAGGAGCGCACGAGCAACTCGGAGCCGAGCGCATCGCGGTCGAGCACGCCGGGCTCGCGCGCCGGCGGGCCGATCTCGCAGCGCACCTCGAACCCGCCGAACGAAACCATTCCGGGGATCGCCAGCCGCACCGGCGCCGGCGGTCCCGAGGCCGAGCCAAGGCGCTCGAACCGGAGCTCGCCGTACTCCGCCACGGCGCGCAGGCCGCACCCGATGTCGAGCATCGCCGTCCCGCGCGCGCTCAGCGCCGGCAAATCGTCTGCCCTGCCTCCCGCCCCCGGCGCGAAGCCACCCGCAGCCTCGTCGGCCAGGCGTTGCACGACGAGGCGCCGGAGCGCGGACGGAAGTTCGCTAAGCCGGTCGAGCGAGATGCTCCGTCGGCCCGCGAGCACCTCGTCGATCAGCGCATCGAGCACGTCAGCCTCATCGCGCAGGATCTGCGCCACCGCGAGCACGTTGTCGATCGCAGCCGGATGGACGTCCTCGAGTGCCGGAACCAGCGTGGCCCGGATCCGGTTACGTACGTACGCGTCCGACGCGTTGGACTCGTCCTCCCGCCACGCCAGACCTCGCTCGACGCAATAGGCCGCCGTTTCGTCGCGGGTAAAGCCGAGCAGCGGCCGGACGAGCGAGCCCTCGCGGGGCCGCATCCCGAGCAGCGCCCGGCGGCTCGGCGACGACGCCAGCCGGTAGAGGATCGTCTCCACCTGATCGGTCTTCGTGTGGCCGGCCGCGACATCGGCGCCGGCGGCGAGCGCGAGCGCCTCGCGGTAGCGCACCTCGCGCGCCCACGCCTGGACGTTCCCGCTCGATGGCGGCCCCGTCGGCCGGCGTCCTGCAAGCTCGACCCCAAGGCTCGCGCAGAGCTCATGGCAATGGCGCTCGTCCTCGCTCGCCGATTCCCGAATCCCATAGTTCACATGAAGCGCGCGCACCGACTCGGCCCCAGCGATGCGAACCGCGAGGTCGAGCAGGCAGGTCGAGTCGCGGCCGCCGGAGAGCAGCACGACCACGGGCCGTCCGTCCGCCAGCAGGCCTTCCTCGCGCACGCGCGCGTAAATCTGGTCAGCGCCCATTGCTTCTCGCGCGCGTGTGGTCAGCGCCCATTGCTTCTCGCGCGCGCGACGAAGATCTCCGTCGACTCCGTGAAACCCTTGAGGCGAACGTCGGCGATCCGATCGAATTCGATCTCGCCCCGCGTGTGCTCGACCACCGGCCTTGTGACGAGCACCTCAGCGCCGGCGGCGCGGGCCCCGACACGGGAGGCGATGTTCACATCGCGTCCGTAGTAGTCGCCGTCGCGGTAGAGAGCGTTGCCGTAGTGGACCGCGATGCGCGGCAGCATGCGCCCACCCTGGAGCCGCTGGAACTCGACCGCCCACTCCGTCAGCGCCGCCGGGTCCGAACCTACGATCATCACCTCGTCGCCGATCGTCTTGATCACGCGCGCGTCCTCGGGGAGCGTGCCCTGGACATCCGAGACGAATCGCTCGACTGCGTCCACGGCCTCGAGCTCACCGGCCTCCTCGGTCAGACGCGTATAACCGGTGAGGTCGGCAAACGCGATCGCCACCCGCATCCGACCGAGATCGACGCTGTCGTTCTCGAAGTCCGACTCCATGTGACCGACGACGTCTTGCTCGACGAAATGCTGCAGGTATCGCTGATGGACCTCATCCATGACCGGCGATGCCAGCGGCAGCAGCCGACGTGTGAGCTCGAGCATCTCGTCGGCGGTTTCGATCCCGGTCGCCCCGGAGCGCATCAGCGGCTCGTGGACGTGCATGTGGAACAACCTAACCTCCGCGTCCGCCACCCGCGCCATCGCCTGTCCGTACACGCGCACGAGCTGGAGCAAGGCCACTAACGGCAACCCGGCGTCGAGCACGGCTGCGACGTACCGGAGCAGCGCCACGTCGTCCGCGGACAGCCGCTCCACCTGCGCCGGGGCGGTCCCGAGCGCGGCGACGACACGGACGATCAACGCCGGATCGAGTCCGGTCTCCCGCGCTGCGTCGGCCACGGAGTAGACGTCCTCGCCGGCATCGAACAGCTCTTCGACATACCCGTAGGCGAGCCGCCCCTGGTCGCTGGCCTTCCTGATCTCCTTGAGCGAGTGTCCGCGCTCGCGGAGCCTCGCCACGATCTTGGCGTGGCTGATCACCGCAGGGGACCAGCTCCCGTCGTAGCGCGGGAGCAGCCCCTGGCGCGCCCAGCGCCGGAGCGTCGAGGGCGCGACGCCGACCCGCTGGGCCGCCTCTTCGATCGACAGGCCGTCTGGTGCGGCACCGTTGTGACCATTGACGCTTGCGGTGGGCATCCCTACAGATCTACCCACGGCCCCGGTTCAGGTTGCGCGATCCGGTGAATGGCGCATCCGGTGCATAGTTGGCGGCGGGGCCTCGACGAGCACGGGGCCCCGCCGCCCGCGGGACTAACGGCCCGCTGCGTCGGCCGTTGGCGCTCGTCACGTTTCCGGCGGCGCCTCGCGATCATGCTCCCCAGCTGGCCTGGGCAGCGCGTCACGCTCCGGCCTGTTGCCTTTTTCTGTGCAGCTAGGTCTACTCGCCCGTCCCTGATCTGTCAATGGCAGACATAGATAACTGGGCGAGAAAGGGCAATAAACAACAATAGGGTTGATGCCCGCTCCTAACGGACTCCAGCCGACTGCCGCGCTCGCCGGGCGCGTATTGCTGCCGGGCGATCCGGGCCGTGCCCTCATGCTGGCCGAGTCGCTACTCGACGGCGCGAAGATGTTCAACCACAACCGCGGCCTGTGGGGATACACGGGGCTGGCGCCCGATGGCGAGCCGCTCACGATCCAGAGCACTGGGATGGGCGGCCCGAGCGCCGCGATCGTGATCCAGGAGCTGATCGACATGGGCGCACACCGCCTGCTGCGGGTCGGCACGTGCGGGGCGGTCCGCGAAGGGCTGGCCCTTGGCGACCTCGTAATCGTCACCGAGGCGATCGTTGCGGACGGCACAAGCCGGGCCCTGGGCGCCGGCGAGCGGGTGCCGGCAAGCCCCGAGTTGCTCGACGCGGTGACCGCGACCGCAACTCCGCCCTTCCCCGACCGTGAGCACGCCGTCCACGCGGGCCCGATCGTCACCACGGACCTGTTCTACGACGGGCGCGAGCTCGAGCGGAGCTGGAGCGCAGCGGGCGCGCTCGCCGTCGAAATGGAGGCGGCCACGCTGTTCGCGCTCGCGGGCACGCTAGGAGCGCAGGCCGCGGCGCTGCTCGTCGTGTCCGACATCATTCTGCCCAAGCGCACCCGGATCGGCCAGGAAGAGCTACGCACCGCTGAGCGGCGGATGGGCGAGGCCGCGCTCCGCGCGCTGATCAACCAGAGCGCGGTCGCTCAGCCCTGACGGGCATGGCCGGCCGCCGGCTTCTCGGCGCCGGCGGAATCGGCAAGCGAAGCCTCAATCCGGGCGAGCAGCTCTTCGATTGCAGCCAGTCGTTTGTCCAGGGCGCTGGAGGAGCCGAGCTTCTCGATTCGCTGCTCGACCCGGTCGAGCCCATCCTCGAGCGCCTCGAGCCGCTGCGAGACGCTGCGCAACCGTCGGGTCAGACGCTCGAGGTCGCCCGCCGAGGGCAGATTGAGCGCGCTCATCGCGAGCTCCTGGGCACGCGTGGCCCGTTCCCGGGTCTCGAACGCTGCCGACACCGCCCGCCTCGCCACCGGGTTATCGAGCACCCCCTGGGTGACCTTGCCGATTGCCTCCTGGCCCTGGCGCGTGGCTCGGCCGCGGAGGCCCTTGTCGTCGCTCATGCGGACCTGCCTCTCATGTTTCCAACGACTCTGATGACAGCACTCTCATAACTAACCAAAGCGAACTACTCTAACCTTCGACTTGAGGGTTAGCTGACGCTTAGACGACACATGCATCGCTACAGTGACCGGCGGATCTTGCCGATTCAGAGGTTTGCCTGGACTTCTGGTGATTGAACATCCAGGCGAGTTGGTACCTAGACAAGACATCCACCACACCGACGGTTCCGAATTGCAAAGCCCGGCGGCAGCCAGTAGCGTCCTTCCAAGCCTAACTGTGATCGTAGCTGGGACGAATTTGCGCGTGGCGCACCGCGGGAGGAGTTAGCCACAGTGTTCAAGAGGCGAAAGCTGACGATTGCTGCCGTGACCATGGGGTGCATGGTCGCGGTGATTGGCCTTGCCGCCATTCCGGTCGCCTCCGCTGACGGCTGCACGGTAACGATCACGGTGGCCGGCGGCCAGCAGTTCACGTTCCAGAACGTCGCGCCGGGCACTCCGCCGTCGTCGCTGCCGCTTCCGGTGAACCTCCCGATCACGAACGTCGCGCAGTCCTGCCCGCCGGTCACCGCGACCACGCCGGCCGCCACGGTTACGACGAGCACGCAGCCGCAGACGACCTCGACCTCGACTTCACCCTCGACTTCGACGACCCCCGCGTCGTCGAAGCCCAAGCCGAAGCCGACCACGTCTTCTTCCTCTACGACGTCAACGTCGACCTCGAAGTCGCCGACGACGAGTACTAAGACGACGACGACGAAGCCGACGGGCAAGGGGACGACACTCTCGTCCGGGAGCGCTCTGTCCAACGGCTCGACAAACGTTGAGAAGGGCAAGAAGCCGACGACGAAGAAGAAGCCGTCGAAGAAGGCGACCACTCCGAAGCCGCCCCCGCCCGTCACCCCGAGCGGCGTGCCCACCCCGTCGAACCCGACCTACTCGTTCGCCCTTCCCGGGCCGGCCCCGATCGGCGTCCCGAATTTCTTCATCAACAGCTTCCAGATCCCGCCCTTCCTGCTCCCGATCTACCAGGCCGCCGGCATCGAGTACGACGTGCCCTGGCAGGTGCTCGCGGCGATCAACGAGATCGAGACCGATTACGGTCGCAACCTCTCGGTCTCGACCGCCGGCGCGGTCGGCTGGATGCAGTTCCTCCCGTCGACCTGGAAGCGCTGGGCGGTCGACGCCAATGGAGACGGCGTCGCGGACCCCTACAACCCGGCGGACGCAATCTTCACCGCGGCGCGCTACCTGCATGCAGCCGGCGCCTCCAAGAATGTCGGGCAGGCGGTCTTCGCCTACAACCACGCGGGCTGGTACGTGCAGTCGGTTCTGCTCCGCGCCCAGCTGATCGGCGGCATGCCGAAGGCGATGATCGGCGCATTGACCGGGCTCGTCGAGGGGCACTTCCCGGTCGCGGCTCCCGCGAAGTACGCCGACTCCTCGGTCCTCAAGCTCGCCAAGACGCGAGTCAAGACCGGCAACGCGGCGGTCCCCGTCGGCTCGGATCCGAAGAGCAAGGGCACCGCGATCTACGCCAAGCAGGGCTCCCCGGTGATCGCCGTCAACGACGGCAAGATCGTCAAGATCGGCAACAACGCGCAGCTCGGCCGTTACATCGAGCTCCAGGACGCGACCGGCAACATCTACACGTACGCGAACCTCGGATCGATTCCGTCGCAGTATCCGGTGCCGAGGCCGGTGAAGGTGAGCTCGACCTCGATCACCAAGGCGCTCCTGGTTCCGACGGTGCCGGCAGGTGAAGCGACGCCGGCAGGTGGAGCGACGCCGGCGACGGGCGCGATCGGAACGAGCAGCCCCGCCGCCACCGGCGCGACGCCCGCGACCTCGGCGCCCAAGCAGGCCGCCACCGCGGGCACGCAGGCGGCGCCTCCGATCGTCTCGAGCGCCAAGGCCAGCAAGGAGGCCAAGAGCTCTTCGACCTCGCTGCCCACGACGGCGGCGACGGCGACACAGTCGGCCACCGCCGGCTCCCAGCAGGGCGGCACCGCTTCCGCTGCCGCCGCTCCCGCGAGCGCGCCGACGATCTCGACGCCGATGGTCAAGGAGCGTCTGTTCGCCAATCCGTCGCGCCCCGCGTCCTACGCTGCCGGCGGCAAGCTCCAGATCACGACGAGCAAGAGCGCTCCCCAGATCGGGAGCTTCGAGGACTACTTCTCCGACGTCCTGCACCTGGCCAAGAGCCAGTACACGCTCGAGTCGCTCAAGGTGGGCTCCAACGTGGTCGCCGGCACGATCCTCGGGCGCCTCGGCGCCGGCACGTCGACGAACGCCTCGCACCTGGAGTTCATGATCCAGCCGGCCGGTAAGAGCGCTCCGTACATCGACCCGAAGCCGATCCTCGATGGTTGGAAGCTGCTCGAGGCGACCGCCGTGTATCGCGCTGCCGGAGTCGACCCGTTCTACGGCAAGAACGCCAAGACCCCG
>Ga0335079_10006203_pt1 | contig 13671 bp, 10 predicted proteins | sample Lox_Sample_33_FD_206719 | JGI IMG/M metagenome (GOLD analysis project Ga0335079, IMG submission 206719) | Soil microbial communities from Loxahatchee National Wildlife Refuge, Florida, United States - Lox_Sample_3.3 | ecosystem: Environmental > Terrestrial > Soil > Wetlands | place: USA... | reverse complement strand
CATGTTTAGATGAAAGTAAATGAAATTTATCAAAATAATTAATAACTTTTTTGGCAGATCCAAAACTAGTACTTCCATAATAATAAGTATCTTGACTTTTTCTATAACCAATGTTTCCCCCTAAAAATTGTTTAATTAGTATTAATAATTCATTTTGTTTTTGATCTATTTGAAAATTTAATCTCACTTCTGTTTTATTATTATTTCTAGTAATTAATTTAATTTGGAAACTTCCATCAGCATCCGAAAATCCAGCCAATCAATTATTATTTAAATCATTATCGGTATTTTTATAAAATTTTGAAAATAAATTAAAATTAGGATCAGATAATATATTATTATTAATTTGATGTAATTTATTTTCAGATCTTATTTTACCATTTATTAAATTAAGAACATTAATTATTCCTAATTTTTTAGAAATTACTAAAATAATTGCTTTTTTATTTTTAACTTTATATACATTTCCATAGCCTATTTTACCTTTAATAAAATACGCTAAAGATGCATCTTTTTCATTAAAAACAATTACTAATTGTTTCTGAATTGAAAAATGGCCATCACCGTCAATTAAGCCAGCTAAATAATGACCAAATTCATTATCATTACTTGGTTTAAAATAAGTAGCCACATGAACAGATATTTTTTTAATAACAGAATTATTGCATAAAGTCTCTGAGGTTATTTCATCATTTTCTGTAAAAGTAATAAAATTACCTGCAGATTGACTTATTCGTTTTAATATTGTTACTATGATCTTTTTAAAATTTAAAATTAAATTTAGATTAGAGTATTTAAAACTAAGTAAAGTTATTCCCGCACATAGCAATATTAAGAAGCCTATATTTTCATTGACTTCTGGATGCATACATTTTTTTTAATTGTACGGACCATTTCTTTAAATATATATATATTTCAAACTAAAAAAAATTATAATTAATTTAAATTATTAAAATTTATATTAAATTAAAAATTTATTCATTTATTGAAAAAATATTTTCAACTTTTTTCTAAATTAGTACCAGCGGGCTTTAAGATCTTTTAGTTGATAATATTTAGGTACTAAATGAAGTCTTTTATTTTTAGCAGATCTAGATGGAAATAATTTAAAATATTCAACTAAATTAATTATACATTCTCGTTTAGTAACATATCATTTGAATGATTGAGAACTACCTTTATCAATATAAATATTTCCGCCATAAAGTTCAACTAAAGGTTGCAACAATTCAGCTGTTTTTTGAGAAATACTAATTGATAATTGTGTATTTGTTTTATTGATAGTAATTGTTCCACTTAATTTTTTTTTTTTAGATTTTATATTTAATTTATATTACATTGTCTCAATCATATATGGTAATACAATTTCTCTTAAATTATTCATAGATTTTTCAGAAATATAAATTCGATATTGATCTTTATTTGCTTTTCGTAAAGTACAAATTAAATTATATCGTAATATTAATACATTAATTAAATAAATTACTTCTTGAATAGTATAAGAATCAGTACATAATACTAATCCTCCTAATTTTCTTTTTTGCCCATTATTCAATGTGCTAATGCTAATGGAGTTAATAATTGATAAATTTCTAACGGTATTATTTTTTTATTTTCTTTATAAAAAAGTAAATAAAATTCATTTAAACAAGGAGTAAAAAAATTAATACTATTTAATGTTTTATTTTTTCTTTTATTAATAATAAGATTAGGTAAACTATTACAAAAAGGAGCTAATATATTAAAAACATTTCATACATAAGATGATTGTTTAAACCCTAATCTTGGATTTTTACCTCCTTTAGCTAAATTTAATCAAGCATCTGATAATAATATACCGATTGTTGTTCATTAGTAAATTTATACATTTCTAATACTTGATTAGTTAATCTACCAGTTGAAATTCCTGAAGCCATATAAGATCCTCATACTACAATGATTGAGTTTTATCTAAATATTGTAAATTACTAGACTTAGTGTGAATATATCGTTTAAATTTATCATTAAAATTTAGTCATACTTTTTTTAATATTGAATTTTCTGAGCTTAAATGTGCTTTTATATTTACTAATTTATAAAAATTTGGAACTAAATGTAATTTTTTATGTCGAGAAGATCGTAGTGGATATTTTTTTATATATTCTATAAAATTTAATATTTGATCCTGTAAAACTATAGATCATTCGTATCTTTCATTACTAATTATACTAATAGTACCACCAAAAAATTCTTTATAAAGAATTATAAGCTCATAATTTTTATTAATTACAGATATACATATTTGAGGATTATTATTATTAACTAATCTCTCTCCTGAGTGCGATAGGCCAATTGCCGTAGGATTTAGTTTTATTTCTCCACAAGCATCAAAAAAGCCAGCTAATCAACCATTATTATAATTTAATTTTTCAGGATAAATTAGTTTTAATTCATATTTATTACAAATTTTATTTAATTGAACAAGTCTATTAGAATTTCTAATAAGTCCATTAACATCATTTATTAAATTTAATAAACCGGATTTATGGTGTAATCTATATCTTAGAGCATTAGCATTTGATCTTAGTTTAATTGAACCACCATAAACATTTTTAACAATTTGTAAAGCATGTTCATCTCTAATATCCATTGTAATTTCTAAACTAGCATAACCTTTTTTAGTTAATAAAAAACTACCATCTCCATCTATTAAACCTGCTAATCATTCAGAAAAGTGAGGATTTAATCCTCTTTTTTTTAATTTAGTATTTATATTTAACATACGTATGGCCTCTGAAGTTCCTACTTGCGAGTTAAACGCTTTGGTTACTTGCGAATTTTTCATATTTAAAAGAAATTTTACTTTAGAGGTGTAAAAAAAACAACTTACTACTAAAGTATCTAATAAATTATAAATGAAGTTTTCGCTTATAGTTTGTTGCATTAATAAATTAAAGGGCCAAATTTGACCAAAGAACCCAATTCCTTATTGTATATTTTTTTTCCTACACCTTAAATGTATACAACCTGGTAACTATTACCAGCCTTTTTGGGTTATTTAAAGAGGAATCCGACTGTACATTAAGCAGCATTTCAGCCACCCACCGGTGAACCAGTCTGTAGCGATCTCTTAGAAAACCGACGGTCTTGTCTTAGGAGATTTTGACCGTATGGACAAACTATAATAAAAATAGAATATCCCACCAGTATTGTTCTTGTATTTACCGCCTTGTTTTTTTCTAAGAATTACACAAAATTTACAACAAGAACTAGGGTTGTGGTATACCTGCTGAGTATTCATCACCTAAGGTCTTATTAAATTTTACATCTGCCTTAGGAAATTTCATAATTTAAACTAAACCAAGCCCCTTTTTTCCTTTTATATCTTCGTTTCATTAATTTGTTTTGCCAGTTCAATTAATTCTAATCTAGTTTTTTCATTTAGATGATCTTTATTAATTAATCTAGAATGAAGTAATTTTCATTTTAAATAACTATCTTTTTTCTTAGTAATAAGAGGGTATTCATCAAAATAAGTAAATAAACCTTTACAATTTTTTACACCATTTATTCTAATTTCTCACACATTTTTTACAGAATGAGCCACTACACTACCTTCTACTAAATATTCCCCAAAAATTTTTAAAACGTGTTCTAAAATAAGTTTATTTACATCTCATTTCTGAGTTAATATATATCTAAATCTATAACCAGTACTATTAGATAGTAAAGAACAAGTAAAAGAACCTTCACCATCTGTTATACCTGATATTCAAGCATCCTTCATTGAAGGAGTAACACAAATATCTAAAGGAGGAATTGTAACACCGGGCTGTCTTAACAGTTTTTCATTAAAAGAAGAAAGAAAAGTTAAAAATCTAGCTTTTCTTGTAGGAAATACCATATTTCCGTTAAATAATAAACATATCAAATATATGTTTTTTTTATCTTGGATAACAAATCTATGTGTATTTTGTTTAACAGATTGTTTAATTACTTTTCCAAAGCCTAGACTATCTTTAATATAATTTAAGCTTTTTATATCTATAGTAGATTGAGTAATAACAAAAGATAAATCTCCTCTTTTAGCTAATATAAAAGACCCTTCTCCTTCTGAAAAACCTATAAATCATTCAAGAAAATTTTTACTAGGTTTATTTAGATTAGGATAATATTCAGTAAATTTATAATAAAAAGCTGTAAAATCAAAACCCGCTTTGCGGCCTTCTTTATTTATTGTCAATAAAGTAGACGAAATAATATAATCTGTTTTTAAGAAAAGATGTTGATATAGTACAGGATCACCACCTCCAGCTGGATCATAGAAACTAGTTGAAAAATTTCTATCTGTAAGTAACATAGTAATTGCACCAGCTAATACAGGAAGTGCAAGTAATAATAAAATGGCTGTTACAAATATAGCTCAAACAAATAACGGTAATTTATGTAATGACATTCCATTAGTTCTCATATTTAATACAGTACATATAAAATTAATTGCACCTAGTAAAGAAGAAATACCTGCCAGATGTAGACTAAAAATAGCTAAATCTACACTACCACCTGAATGGCTTTGGATACTAGATAAAGGAGGATAACTAAAATCATTAATTTTAAAATAATGTTTTCTTGGACTATGCCTTCAACTTGAAATTTTTAAACTAAACGCTAATATAAAAATATTTATATATAATATATTAATTATTTTTTAATTTTCTAAGTATAAATTGAATTTCTAATTTTTCAACATTAGATTTATTTATACACTTACTTCAAATTTTAAATTCAAAAGCTTTCATTCCTTTCATAGTATTTTGTAAATAATCAATAATATTTAAAATATCATTTTTAATAATTGTATCTAAAATATAATAATTATGTTTTTCTTTTTTTCTTATTTTACATTTTAAAAATAAGAAATATTTGATACAATATAAAATATGAGGATCTAATTTTTGAGTTATACCAAATCCCATTTCATATCCTTTTTTTGTTATATAAAATGATCCTTCAGCTTCTATAAAACCTACTAATCAAGGCTTTGTTAACATATTTGGTATATTTTTAATATTTTCTATATTTCTAAAATCAAATAATGATTTTTCAAAAATAGGAGAAATATATGAAGATTTAACTTTTAACAATTTTAGTTCATTTAATTTACTATTTTTTTCTAAACTAGATAAATTATTATTAGTCATTATAAAATAAGATTTTTTAAATCTTTCATAATTAAATTGTTTACTTGTTAATAAAGGATATTTATTAAATATTGGTATAATAATACTACCAATATGTTCTAATTTAGTAATTTTAAAATTAGCCATATTAGTTTTTTTTTCTTGGGTAATATTACCTACCTTTAAATTAGATTTTATATAGTTTAAAATTCTTAAATTATATTTATTTTGTGATATTTTAAATACTAACTTTCATTTTTTGTTAGATTTACTTACTGTAAATGAACCATCTCCATCTGTAAATCCTACTAATCATTGTTGAAATCATTCAAGTTGCTCTACGTTCAAATCATTCGATTTGGGGCTCACGCCCAGTCTCTGAACAATTAATTTATTTCTATTATTAATTGAAGCAAATTGTCTTAAAAAATACATAATTATAACATATGATTTAATCATTTTATTTTTAATATTTAATAATCATGAGTATATGTATTTTATATAAAGATTTCCTTGCATAGAGTAGAGTTTATACATAAATATTTCACAATATTTAGACAGCTTATAATAAACCGTTCATCCTGTCTACATTTTCCTAAGTTTTAAATTTATTATAATCCATAGATAAATTTATTTAGTATAAATTTTATCTAAAGAATCTCAATTAAACTGAGTTCTTAAAGTATTCATGCGGTAAATTAATTTAGGTTTTATAAGTTTTAGATAATCTAATTTTATGTATTTCAGATAACGCGCTGTTTAGAACGGAAATTTAGATAAATAATTTATTAGTTTATCACTAGAATTTTTTCTAGTTGTTCTTACGCTAATTCAATATAATTTTTTTTAATTCTGTTAATTTTAGTTACAGATTTAACATTCTCTAATGTGTTCCATTATTATAAAATTAGTGTTATTTTCTATTGAGATATTTAAATTTTTATTATACACTGTTTTTTGAGAAATTATCATATAATGTATAATACTTTTTGTCTTAATTTAAATCAAAAGTACTATAAAAATTTCCATCGGCCCAGATAATCCCGTATTGTCTAATTCTAATTTAAGTATTTTTTTACTACTTACTAACAGTATTTATTTTAGCATTTAATCAATCGCTTATATTTTTGGAGTTCTCATTTTACCATTTAGAAGTACAGCAATCCTTTGTAATGAATTTAAATCTTGAAATAACAGATTTACATACTTAGTATTTTTTGGATATTCACACCAATTATTTCTTTAATTTTAATTGCAATCTTTTTCAACAAAAGTGATTTTAACTTTTGGATATAATATTTTACCTTTTTCCTTTTTAGGAACGAGCCATCACCTTCAATTAATCCAGCTAAATAATAACCTAACATATTTTTATCATTTAGGTTATTTATTTTTTGATGAACTCAACATTTTTTAAAGATAAACTTAGTTATTTTATTATATTTAAACTTTTTTTATAATAAAATCATTTTATATTTTCGTATAAAAATAGACTATATCTTCTTCCAAATTACTTTAATTTTAATATGGAAGTATCACGTATAGTCGATAAAGATTTAATAAACATTTTTTTATTAATTTCCTGCTGATCGTCCATTATTATCCTAAAAAATTTCAGTATTAATTAACTTTTTAAAGGCTTTAGGAGTTTCCAGCAATATAGTGATTTTCTTTATAGTAATTACTTACTACTCAAGCACAGTTAGTACCAGCACCATTTTCTACTAATGAACTTACAAGTAGTAAGATAAGAGAAGGTGGCAATAATCAAAAGGAAACATTATTTAAACGTGGAAATCAATTTATGTCACTACTTTAATAATGACTTGGACTATGTCTTCATCCAATTTTATAATTAATAAATTATAATAAAAATTTTAATTTTTAAATTTTAGTTATCTAGTAAAACTAAAAAATTGGAGCTTAGCGTATTAATGTTTAAATTTTAAACATTCCCTATATATTCAATATACTAGATAATAATAAATATATAGAAGTCTCTGAGGATCCAAATAATTTATGATTTCATTATTTGTTTCCCGCATATTCTCCCCTTGTATATAAAAATTTTTACAAATAAAAAATCGTTAAAACAACTGAAAATAAAGTATATTAAAATATAAATTATTTTTATTAAGAGTATTTTATATCTGTTCTTTTTGTTAACTACAAATAATATGAGGAATTCTATGCTTATGGCTAAGTAATTTTATTTTTTTACAAAAATAAACGGCATTAAAAAAAATTTAAATGATCTCAATTAAAATAAGTTCTTTTATTATTCATATTATTTTTAGCTAAATACACAATATTTCGTCCTTGATCTGTTAAATGAGTTTTATTATTTATTTGATTAAATGCTTTTTTTCATTCTAAAAAATCTAAATATTTACTACTAAATAATGAATTATTATTTAAATAATCTATCAGTATTTGGGTAGAATTTTTATTTTCAATTTTAATTATATAATATAAATTTTTATATTTTAATTTATTTCGAATAATTAAATTTACATTTAAAAATAAACAAATTTGATCTAATATTGGTTTAAAACTTTCTTGAGTTTTAGGGTAAATCATTATTTGTTCTAAACTAAATTTACATTGTAATTGTTTTAAAGAATATCTTATATAAAAATGACCATCAGCATCTATAAATCCAGCTAGTCAACTATTATTAAACAATGGTGAATTATCTTTAATTAATTTAGGAATATCCATAGAATGATTTTTATTCATTCAATCAATTAATTTATATAATTGATCTATTTTAGGTGTTCTAAATTTACCATTTACAAGATTAATTATTTTTTTTAAAACTTTTACTGTTGTAAATCTTAATTCTATACTATTAGTTTTTCTTTTTACAATAAAACCTTGTCCAAAATAATTTAATATTTTTTCAGCTAAATATAAATCTTTTAAATTAAAAGTTATACCTAATATAACTTTATTTTTATTATTAATAGAAATATATCCATCACCCTCAATTAATCCGGCTAAATAATAACTTAATATTAATTCATTATTTTTAATTTGTCTATTTATACTATAATTTTTTAATAAAATATTTTTTATATTTATTAGAGATAAATTTAATTTTTTATATTTCTTTGCCATGTCAACAGCTCCACATTGTATTGGTAGGATATAATTCATTTAATCATAATCTTTAGAAAATGAATGGACTATATCTTCAAGTTATGATTATAACTGCGTCACGTATAGTCTCTGAGGATCCTACATTAAAATTAAATATTTTAATAATTAAATTGTTTATATACAATTTTTTTAATTTGGTTTCCTGCGGATTTCCCATTTTATTTATTCTTTTTAATTTATTAATTCAACTGTATGTTTGTTAATTTAATAAAAATTAAATTCAAGTTTTCAATTGAAACATAAAAAGACTTTAGGGCTTTTTCGCAGACAGTCACGTAATAAGATTAATTTTACAATTAATCACGGCAATTAATTTATTTATTTTTAATTAAATAACAATCATTAAGATGATCTCAGTTATAAGTTGTTCTAGTTTTATTAAAATCTTTTCTAATATTAAAAGCTTTATCTAAGTAAGCCGCCGTAGGCGGCATTGAATTATATTCTTGTAATTCTAAAATATAAAGTCAATCTTTCAAATCTAAATACTTAGAAGAAAGAAGTGGATATTTTTTAAAATATTCTTTAATTTTAAATAAACTATTTTTATTATAAGCCATTACAGTATAGCTATAATATTGTTTATCATCTTTAGTTCTACTTCGACTTAAAACATTTACTCCTAAAAATTCACCTATTTTAGACATAATAGATAAAAAGCTTATTTTTTTTCCATCAGAATCTAATTTATGATAAGTTTGTTTTATTTCTAATCGGTAATATAATTGAACTCTTATTAAGTTTTTATTAGATCTTTTATGAATATTAATAGAAAGATTCGAATCAGCATCGGAAAAGCCAGATAGTCAACTATTACTATCAATTTGAGAATCATCTAAAGATTTAGATTCAATATGATAAATTTGTGATAAAATTAATTTAGTAGAAGGAAGCTTACTACATTTATTAGTCACTATATATTGATTAAGTCAATTTATGGTTCTTTCCAAAGCTTCTATTTTAGGAGTTCGCATATAACCATTAATAATATTAACAATATTAAATACACCTACTATATCTTGAATTTGTCAAAGAATATAACCTCTATCTGATTTTATATAAATTTTTCCACAATTAGTAATATTTTTTAAATATTCAGCTAAAGGTAAATCAGCTTTTTTAAATACAATTATAATCATAGGTCTATATTTTTTAGATGTTGAATTTATATCATGAATTGCGAATGTTCCATCACCTTCTATTAATCCTGCTAAATAAGAACCTAGATTAGAATTAAATGGCTGCGAAGCAGCTATAGAAGAATTTAAAGTTGTTAAAGTTTTAAAGCTATTAATAGTATCGCTACATTTTTGATTATTAAAATTTTGAAATAAATTTGTGTAATTACCAAATCCACCTACTAATCCAGGCATACCTTTTATCCTTTAAGTTTTCCTTAAAGATTGGACTATATCTTTATCCTACTTAATTTATTAATGGATATCTTGCGTATAGTCTCTGAGGATCCTCTATAATATTTATCATAATAAATTTATAAAGTTTCCTGCTGATTGTTCAATTTTCATAAATGTTACTGCAAATTTTAATTAAACTACGAGGTACATTATAAATATTAAAAAAATTAGTTTTAAATTTTATAATGACGGAGTAGGGCTAGTTTATGAAACTCTAAGAATATTCCAGCAAACAGCAAGAAGAAAGTAATATATTACCAACATTACCCGGCCATGCCTATTATTTTTATATAGTTAATTCAAATAGACTATATTTAATTTATAAAAAAAAAAAATAATAACATTTTTTATTCATTTAAAAATTGTATTTTTCATTTTCCACGATATAAACCTTTTTTATTTCCTTTTAAATATTCACGAATAGTACTTCTATCGCCTTGTACAAATCTAGCGAATTCACTTATACTATTAAATTTTTTATTTAAATTAGGTTCATCTTTATGTTGAACATAAAGAACTTTACTATTTAATTGAATGCTTTTATTTAAAAATCGTTGATCTTTTATTAAAGTTTTAAATTGTTCTAAAGATATTAAAGATTCATAAACAAATTCTGTTATAGGTTCTATAGAAAAAAGAAAATTATTAAGAAATATTTCTCCGTTATACAAACAATTATTTAAAGTTCGATGATCTATATTTATTTCATTATAAGCAAATTGTTTAGAATCAAATATAAAAATTAATGATTTAGTATGTATATCGTAAACATAAAAAGGTTGCCCTCTTATTTTTCGTAGTTTTATTCGTGCTTCTTCAGACATAGGTTTATGAAAACCAGATCCCGGCACTCTTTCTATATTTAAAGAATTATTGTCTGTTAATTCTTTAATATAAAATTCTTCTAATTTTAAAATATCTTTTATTGTAATTGTTTCATCCATAACTAACAATGTAAGTTTTACATTTTTGAAACCATATTTTCTAAAATATCTTAAAACATATCTATCAGCTTTAGCTAAAATAGAAGGCATGAAATAAGAAGTCACTCTACTATATAAATTAATACTACTACCTACATATTTTTTATTTGTATCTGTTGTTTCAAATATATAAATTCCTTTAGCTTGTTTTGCTACATTAGCAATAGAAGATCTATTATCAAAAGGATCTATAATTATATATTGCTTTAAATTATAAGAAAGTAATTTTATATTTTTTACGTTTAAAACTAAATCTGTTTTATTATTTGAAGAATCAGTACTATAATTTCTAATAAATTTATTTTTAAAATTCATAGATTTATTAAATTTGAAAAATGAAAACTTATTTTTTTTAATTGAATAAACATTTTTATTTGGTATCTTTTTTAAATATTTTAAATATAATTTATTAAGTATATAAAAAAAGCAATATAAATTGACCATAAAGAATATCATGATAAATGCGTGAGCTGTTATAATTACATTAAATAATTGATGATCTCCTTGTAAAAATTGTACACCTGGAGCAGCTAATTCTAATCTAATTAATACTGAAAAAGCTGTTCCAATCATACCAGCAAATATTGCAAAAATAAGATAGAGAGTACCTATTTCCTTGGCATTAGTTGAATAGAGTCATTGCATAATTTTAATAAAAATAAAATAAAAATTATTATCTAATAAATACTCTTTAGTTCTAATTTAGCTCTGTGCCCCGCGAAGCGGGGATATTTCCGGAATAGAGGTGATTCGAACACCTAAGGCCTTTTGGGCCGAACAATTAGCAATTGCCTTAACTTACCAATGAAAACTATTCCCATTTTATTAGCTCTTATCAGATTCGAACTGACATTTTCTACTTGAAGGGTAACCGTAATAACCATTATACTAAAGAACCGTTTTTAAATTTAAGGAGTAGAGGATTCGAACCTCTGTAAATAAAGTGTAAATTTACTGCTAAACCACTCAGCTAACCCCTTGGGGGGTAAAATATATTTTATATTATCCAGCAGCACTTTCCAGTACAGCTACCTTGCTATGACTTTTGAGATGTTACTCAAGTGAATTAACTAAGGCTAATTATATTAACAATAGTTTATTTTTTCAGTCTAAATTTTTTTAAATTACAAACTGTAAAAATATAATTCTAGTTTATAAATAATGTTGACTTAGTTTCCTCCTACCTAAGCTTCTTCCCAGCGACAGACAGTTAGTTCATCACGAATGCTTTACTTCACCGTTGCGCCTAGTGATCAACGATTACTCGAAATTCCTTCTTCATGACGCCGAATTTCAGACGACAATCCGTTTATAATTTTATATTTGTAACTTTCTTTAATGATTAGCTCTTTCTTTGATTGCATCACTTTGTAAAAGTTTTTTGTGGCACGTCTATAGCCCAGTTCATAAGGGCCATAAGGACTTGTCTTTGCCCCAAATGGTATTTTAAAAACCATTAATTATTAAGTTTAAATTAATAATAGGGATTTCGTCCGTTTGTGAAGTTAATCTAATTTCTTACGGCACGGACTGACGACAGCCATGCAACACCTGTATTCAAGGAAAAAAAAGTTAAATGAATTATGTTTTTTTATTAAAAACCCTTATTATTTTATGCAAGAACTGGTAAGATTTTACGCGTGTTATCGAATTAAATAACATGCCCCACCTTCGTTTGCTTCGAGACCGACTAATTTTTTTGATTTCAACTTTACAGTCGTACTCGCAAGGCGGAATGGTTATCGTGTTAACATAGAAACTAATTATCATTGTAATTAGAAACCACCATTCATCGTTGACTGTAGAGGGATACTTGGGTATCTAATCCTTTTTTCTATCCTCACCTTCGTTTCTCAGCGTCAATCTTTAGTGGAAAAAAAGTCTTCACCTTTAGCATTCTATTTGGTATTATAATATGTCACTACTCCTCCAAATATTATTTAATATAACCTCCATCAGATTCTAGCGATTAATTTTTAAAGCTGCCTACAAACCCTTTACGCCTGTTAAGGACGACTAACGTTAGCGTTTCTGGCCTTACCGAGTCTTCTGGCACTAGTTTTGGACAACACTAATAGTAAAGTAATATCATTATTCTCCTTTACTTTATCACAGATCACACATTTATGTTTGTCTATGATTTCAGTTAGCTAGTTCACTCTTTCGAGCATTGACTAATATTCTTGACTGCTGGTAGTAAAATACTACTTGGGGCATTTCATTCCCAATGTGACCATTTGTTCTCTCAAACATGGTTATTGATCATCGGCTTGTTAGGCTTTTACCCTTCCAACTACCTAAACAAAATAAATAGTATCTTATAGCGGAAAATTTCCTTTGTCAACTATTTACGTTGACTATAAGGTAACTTATTTATTTTCCTCACCTCTACACCTTATCTCTTCCAGTTTTATATAAAACATTTAGAAACAAAAGATTTGCATGTCTTAAAACTACTGAAAAACGTTCAATCGGAACCAAAATTAAATTCTTTTAATTATTTAGACTCGCATATTTTATTTGCTTAATGCAATATTTATTATCTCTTTTAATTAATATATTAATATATTTATATTATAAGTATAATAATTGTTATAAAAGAGCGTAGTATCAATGGTTAGTATAATGATCTCCAAAATCACTGGTAGGTGTTCGAATCACCTCGCTCTTGCGTCAGAACATTTTAACTATAATTTCTTTTAATTCCGATTCATTTTTATTTTAATAGCTTAAAAATAAATTTTAGCAGAATTAAATATAAATAGACTGTCACTATTTTTGCAAATTTTAATTTATCGCCCCTTATAAAAATGGAATTATTTGCAGGGGCTTATTTATTTTAATGAATAAAAAAGCGCATTATTTTTTTTTTCTTGGAGTTTTTATATACTGTTAAACGAGTCATTCCAGATTCGAACTGGAACTTGCTTAATTGACAATTAAGATCTCTAT
>Ga0335079_10006200_pt1 | contig 13674 bp, 12 predicted proteins | sample Lox_Sample_33_FD_206719 | JGI IMG/M metagenome (GOLD analysis project Ga0335079, IMG submission 206719) | Soil microbial communities from Loxahatchee National Wildlife Refuge, Florida, United States - Lox_Sample_3.3 | ecosystem: Environmental > Terrestrial > Soil > Wetlands | place: USA... | reverse complement strand
CCGGCGTCTCGGCAATATCGCCGACGCCTTCCTCATGCACAATCGCGAGATCCTCCAGCGCTGCGACGACTCGGTAGCTGCGATTGTCGACGGAGCGCCTCAGCTCATCCGACGTGCCCGTGGATACGTTCCTCTCGCGATTCCGCTCCCTGCAGAATCTCGACCGCTCATTGCCGTCGGTGGACATCTCAAGAACGTCTTCGCCCTCGCCCGCGGCAGGTTCGCGTATCAGAGCCAGCATTTGGGCGATCTCGAGAACCCCACAGGCCTCGAATTCTTCAAGCATTCAATGCATCATCTAATGCGCACGTTCGAGATCGATCCGCAAACCGTCGTCCATGATCTGCACCCCGGCTATCTTTCCACCAATTGGGCGAAACAATGGGCAGAAGATCGGCGCCTGCGTCTTATCGGAGTACAACACCATCACGCGCACATTGCTGGTTGCATGGCCGAGCACGCTCTCTCTGGCACCGTCATCGGCCTTTCTCTCGACGGGACCGGTTATGGAACCGACGGCCGCATCTGGGGCGGGGAAGTGCTGATCTGTACTCTCGATCACTTCGAACGCTTTGCTCACTTGGACTACGTGCCCATGGCAGGCGGTGAAGCCGCGATCCGCGAACCCTGGCGTATGGCCTTCGCCCATCTCAAGGCTGCGGGATTCTCAGAGCGCGAATCAGCGAAGCTTGCAGGAGCGAGCGAGCAAGAAGCACGCCTCCTCTCGCGCATGATCGACCGCGGAGTCAACTCGCCTCTCACATCCAGTCTCGGTCGCCTCTTCGATGCCGCCGCTGCCGTTATTCTCAAACGCCGCAAAGTCGATTACGATGCTCAGGCGGCAATCGAACTGGAGGGCATCGCCGTCTCTCAGTCAGGCCCTTCCCCGTCGGCCGCTTACGTTCCTGATCTCTCCGTTCCGGGCGTACTTAAGCTTGATCGTCTCTGGCGCGCCCTCGTCGATGACCTTCGCCGCGGCATTCCGAAAGAGAAGATCGCCGTGCGATTCCACGATGGCATCGCCGTAGGCTTCATCCGGGCTGCAGCCAATGCACGTGAATCGACCGGGATCTCCCAAGTGGCCCTGTCCGGTGGGTGCCTGCATAACCGCCGCCTGGCGCAGCTTCTGCGTTCTGGCCTCGAAAATGAAGGGTTCAAGGTCTTTCAGCATCGTCAAGTCAGTCCCGGCGACGGCGGTCTTAGCTATGGACAAGCCGTGGTGGCAGCGGCCATCCTTGATAGGGAAGCCCACCTCTGACCCACTCAAGGTTTTGAAAAGATGACGATTCGCGGAATTATCTGGGCAGTACTTCTGTGTATTGCCGGGATCATCAGCATCGGCGTGTCCATTCACGGAACCTGGTCTGCGCTCTCTATTGACCTCAGAGCGGACACACTGCTCAGCTGTGTCTACTGCGGACTGCAGATCCTTTGTTTCCCAGTGCTGTTGCTTGTCCGCCCGCAGAGCCGTTCGGCCATAGTTCTTTCACTCATGGCCCTCACTTACCTCGGTGCCTACTCAGTTCTGAACTGGCGAACCTGCTCTGAGCTGGGGTACTGCGAAAGCATCATTGCGACAGTGATGCAGACCCTCAGCACCAACACGGTGCTCGGGTTCTTCGCGGTCGTCATCCTCAGCCTGATTGCAATGCTGGTCGACGATCACTCGACCCACTGGACTCGTTAAAGATAGCTGCTCTGCGAGGGCCGTTCTTTTCGTTGACTAAGATGGGGAGGCTCCGGGACGGAGGAAGCTGACTCACCCGCCAAGCCTCACCAGTTGCTCCGCCTCAATCTTTGGGCCAAGGATCGAAACCCGTGGAACGCGGCCACGTACCATTGCCACTTCGTCGCAACGTTGCAGGCGCGGGCAGTTCTGGCAATCCTTGAAGATCTTGTCCGGCAGCTCTGTCTTGTCTTCCACGTGCCGGAAACCGTACTTGAAGAAGAAGTCAGGAATGCGCGTAAACAGGCACACGGATTGAATTCCGTGTTCCTCCGCCTCTTCAATTAACGTGCCGAGAATCCGACCTCCGGCTCCCTGACCTTTTGCTTCGGGCTTGACCACGATCGACCGCACCTCGCACAGGTGTGGCCCGTAGAAGTGGAGGGCGCCGCAGCCCAGAAAGACGCCCGCATCCGATTCCGCCACTGTGAAGTCCCGTACGTTTTCGCAGATTTCGGCGAACGAACGCTTTAACAACGTTCCGTCTCCCGAAAGCGAATTCACGAGGTCGTAGATGTTGGTTGCGTCCCGCAGCAGGGCCTTACGCACCAGCATGAACCACCTCCGGCGCATGCCTTCTCTTCAGCCCGGCAACCCGCCCCTCCGCATCACGTAACGCTGTCTTGACGCGCTCCGTCGCTGTCCCGCCAACCACGTTATGGCAATCCAGCGTCTCTTCGAGCGCAACAGCCGTGTAGAAGTCGTCGCCAAACTCATCTCCAAATTGCCGCAACTCATCCAGACTCAACTGTCCCAGCTCTAGGCCTTTTTCCAAAGCAAATCGAACGGCGTTGCCGATCTTTTCGTGCGCAGTGCGGAAGGGAACATTCTTGTGCACGAGATATGTCGCACCTGCCATCGCATTCAGATAGCCTGTCTGTGCAGCCTCGAGCATGCGTCCAAAATTGAACTGCATGGCATCCGTAAAGCGCGCCAGCAGCTCCAGCATCTGCGCAACAAAGTCCACCTGAAAGACTGGCTCCTGCGTCTCCTGCATGTCTTTGTTGTAGGCCAGGGGAAGTCCTTTCAATTGCAGAGTAACTGCTTCCGCAGCGCTGTGGATACGCCCGATCTTGGCACGAATCAACTCCGTCAAATCCGGGTTCTTCTTCTGTGGCATTGCGCTTGATCCAGTCGAAAACGCCTCCGGCAAACTGATGAATCCAAATTCGGCCGTGGAGAACAACGTAATCTCCTCTGCGAATCGGCTCAGATGAAGCCCCACAAGTGTCAGAGCCTGCAGATATTCGAGAATAAAATCCCGATCGCTGGTCGCATCCATCGAATTCTCCGTTGGTCCCGAGAAACCCAACTCCTGCGCTGCAATCGCTCGGTCCAGTGCCAATGTGGCACCGGCAACCGCTCCCGATCCGAGAGGGCAACGGTTCATCCGCTGCATGCAGTCCTTCAGCCGGTCCGCATCGCGCAGGATCATTTCCACATATGCCAGCATCCAATGCGCCACTAGCACCGGCTCCGCGCGTTGAAGATGCGTATAACTAGGCATCACTGCCTCTCCGGCCTTCTTCGCCTGCTCGATCAGAGCTTCCGCCCAAAGCGCCTGTGCCTCAAGCACGTTCTCGATCTGCCCGCGCACATACAGCCGCAGATCCGTCGCGATCTGCTCGTTCCGCGAACGTCCGGTATGCAGCTTTAACCCCAGTGGGCCGATCCGCTCCACGAGCGATAGCTCAACAAAGTGATGAATGTCTTCCGCAACCGGATGATTGCGCATCCGTTCTGCACCTTCCCCGGTTCCAAATTCCTCGGCCACCGCATCCAGTGCGGCTCGAAGTTCCTTGAGCTCGGCTGAGGTCAGTATCCCTGCTGCCGTAAGGGCAGAAGCGTGTGCTTTGCTGGCCGCTGTTTCATGAGCAAGAAGTCGCCAGTCAAACACAATTGAGCGCTGCCACTGTTCAAATTCCTTATCCAGCGGCTCGCGAAACCGTCCTGACCACATTTTTCCGGATTGTTGTTTCTTCGACATTTCTCTACGCGGTCCTCACAGGTCCTTTCCCTTACCATTGTTCAGCTGTGGCATCTCTGTGCCCTTGCTGCTCAGTGTGAGGAGGCCGCTTTCCGCGTACGCGACGAGTTTCGCCCGAGTGTCGCTAATATCCAGGTTGCGCATCGTAAGTTGGCCGATGCGGTCGCGCGGAGAGAAAGCGGAATCAGTTTTCTCCATGCTGAGTCTCTCGGGATGGAAGGTGAGGTTGGACGATTCCGTGTTGAGAATTGAATAGTCATTCCCGCGGCGCAACTCCAACGTAACCTCACCGGTGACGGCTTTCGCCACCCAACGCTGGGAAGCTTCGCGAAGCATGATGGCCTGCGGGTCGAACCACCGGCCCTGATAGAGCAGACGGCCAAGTTTGCGCCCGTTCTCGCGGTACTGCTCAATCGTATCCTCGTTGTGAATTCCGGTTATGAGACGCTCATAGGCGATGTACAGCAGTGCCAGGCCGGGAGCCTCGTAGATGCCGCGGCTCTTGGCCTCGATAATGCGGTTTTCGATCTGATCGGACATACCGAGACCATGCCGGCCGCCAACGCGGTTCGCTTCAAGCATGAGTACCACGAGGTCATCGTAGTGCTTTCCGTTGAGAGCCACCGGGAAGCCCTCTTCAAACCGGACCGTAACCTCTTCTCTCGGGATACTAACGTCGTCCCGCCAGAAAGCCGTTCCCATGATGGGAGAAACGATCCTGATAGACGAAGAAAGATGCTCCAGGTCTTTGGCCTCGTGGGTTGCACCCAGAATGTTCGAGTCAGTGGAATACGCTTTTTCAGCGGGCATCTTGTAAGCGAAGCCCGATTTCTGCATGAAAGCGGACATTTCCGCCCGGCCACCCAGTTCGTCGATGAAAGCCGAATCGAGCCACGGTTTGTAGACTCTCAGTCCCGGATTCACCAGCAGTCCGTAGCGATAGAAGCGCTCGATGTCGTTCCCTTTGAAGGTCGACCCGTCGCCCCAGATGTGAACGTCATCCTCTTTCATCGCGGTGACCAGCATCGTTCCGGTAACGGCGCGACCAATCGGGGTGGTGTTGAAGTAGGTGACACCGGCGGTGCTGATGTGAAAAGCGCCGGCCTGCAGCGCCGCGAGGCCTTCACGGACGAGCGGGCCGCGACAGTCGATCAGGCGGGCTTTCTCGGCCCCGTATTCCAGAGCAGTGCGGGGAATGGCATCGTAGTCGGCTTCGTCAGGTTGGCCGAGGTTCGCTGTGTAGGCATAGGGAAATGTACCCTTCTGCTTCATCCAGTGCAGCGCAGCGGAGGTGTCGAGCCCGCCGGAGAATGCAATACCTACCTTTTCTCCGATGGGCAAAGATTCGAGAATAACGGACATGTCTACAAAAACCTCAGAGAGTCTCGCGCTTAAGGCGAGAGGTACACAGCAATGAAATCAAACTGAAGGCGTCGAGGTTCCACAATTTCTCGTCGATCTCCAGGTTTTAACGAAGGCTGATAACGAGCAGCTAGAAACTGAACTTCTCCACATTCGCCAGCCCGCCAAGCAACAACAGCAACAGGGCTTTTTGGGCATGCATGCGATTCTCGGCCTGGTCAAACACAATTGACTGCGGCCCATCCAGCACCGCATCGCTAACCTCTGCATTGCGTCGCGCCGGCAGGCAATGCATGAACACCGCCTTCTCGCCAGCCTTGGTCATCAACGCCTCGTTCACCTGAAACGGCCTGAAGATTGGAGCCCGCTTTGTCGATTCGTGTTCCATGCCCATGCTCACGCACACATCTGTGTAGACCGCATCCGCGTTTTCTGCCGCCGCGTGCGGATCCTGGAACAGCCTTACTTCGCAACCGTTCTGCTCCGCGATTTCGCGCGCCCTGGTCACAATTTCGATGTCCGGTGAATAACCCCGTGGCGTCGCGACTGTGACGTTTGCGCCAAGTTGCGAACCGGTTAGCATCAGCGAGTGGCACACGTTGTTCCCATCGCCCACGTAAGTGAAATTCAATCCAATTACGGACCCAAAGTGTTCCTCGAGCGTCATAAAGTCCGCCAGCGCCTGGCATGGATGCTCAAAGTCCGATAGCGCGTTGATAACGGGCACGCGCGAATTCGCCGCCATCTCAGTAATCGTGTCATGCGCGTAGGTCCGCAGAACAATCACATCCACCCAGCGCTCGACGTTGCGCGCCACATCGGCAATCGACTCGCGCTCACCAAGCGGGGAATTGGTCTGGTCGAAGAAGATTGCGTTGCCCCCCATCGTGTTGATTCCCGCCTCAAACGAAAGCCGGGTTCGCAGGCTCGCCTTCTCAAACATCAGTACCATCTGTTTGGCATCCAACGCATGCCGGTAATCGCGGGGATTTCTTTTGACGTCATGCCCCAGCTTCACAATCGCCCTTACTTCTGCGCTCGTAAGATCCGCGATCGAACACAGATCCTCTCCGGCCAGCCGCGCGGCTGCGGCTAGAATATCTGCATCCTTCTGCACCGGGACTTCGGGTGCCCGGCTTTCTATAGTTGCTTTGCTAGCCACGGTTGATTCCTCCTGCAGTCTGATTTGCGGCAGTCACAGCCGCGGCTTTTTCGATCAGAATCTCATCCATCGCCTTGATGGCTTGGTCGACATGCTTGCGCTCCAGAGTGTATGGCGGAAGGAAGCGTAGTACCGTATCGCTAGTACAGTTGATCAGGATTCTTCGCTTCAGCATCTCGGCCACGGTTTGTTTCGCCAGGTCGGCATTGTCCAACTCTGCAGCCAGCATCAGCCCCTTGCCGCGCACATCCTTGATGCTCTCGTGTTTCATCGCGAGCTTTCGCAACTCCTCCTGGAAATAATCGCCCACCTCCGTAACGTGCTCGAGTAGCCCCTCCTTCTCGATCGCATCGATCACCGCGATTGCCACGGCACACGCCAGCGGCCCGCCACCGAAGGTGGTTCCGTGCATCCCCGAGTGAATGGCACGCGCTGCCTCTTCCGTGCACAGAATTGCTCCCAAGGGAATTCCGCCGGCAATTGGCTTCGCCAACGTAGTAATGTCCGGCTTGATCCCATAATGCTGATACGCGCACCACTTGCCCGTGCGCCCCATTCCCGCCTGGATCTCGTCGACGATCACGAAAGCGCCGGTTGAATCCGCCAGTTTCCGCGCTTCGGCGAAGAACTCCTGCGTCAAGGGCCGGATGCCGCCCTCACCCTGGATAGCCTCTACAAGAATCGCGCAGACCTCCTTCGAGAACTTTGCGCGCAGATCGGCTACATCGTTGAATTCCACAAAGTCAACTCCCGGTACGCCCGGCGCAAACGGCTCGCGATACTTGGCCTTGTATGTTGTCGACATCGAACCGTACGTTCGTCCGTGGAAGCTCCCTTCCAGCGCAAGGAACTTGGTCCCAACCTCTTTGCCCTCATCGCGCAGCAGCCCTGCATGCGCGCGCGCCAGCTTCAGCGCACCCTCCCACGCCTCGGTTCCTGTGTTTGAAAAGAACACACGATCCATTCCTGTGCGTTCGGTCAAGCGCAGCGCCAGCTCTGCCTGGCCCTCGTGGTAGAAAAGGTTCGACGTGTGGATCAGCGTACGGCTCTGATTCACGACCGCTCGCTCGATCGCAGAATGCCCATATCCCAAGGCGTTCACGCCGATCCCGCTCAATAGGTCGAGATACTTGGTGCCGTCTTCATCCACAAGGTGCACATCCTCACCGCGAACGAAGAGAATCGGGTTCCGATCGTAGGTCTGCAGAAGCAACCTCGATTCAGCTGCACGAATCTGTTCAAGTCTCGTCAAGTCACCCACTCCTTAAAATGCGTCTAACCGCTCTAAGCCACCATCACTTCTGTCCCGTGGGCCACGCGGCTGCGGCAAAGATCGGGAAGTGAACCTGCAGCCTCCGCGGGAAGAATCCGCACGCGCTTAACTCCGTTCAGAAGCGCCTCGCGGCACGCACCCAGCTTGGGCAACATGCCTCCCGAGATGATCGCGCTCTTTGCCATTTCCGCAATTTGGTCGATGCTGAGCCAGCGCAGCACATTTCCATCTGCGTCCTTCACGCCGGGTACATCGGTCAGAAAGACCAAGGCATCCGCACGGCATGCCACTGCGCATGCCGCCGCCATTTCGTCGCCGTTCACGTTGTAGTACTCGCCGTCAAATCCGAGCGCGATCGGCGCGATCACTGGTATGCCATTCAGACTCCAAATGGCCTCGATCCATCGTGCGTCGCTTGCCACGATCTCACCCACAAAACCCAGATCCGGCGCCGTCCTCTTTTTGCGCGCTCTGAACAGCAACCCATCGCCGCCTGTCATTCCAACCGCGGGCTGCCCCAGAGCACCCAGCGCCGCGACCAGCCCTTTATTGACCTTGCCGGCAAAAACCATCAGGGCGATATTGCGCGTCTCGGAGTCGGTGATGCGCAGCCCATTCACAAACTCGCTCTTGATGCCCAGCCGCTCCATCATGCGGGTCAGCTGTACACCGCCTCCGTGTACGACAGCGACTTGATTCCCATCCCGCACAAGGTCCGCGATCGCACGAACGCATCCCTGCAAAAGCTCAGGAACCTCTAGTCCCGCGCCGCCGAGTTTAACGACATATTTCATGCGAGACCCTCCGCCTCGCCCCAGCCGAGCATTACGTTCATGTTCTGCACCGCCTGTCCTGACGCGCCTTTTAACAGGTTGTCCAGGCAACTCACAATCACTGCTCGCCGCCCGTCGCTCGAAATCTGAAACCCGATATCTGCAAAGTTGGTCCGCACCGAATACTGAATCTGTGGCAGTGTGTTCTCGTAGATTCGAACCATAGGGCTTCCTATAAAGAATCCGCGGTAGATCTGCGCGACACTGTCGCGCGTCTGCGGCGCATTGAACCGCACATAAATCGTCGACATGATCCCCCGCGGGATCGGCAGCAAGTGCGGCGTAAACACAATATCGCCCGCCCCTATCCCGATCTGCTCCAGCAACTCGCCCGTGTGCCGGTGACTGAACACCCCATAAGCCGAAAGATTGTCGGCCGCGTGCATATAGTGCGTCTTTGCTGTCGGCGCTTTTCCCGCGCCACTTACGCCACTCTTCGCATCCGCAACGATTCCGTGCGAAACATCCACAATCCCAGCCGCCACCAGTGGCCGAACCGCCAGGATCACCGATGTCGCATAGCATCCTGGATTCGCAACCAGCTTTGCTCGGGCGATCTCGGCACGGTGCAACTCCGGCATTCCATATACAGCCTCGGCCTGCGTCGCCGCAGCAACCTTCGAGCCTTCATCTTCAAACGCGTACACAGCGCGGTTCTTTGCGTTCGTGAGCCGCCAGGCCCCGCTCAGGTCCACGACACGCAATCCATGCCTCAATGCCTCAGGAACCCACTCGCGCGACTGTTCATGTGGCGTGGCCAGAAACAGCACTTCAACGTCACGCTCCACCAGCCTCTCCCATGCGAATGGCTCGATCTTCATAGACCGGCTTCCATTGTTGTCCGCAAGCTGAGGATGAACTTCCTCCAGCGGCACCCCACCGCGAGCCGCGTCCTTCTCATCCAAGCGCCCGGCAAACACAGGCGCCTTGTTCTTCAGCCGGGGATGATGTAACAAGAGTCGCGCCAACTCCGCGCCGGCGTAGCCGGTCACGCCCATAACCGCGGTCTGGATCACCTTCGTCACGACTCCAGCATCCTTCTCAGCCGCGCTTCAACGTCATGAGCACGCTTCACGTCGGGACAGATCACCAGCACCGTGTCATCGCCTGCAATCGTGCCGACTATCTCGGTCCAGTCTTCCCGGTCCAGTGCGGCTGCCATCGGCTGGGCGCCTCCCATGGTCGTCCGCAGCACTACTTGGTTCATCGCATGTTTCACATCCAGCCCGAAACTTTGCATGATCTCTGAGACAGACGGAGGTGCATCATCTACATGCGATCCTCCGCCGTTTCCGTTGACGTTAGGAAGGGAATAGCCGCCTGGCCCTTTCGTTAGTTTCAACTCGTGAATATCCCGCGACAACGTCGCCTGCGTCACCTCAAAGCCCCGCCTGCGCAGCTTGCGCCGCAGTTCATCCTGGTTCGCCACCAGCGCGTGCGCCACAAGTTCCCGAATTGCGTCATGTCTTTGGAATTTCATCTTACTTTCCAGACAAATCAAAAACGCGGCTCGCGTTGGCGGCCGCGCTTGCATAAATATACAAAGAAACTGTATAAGTATGCAAGCCTCGATTTTTCAACCCGGCGCCATCTTCGAGTTCGACTCAGTAGGCGCCCCGCACCCGGCGTGCGCTGGCTTCCCGATAGCCGGGGCAATGAAATTCGTTCGCATCCCCCCAAAAAACTAGGCATAGAGTGGTCTCCATCTGGGTTCACAATTCTGCGCTCGCAATCCATGTTGAAGCCCGGCATTTCTCAGTCCCTATTCATAGAAGCCGGATGTCTTGATGAATGCAAACGACACTTCCGGCTTCCTCCTGAGACTCAGAGATGCAACGGTCTGGTCAAACGTTTGACTATGACTGGAGCGGGTGATAGCGTGGGCGGCTTGGAGGGACTCTCGATATGGATCGGCGTGCATTTCTCGGGAATTCGATGGCGGCTGCGGGCGGAATTGTGCTGGCGGGGCGTGGGCGAGAGGTAAATGCGGAGCATGGTTTGGTTATGGCGAGCGGAGTGGCTGCGCAGGAGAATGCGCTTGTTCCTGGGGAGATTGCGCAGAGCGCGATCGAGCGCGCGAGGTTTCCTGATGGGTTTCTTTGGGGCACAGCTACTGCGGCATTCCAGGTGGAGGGAGCGTGGAAGGAGGATGGAAAGGGCGAATCCATCTGGGATCGGTTTACGCACACACCGGGCAAGGTGAAGGGCGGAACCAATGGCGATGTCGCGTGTGATCAATACCATCTGTACCCGCTGGACCTGGCTCTGGCGAAACGGCTCGACCAGAAGAGCTACCGCTTCTCGATTTCGTGGCCGCGAATACAGCCTTCGGGAACCGGCGCACCGAACATGAAGGGCATCGACCACTACAGCCGGTTTGTGGACGCGATGCTGGAGAACGGGCTTCGCCCGTTTTGCACGATTTATCACTGGGACCTGCCGCAGGCGCTGGAAGACAGGGGTGGATGGCCGAATCGAGACTTGGCGGGGTATTACGCCGACTACGCGGGCATTCTTGCGAAACATCTTGGAGACCGGATCACGATATGGGCGCCATTCAATATGCCCTGGTCGGTGGCCTACATGGGATACGGCGTAGGTGCTTTTCCGCCGGGCCGAGCCAACTTCGGCGACTTCCTGAAAGCAACGCACACGCTGGCCCTTGCGCAGGCACAGGCGCTGCGATCCATCAAGGCGGCAACTTCAAAGGCCACGGTTGGCAGCGCTTATGGCATGTGCCCTGCGTATCCGAAGACCGATTCGGAGGCGGACCGCGCTGCGGCCGCCCGCTATCACGCTATGAACAACGTGTTCTTCCTTGAAGCCGCCATGAAGGGACGGTATCCGAAGGCATTCGTGGGAGAGCCGCCGTTCGACAAGATGGGATTTAAGGCAGGGGACGAGAAGATCATGCTGGCCCCGCTCGACTGGGTAGGATTCCACTACTACACGCGGCGCATCGTTTCCGATGCAAGCAAAGCTCAGGCATTCAGTGGAGGAGGGTTCAGCGGAACGGAGATTGAGACGGACCCTGCGACGGGGCGCGATCCGTTTACGCGGTTCCGGGCGGAGATGCCGACGGAAGGCCCGCTTACCGAGTCAGGACTTGAGGTGTGGCCGCGGGGGATGTACGACCTGGTAATGCAGATTTCACGAGAGTACGATCACCCGACTATTGAAATTACTGAGAGCGGTTGCGGCTATCTGGATGCGCCCTACGAGAAAGAGAATGGACGGGTGCCGGATACGCGGCGGATTACATGGTTCCAGCAGGAGCTAGCAGAACTGGCGCGGGCGATTACAGATGGCGCACGGGTGCGATCCTTCCACGCCTGGAGCCTGATCGACAACTTCGAATGGGCCAACGGTCACACTGAGCGCTACGGGCTCATCTATGTCGATTATCGCGACCAGAAGAGGACGGTGAAGGATTCGGGCCTCTGGTACGGGCGAGTGGCAGCAACGAATCGGCTGGTGTGACTGCGGAGCTCCCTTGAGCGTGCATCCGCGTTGCGCGGGGGGCGCATCGAAGTGGGCTGGAGGAAAGCTATGGCTGATGACAATCCCCAGAATATGAATGTTCCGAGTCGCCCGGAACCGACTCACACAGATAAACGCATTAATCCCGTACCGGATGAGAGGGAAAGGGTCGAGCGCGAGGCAGACAAACTGGCACATCAGGGTGCCGAGCGTGAACACGAGTTTGACAACATGCAGAAACCGTTTACGAAATAGGTTCGGGGCGGTGAGTGGGCCTGGCCATCGGTGGTTACTTTGGTCGGGCCTGTTCTTTCAGGCCCTGTGGCAAGAAATTGATCGCTAAGGGTGCTCACTCATTGAATTTGTAATATCGTCTGATACTTTCGAGGCGCTCATCGTGGGCGGGGTCACATGTCCCTAAGTAACTTTTTGCACAGGCGGGGTAACCGCCGCTTTCCCTCTTTCGTGATTCTCGGCTCACTTAAGTGGAGCGCATCTTCGCCCTATGCTGGGGCATCCTCTTAAGAGAGTACTGCTGGGTGCGATTAGACCCTGCAAATCCCCAGAACACCAGGTGACATATGATATCCACCGCCGTAAAAAGATCGAGCGATGTTGAGTCGTACCTGATGCTTCAGCATTTTCCACTGAGTAGTGCGTACCTTTGTCAGGACTGCAATTCGATCGGGAACAATGCAAATCAGTGTCCGGCGTGTGCGTCGGAGGTTCTCATGAGCCTTTCGGCGATTCTGAATCGCGATGAAAACATAATGGCTGACTCTCAGTTCACTTCTTTGCCGGCCCTCACGATGACTACGACCCGTGCGGGATCGGCCTTGGCTGCCTAGGATCTCCTGCTTCTCTTGTGTATGCGCGCCGGCCTGGAATCGATGTAATCCGGTGTACTGGCAAAAACAGTAGCGGCGCGCAGTGAATTCCTTACGAATCGGGCAGCTTTCATCTGAGCGCAACAACGATGCTCCGCGCGGAGTGTGCGCGACGGCTGGAGAGTCCTGCGCCCTTTATAATAAAGAATGGCCGGTTGCGCCCTGAGGCTCTCTTAGGCTTCTATGGCGTCCCCGGAACAATTCTACTTCCCGGTGTAATCCCTTTGAACTCGTCGACGGACGCGATCGTTATCCGCGGAGCGCGGACCCACAATCTGAAGAACATTTCCTGCGAGATTCCGCATGGGAAGCTGACGGTGGTCAGCGGCGTGTCAGGATCGGGAAAGAGCTCGCTTGCGTTTGACACGATTTACGCGGAGGGACAGCGGAGGTACGTGGAATCGTTGTCGGCGTACGCTCGTCAGTTTTTGGAGCGGATCGAGAAGCCGGATGTAGACGAGATCGACGGGCTCGCACCGGCAATCGCCATCAAGCAGAAAAACACCACACGCAATCCGCGGTCGACGGTGGCCACGGCGACGGAGATCTATGACTATCTGCGTCTGCTGTATGCTCGCTGCGGCGAAGTGCACTGCATCTACTGCGACGGGCTGGTGAAACGCGACTCGATAGATGAGGTTGCGGCGGCGGTGCTGGCGCTGGGTGAGGGTACGCGGCTGAACGTGCTCTTTCCAGTCAGGCACCAGACGCCCGCAGCGGAGCCTGAGAAGCCGACCAGGCGCGGAGCCAGGACTGCCGCAAAGACAGGCGGAAAGGCCGCGGCGACGGCCGTTCTGGAGCCGATGAACGAAGGACTCAAGGCGCGTCTCGTGGAACTGCGAGGATCGGGATTCAATCGGCTGTATCAGAACGGGCAGATCTACGAATTCTCGACACCAGAGTCGCTTCTGGATCTGGACTTCTCAGCTCAGCTGTTTGTCCTGTTGGATCGGATTGTAGTGAG
>Ga0335079_10006199_pt1 | contig 13674 bp, 15 predicted proteins | sample Lox_Sample_33_FD_206719 | JGI IMG/M metagenome (GOLD analysis project Ga0335079, IMG submission 206719) | Soil microbial communities from Loxahatchee National Wildlife Refuge, Florida, United States - Lox_Sample_3.3 | ecosystem: Environmental > Terrestrial > Soil > Wetlands | place: USA... | reverse complement strand
CGGACAGTGATATTGCTGCGGCAGCAGTCGATGCCCTCAAGTGGATAACCACGATTCCCGAAGACACGGTCAAGATAACGGTCCGTGATGGGTGGCTCACTCTTGAAGGCACCGTGGAAGGGTGGCACCAAAAGACCGCCGCCGAAAACGCCGTGCGGAACCTGGCAGGCGTAAGGGGGGTGACCAACCTCATTGTCATCAAACCGAAAGTGGCTCCCGTGGATGTAAAGGGCGCGATCAGAGCCGCATTTGAGCGCCATGCCCTGTTGGATGCGCAGCAGATCCAGGTCTAGACTACTGGAGGCACGGTGGTGCTCCGCGGCAATGTGCTTACTTTTATCGAACGCGAGGAAGCTGAACGGGCCGCTTGGATTGCCCCGGGGGTGACCCATGTCGAGAATCGCATCGTGCTCATCATTTGACGCTGCTCGTTCCTTTTGGCTCACCAAACTGGTGGAGACGGAGAAAGGAGCAGCATGAGTCATCAATCGAACAACAACAACTAACAAAGGAAAGGTACATTAACATGAAAAGCAACATAAAGAAAACTGACACGGAACTAAAAAAGGACGTCCTGGCCGAGCTCAAATATGAGCCAAGTGTGAAGGTCACAGACATCGGCGTTCTGGTAAACGACGGGGCGGTGACGCTCAATGGCTACGCAAGCACCTATGGCGAGAAATGGGATGCCGTGCGGGCGGCCAAACGGGTTGCTGGGGTGAAGGCAATTGCCGACGACATCGAAGTCAAGCTGCCCGATTCCCCGCGCCGCACCGACGGAGACATCGCCGCCGCGGCAGCAAATCAAATCGACTGGTCCACGACGATTCCAACCGGAACCATTGAGGTAGCGGTACGTGAAGGCTGGATCACCCTGGAGGGCGAGGTGGAGTGGTGGTATCAGAAGGACGCCGCCGAAAACGCCGTGCGCTATCTGGCGGGCGTCAAGGGCGTGAGCAACCTGATCACCATCAAACCCAAAGTGGCGTCCGCCGAGGTCGCGACGGCCATCAAATCGGCTTTTGAGCGAAATGCCCTATTGGATGCCAACAAGATCCAAGTGGAGACTTCCGGAAACAAGGTGGTACTGCGTGGAAAAGTTCGGAACCACGCCGAGCGGGACGAAGCCGAACGAGCCGCCTGGGGGGCGCCGGGTGTATGGTCGGTGGACAATAAGCTCAAGGTGGCGTGGTCTTGGGAACTGGCGGAATAGCGCTTGATTCGCTGCCCTCAACAACGAGCAAGTCGAATGCGAACCGGTTGAGATGCCCTCGCAGCGGCAGTTGGCAAATTACCGCTGCGAGGCGATCACGAGACAGTATATCGGCCTATATGAAAAGCAAAGTGGAAGGCCAACATAAGCGGAGCCTCTCCAGCAGGCCCGGCCTGATCTTCGTTGTTCAAAAGCATCAAGGACGAAATCTTCATTACGATTTCCGGCTCGAGGATGGCGGCGTATTGAAGTCCTGGGCAGTGCCCAAAGGACCCTCGCTCGATCCTGCTGTCAAAAGGCTCGCGCTGGCGGTTGAGGATCATCCTCTGGAATACACGGATTTTGAGGGCAATATTCCTGAAGGTCAGTATGGGGCGGGGCCGGTCATGGTCTGGGACCATGGCACTTACACTCCCCAGGATTCGGATAATGTTGCGGCAAGCCTCGAAAAGGGGGAATTGAGGTTCGTTCTGCATGGCCAAAAGCTCCGCGGTTCGTGGGTGCTCGTTCGTACGCGCAACAACAACTGGCTCTTAATCAAGCATCGTGACGCTTATGGGTCGAGTGAAGACATTACTAGGCTTGAGCCACGGTCAGTCATTAGTGGCCGGTCGCTTCCCGAGATTGCCGAGGATAAGGGACACGAGGAGGACACCAAGAGGCGCCAAGAGCCCATCCGAATGCCAGCGGAGGGAACATGAAACGTAAAGGATTTATCGCCGAGGGAGGAAAACAGGGCATGGATGCGGCCAATGTGGCGGGCACCCTGATTACCCATCCCACCAAACTATGGTTTCCAGCAGAGCGAATCACCAAGCTCGAAGTCGCGCAGCACTACGCGGTCGTTGCGCCCCGCCTGCTTCCCTGGTTAAACCAGCGCCTCCTTACGGCTGAACGATGTCCAGACGGAATTTCCGCCGGTTGCTTCTTCGAGAAGAATTTCGCCAAGGGCCTCCCGGCCGGCATTCCCACCTGCTCCGTTCCAGCCGGAAGCACCGGAAAGACCGTTCATTATGTCGTGGGTGGGGCGAAAGAAGCTCTTTTCGCACTCGTCAATTTTGGTTGTGTGGCGATTCACGTCATGAATTGTGAGACCGGCTCGCTCGACCAGCCTGATTGGCTGGCCTTCGATCTAGACCCTTCGTCCGGACAGTTCCGCGATGCAGCAAAAGCGGCCAGCGTTTTACGCAAGCTCCTGGAGGAACTGAGGATTCGCTCTTTCCCCAAGACCACCGGAGGCCGAGGGCTGCACGTCCTGGTTCCGTTACGACGAGGGCCCAATCAGGAGAAAGTGCGCCTAGTTGCCCGTAGCATCAGCCAGGAGATGGCCAGACAATCGCCGATAACGATCACCGTTCAGATGCGAAAGGCTGAGCGCCAGAATCGTGTTTTTAGCGACTGGCTCCGGAACGCCTTTGGTCAGACCATCGTTGCGCCTTACTCGGTTCGCTGCCGTCCGGGGGCTCCCGTCTCGACACCGCTCCACTGGGACGAGGTCAGCCTTGAGTTGGACCCCTCTCACTTCAACATCCGAACCATCCCCCGTCGCCTCGAGGCCGCCGATCCCTGGGCTGATTTTTGGCGGCATCGTCAGGATTTGCCGGAAAGTGCCCCGCTGAACGGCGGCCTTGAGCCAGTCAACCCATGATCAGCAATGAAAGGACAAAACAAATGAAAAAAAACACTCCCATAAGCAAAGAAACATCCACAATGTATGAAACCGAAAACGACATCTCCAAAAACCGCCGGTCGGAACTAAGCGTTCTGATGAACCAGCGGCTGGCCTCCGCCGTGGATCTGCAAATGCAGATGAAGCAGGCGCATTGGAATGTAAAGGGCCCCAGCTTCATCGGCCTCCACGAACTCTTTGACAAGGTGGATGAAGCCGTGGAGTCCTATGTGGACATGATTGCCGAACGCATCGTGCAACTCGGCGGCATTGCCGAAGGCACGGTGCGCGTGGCCGCGTCGCGCACGCGGCTCCCCGAGTATCCGCTGGCGATTGCGGAGGGCATGGCTCATGTCGAGGCGGTTGCCCGCGCGCTTTCCACCTTCGGACAAGAAGCCCGAGCCACGATCGATGAAGCGGACGAACTGGAGGATGCCGACACGGCGGACCTGTTCACCGAGGTTTCACGGGGCATCGACAAGTGGCTGTGGTTTGTCGAAGCCCATTCCCAGGCAATGAAATAGGCCCGCCACTTCCAGCATGCAGCCACACTTCGAAAGACGATTTTTATGAAAGTCTCCATCACCGGATTCGAGGATGACTTCCCAAATCCCGTTTTCCCGAAAATATTTCACCGCCTGCGACCGGATCCCGAGGACACCAGCCCGAGACCAAAATTCAAGAAACGGGGTAGAATATTTTCACAATCCCGCGACACGCGCGAGGATCGCGGCACTCGCGAAATGAAGATGTCGCATAATGGACAGACATTTCACGCGCGATAACTGTCAAGCGATGAAAACAAATCCACTGAAGGAGGGCGCCTTGACCGACAATTCCGTCGGCCTTGGCACAGTGACCTGCAAGATGGTGCGGAAGCGTGCGGTCGAGTTGGCCATCATCAACGGTCGTTCCGCGCATGACGTATCGAAATCCGATTGGGAACAAGCCAAACGGGAATTGACCGGTGAACTGGACGAGGACCCAAAAGAGGTGGTTATCGATTCAGCGCCGGAATCCGAACGCTGGGATCCTGTGCCCGGTTCGGCCGGACACAAAGTGACAGTGGTTTCCGGCGAGGACGAAGACGACGAAGGTCGGAGCGACGATGAGAGACTCGTCGAAGAAGGCATCGAGGAGGCGGAACGCGATCAAATGCTTCGAGCCATCAAAGGGCCGCGAAAAGGGACAAGCAAATACCGGAACAAGCGCCAAAGCAGTTCAGGCGGCTACCACGAGTGAATACACCTACTGTATTTGATCCTGTTGCTGTACCGACTATCCGTTTCTGCGCCGGGCAGCCTGATCAAATGAAGCCCGCGCGCAACTATCCCCTCCTCCTTGCCAGCCAGTTTTGGAGCGCGTTTGGCGACAACTTCATCCTGGTCGTGATCCTTGGCCCGATCATGAATCAGTTCAGAGACGGCAAGATCTCCGCCCAAACCCAAAGCATTGACAACATTTATTACACCAGCCTTCTATTTGTCCCTTACGTCCTTCTCGCCCCGGTGGCGGGTTATCTCAATGACCGCTATGCTAAAAACCGCTGGCTGGCCGGAGGGAACCTCATCAAATTAATCGGTACCTGCCTCACCGCCCTCGGGCTCACTGGCGCTCCCGTGTGGCAGGCGGTCGGATATTTCGTGGTCGGCATTGGGGCATGCGTCTATTCGCCGGCCAAGTATGGCATTATGCCTGAAATCCTCCCCAACGAACAGCTCGTCAAGGCCAATGGCATGATGGAGTTCCTGACCCTGGCCGCCATCCTTGCCGGCAGCATCATCGGCGCATTGTCCTTCGATCATGCTTCTTTGACCACCTGTTATGTCTTAGTTGCGGGCATTTATGCCTTTTCACTCGCGCTGAGTCTCTTCATGTCGCACACCCCTTCCTATCCCGAAGTCCGGCTGCGCGAGAGCGTAAGCGAATTCTTCCGCAACGCCGGGGAACTGTTCTCCCAAAAGCGCCTCGCGCGCATCCTGATGAGCACGGCCATGTTCTGGATCTGCGGCGCGATCCTGAAAATGAACTTCCAACCCTGGGGACAACAAGTGCTAAAACTCACTACCATGACCCAAATCAACCTGCTCGGTCTGTGGGTAAGCATCGGCCTCATGCTAGGCAGCGTCGCAGCCGGACAACTCTATCCCGTGGGTGACTTGCGCCACACCCGCCGTTACGGCTGGCTCTTGGCGGGGACTATCGCCGCGCTGGGCAGCGTCGGCTGGCTCATGGGGCATGGGCTGGATAATCCAAGAGGATTGTCAACGTCAATACTAATTATCACGGGCTTCGCCGCCGGCCTCTTTTTGATTCCTCTCAACGCCGCGCTGCAAGCCGAATCCCGCAAGGACAAACTCGGCAAGACCATCGCCACCCAAAATGGTTTTGAAAACCTCGCCATGCTCGCCGGGAGCCTCTTGGCATTTTTCCAGGTTAGATTTGGCTTCAATCCCTCGGAGCTATTGCTCGGGCTGGCCCTTTTCGCCTCCATCGTAGTCATCTGGCTAAAAATCCCCGCCAAAACGTCAAAACTATGAATGCCTTGATTCGCTTTTTCTTACGCCTGTGTTTTGGGTTCCGCGCCTTTAACACCGCCACGCTGGAAGCGCCGGGGCCGCTCATGCTGCTGCCCAACCATGTTTCTTGGTTCGACTGGCTTTTCCTGACTTGTTGCCTCGACGCCCACTGGCGCTTCGTCACTTCCATCCAGTCGTCCCGGGCCAGTTTTGTTCATCGGCTTCTCATGATCAACCGCTTCACCTTTCCGGTGGACACCGATTCCCCTTACGCCGTCAAGCGCATGGCGGAATATTTACAGGCAGGCGGCAAACTAGTGCTTTTTCCCGAAGGCCGGCTCTCCCGAACCGGCTCGCTTATGAAGCTGTATGACGGCACCGGCTTTTTGCTTTTCAAAACCAACGCCAAAGTGGTCATCTGCTATTTGCGCGGGGCCCAGCACCTCCCTTTCTCCCCCAATCCAAACCGCAAGAAGCTTTTCCCGCGGGTCACCGCCCATTTCAGCGATCTCCTGACGCCGCCGCAACTCAAGGACATGAGCACGGCCCGCGCCCGGCAGAAACTCACCCGCTGGCTTTATGACACCATGGTCCGGCAACAATTCGACACTGAGTTGAACGACACACCGAAAAATGTTCTCGCCGCCATCATCCAGACCTCGCGCCAGTTTCTCGGTGTCATAGCCCTGGAGGATGCGACGCACCAGAAGCTGACTTACCGGCGATTGCTGGCCGGGACGAACGCCATGTCTGCCCAGTGGCAGAGGCAATGGCCCGATGGCCGCGAGGCCAGAGTCGGCGTGATGCTGCCCACTTCCCTGGCCATGCCGGTCACCCTGCTCAGTCTTTGGTCCGAGGAGAAGATTCCGGCCATCCTCAACTTTTCCAGCGGCGTTCCCACTATGCTGGCCTGCGCCCAACTGGCCGGACTCAAACAAATCATCACGTCACGACTATTCTTGGAAAAGGCCAGGTTGAACGTCCAGCCCATGCGGGATGCTGGCATCGAGTTCATCTATCTGGAAGAGGTCCGCGCCAAAATTTCGCTCTGGCGTCAGTTACAATCCCTCCTGCGCGTCTCCCTTGTCCCCGGATCCGTCGTCCCCGCGCCGAAATCGGACGTGGCGGTGGTCCTGTTCACCAGCGGATCCGAAGGCACGCCCAAAGGCGTGGAACTGACCCACACCAACCTGCTCTCCAACGTCCGCCAGTTGCTTGCCGTGCTTGATGCGACCGAAGCGGATCGCGTGTTCAATGCCCTGCCGCTCTTTCACAGTTTTGGCCTCATCGGCATGTTCGCGCCTCTGATTCGCGGCTGCTACGTCTTTCTTTATCCTTCTCCGCTCCATTACCGCGTGATTCCGACAGTAATCTATGACCTTGATTGCACTATCTTCTTCGCCACGAACACATTTCTGAGTGGCTACGCGCGCAAGGCCAATCCGTTTGATTTCCGCACGCTACGCCTGCTGATCGGTTCCGGCGAAAAACTGCAGGAAGCCACCGCCAACGCCTGGACCAGGAAATTCGGCGTCCGTATTTTGGAAGCTTACGGCGCCACCGAATGCAGCCCCTGCGTCACGGTCAACACCCCCATCAACTCGCGCTTCGGTTCCGCCGGAAGATTCATGCCGGGCATAGACTGCAAATTTGAGCCGGTTGAGGGGGTCCCCGAAGGCGGGCGCCTGTGGGTGCGCGGCCCCAACATTATGCGCGGCTACTTGAACCGGGAAGCCAATGAAAAATTCCTCGCCGCAGGCGGCTGGTATGACACTGGGGACGTCGCGAGTCTGGACGAAGACGGATTTCTCCAGATCCTCGGACGGCTGAAACGTTTCGCCAAAGTCAGCGGCGAAATGGTCAGTCTTACCGCCGTGGAAGAAGCGTTGGCCGGGGCGTTTCCGCAGTACGGTTTGCGTTTCCTGGTTGCTGTAATGACCCGTCCGGACGCTGACCGGGGCGAGTCCCTGTTTGCGGTGGCCAACGACCAGCGATTGAGCATGGAAGAGCTTCGCGCCGCCATTAAAGCTAAGGGTTTGAGCAATCTCTGCGTGCCGCGGGAAATCAGATACCAGCGCGATATTCCTAAACTTGGCACCGGCAAAGTTGACTATCGGCAACTGCAAAAACTCGTCGAAGAAGACATCGAAGAAGCGGAACAAGAAACTCCCAAAGAAATCGAACTCCAACCAACGATGCTATGACTAACACCAGAAGCGTGTTGCTGCATGAACTGGGCCACTCGGTGGTGGCCTTGCGGTACAAAGTTCCAGTGCGCAGCATCACCCTCTTTCTCTTCGGCGGGGTAGCCTACCGGGTTGTTGAACCGCGCAGCGCTGTGTTGGGTATGCAACGATAAGGAGCAGCATGAAAATCGACAGCCAAAAATTCCGCGTCCGTGACGGCAAGAAAGTGCGGCTGGAGAGATGGCCGACGAAGGTGAAGCTATTTTACAAATCGAAGAAGCACTACGCCAAGATGCTTGCCGAGCACATGGAGAGATTGAGCGACCAGCAAACCGTCTTGTATGCGCACAACCGGTACGCGTTGCTCCTGATTTTCCAGGGGATGGACGCCGCCGGCAAGGACGGCGCGATCAAGCACGTGATGTCGGGCGTCAACCCGCAAGGCTGCCAGGTGTTCAGCTTCAAGCAGCCGAGCCTGCAGGAACTGGAACACGATTTCCTCTGGCGCACGACCCTGTGTTTGCCGGAACGCGGCCACATCGGCATCTTCAACCGCTCATACTACGAGGAAGTGCTCATTGTGCGCGTGCATCCGGAAATCCTGCGCGCGCAGGGCTTGCCCGACGAAGTCGTGAATGACGACAAGCTTTGGGAACACCGGTATCGCTCCATCGCGGGTTTGGAAAAGCATCTCTACGCCAACGGGACTCGCATCATCAAATTCTTCCTGCACCTCTCGAAGGACGAACAGCGCCGGCGTTTCCTCGCGCGGATTCACGACCCCGGCAAGAACTGGAAATTCAGTCGCGCCGACATCGCGGAGCGCGAATGGTGGAAAGATTACGAGCACGCCTACGAGGAGTGTTTGAGCGGGACGAGCACCAAGATCGCCCCATGGTACGTCGTCCCGGCCGACGATAAAGAGAACGCGCGGCTCATCGTCTCCCAGGTGATTCTCGACACAATCGACGACCTGAAGATGCGCTACCCCAAACCGGATAAAGGCCACCGGAAGGAATTACTCTCCATCCGTAGATTGCTGACCAAGTAACCTGAATCATTGGATATCGGCATGACGCGACAAGCAAAATACATCCTCACCATCAACGGCGGCTCATCGAGCATCAAATTCGCGCTGTTTGAGGTCGGCAGGTCGCTCCGCCGGGTGAAGACCGGCAAGATTGAGCGGATCGGTTGGCCGGAGGCGAGTTTCATGGTCACGGATGCCGCGCCGCGTCCGATCGCTGCGCTGACTCACACGGCGTCGGTGAACGTGTTGATGGATTGGCTGGAGGAAAACCCAGGGCGCGCCAAGCTCGCGGCGGTGGGGCATCGCGTGGTGCATGGCGGACCAAAGTATTGGGAACCGCAGCGGATCACGGCGGCGATGATCGAGGAATTGCACCAGCTCAGTCCGTTTGATCCCGAGCATCTGCCCGAGGAGATTTTGTTGACCGAGGCTTTTCATCGGCGATTCCCCGACCTGCCGCAGATTGCCTGCTTCGACACCGCTTTTCATCACGACATGCCTCGCGTGGCGCGCTTGCTGCCGATTCCGCGACGTTACGATGCCAAAGGGGTCCGGCGTTACGGATTTCACGGGCTGTCCTGTGCCTACCTCATGGAAGAGCTTGCGCGTGTGGCCGGCGCTGAAGCTGCACAAGGCCGCGTGATTCTGGCGCATCTCGGCAACGGCGCAAGCGTCACCGCAGTCCGCGACGGCAAGAGCATTGATACCAGCATGAGCTTCACTCCGACCGCCGGTCTGCCCATGAGCACTCGTGCGGGCGATTTGGACCCCGGTCTCGGATGGTATCTCGCGCGCACCGAGCAGGTGACCGCAAAGCAATTTCACCACATGGTCAATCACGAGTCGGGCCTGCTAGGGGTTTCGGAAATCAGTCCCGACATGCGCGAGTTGCTCTTGCGGGAAAAGGAAGACGTCCGCGCTGCTGAAGCTGTTGCGCTGTTTTGCTATCAGGCGAAGAAGTGGATTTGCGCACTGGCCGGAGCACTGGAAGGTTTGGACACGCTGGTTTTCGCGGGCGGAATCGGTGAAAACGCACCGTCCGCCCGCGCCCGCATTTGTGGAGGCTTGAACTTCCTCGGCATTGAGCTGGACGCGGCGCGCAACGATGAAAATGCGCCGGTGATTTCCTCGGATGCCAGTCGCGCCACGGTGCGCGTCATTCGCACGGACGAAGAATTGATTATTGCGCGATCCGTCTGCCGTATTCTTGGACCTGGCGCGGTGAACAAAGAGGACTGAGCCATGAATGCTTTTCTCGTTAACGCCCATCCCGAACCGCAGAGTTTCAACGGCGCATGGAAATCAGGATATTTCTGCGGAAGCGTTGCCACGTGGTGCCGTGGCATTCCTGCGCAAACCATTCAGCCAGGATTCCCTGCTCGATGCGGTGCGTTTAGTGGGAGAAATAATAAGTGATTATAGAACCCACCATTGCTGTGCTGTTAGATTTTCTGACGAAGTTAATTCCATAATTAACATTGAGGCAGCAAAAAAACGAATACGACAACAACATTGAAGACCAACAAATCCATACGGCCGCGAACTCCTCGGCCTCGGCATCAAAGAATTCGTCAATCCCAAGCTCATTGACGTCGTGGATATCAACGCTCACTTTTGAGCCTATTCCAAAGGCCGATTTGAAAGGAAACACAACCATGACAATACCCCCAAGACATGATGTTAACTTTATTTGATCCCGTCCGCATTGGTGCCTGGGAACTTCCCAACCGCATTGTCATGTCTCCGCTGACCCGCTCGCGGGCAGGAATCGAACGCATTCCGAATGCGTTAATGGCCGAATACTACACACAGCGAGCGTCGGCCGGCCTGATTATCTCTGAAGCGACTGCCGTCACGCCGATGGGCGTGGGTTACGCCGACACGCCGGGCATCTGGTCGCTAGCACAAGTGGCCGGCTGGAAACTTGTCACCCAATCGGTTCATAAGGCGGGCGGGCGTATGTTGCTTCAACTCTGGCACGTCGGGCGCATTTCTGATCCCATGTTTTTGAACGGCGAATTACCCGTGGCACCCAGCGCCATTGCTCCTGCCGGTCACGTCAGTTTGGTTCGTCCACGAAAGCCTTTTGTCACACCGCGAGCGTTGGAACTGGCCGAAATTCCGGGCATCATCGCGGCTTATCGCAAAGGCGCTGAAAATGCGAAGCTGGCTGGTTTTGACGGCGTGGAAGTTCACGGAGCCAACGGCTATTTGATTGATCAATTTCTTCAGGACAAGACTAATCATCGCACAGACGCCTACGGGGGTTCGATTGAGAATCGCGCCCGGCTTTTGCTGGAGGTCACCGACGCCGCGATTTCCGTTTGGGGCGCTGATCGGGTCGGGATGCACTTGGCGCCGCGCGGCGATTCCAATGACGTGGGTGATTCCAATCCGCTGGCCACGTTCGGATATGTGGCTCGTGAATTGGGCAAACGGCGGATTGCATTTATTTGCGCGCGTGAATCGCTTGGCGAAAAACGCATCGGGCCGCAATTGAAAGCGGCCTTTGGCGGCAGTTACATCGCCAATGAAAAATTTAACCAAGCAACCGCCAATCAAGTGCTGGCCGCAGGCGAGGCCGACGCGGTTGCGTTCGGCGTGCTGTTTCTGGCGAATCCAGACCTGCCCGAACGTTTTCGCCAAAATGCTCCGCTCAACCAGCCTGATCCATCCACCTTTTATCCGCCCGGACCCAAAGGTTACACCGACTATCCATATCTGCGGCGGCAAGTGTGATGAAACGAGCTTCCGACATTATGCTTTCGGTGCTTGATCTCGCGTCGGTTCGTGTAGGCGGAACGGTTGCGGAGAGTTTCCGCAACTCATGCTGTTTTTTGCGCGGCCGGGTGGTATGAAAGCACTCACATTCAATCCGGCCACAGATTCCTTTGTGGTCAGGGAAATCCCGATTCCCAAAATCGGTGCTCATGACGTGCTGGTGAAGGTGGTGGCGTGCGGGTTGAATCCGGTGGACGCCAAAATCCATCTTTGGAAAACCATGATGCCGGTGACGGACGAATTTTGGACGCCGGGTCTGGATGTGTCCGGTCGGATCGTGGCGCTGGGTGACGCAGTGCGTGACTGGAAGGTGGGAGATCGCGTTCTCTATCATGGCGACATGCTTCGTGCCCATGGCGGCTTTGCGGAATACGCCGCGCAAGATGCAGCGGCGCTGATTGCTCATCCACATTTGCCCGCGACGCTGGCGGCGGCCACCCCTTGCGCGGGATGGACGGCCTGGCGGGCGTTAAATGACAAGCTGCGGGCGACGGCTGCGGATTCCATTTTGATCGCCGGTGGCGCTGGCGGAGTCGGCGGTTTTGCCATTCAAACCGTAAAACTGCTTGGCCTGAAAACAATCATCGCAACCTGCTCCGCAAAAAACAGTGGCTATGTCGCCCAGTTGGGCGCGACGCACGCCATCAACTATCAGGAAGAAGACGTGGTTGGCCGGGTGCGGGCCATAACCGAAGGGCTTGGCGTCAGCACCGGCCTTGATGCCGTTGGCCCGGACAACGACATTCTCGTCGCCAATGCGCTGGCATTCGAGGGTCGGATGGTGGAACTCGTCAGTGTTGTCCGCCCGGAACGATACCAGGATGCTTTCATGAAAGGACTGACGTTTCATCAGTTAAGCCTCGGTGCCGGCCACCGGAACGGCAAGGTCGCGCTGGAGGAAATGGTGGCGGCGGGCAGGGCTTTCAGCAAACTGGTTGAAGAGGGCCACGTCAAGGTTCCCGTCTTGGACACGATACCGCTGGAGAAGGTACCTTCAGCCCTTCGAGAAATGCTCAAGCAGCGCACGCGGGGAAAGATTGTGATGGAAAACTAATTAATCAATTCGACGCAAACAACCATGAATGTATTTCTCGTTAACGCCCATCCCGAACCGCAGAGTTTCAACGGCGCATTGTTCCGCGCGGCTCAGGATGCCCTGCGGTCTTCCGGCCATGCGCTGGCGGTTTCCGATCTTTATGCTATGAAGTTTGACCCGGTGTCGGATCGGCGCAATTTCACCGCGGTGAAAAACCCTGAATTTTTCAAACAACAAATCGAGGAAATGCACGCCACGGAGGTCGGCGGCTTCGCGCCGGACGTGGAGGCGGAGTTGCGCAAGATGGAGGCGTGCGACCTGATGATCTGGCAGTTCCCGCTCTGGTGGTTCGGTCTGCCGGGAATCCTGAAGGGCTGGGCGGACCGCGTCTTTGCCATGGGCCGCACCTATGGGGGCGAACGCTTCTACGAGAACGGCGTGTTCAAAGGGAAGCGAGCCCTGCTTTCGCTGACCACAGGCGGGCCGGAGGCGGTCTATCAAAAGGGCGGATGGAACGGCGACATCCACGCCATTCTGCGCCCGATCCAACGCGGGATTCTGCGCTTTACCGGCTGGGACGTGCTGGCGCCGAACATCATGTATGCGCCGGTGCGCGTCTCGGATGAGGAGCGGCAAGCCAGCTTGAAGTCCTGGGCGGCGCGGTTGCGCGCGATCGAGAGCGAGCGGCCAATCGAGGTCGGAGAATACTGATCCCAGCGGCGGTTGCCCGCATGATCCAGGTGATATAATTGCGAAACATGAAAGCAAAGACAAAGACTCTCACTCCGGAATTGGCGCGCAAGATGGACGCTTATTGGCGCGCGGCGAACTACCTCTCGGTCGGCCAGATTTATCTCTACGACAATCCGCTGCTGAAGCGGCCGCTGACGGTCGCGGATGTGAAGCACATGCTGCTGGGACACTGGGGCACGACTCCTGGACAGAACTTCATTTACGTGCATTTGAATCGAGTCATAAGGAAATATGACCTCGACATGATTTACGTCTCCGGCCCCGGGCACGGCGGCCCCGCCGTGGTGGCCAATACCTATCTGGAAGGGATCTATAGCGAGATTTACCCTGACATCAGCCAGGATGAGGCCGGGCTGCGGAAGCTCTTTATTCAGTTTTCGTTTCCCGGCGGGATTCCCAGCCACGCTTCGCCAGAGTGCCCGGGCTCGATCCACGAGGGCGGCGAGTTGGGCTATTCGCTCAGCCATTCGTTCGGGGCGGTGTTCGA
>Ga0335079_10006198_pt1 | contig 13676 bp, 12 predicted proteins | sample Lox_Sample_33_FD_206719 | JGI IMG/M metagenome (GOLD analysis project Ga0335079, IMG submission 206719) | Soil microbial communities from Loxahatchee National Wildlife Refuge, Florida, United States - Lox_Sample_3.3 | ecosystem: Environmental > Terrestrial > Soil > Wetlands | place: USA... | reverse complement strand
AGGAAGTTCTTCACCAAGTCCAACATCAGCACGGTGATGTTCGCGGTGCTCTTCAATACGTCGCGGCTCTCCCGCGACGCCCGCGTGCAGGTCCGACGGCTGCTCGAGAGCCGCACGATCGCGGACCGGTTCTTCAACGTGGGAACCCCGCAGCAGCGCCACATCGTCGATTACAAGGGGAACCGCGACAACTACGCCGACTACGTGAACCGCAGCGTCTTTCCCTCGTCGTCGTACTACATCGACGAGAAGGTGGTCGAACCGGTGCCGGACGACGCGCCGCCGGACATGTCGCTCCTCCCCGACACGGTGCGGATCAAGGCCTGCGCCAACTACGGGTTCCGCGAGGAGTACAGCGACCTGGTCGACATCCTGAACGACCCGCAGGTGACGCGCGGAAAAGTGAAGGCCACGGTCGTCGGGAACGACGAGATCCAGCGCACGAACTATGACGCGGTGCTGGTCGCCTTCAGCGGCTACCGGAGCAATTTCCTGTTCGACCTGTACGACATTGTCCTCCGCCAGCCCGACCTCCAGACGTACCGGATCAACCTGGAGACGAGCGAGGACGCCAAGGGGGTGCAGACGGTCTCTCCCTCCTCCCTCAGGAGCGGGAACAATTTCTTCTCGCTGGACGCCTCGGCCGAGACCCCAGACAGGGCGGACGTCAACCAGTTCCTCCAGTACGTGTACGGCTTCATGTCGACCCGGAATATCGGCGACAAGCAGGAGTATGCCCGGAGGATCGACGGCCTCGAACACGGCCTCTGCCTGGGAGCGTGGCTCTTTTCCGTTCCTTCGCTCGCCTACTTCAGCACGCAGTTTGACAGCACGAGCATCAGCCTCTACGGCGTCGCGTCACAGCTTTCGACGATCGGCCAATGGCGGGAATCGCCCGAGAGGTGATGCGCCGGGCGCTGGGGGCGGCGCTCCTCGTCGCCGGCCTCTGCGCCCGGGACGCCGCGGCGGGGGGTGCTCCCGGCGCCCCGGCCGATGTGTTCATCGCGGAACGTCCCCGGGCGCTGGTGCTCTTCGATATGTACCAGCAGCGCCTCGGGGCGGGCGGAGATTCGCTGATCCTCCCCTTCAGCCCGATCATCATCCTCCGCGCGCATGACGTGATGGGGGACGGTTTCACGCCCTGCGCCGCGGTGGAGATCGGCGGCGCCATGTACTATGTCCAGGAGGACGCCTCGGGGAAGATGTCGAGTACGGCGCCGGAGGGGGCCGCGATCCTCCTCCACGGTGCGACGATCGAGGGGGATACCGTCGTCCTCCTGGCCGGTCCTGCGCTCCGGCTCCGCGCCCCGATCGGCAAGGGGGAGAGCTCGCTCGAGCCCGGGACGCGTGCCCTCCGGATCTTCGAGTCGAAGGGGGAGGCATATGTCCGCATCGTTTCCGCGGCAGCCCCCTTCGGCTGGGTGCCCCTCTCCGGCGCCGGTCGCGGGACCTCCTGGCGCAGCGTGCCGGTCGCTGCGGAGGAAAACGTCACACCGGAGGAGATCCTCCGGCGCGTCAGAAGCGTGGCGGACGGCGCCTCCAGGACGCTGCGCCGGATCTACGCGTCGCTCGCGCCGCGCGGGGGGGAGGTCCCCTTCTTCCGCGTCACCCGCTCGGGACGCGAGGTCTCGTGCGTCGTGGAACCCGCGAGCCTCGAGGGGGAGTTCAGCGGTTCGCTGCTGGCGATGCTCCCCCCGCTTGAACGGGCACTGGGGGGCACCGGGATCCGCCCCGTCATGAGCGGGAACGCCATCCGTATTCTCCTCCCCTGAGGCGGCCGTGCGCACGCTTGGGGCGATCATCCTGGAACACTGCGCCGCGATCCTCGTCGTCGGGCTCGCGCTCGTGGCGGTTGCGGCGGTCATCCGCGAACGCGAGGCGGCCGCCGTGGTCCGGGCGGACCCGCGCATTGCCCGGTACCTCGCGATCGATTCGCTGGACTGGGGAGATCCGCTCCACAGGGCGCTCTTCCGCGACGCGCTCGGGGCGCTCCGGACCGGCAGCCGCCGCACGATCGACTCTCTCATCCACGCCGTCGACGACACCAGGCTGGCCGAGTTCGCAGACCCCTCGCGCAAGGTGGGGGGAGGACGCGCCCGGCTCGACGCGGGGGAGGTCGCGGAGCTCATCCCCATGATCGTCTCATACCTGGCGGTCTTCTTCACCGTGATCGTGCTGACCTATCTCGCCGCGCGGGCGTTCGCGGTCTGGAAGTTCATTGCGTGGAAGCAGGGGCGTGACTCCGCGCTCCGCCGCTACCTGGCCGTGATCGAATCGAAGGGCCCCCGCGGCATCATCACGGGGTGGGAACACATCGCCGCTGCGCTGGCCCGGGGCGCATTCGCGCTTGTCCTCTTTGCTCCCGCCTACGTCATCGCGTACGCGCTCAGGACGAGCCTGGACACGGAGAGCCTCCTCTTCCTCGTCCCGCTTGCGGTTGTGTCCAACGGGGTCCTGATCAACCAGGCCAATCATCTCTTCACGCTCCTCGTGGCCGAAAGCAGGAAGGGATACGTGGAGACCGCCGTCGTGAAAGGCGTCGGGGCCTCCTGGGCCTGGAACGCCCCCGGCGGGCTTCGCCACCGGGTCGTTGCCTTCCCGTCGGCCGGGGCGCGCGGGCACATATTCCGCGACATCTACAGGAACGCGCGGCTCCAGTACATCCCCTCGCTCAAGGAGCACGCCGCGTTCGTGGTGACCGGCATCGTCATCATCGAGATGGCGCTCAACATCAACGGCCACCTCTGCTACGCGCTCCTGCGCCACATCCTGTACAGGGAATACGATATCGCGATCGCGATCGTGTTCGTGATCTTCGTGAGCGTGAAACTGGCCGAGATCATGGTCGACATCTGGCACGCGCTCGAAGAGCGGAGGTACGCCAATGTCCCCTGAGCAGGCGCCGCGGGGGCGCATTACGGGGCTGCTTTCCGGTCGGCGCGACATCCTCTGGGGAATTCTCTGGGTCGGCGGCATCCTCCTGTGCCGCGCCTGGATCGGCCTGAAGCTGAACGCCCCCGCCCGCGCGATGGTGGTCGACGCCTCCATCCACACGCTCTGGGGAGCGCTCCTGGCCGTCGTCCTCGCGTTGCTGCTCGGATGGGGCACGGCGCTCCTCCTCCACGCGCTCGAGTCGGGGCGGCGCAGGACTGCGCGCATACTCCTCTCGTTTGCGCTCAACCTCCTCCGGTCCGTCCCGCAGATCGTGGGCCTGCTGATCGGCTACGTGATCGTGACGGCGCTGACGTTGAACGAAGCGCTCGCCTCCGAGGCCTCCCGCATCGCGGCCACGTCGGCCGTGACCGCGCTCTTCCTCTTCCAGGAGGTGGCGGACCGGGTCACCGCCCGGATCCGCCACTACGCCGCAACGGAGTTCGTCGACGCACTCCTTGTCTGCGGCGTCTCTCCCCGCGTGATCGTCAACAGGGAGATCCTGCTCAAGAACAGCATGGCCTACCTCGTGCAGAAGTCCGTCGCGCTCTTCGGGCGGGCGATCTTCCTCATCTGCAGCATCGATTTCATCGTCTCCGTCGGGCTCTCCACGGAGGTCAGCCTCGCCAACCTTCCCGTGACGCTCGGGAGCCTCCTCGCCAAGCTCGACAGCAAGCAGGATATCCTGGCGATCGGCACCGCGCTGACCGACGCGAGCGTGATCCCGACGCTGTTCGTCGAACACCTGCAGGGGATCAGCGTGGCGTTCCTCATCGTCTACACGCTCCTCTGCGTCTACAGGATCGCCAACGGCCTGACGGAGCGGTACCGCCTGTGAGCAGAACGAGGTACGACATCCGCATCGCGGCCTCGGGCCGCGTCCTGGTCGACACGCACGGCTTCCCGCTGGAGACCGGGGCGGTGACGTTCCTGTTCGGGGAATCGGGAATCGGCAAGTCCCTGATCGGCAAGGCGCTCTACGGGATACTCGATCCGGCGGAATTCACCGCCGAGGTGAACGGGGAACCGTACGCCCTCTACCGGGATTCCCCGGCGGCCGCGGCGGCGCGGAGCGCCGGCTTCTTCGTCTTCCAGGAGCCCTCCACCCACCTGAATCCGCTCGCGACGCTCGGCCAGCAGCTCGGCGAAGGGACGCTCCGCCGCGCCGCCGATCCGCTCGCGGCCGCCGCGGAGCTCTTTCCCGGAGGATCGCAGGGTTCCCTCCCCCGTCTCCTCCCCGTCTACCCGGGGCCCCACCGCCCGAGCGGCGGCGAGAAGCAGCGGCTCCTCGTCTCGATGGCGTTCACGCGAATGGATATCGCGCTCGCCGCCGGCGAAAGCGCCCGGGGGCTCTACGTTTTCGACGAGCCGACGGGGAGCCTCGACAGGGAAGCGCGCGACAGGTTCCTGGACCGCCTCTTCGCGCGGTTCCGCCTGAGGCATGAGACGATCCTGCTCGTCACGCACGACTACGGGATGATTGCCTACGTCCGCTCCCGCCACCGGGACATGGAGAGCCGCTTCCGTTTCCTGGAGCTGACGCTGAGCGGGGGGAGCGCCCGCACGCGGGAGTTCGATCCGGGGCGCTTCCTCTCGTGGCTCGCCGCGCAGCGGCATGAGCCCGCGGAGACGGCGCGGCCGCCGCTGCTCCGCGTGGAGAGCGGCATCAGCGTCTACGGGAAGATCCTGGCATTTTCCCGTCCGGGAGGCGGGAGGGCCGCGCCCGCGCTGGAGGTGCACCCCGGTGAGCTTGTCTACATGAAGGCGGGAAGCGGCGTCGGCAAGACGACCGTGGCCAAGATCGTCATCGGACTTGAACAGGCGTCCCGGTTCCGGATCGAGATCGAGGGGGTGAGGCTGGGGGAGGTTTCCCCGCGGCGCTACTGGAGGAGACGGCTCTGGGGAAGGACAATGACCATGGCATTCCAGCACGCCGACGAAGCGCTCAACCCGAAAGCGAGCGTCGCGGCGACGCTGCGGATTCTCTCGCGCCCTTCGCTCAGGGGGAGAGACGCGCTGCGCGCGTCCCTCGGGCGCCTCTTCGATGCGGACGAGCTCGACGCCCTGATCGACAAAAAGGTGTGGCAGCTCAGCGGCGGCCAGAAACAGCGCCTCAATCTCCTTCGTGCGCTGGCGCTCGAGACGCCGCTCGTGATACTGGACGAACCGCTCAGCGCGCTCGACTTCGAGAGCATCGATCGCGTCCTGGGACTCCTCAGGGAGGTGCGCGCGCGCGGCAGGGCGATCCTCCTCATCTCTCACAACGAGGACATCTTCGACCGCCTGGTCTCGCCCGCTTCAATCTACCTCCTCTCGTCGTCGGAGCCCCCCGCGTCTTGACATTGTCCTCGGAATCGCTATGTTGCGTCCACCCTCTTGTTGAATCAGACCGGGAGGTTGGCCGTGCGAAACGCTTTCACGCTTTTCCCCGCTGCAGTTCTTCTTCTGCTCATCGCCGGATGCGGCAAAAAAGCTGTCAGTTTCAAGGAACAGATTCAGCCTATCCTGACCTCGCATTGCGCCCGGTGCCACGGCAGCGACGTGGCGCGCGGAAAGATCGTCATGACTTCGTACGCATCGTTCATGACGTCGCACACGGTGTCGGGCAAGGAGCCGCTTGTGATTCCGGGGAACCCGTATCAGAGCCGGCTCTACATACTCTGCTCGACGAACCAGCCCCACTTCAGGATGCCGCCCGACACCTCTGCCGTTACGCCGCTTCCCCCGGAGGAGCTGGATCTCCTGCGCCACTGGATTACCGACGGGGCGAAGGACAACTGATGCGGCGCTCACCTGAGGAGGAGTAGCTTTTCCGAGAGCACGCGTCCACCCGCGTCAAGCCTCGCGAAGTACGCTCCGCTGGCGAACCCTGACGCGTCGAACCTGACGCTGTGCTCCCCCGCGTCGAGCGGCCCGTTGACCAGGCGCGCGATGCGCGCGCCGAGGAGCGTGAAGACTTCGAGCCTGACCTCCATCCGCCCGGGGAGAGTGAAGCGGATCGTCGTTGCCGGGTTAAACGGGTTCGGGTAATTTCCTTCCAGGGACACCCGGCGCGGCAGGCTCCCCGCCGCAATGATCCCGCTCCCCGTGCGGACAAAGACCCATGCCGCCCCGGCGCCCGAGTTGTCATCCGGGCCCCCCGTGATCAACGTCCCCCCGTCCCCGGAAAGTGCAACGGCCGATCCGGCCAGCGGATTTCCGGCGGCATTGCCGGCGAGGAGCTTCCCCCCTTCCTGCGTCCACGCTGTGTCCCCGCGGATAAAGACCCATGTGGCACCCGTGCCCGCGCCATCCGAAGGACCGCCGATCACGGCCGTGCCGCCGTCGGCGTCGAGCGACACCGACGTGCCGAACGCGGAGGAGGGATCGCCGTCCGAAGGGGTGATCTTTCCGCCCGCCTGCATCCAGCGGCCGCCTGTCCGTGAGAAGATCCACGCCGCCCCGGCGCCCGAGTTGTCCGAAGGCCCCCCGATGATCGCGGTATTCCCGTCCCCCGAAAGCGCAACCGCGCTCCCGCTTCCTGATGCCCCGATCCCCCCCTCTGACCGGATCTTCCCCCCTTCCTGTATCCACGTCCCCGATGAACGGACGAATACCCATGACGCGCCGGCTCCCGAGCTGTCCCGCGGCGCCCCGACGATGGCAGTGTTCCCATCGGAGGAAAGTGCAACGGACGCTCCCTGGCGCGACGGGCCGGACGCCCCCGTGCCGATGAGTTTGTTACCCTGCTGAAGCCACGCGTGCCCGGTGCGCGTAAACACCCACGCGGCTCCTCTCCCACCGTTGTCATCCGGGCCCCCGATGATAAGCGTGAGCCCGTCGGCCGATAGCGCGGCCGATGTCCCCTCTCCCGCACCGAGCGCTGTATCCACGCTCCCGCTCCCCCGGAGTGTTCCCCCTTCGGGATTCCAGACTGAGTCGTTGCGGATAAAGACGAATGCCGCTCCCGTTCCGGCTCCCGCGCCGGGGGCCCCCACGAGGACCCTGGTGCCGTCTCCGGAGATCGCGACCGACCTCCCCTGAAACGAGAAGCCGGTATCGGCCACGAGCTTTTCTCCCGCCTTCCACGCGGTCCCCGATCTCGTGAAGACCCACGCCGCTCCCCTCCCCGTGCTGTCCGTCGGTCCCCCCGCGATCGACGTGCTGCCGTCAGAGGAAATTGCGACAGACGTTCCCTGTGAGGCGTTCCCCCTCGAATCCGCGCCCAGGAACTTCCCTCCGAGGGGGATCCACGTCGCGCCGTTCCCGGCAAACGACCAGACGGCGCCTGCGCCGTTGTTGTCGGTCGACCCGCCGACGAGCGCAGTGTTCCCGTCGGCACTGAGAGCGACGGCGCTCCCTTCGCCCGAGCCGTAGTCACCGCCGGCCTGGCCGCTCCCCGTGATCTTTCCCCCCTGCTGGCTCCAGGTGCCGGAGGAGAGTCTGAACACCCACGCAGCGCCCATCCCCGCGCTGTCGCCGGGTCCTCCTACGAGGGCCTCTGTCCCGTCTGATGAGAGCGCGACAGAAGTTCCCTGGGCCGCCCCCGCTGAAGCACCGCTCCCGACGAGCTTGCCGCTGGTCTGGCTCCAGACGGCGTTCGTTCTCTGGAACACCCAGGCCGCTCCGGTCCCCGACCCGTCCCCGGATCCTCCCATGATCGCCGTATTCCCGTCATACGAGAGCGCCACGGCCCATCCCTGGTTTGCGCCGCCGGTGGCGTCGAGGCCGTACAGCTTGTATCCCTGCTGAGTCCACGTCGTGCCCGTGCGGACGAAGACCCACGCGGCCCCGGCATTGTTGAAGTCGTAAATCCCGCCGACGATCGCCGTGTTGCCGTCGCCGGAGAGCGCGACGGCCCAGCCCTGGAGCGCTTCGCCGGACGCAGTCGTTGCCACGAGTTTCGGCCCCTCTCCTGACCATCCCCCGCCGCTCCGTGTAAACACCCACACGGCCCCTGCGCCCAGGCTGTCAAGCGGGGCTCCCACGAGGGCCGTGTTCCCGTCCCAGGAGAGTGCCACCGACTCCCCCTGGCGGGCGCCCGAGAAACCGTCGACGGCAAACGCTCCGAGAAGCTTTCCTCCCTCCTGGGCCCACGCGGTCCCTGTCCGCGTGAAAACCCACGCTCCCCCTCTTCCGGCGTCGTCTCCGGGCGCGCCGACGATCGCGGTGTTCCCGTCATATGAGAGAGCAACCGATGTCCCGAGCCGGGACCCGATGACGCCGCTGAGCGCGCCGGATGCCAGGAGCTTCCGTCCCTGCTGCACCCACGTTCCTCCCGATCGGACGAACATCCACGCCGCGCCCGCGCCGGAGCTGTCATCCGGACCGCCGACGATCGCCGTCGACCCGTCGCCGGAGAGTGCGACTGACGAACCCTGGTTTGCGATCCCGAGCGCTCCGGGTCCGACCAGTTTTCCCCCCTGGGCAATGAACTGGCCGTCCGCGAACGCGCCGGGAATCACGCGCGTCATCGCGAGGAGTACCACGGCGCGCTGTGCCAGTTTTCCGGCGTTATGCTGCATCATCGGGATTGGCCTGCTTTTCCCGCTAAACACGCCGTTGCGGGCAGCTGTTCCCTCCCTGCTTGAAGGAGGGCGCAGGGTTTCGTAAGATTCGTCGTCCAAACAGGACAGGGGCGACGCACTCGGATTCCATGGAAGACAATCGGATCGTTCAGGAGGTTCTCGGGGGGAATCAATCCGCCTTCCGCGCGATCGTGGAGCGGTACCAGGACCGTGTCTTCAGGACATGCCTCGGCATGCTCCGCGACAGGGAAGATGCGGAGGACGTTGCCCAGGATGTGTTCGTCGAGGTGTACAATTCACTCGGGTCGTTCAGGGGAGAAGCGAAGCTCTCAACGTGGATCTACAGGATCGCCGTGACGAAAGCGCTCGATCACATCCGGAAAAAGAACAGGAAAAAAAGGTTCGCGCGTGTCCAGTCGCTCTTTGCCGGAGACATGGAAGAGCCCGCGGAGGAAAGCCCCCGCGCGCACCCCGGGCTGCGCCTCGAGGAGCAGGAGCGGGGAGATATCCTGATGCGCCACATCGATCGGCTCCCTGAAAACCAGAAGGCCGCGCTCCTCCTCTTCTCCGCGGACGGCCTGAGCTACCAGGAGATCAGCGAGGTTCTCAGGACAACCGTCCCCGCTGTCGAATCTCTCATATTCCGCGCCCGGCTCACCCTGAGAAAGCGACTGTACGCATTTTACAGGAACCATTGTTGAAGAGGGACAGATCATGACAGCGCCGACGCCATTCGAACAGGAAGCGTCAAAGACGCTCGACGTGCTCGGCAGCCTCGGTCTCGACGGCGCGCCCCGGCATTTCACCGACGGCGTCATGCACCGGCTCCCGGCGGGGAAGATGCCGGGCCGGGGGAGGCTTTCCGGAGGCGCGCGCGTTGCGATCGCGGCGCTTCTGGCGCTCGCGGCACTGAACGCCGCGGCGATCATGAGCGCCGGATCGAGGAGCCTCGGCATCGCGCGCGAGGCTGCGGTGGATTCGCTCGCCGTCGAATACGACCTCACTCCGCGCACACAACCGACATGGGAATGAACGCATGGATCTCCTGAGTCGAACCAGGGTCCTCACCACGGGGATCATCGTGCTCACGCTCCTGAACGTCGCCGCTCTCGGGACGCTCTGGTGGCAGAACTTGCGCCCTCCCCTTCCGCTGCCGGGTGTCCCCCCGCTCAGGGAATCTCCGGGGGAATTCATAGAACGGCGGCTCGGGCTAAACATTGAGCAGAAGCGGCGATTCGGCGAGTTGCGCGCCGCCTACCGCGCCGAAGCGGACGGGATTGAGCGGCGCATGCGGGACGCCAGGCGCGAGCTCTATGACGCCCTCCGCGGCGGCGCTGCGCCGGATTCGTTCGTGGCCGCAAAGACGGAAGAGCTGGGAACGCTGGAGGCGCAGTTACAGCGGGCGACGTTCATGCATTTTCGCGATCTGCGCGGGCTCTGCGACAGCCTTCAGCGCCCTGCGCTCGACGCGCTCGTGCGCGACGTCTTCGAGAGGGGATCCCCCGTGCCTCCCGGTGGTGAACCGCCGGGGGCTCGCCCCGGTGAGGGATCGGATATCCCTCTCCCGCCCCCGGGAGGAGATCATCCCCCCGGCGCTCCGCCGCCGGGGCCGCCGCGGTGAACGTGCGCAAGTTCTCCGGCGCGCCGTCGTCATATGTGACGGAATCCAGGTTCAGTCACACATGAGAAAGGAATCGCGGTGAGACCATTCCCTCTGGTACTGGCGGCGGCGCTCGCGGCGGGGGCGCCTTCATTCCGGTGTGCGCTGTCGCAGGATATTCACGCGGCCCGTCCCGGCCCCGAGACTCCGGGCTTGTTGCCCCCCGGCGAGCACGGGGGCGGAATCCCCGACCTGAGCGATCAACAGAAAGCGGAAATGCGGAAGATCAGGATCGCGCTTGCGGAGAAATCGCTCCCGCTTCGCAACCAGCTCGGTGAGAAGGAAGCGCACCTGCGGACTCTCATGACGGCGCGTGAGGTCGACCTGGTCGCGGTGGAGCAGACGGCGCAGGAGATCGGCGACCTCCGCACCCAGATATTCAGGGCCGAGATCCAGAGCCGCGTGAAGACCCGGGGATTGCTCACGGATGAGCAGAAGGGGTCTCTTGACGCTCTCCCCTTCCCGGGTACACCGATGGCTCCTCCCGGTCCCGGTGCGCCCCCTCCGTTGCGCTAGAGCATGCTGCGGGGGAGCGCGGGGCTGCCCGCGCTCCCCCGCATGCCTCCCCTGCAGGCATCACCGCCCCTTGAATTCCAGTATGATCTCCCACTCGTCATGCCCCGGGTAGCGGGCGCAGACCGTGACGGAGCCGGGGCGAACGGCGGCCTCGCCCGAAAAATCCCCGCCTGTGCCCTGCAGGACCGTCCACTCCTCTCCCGCGACGACCGCAGCCTGAAGCGCTCCGGGTGCCCCGATGTGAAAGCGGCGTGGGCCGGCCGCAAGGACGCCCGCCACGGGCTCGATGAGTCGTGCGCCCCTGTCGTCAAACGCACTGAACTTTTTCGGGAATGAGTCGTTCGAGCCCCCGTCCGACACGACGCGGTAGTCCAGTATCCATGCGTACTCCCCGGGCGTGAGGGCGGGCTTGGCGAAAAGCCGGAGCGTGTGATCCCCTGCGGGGATTGCCCCCCTGACGACGAGCGAGTTCCCCTCCTGCTGGACGAACGTGCAGCGCTCATCGAGCGGCGAGCTTCCGTCGAGCACCGTGGCCGCGCCCGCGACGTTTCCCGAAACGTCGATCCTGAGCGTCAGCGCCCCCCCCGTATGTATCGTCCCGGCCCCGTTCTCTCCGACGCTGAAACCGAGCGCGAAAAAGGCGGGCTTCAGGTAGACAGTGTTCTTGTACTCCTCGCGCGACCTGGGGGGGTCGATGAGCTGCCAGGCGGCATCATCCGGGTAGTGGTCGTATATAAACTCTCCCGGGGGCGTGAGAAAGTAATGGGGGTTGAACTGCCTGTGGAACCGGCGGTCGTCGCCGATGTACCCCGCTCCCCACGTGCAATCAATGAGCTGCCAGCGACCGTCAAGCCGGATGGCGTTCCATGAGTGATTCTCCGGCACACCCGATCCGTTCCCGGCCGCATACCCGTACCCCTTTGCATTCCCGGGGATTTCTTCCACGGTGAGCCCTGCGCTTCTCGAAAGCTCCGTGAAGAGGCTCGAATACCCCTCGCATACGCCGCGCCTGCTCCGGAGCGCATCACGGGCCGAACCGACCGTGGGGCGGCCGGAGAAGAACGCCTCGGCGTCGTACGAGATATTTGCCGTGATCCATCGGAATATCGCTCTCGCCTTCTCCCTGTCCGATTGTAACGACCCCGCGAGCCACCTGGCAAGCGTTGCCGTCGATCCCGTGACAGATGCCGGAGCCGCCAGTGCGCGCTCATCGGCAGCACGGTAGATGTCATTTTGTGCCCGGAGGGAGATCGGAACGAAGAAGAAGGGAAACAACAAAAGAAGAGATTTTACATTATATCGCACAATGTAACTCATTAATTGACAATGAATAGCTCGATAGGCTATGGTCCATAGTCTATTGGCTATAATCTATTGGTGTTTACGCGCCTGTACCTGTCTTCGTGCTTGTCGTAGTATTCGGTGCCCACGGGGGAATACGTTTTGAGCCCGAACGAGCGTGCAACGATCGTTCTCCATTCCTCATGAGTCGAAACCGCGCCGGTCCCCATCGCAAGGACGCCGATATTGCCCACAATAGTCCCCTCCACCGGCCCGGCAACCACGGGAAGTCCGGTGGCATCCGCCGTACACTGCATCAGCAGCTCGTTCTGTATCCCTCCTCCGACGGCATGAAGCGTCCTGATGGACCTCCCCGTCGCGTGCTCCAGTTGCCTGATCGTGCGCCTGTACGAGTAGGCCAGGCTCTCAAGGATGACCCGGATGATGAACCCGGGACGGTCGGATGCCGATTGCCCCGTTTCCCCGAGAAATGAGGCGATCTTGGCCGGCATTTCCCCCGGCTTGAGGAATCTCGGATCGTCCAGGTCGACCCACGCGCGCGCTGGCCCTTCCGCGGCCGCCAGGCTCGCGATCCGGGCGTAGCTCATCTCCTCCCCTTGCGCCTGCCAGTGTCTGCGGCATTCCTGGATCGGCCACAGGCCAAGTATGTTCTTGAGGAAGCAGATCGTCCGGCCGATCCCCCCCTCATTCGTGAAATTGTATTGTAACGCATCGTCCGTGAGCCTGGGCTCGGAGAGCTCTATCCCCATCAGAGACCATGTGCCGGAGCTGAGATACGCCCAGTCTGATCCGCCGCCGGCCGGAACGGAAGCAACGGCTGAAGCCGTATCGTGACCGGCGGTAGCAATGACCGGCGTGCCGGGATGGATACCGCACTTCGCGGCGACTGCCGGGAGTATTGTGCCGAGCGATGTCCCGGGCTCAATAATTGAGGGAAATATCCTCCGCGGAAACCCGAATGCGTCGATGAGCTTCCAGGACCAGTTGCGCGTCCGGGGGTCGATGAGGCCCGTGGTGGAGGCGATCGAGTATTCCGCCGCCCTGCGCCCCGAGAGCACGAAGTTCAGGTAGTCGGGCACCATGAGCATAGACCCGGCAACGGAGAGGAGATCCAGCCCCTGGCGGTGCTCCGCGAGGAGCTGGAACACCGTGTTGAACTGGAGGAACTGTATCCCCGTTCCCCTGTAGAGCTCCTCCTTCGGGACGATGGCGAACGCCTCGGCCATGATCCCGTCCGTTCGTCCGTCCCGGTAGTGGTAAGGATATCCGAGCACGCGCCCGGCGGGATCAACCAGGACGTAGTCCACGCCCCAGGTATCGATGCCGATCCCCGTGCAGGTGGGGCCGAACGCCTTTGCCGCGCGCGTGAGGCCCTCGATGATCTCGGAAGCGATCGCCAGTATGTCCCAGTGGAGTGACTCGCCTGAAACAACGCTGTGCGTCGCAAACCGGTGGACCTCCTCGAGCGAGAGGCGTCCCCCGGCGAGCGTCGCAACGACGCAGCGCCCGCTTTCGGCGCCGATATCGAATCCGATGAATCGCCGATCCTCGTTCATGCCGTAGCTCCCGGCCCGGCGGCGGGCGCCTCCCGCCGCTCCATGAACGACATGACTTCGGAGGCGACGATAAACTCCTCGTTGGTCGGGATGACCGCGATGGCGACCGGCGATTGCTCCCCGGAAATCAGGCCTTCCGCGGGGTTCAAGTTGTTCCGGGCGTCATCCAGCACGATACCCAGGCGGTCCAGGTTCGCCAGGATC
>Ga0335079_10006196_pt1 | contig 13677 bp, 12 predicted proteins | sample Lox_Sample_33_FD_206719 | JGI IMG/M metagenome (GOLD analysis project Ga0335079, IMG submission 206719) | Soil microbial communities from Loxahatchee National Wildlife Refuge, Florida, United States - Lox_Sample_3.3 | ecosystem: Environmental > Terrestrial > Soil > Wetlands | place: USA... | reverse complement strand
CAATGTATCAGGCCGAGTCGTGAATACTTCTATTGGCAGGTTTTCTGAAACGGTGTGGAAAATAACACACGCGCCTTCACTGCGGCCAATCCAGTTCCGCTGCATTTCCTTGAGCGACTCGCTCCAGTCAATCGTGTCGAGGTCCTGCAATAATTTTTCCGCATAGGCAGTGATGCGGAGCATCCATTGGCGCATCGGTTTGCGGACGACAGGAAATCCACCGACCTCACTTTTGCCGTCCACAACCTCTTCGTTCGCCAAAACGGTGCCGAGTTGTTCGCACCACCAAACGGGTTGTTCACTGACAAAAGCCAAGCGGGCATGGTTTATTATTTCCCGAACAACCAATTCATGAAAGTCGATTTCGACATGCGTTTCATGGTTGAATGCAAGGAAAGCGTTCTTCTCCCATTTGTTTTTGAATTTTGGCTCGCGAGACAGCGCATCCTCTAAAAATTCAATCGGTGTAGCCTTATTCCAGAAAGGGTCGAAATAACTGTTATACAGCTTTAGGAAAATCCACTGGGTCCATTTGAAATAATCCGGGTCGGTGGTGGCGAACTCACGCGACCAGTCGTAGCTGAAGCCGAGAGATTTGATCTGCCGCTTGAACGTCGCGATGTTCGCCTCGGTGGTCTGGCGCGGGTGCTGGCCGGTCTTGACGGCGTATTGCTCAGCCGGCAGGCCGAAGGCGTCCCAACCCATCGGATGCAGCACGTTAAAACCGAGGGCGCGCTTATAACGGGCGAGGATGTCGGTAGCGGTATAGCCCTCCGGATGACCGACGTGCAAGCCCGCGCCGCTCGGATACGGAAACATGTCGAGAACGTAAAATTTCGGTGGCAACTGCGTTGCGACCACCTGGCCCGCCAAATCATGCCGCCGCCCGAACGGATGCCCGGCCGGCACCGAATCACCCGGGCTGAACGCGCGGAACGTCTGCTGTTTGTCCCAGAATTGCTGCCATTTAGGCTCAATCAGGTGAAATGGATATTGTCGGCGACCGCTGGCCATAGACGCAGGATTTTGGGGAAAGCAGCGCGGCGGGGCAATGTCGGAGTTCCGTTACCACCGCGGCCCGGCCTGCTTTGGCATTGACACGACACAAAAGTCGGAGTAATTGTTGCGATTAGGCGTTATTGAAGTTAGACTGAGCGAGTTTGCCCCATGACTGTTTCACGTTTTTTACGGGTTTCGCCGCTTGCCGGGAAAGAAGGAAGGCAAGCCTTTACCCTGATTGAGTTGCTGGTGGTGATTGCCATCATCGCGATCCTGGCGGCGCTGCTGCTTCCGGCGCTGGCGGGGGCGCGCATGCGAGCGCAAGGCATACAATGTTTGAGCAATACCCGGCAACTGACCGAGGCCTGGCTCCTCTACGCTCATGAACACGACGACGAACTGCCTTACAACGACGGCATGGCCGGCTCATCGTTCCGCACCGATTTGAACTGGGTCAACAACGTCATGACCTGGGGCGTCTCCGGTCCGTTGGACTCGGACAACACCAACCTCGCCACGATCACCGATGCCAGCCTCGGGTCCTACAGCGGTTCGCCGGGCATCTACCGCTGTCCGGCCGACGACGTTTTGAGTCCGGACCAACGCGCGGCCGGCTGGAATGGCCGCATCCGCAGTTATTCGATGAACGCGATGGTCGGCAACGCGGGCGACTTTTCGACCAACGGTTTCAACGTCAACAATCCCGGTTACGTGCAGTTTTTCCGGACCACGCAAATTCCCCAGCCGGTTGAAATCTTCGTTTTCCTCGACGAGCACCCGGACAGCATCACGGACGGCTACTTTCTCAACAAGGCCGCTGACAGCGCCGTCCCGAGCTTCTATGGCAACCCGACTTACTCCAACGCCAAGTGGCTTCACCTGCCGGCCACCTATCACAATCGCGCGACGGCCTTTTCGTTTGCCGACGGCCACAGTACGCTCCATCGCTGGACGCAGTCCAATACCTATCGCCCGCCGGCGCCGGACGCGGCTGACCTGCCTCTTTACATACCGTCCGCCCAGCAGCAGGATTTTAATTGGGTGGTGGAACACATGAGCGTGGATGGCGATTAAGCAGCCTACCGGCTCACAGGTAAGACCGGAGCGCCGCTTCGTCCCCTTGTGTTCCCAGGACGTAAAGTTTGTCGCCCTCGGTCCAGGTGGCAGTCATGAGATTGTTAACCTGGATAAAGCGGGGCGCTGCGGCGGCCGGCGCATCCTTCACGGCCGTGCGATCAACCACAAACAGCCAGAGGTCGCTGGATTGCCCAGGCGTGAGCGGCCGGCCGGTGCGGAAGCAAACCATCGAGACTTTCGCGCCTCGCCAATTTTCCACCGCGCAACCTGTCGTGTCGGTCCTGGCCAGTGAGGCGGGCAAGACGTAATCCGCCGGGGCATTGCTTGCGGCAAGGTAAGCACGGATTGCGGCCGGATTGTTCGTCGCTAAATCCATCCGGTAGCCGGTTTGCGCAATCTTCGCCATCCGGCTCCGATAAATGGCAAAGGTATCGTCATTGGACTGGCGCGTGAACCAGACCGACGCCAGGACAACCAACCCGGCCACAACCGCTGTCACCGCAAAAAAACCGTTTCGCCGCCAGGAGCTGATTCGTTCGCGCGCAGCCTGTTCGGATATGATTTGCTCTTTCAAGCCGGCCGGTGCGCTGATTTGCCGGAACTTCGCGCGCAAGGTCTTCTGCCGCGCGCAATGTTCCTCCAACCAGTCCGCCAGTTCCCGATCCCGTTTTGCCGTCGCGAGCGCCTCGGCGATCCGCGGGTCATCGGTGTCGGCGGTACCCGGCCGGTAGAGCAATAAAATATTTTTGGCTTCGTCGTGGTTCACGATCTAGGTGATTCAAGTTGGGCGCCGGTGTTGTTGCCAGTCAGCAGTTCGTGCAATCGTCCCAGGCCGCGGGCCAGCCGCGATTTGACCGTGCCGAGGGGCACGTCGAGAATTTCGGCGATCTCGTTGTAAGAACAATCCTGCAGATAAAACAGGGCGACGGGCGCCTGGTAAATTTCGTCCAGGGCAGCCAGGGCTTCCAGCACGTGCCCGGCGTCGAGACGGTTGGCGGTGACCGGTGACACGACGGGCAGTTCCGCCGCGGCGTGCTCCAACTCGACATGCGGAAAGCGGGTTTGTCGCCGGCGGGTGCCGAGAAATTCGCGGTGGAGGGTGGTGAAAAGCCAGGTCTTCACTTTGGATGCGTCGCGCAATTGGTGGCCTTTGGCCGCCCAAACGCAAAAGGTCTGTTGTGTGAGGTCACAGGCGTCGGCTTCATCCCGCGCGAGGCTGAAGGCGAACTGGTACAGCGGCTCGTAATAACAAGCCACCAGCTTCTCAAACTCCACGGCCTCGGCCATATCGCCACATTGAAATTAAGAGCCGGCAGAACGACAATTGTTCCCGCCAAAAAGTCACTATGTCGGCCTGCGAAGTGTATTTTTTGAGGAAAACACTCCAAAAGCGAGCCAAATTCCGTTCGGTGGAACAAATTACCCAGCGGGGCGTCTTACCGCGGAAGAACGAATGGATTTGTGGATTTTCATCCCGGGAAAGCAAATTTGAAAAGCCGGATGCCCACTCACGTCATGAAAAAAACCGGAAAAAAGTGCCGGTCGCTCACTTTGGAGCCGCCACCGAGCACGGGCGCGGCGGCGCGTGAACTTCCGCGTTTCCGCATGGCAAAAACCACTGAGATAAGACGGATGCTGGTGACCCGGTGGGTGATTGGATTCTGGATTCAACCCATTGGCAAATCGTGAGGGACGCGGGCCAAGTCGGGGTTTAATCCGCCCGTGTTCCGGCGCCCGCCGCCCTCGCCGTAATTTTCAAAGGCACCGCGTTACCGGAATTGGAAGGTGACCACGCCAAAAACAGAATGGGCGCGGTAATTGTTCGCCCCACCGCTGCTGGGCTCGTCATAATAATCGAACCGGTATTGCAGTTGGGCGGACACGTTCTTGCTGAAGCGACGGGTCAACCCGACCTGGGCGCTGTGCCGCCGATACTGAATTCCCAGCGGCAGGCCGCCGGCAAAATTATTCTGACCGTAATTCGCGGCCGAGAAAACATAGCCGGCGAACAGATCGGTGGCCTGGTCCAACACCCAGGTGCCATCGGCCAGGACCGAATAAATATCGCCGCGGTACGGCACGACCGCGGGCGAACCGTCCGCCGACGTGACCAACGTGAAGGTCTGATAGGAAAAGGTCGTGGAAAGGTAAAGCCGCCGCACGGGCTTCAGCGTCGTGTTAACGGAAAAAATATGGGAACGGTCCCGGCCTCCGAGCAATTGGCCGCCGGGAGAAATGACATTGCCAAACAGGATATAGGGACTGGTGTCCAGGGCGTAGCGGGTGGTTTGAAATTGATAGGACAGGCTGGTTTTGAAATCGGGAGTCAGGTGCAGCACCAGTTTGGACTCGACTTCATCCGTGATCAACTCGCGCGAGCGAATGAAAGTGGGGTAGGCGGTCTGGACGGGTTGTACCAGCGGGTCGCTGTCATACTGGCTGTCGTCCTCGTAACGGCGATACTGGGCGTTCAAATCAACGCTGCGCCAGGGCGAGGTATTGAAGCCGGCCCGGAGATCACTGGACTGGCTGGAAAAGGCTGTGTGCTGAAAAAATACCGCTTTGCTGAGAATGTCCTGCGCGGCATCGAATCGATCGGATTGCCCGATATTTTGCTGCTCGAACCGGCCTTCGGCATATAACGCGGTAAAGGGGATTTTTGAATACCGCAATGCCAGGTTTTCCTGCAGCGATGATTCATCGTAATCCGACGCCTCATCGAAGGGAACCAGGACATCCGTGAACGGTGGCGGCGGGATTTGCTGATCATACGTCCCGGTGCCAAAGCCCGTCTGCCGGGTCCATTCCGCCTGCACTCCGGAGGAAATCACCAGACCGTCGAACGGGCCAAGCAGGCCGTTGAGATTGCCGACGTGCGATTCCTTCTCCAGGGTGATTCGCGTTATGCTGACCTGTTGCAACAGCGTCGGGTCGGCCATCGCAAAGGTCGAGTCCGCATTCAGCTTGCTGTAGAGATAACCGGCGGAAGCGAACATCCAATCGTTGAACTTCCGTTCCAGCCGTATGGTATTGGCCCCCTGCCAATATCGGGTGCCTTCGTTCACGCTTTGCGGTACCAACCCCAGCATGGTATTGGTGCCGCCCGTTTTCAGATTGTAAAACTCGCCGCGTAACCGGTCCTCAATCGCCACTCCCCAGATTTCATCAGTCAGATCCAATTTCAAAATGTGGACGCTCTCGTTGATGCTCTTGCTGGCGGGCGCGATGTTGCGAGTGGTGGCGGGGGTGGTTCCGACCGCGCCCCACTGGGTGATGGCTTCATCGCCACGCCGGTAATCGTATTCGTAACCGAACACCAGCCGCGGCCAATCCGGCAAGGTGAGGCCGAGATCCAGCCAGGCCTTGCCGATGTCCAGGTGCAAATCCTCACCCAGGCTCGGTGCGGTCTGAATCAGGGCCGGATAATAACCGCCGGTGTCATCAAAGTACTTCCGATACTGCTCCCAGCCCGAGTGGATGAAGCCCTGGTCATTCTGATCCACATCCAGGCTGAGTTTATAATCGTCCGGCAAGGCGTGTCCGCTCAGGAGCGTTCTGGTGTCGGGGTCGGTCTGCTCGAACAGTTCAAATTGTTCCACGCCGCCGTTCAACCCATCTTTCTGCCAGTAATGTTCACGAAACTTGTGGCGGTCACCACTCACCATCGTCCCGCCTAAAACCGGGGAAAAAGAAAATGCAAAATTGTTGGTCAGCATGGCTGCATTCCACGTGGCTCCCTGGTCAATCCAAGCCCGCAACAACGCTATCTGCTCCGTCGTCAGCGGGTTGCCCTTGCCGAGCGGCGGCATCTCCATGTCTTCCACCAGGCGGGCGACATAATGGATGAGCGGGCTTTTGGCGCTGTTGCCGGGCACAATGTCCACGCCCTCTTCACCGCCCTTCAAGGCGGCCTGACGATTGTCCAGGCGGAAACCGCTTTTGGGTTTTTCGGGGCCGTGGCAACGAAGGCAATTGGCCTCCAAAACGGGTTTGATATCGCGCGCGAAATCAATTTGTAACGTGGCCGCCGGCGGCAATTTGGTAAGATCCGGTTCGGCGGCACCAAGCCGCAGGCAACCGACGGCCACGCTCAGACACAGACTGATCCGCCGTCGCCTCGATGCGTTGTTCGGCGCCCGTTTCAATAGAGGAGAATGATGTGGACGTCCGAGCCGTGGACCGCCGTGTGACAACCGGCGGTCCAGCAACTGCCGTAAGCCAGGCTCGCGGTGTGGTCCCGGCCGCCGATGTAAACGCGACCGGAAGCGGCCGGTCCGGCCACCTGGGCATGGCACCGGTAACAAAGATTGGAATCCGGCTCGATCAGCATTTTGGCGTTGATGGAACCGTGGGGATTGTGGCAGACGGTGCAGCCTTCGCGCAGGGCCGGGTGTTCGTAAACGAACGGCCGGGTCTGTTCCCGGTGACATTGGGCGCAGGTTTCATTCAAGCGCGCCATGGCCAATCCCCCCGCCGGCTTCATGATGTCCATGCCGTGCGGGTCATGGCACTGAACGCAATTCATTTTCCCTTCCAACACCGGATGATGCTGGGGAAGATGGAATTCAGCCTGCACTTCGAGATGGCAGCGGAAACAGGCCTGGGGATCCTTGCCCGGATTGATGATAAATTTGTCCAGACCGCCCCGGCCGCCCAGGGCAATGTGCTTGCTGCCCGGACCGTGGCAGGATTCGCACCCGTATTGGCCGGACATTCCGCCGTTTTCCAGATGCAGCCGCGCGTGCGGACTGGAGGGAAAGACCCGTGTGATGTCTGCGTGGCAGTCGGCGCAGGCCGCGTCCCCGACATAAGTTGCGCCCTCAATTTGCAACGGCACAACCACCGTGCCGTCCGTGGTGGCGCAGGAATTGACCAAAATAAGGAGCAACCCGGCGCCGGTAGCCAATCCGAGACCAGTCCAACAGCGCAGTTGTGTTGCCTTTGACAGGCGCATATCCATAAGAGCCCAAAGCCGGCGCAGCACAAGGCCAGACCGCTGCCGGCTGGTTTAGACCGATCATGGGTTGAGCAATCGGCTCACACGATAGAATTTTATCGTGGTGGAATCAAACGAATCGGAAAACGGCACCGGACTGCCGGAGGCAGCGTTCGTGGCCACCGACACCCAATCCACCAGGTTGGATGAACTCTGGACCACATAGGTCAATCCCGCGTCGGCGGTGTAGCTGAACGCGAATTGGCCGCCGTTCAGGTTCGCTCCGGAAAGGTTCACCGCGGTTGGGTTGATCACGGTCACGTTCACCACGGCGGATGTCGTGGATATTCCTGCCGCAGTGGCCACTGCGGCCAGGGCATAGGGACCGGCCGCCAGCGGGCCGGAGGTGAGTGTGAATGGCGCAGCCGTGACCGATCCGAGCGCAGTGGCATTGGCGAAGAAAGCCACGTTGGTCACCGTGCCGCCGCTCGCGCTGGCGTCAGCCGCAAGGTTTATATTTGCCGGCGCCGCAAACACGGCCCCGTTGGCTGGGTTGGTCAGGGTCACCGTCGGCGCTGCCACAACCGTGATGTTTACCACCGTGGAAGTGGCGGACACCCCTGCTGCGGTCGCCACCGCCTTGAGCGCGTAAGTGCCCGCCGCCAGATTGTTGGCCGTGAGCGTGAAGGGCGCGGTCGGCACCGATCCCACCAAGACATTATTGGTGAAAAACTGCACGTTGGTGACCGTGCCGCTGCTGACGGTGGCGCTGGCCCCGATGTTCACATTCGCGGGGGCTGCAAAAACCGCCCCGTTCGGCGGATTGGTAATAGCCACCGTCGGGGTCGGTGGAGTTACGGCTGGCGTAGAGCGTGTGTAACCAAAGGTTTTATCTCCGACTCCGAAGGCCCCTCCCCAATTAGTCAGCGTTAGCTGCAAATAAATATCCTCATTGATAAGATGCACGACAAAGGTTGTGCCCACATAACCCGGCGGATGACCGCCTGCTTCCAGTGGGCATGGTCCGTAAGTCAACGTATTAAAGTTGGCGAGCGTTCCGATGGCCCATTGCGTATCTTTGGGACTGATGCCGGACACAGCACCAGCCTCGGTCACGGCGTTATACAATCCCCCGCTGGCGCCGCGAGTCAGTGACACACCCGATGTTAACTGGTCTGCGAGAAGGTTTTCCTGGGTGTGATAAAAGCCAATACTCGGCCCGTTCCAAATTGTGGAAGCCTGCGTTACCGAGACTGCGGCCAGCAAAAAGGCCGGCACGATTCCCCACCCAAAAACAACCGAAAATGGTTTATGCGTTTTCATTGCAGGTGTGAGGACTCAAACCGTTTTAGGTTCCCGGATTTTTTTTGCCGGTATGAACTTCAAAATCAAAGACTTTTCAAGGATTGGGCAATCGGCTCACGCGATAAAATCGTGTCCCGACCGCATCAAATGGGTCGGAAAATGGCGCCAGACCGCCCGACGTAACATTTGTTTCCAGGGACACCCAATCCACGAGGTTGGAGGAACTTTGGACGACGTAAGTGAACCCGGCATCGGTGGTATAATTAAAGGAGAACTGGCCGCTGCTAACGTTTGCTCCCGAAAGATTGGCCGGTGCCCGTGTCGAACGTTGATAGGCAAAGCCGCCGCTGCTCATGGAACCCCACAGCGTAAATTCAACGGACAGGTAAATGTCATCCGAGATGAGATGCAGGACAACCTGCTGGCCGACCAAGGTGGTGGGGGATTGGCCATTGAGCCAGGTTAGCCAGTTCGTATAGTGGAGCGAGGCGTAGGCTTCGAGCGTGCCAAATGCCCATTCGGTGTTCGTCGGGCTGAGCGCCGTGGCATTGGTTTCCGAATAGGCGTTGAAAAGACCCTTGGAAGCGGCGCGCGTCAGCCAGACATCCGGCGTGATCCGGTCCTGGTTCGTGGCCTGGGTGGGGTCGGGTGACGGCTGGCTATAGGTAATCAGCGGGCCGGTCCAGACCGTAGCCCCGCGCATCAACGGCGCACTCGCCAGCATTCCGGCGAAGATCGCGCCACGCAAAATGCGGCTCGAGGTTAAGCGATTAGGGAATTCCCTGTGCATCGAAGATAAGACGCTAAAAACGGCAATAGGTTCCCGACTTTACACGGTCAAGCCGCGCGCGGCCTGCCACGCCAGACGCAAACCCTCCAGTGTTAAATTGGGTTCAATCGCCTCGATTTCAGGCAGCCTCGCGGCGATCAACCCGGCGTAACCACCCGTCGCCACCACCGCCAATTGTTTCACTTTCAATTCGCGCTTCAGCTCGGCAATCAATTCACGCACCAGCCCGCGATAACCGTGCACCGCGCCGACCAGCATCGCCTGCTCCGTGCTTCTGCCAATCGCCGTTTTGACTTCGCGGATTTTAATGCGCGGCAGCAGCGCCGTTTTCTCGTGCAAATAATCCGTCATCGCCGCCAACCCTGGCGCAATGATGCCCCCGGCGTAGTTGCCCGCCCGATTGATGACATCAAATGTCACTGCCGTTCCAAAATCCACCACCACCACGGGTGCGCCGAAACGGTTGCGCGCCGCCACGGCATTGGCCAGGCGGTCCTGCCCGATCGTGTCCGGCTTCGGATAATCAATCCCGATGCCGCGCAGGTTTTTCGGCGTCAGCTCGAGCAGCGCAATACCGGGGGCGCCGGCATCCGCGCCGGCGAGCTGCCGGCGCTCGCGGGAAAACTGCGTGACAAATTTCCGCACACGCGGCGTTGCACGCGGCACCACGCTGCACAACGCCGCGCCTTCCAGCACCGCGCGGCCCACGAATCTTTTCATCGCCTTTCCCGCCACGCCCCGGAACCAAAGCGACGTGGGAATGTTCGTGTTCTTCCGCACATGCCGGTTGTCAGCCAGACCAACGTGCGTGTTCGTGTTGCCGATGTCGAAAAGCAGAATCATAAATCCGCGAATTACGCTAATTCACGCGAAAACAACCCCGGTTTCAAGACATTCGTGTCAATTCGCGAAATTAGCGGATTTCGTTCATTTCTCCAGCGTCACGTCTCCGCCCGTGATCCGCTCCAGATGTCCATGCTCGGTGCGCAATCGCAACGCGCCGTCCTCGCCCAGTGATTCGGCGCGGCCGCTGATCTTGCGGTCGCCAACCCGGATCGTCACCGTGCGGCCGATCGTCGTGCAATGGGCCTCCCACTCGTCGGCCACGGCGGCAAACTGGTTGCCGCAGACACGCGCGTAGTCACGGTCCAGTTCGCGCAGAATGGCTGTGGCCAGTTCCGGCCGGGGAATCGTTCGCCCGGCTTCGATTTTCAGCGAAGTTGCCGTACCGCGCAATTCCGCCGGGAATTCGTTCAGGCTCAGGTTCACATCCACGCCGATGCCGAGAATGACGTGTTTGACGCGATCCAACTCCGCGTTGAGCTCCGTCAGGATGCCGGCGACTTTTTTGCCGCGGATCAAAATGTCATTCGGCCACTTGATTTCCGGCGCCAGGCCGGTTTCCGATTGAATCGCGCGGCGCAGGGCGGCCGCGGAGGCGACGGTAAGCTGCGTCGTTTCCGGCGGACGCAAATCCGGTCGCAGCAAAACGGAGAACCAAAGCCCTTTTCGCGCCGGCGAGAGCCACGCGCGGCCAAGCCGGCCGCGGCCTTTCGTTTGTGATTCTGCAAAAACCACGACGCCTTCCTTCACCTCGTCGCGCGCCAGTTTCTCCATCACGTCGTTGGTCGAGGTCGTCTGTTCGAACACGCGGATGTCGCGCCCGATGATTCGTGGCTGCGACGCCCTCGCCGCACTGACACCCGCAATCGGCGACGGAGGCGTCGCCGCCACACGCGCCAGCAAATCGTCGGCATGCAGTGCGTCGGGCGCGCTCACGAGGCGGTAGCCGAAGTGCGGCCCGGCTTCGATGTCGTAGCCCAGCCGGCGCAATTCCTCGATGTGCCCCCAAATCGCCGCGCGGGTGATGCCCAGTTGCTCGGCGATTTCCGCGCCGGACACGCCGTCGGCATTGGCGCGTAACGCGGTGAGGATTTTGGCGTCTGTGGTCACAAGCTGGAAAACATTCAACACCCAACATCGAACGCCCAACATCCAATTTTAATTGCATGCCATCGCGCATCCATTGGATGTTCGATGTTGAATGTTCGATGTTCGATGTTTCCTCTCATTCTTCAAAATCCAATCCGATGTCCACCGCGCGCGCGGAATGCGTCAGCGCACCGACAGAGATGAAATCCACGCCGGTCTTCGCGATGGCCTGGACATTCGCCAGATTCACGCCGCCGCTGGCTTCGGTCTTGATGAGGCCTTTGACTTTCTGCACCGCCAGCCGCAGTTGAATCGGGTTCATGTTGTCGAGCAGAATCATGTCTGCCCACGCATCAGCGGCTTGCTCGACCTGCTCCAGGGTGTCGGCTTCGACCTCGATTTTCAGGTCTGGATATTTTTTGCGCGCGCGTTCCACGGCGGCGGCGATGGCGTTCGGCTTTTCCCCGTGCAGCGCCGCGAGATGATTGTCCTTGATGAGCACCATATCGTCCAGGCCGCGGCGATGGTTGTGCCCGCCGCCGCATGTGACCGCGTATTTTTCAAAACGCCGCCAGCCGGGCGTGGTTTTGCGCGTGTCGAGAATCTGCGCGTGCGTTCCCTTCACGGCTTCGACGAATTGCGCGGTGAGCGTGGCGATGCCGGAAAGCCGCTGGACGAAATTCAACGCGACGCGCTCGGCGCTCAACAGGGCGCGGGCTGGACCGGAAATCTTCAGCAGAATCTCATCCTCCTTGACCGGCTGGCTGTCTTTCGCCAGCCGTTCGATTTTGACGGTGGTGGAAAGCTCACGAAACGCCGCCTCGGCAAAATCAAGTCCGGCCACGACGAGCGGTTCGCGGGCGCGCAGGGCGGCCCTGGCCGTTGCGGCCTCAGGCACGATGGCCAGAGTCGTCGCGTCGCCGCTGCCAATGTCTTCGGCAAGGGCGAGCTTGACGGCCTGGCGAATTTCCGCGGCGGACAAATCCATGCCGCTAAAATGAAGCTGAATGCAAAAAGGGAAAAGGAAAAATGCGCAGTGGAGAAAGTGGCGGAAATTGTAATGGCCTGCCCCCCGGCTTTGGTTTAGAACAGTTTCATGCACAGCCCAATGCCATTGGCAATGCCTTTTCTGATTGTAGCGGTGCTGGTCATCGTCGTGATCAGCGCCATTTACGGCATGATCCAGGCGCGCAAACGGCTGGAAGGGTTGTTTGCACTGGCGCAACGGCTGGGGCTGAATTTCAGCGCGGCGGAAGATTACGGACTCGCCGACCGGTACGGCTTTCTCAAACAACTGGCCCAGGGCGAAAACCGCTACGCGCGCAACGTTATTTCCGGAACTTATCAGCAATACCCGGTGCTGGCATTCGATTTCCATTACGAAACCTATACCCAGGGCAAAAACGGGCGCCAAACACACCATCATTGGTTTTCCTTTTTCATTCTGACCCTGCCGGCGGTGTTCCCCGACCTGACCATCCGGCGCGAAAATTTGTTTACCAAGGTCGCCGAAGTGTTCGGCTATCAGGACATCAAATTCGAGTCTGCCGAATTCTCCAAGGCCTTCAACGTGCGGTCGCCGGACAAGAAATTCGCCTACGACGTCTGCAACGCGAAGATGATGGAATACCTGCTGGCCAATCGCGACATGAGCATCGAAATCGAAGACCAGGTGCTGGCGCTGGCCTTCGACACCCGCCTCTCGGTCGAACAAGTTGAATCCAACCTGCAACGGCTGGTGGAAATCCGTTCGCGTCTGCCCGATTATTTATTCACGCAAAACGCATGATCCCGGCCATACACAGCACCGGTGAAAGAATCATCGAAGTCCTGTTTATTGGCGCAATGGTGGCAGTTGGAATTGTGGGAAGCATCCGCCACAAAGGTCCTGACCGGATGCGAGCACTCGATTTACAGGCATTGGCCGAGCGGTTGAAATTTGACGACTTCAATCCAGATCGTGATAAAGGATTTGCCACCGGCTGGGGGTTCTTGAGTTGGCTCGGTCAAGGCGACAACCGATATGCGTTCAACATCCTTCGGGGCACGTATCATGAACGGGCGTTGTTTATTTTCGATTACCACTACCAGACGAGTTCCGGCAGAAGCACTACGGATCGCAATCTTACGGTGCTCATGATTGTCTTCAAGGCAGCCTTCCCGCGAGTGACGATTGATCCGGGCGGGGAAAGCTTCCTCTCCAATATGGAGGCAGTCGTGTTTGGCGACGAGGACAAGATCAGATTCGAATCTGCCGAATTTGCGCGGACTTATCATGTGCGCTCGAAGGACAAAAAATTTGCATACGAAGTGTGCAATCCACAAGTTATGGAATACCTTTTGGCGAATCCCGGTCTACACCTGGAAATTCAAGGCCCTGTTATTTTACTGGCATTCGAACCACAGTTAGCGGTCAAGCAAATTGAATTCAATTTGCAGCGATTGATTGAGATTTGCTCTCGCCTGCCGCAAGATTTGCTCACGAAAACGGCGTAAAATGAGCAACGACGTCCTGTCCATAGTATTCATAGCGACAATTGTCGTTCTCTTCGTAATCATTGTGTCTCGCTATTCGCCCGGCAAATCCAATCCAGAAGAAAAAAGGCGTGAAGCTTTGGCGGCGCTGGCTCGGAAACTC
>Ga0335079_10006194_pt1 | contig 13679 bp, 10 predicted proteins | sample Lox_Sample_33_FD_206719 | JGI IMG/M metagenome (GOLD analysis project Ga0335079, IMG submission 206719) | Soil microbial communities from Loxahatchee National Wildlife Refuge, Florida, United States - Lox_Sample_3.3 | ecosystem: Environmental > Terrestrial > Soil > Wetlands | place: USA... | reverse complement strand
GGGCTTTCGAACGGAGTGAATCTCACCGACGGCCTCGACGGGCTCGCCATCGGATGCGTGCTGATTTCGTCGGTGGCGCTGACGGTGATCACGTACTTATCGAGCAACGCGCGCTTCGCGGATTACCTCGAGATTCAGAGAATTCCGGACGCGGCCGAGCTGACGATTTTCTGCGGCTCGCTGGCAGGCGCGTCGCTGGGATTCCTCTGGTACAACGCGCATCCGGCCGAGATGTTCATGGGGGACGTCGGGTCGCTGGCGCTGGGCGGAGCGATCGGCACGGTGGCCGTCATCCTGAAGCAGGAGATCCTGCTGCTTTCGATCGGCGGCATTTTCATCATCGAGCTGCTTTCCGTGATCATTCAGGTCGGCTCGTTCAAGCTGACAGGCAAGCGCGTGTTCCGCATGGCGCCGCTGCACCACCATTTCGAGCTGGCGGGATGGGGCGAATCGAAAATCATCGTGCGGTTCTGGATCATGGCGCTGGTGCTGGCGCTGTTTTCGCTGACGACTCTGAAGTTGAGGTGAGGCCAGGTGAGACCCGGGTACGATTTTCAGGGCAAGCGCGTGCTGGTGGTCGGGCTGGCGCGAACGGGCGAGGTGGCGTCGCTTTTCGCCGCGGGCTATGGCGCTGCGGTCACCGCGACGGATGAGAAGCCGGAGAACGAAGTGGCCGAAACGGCAGAGAAGCTCCGCGCGGCGGGCGTGAAGCTGGAGCTGGGCGGGCATTCGGCGGAGACGTTTCTCGAAAAAGATTTGATCGTCCTCAGCCCGGGCGTGCCGGCGAATCTGCCGGCACTGATGCAGGCGCGAGCGGCGGGAATTCCGGTGTGGAGCGAAATCGAGCTGGCGTGGCGTTTCCTGCGGGGAAAGCTGGTGGCGATCACAGGATCGAACGGCAAGACGACCACGACGGCGCTGGTGGCGCACATCCTGAAGACCGCGGGAAAGCCGACGCTCGTCGGCGGGAATATCGGCACGCCGCTGCTCGCGCTCGTTGAGTCGTCAAGCGATTCCACGGTCACGGTCGCTGAGCTGAGCAGCTTTCAGCTCGAAACGATCGAGGCGTTCCGGCCCGAAGTCGGCGTGCTGCTGAATCTGACGCCCGATCATCTGGACCGCCATGCTTCGTTTGAGGAGTATGCAGCGGCGAAGATGCGGCTTTTCGAGAACCAGCTCGACCGCGACGCCGCCGTGCTGAACGCGGACGATCCCGAGGTGACGAAGCGGATGCCGTCGCACCAGCAGGTGTTCTGGTTCAGCCGGCAGAAGCGCGTGGCCGCCGGCGCGTTCTTGCGCGACGGGCAGATCATTTTCCGGCACGACGGGGAGGAGGTTTCGGTCGGGCGCCGAGCGGATATTGCGTTGCGGGGCGAGCACAACGTGGAGAACGTGCTGGCGGCGTGCGCGGGAGCCTATCTGGCGGGAGCGGAGCCCGGCGCGATTGCAAGCGGCGTGAGGAGTTTCCGAGCCGTCGAGCACCGCCTGGAATTCGTGGCCGAAATCGGCGGCGTGGAGTTCTTCAACGACTCGAAGGCGACCAACGTGGACGCGGCGTTGAAAGCGATTGAAGCTTTCCCGGGCCCGCTGATCGTGATCCTGGGCGGCAAGGACAAGGGCAGCCCGTACACGCCGCTGATCGAGCCGCTGCGGCAGCGCGCGCGGACGGCAATTCTGATCGGCGCGGCGGCCGGGCGAATCGCGGAAGATTTCGGAGACGCGGTGCCGTACGTGCATGCGGAGACTTTGGATCGAGCGGTGCAGCTCGCCATCAGCGGAGCGCAGCCGGGAGACACGGTTCTGCTCGCGCCCGCGTGCTCCAGTTTCGATCAGTTTGAGAATTACGAGCATCGAGGGCGCGCGTTCAAGGAACTGGTGCGCGGCCTCGAACTGCGGTACGCCGCGCGAAAAGGATAGGGATGCCCCGGAGCCTCCAACACGACCGGCAATTATTTGTGGTGACGCTGGCGCTTTGCCTGATGGGCGCGGTGATGGTGTTCAGCGCGTCGGCGGTCACGCTGCGGCAGCAAGGAGGGAACGGCTACTCGTTCTTCCTCCGGCAACTCCTGTGGGTGGCGATCGGAATGGCGGGCATGTTCTGGCTGATGCGGACGGACTATCGCAAGCTGCGGCAGCCGCGCGTCATCTTCACAGCGATTTCGGTGACGCTGGTGCTGCTGGTGGCCGTGTTTTTCCTCGACCGGTCGCACGCCACGCACCGCTGGGTGCGGCTCGGCCCGTTCAGCCTGCAGCCGTCCGAGATTGCGAAGCTGGTGGTGATTTCGTATCTCGCGTGGTTTCTGGAAAGCCGATGCGCGCAGCGAGGCCCCGGCGTCAACAACATCCGGCAGACGCTGCTGCCCGCGCTCGGCACGGTGCTGGCGATGGTGGCGCTCGTCTACAAAGAACCGGACATGGGCACGGCGTGCATGATCTTTTTCATCGCGGCCGTGATGCTGTTCATCTCCGGGCTTTCGTACGCGTACATCGCGGGAGCGGTGCTGGCCGCCGTGCCGCTGATCTACATCGCAATCGCGAGCGTTCCCTACCGGTTGCAGCGCGTGCAGGCCTATTTTTCGCCGGGAGCGGACCCGCAAGGCCACGGATTCCAGCTCGCGCAGTCGCTGATCGCGGTCGGATCGGGCGGCTTTTCGGGCGTGGGTTTGATGGAGAGCCGGCAGAAGCTGTTCTATTTGCCGGAAGCGCACACGGACTTCATCTACTCGATCATCTGCGAGGAGATCGGCTTCATCGGCGCGGTGATCGTGCTGGCGCTCTTTGCGGTGTACGGGTGGCGCGGATTCGTGGCGGCGATGAAGGCGCCGGACGGATTCGGGCGCTTGCTGGCGATCGGGATCACGACGATGGTGGTCGGGCAGGCGCTGATCAATTTGAGCGTGGTACTCGGGCTTGTGCCGACGAAAGGGATTCCGCTGCCGTTCATCAGCTACGGAGGCTCCAGCTTGATCGGGATGCTGCTGGCCACCGGCGTGCTTTTGAACATCAGCCAGCACGCGGATGAGACGTGAGCACAGATGCCAAGAGCGACGGCGCGAAGAGTCTACTGATTGCGGGCGGCGGCACCGGAGGCCACGTTTTCCCGGCGCTGGCCGTGGCGCAGGAATGGTTGCGGCGCAGAGGACAGGATTCTGAAGAGAGAGATGTCGTGTTCGTGGGAACCGAGCGCGGGATGGAGGCGCGGCTGGTGCCGCAGGCGGGATTGCCGCTTGAGCTGATTCGCGTCGCGGGACTGAAGGGCATGGGCGGAGCGAAGCTGCTTCGCAACGCGGCGATGCTCCCCGCGGGACTCTGGGACTCCGAGAAAATCGTCAGGCGTCATCGGTTCGACGCCGCGCTGGGAGTGGGCGGCTACGCGTCCGGCCCGATGATGCTCCTCGCGGTGCTGCACGGAATTCCCACCGTCGTCTTCGAGCCGAATGTCGAGCCGGGATTCACGAACCGCGTCCTTGCGGGAATGGCGACTCGCATCGCCGTGGCGCATCGGGAGACGGCGGACCGTTTCGGAGGGAAAGCGGTTGTCACCGGCTGCCCGATCCGAAAAGAGTTCTTCGCCGTGCCGGCGAAGGAGCATCGCGAGCCGTTCACGATTCTCATTACAGGCGGCAGCCGCGGCGCTCTGCCGATCAATCGCGCCGTGGTCGACTCGCTCGACCGGCTGGCCGCGCGAAGAAATCAGCTTTTCATCGTGCATCAGACCGGCGAACGCGACTATAATGCCGTGCGAGTGGCTTATGCACGACGCCAGTTTCAGGCGGAGGTCGTCCCCTTCATCGAAAATATGGCGGAGAGGTTTGCCCAGGCCGACCTGATCGTATGCAGGTCGGGAGCGATCACTGTCGCGGAGGTATCCGCCTCCGGACGCGCCGCCATCTTCATCCCTTTTGGCGCAGCTACTGACGCGCACCAGACACGCAACGCGCTGGCCATGCAGAACGCCGGCGCCGCCCGTCTGCTCCCGCAGGACGAATTGACGCCGGAGCGACTGACAACCGAGATTTTCTCCCTCCTGGACCAGCCCCGGAGAATTCAAGAGATGGAAGATCGCGCTCGCGCGCTGGCCCATCCGCGTGCGGTGGAAGATATCGTCGATCTGCTCGAAGGGGTGGCGCGGACATGAGCGTCACATTCCGCAATTTCCAGCGCATCCATCTGATTGGCATCGGCGGCAGCGGCATGAGCGGCATCGCCGAGGTGCTGCTTTCGAGCGGCTACGCGGTTTCGGGCTCCGATGTGAAATCGTCGCCGGTCACGCAGCACCTGCTGAAGCTCGGCGCGACGATTTACGAATCGCACGCCGCGGAGAACGTCCGCGGGGCGCACGTGGTGGTCGTTTCCTCGGCCGTTCCGGCCGACAACGTGGAGGTGGTGGAGGCGAACCGGCTGCGGATTCCCGTAATTCCGCGGGCGGAGATGCTGGCTCAACTGATGCGTTTGAAATACGGCATCGCCGTGGCCGGCGCGCACGGCAAGACGACGACAACTTCGATGGTCGCGTCTGTGCTGGGGGCCGCGGGACTCGATCCTACGTTCGTGGTCGGCGGACGCGTGAACCACGTCGGCGCGAATGCGCGCGTAGGCGAAGGCGAATACATGGTGGTGGAGGCGGACGAGAGCGACGGCTCGTTTCTGCTGCTCGCGCCCGTGATCGCCGTGATCACTACGATCGACCTCGAACATCTGGACCACTACAAATCGCTCGAGGAGATTCAGGAGACGTTCGTGCAGTTTGCGAATCGCGTGCCGTTTTACGGCTCCGTGGTGCTGTGCCTGGACGAGCCGAACGTGCAGGCGATCCTGCCGCGCGTGAAGCGGCCGATCATCACCTACGGCACGTCGAGCCAGGCCGATCTCGTGATTTCCGATGTGAAGCTCAACGGGCTGGCGAGCGAGTTCCGGCTGAAGTATCACGGCGAGGATTTGGGCGTCTTCGGGCTGCCCGCGCCTCCGGGAATTCACAACGTGCGCAATGCCGCGGCTGCCGCGGCAGTGGCGCTGGCGCTGAACGCGCCCGCGGACCTGATTCGCGCGGGGCTGGCGCATTTTTCGGGCGTTGGCCGGCGCTTCGAGATCAGGGGAGTTTTCTCCGGCGTCACGCTGATCGACGACTACGGCCATCATCCGGCGGAGATTCGCGCCACGCTTGAAGCGGCGCGAGGCTGCGGATACAAACGCCTGCTGGTGCTCTTCCAGCCGCACCGCTACACGCGCACGCGGCATCTTTGGGAGGACTTCCGCCGCTCGTTCAATCAGGCGGACGTGCTGGTGATCACGGACATCTATGCGGCAGGCGAAGCGCCGATCGATGGAATCACCGGCGAGCGGCTGGCGGAGGCAATCAGCACGGCCGGCCACAAGAGCGTGGTCTATTCGAGCACGCTGCAGGGCGGCATCGAGTTCATGCTGCGCGAGGCCCGCAAGGGCGACGCCGTGATGACGATCGGCGCGGGCAGCGTGGGCCGCGTGACGGACGAACTGGCCATGCTGCTGGAATCGAGGATTTCGGTTTCCCATGCGGATTAGCGACACAGTGGCGGCGCGTCTGAAGGAGCTAGGGGCCGAGTTGCGCCAGGGAGTGTCTCTGGCGGAGCAGACGTCGCTTGGCATCGGCGGAACGACGGACGAAATCCTCCTGCGCCGCTCCGACACAATTCCGGAAATCATGCGCCTGCTGACGAGCGAGAAGATCCCGCATCGCTTTCTCGGCGGCGGAACGAACGTGCTGGTGGACGACGGTGAGCTGTCGTTCGTCGTGCTGCATCTTCCGACCTCGGCGCCAGGAATGCGCGTGGAGGGAAACAGCGCCTACGTCGACGCGTCGGCCGATCTGGGCGGCATGGTCACGTTTTGCGCGAAGCACGATCTGGGCGGCATGGAAGGTCTGATCGGAGTGCCGGGCAGCGTGGGCGGCGCGCTGCGGATGAACGCCGGTGCCTACGGCACGCAGATCGGGCCGCACGTGCGGGAGGTCGAGCTGTACCGCGCCGCTTCGGGCGGGATCGAGACGCTGCGCGGCAGCGAGATCCGCTTCGACTACCGGCACACGTCCTTCGCGCCCGACGACGTGATGCTGCGAGTGAAGCTGGAACTGCCGTCGAAGCCGTTCAAGGAAATTCTGGCGGGGATCAAGGTGTGCAACGAGAAGCGCCGCGGGAGCCAGCCGCTGAATCAGAAAAGCGCAGGCTGCATTTTCAAGAATCCGTCGGGCGGCTCGGCAGGCCGCATGATCGACGAGCTTGGGCTGAAGGGGCATCGCGTGGGCGACGCGATGGTGAGCGACCGGCACGCGAACTTCTTCGTCAACAAGGGTAATGCGAACTGCGCGGACATGCTGAAACTGATCGACGACGTGCGCGAGCGCGTGCGAACGGCGTACGGCATCGAGCTGGAGAACGAGGTGATCGTCTGGCGAAACTAAAGGCCATCGACGCGGAGGTCTATCCGCAGGAAGTGCTTGCGGATGAGGAGCCGAAGTATCTTCGCCGGCAGAAACCGGTGGAGATCAAGCGGCGGAAATTTGGCAAGCAGGCGTGGAAGACGTACCTTCGCGTGACGATGTGGGTGATCGCGAGCGTGGCGGGCGCGGCGGCGGCCTACGCGGTCGGGAATTTTCTGCTGACCTCGCCGCAGATGGAGCTGCTGCATCCCGATCAAATCAGCATTGCGGGGAATCACTACGTCGCGCCGGAAAACGTGCGGGAGCTTTTTGTCGCCGACCGCGGCCGCAGCGTTCTGCGCATTCCCGTGGACCGGCGGCGAAAGCAATTGGAAGCGCTGCCGTGGGTGGAGCAAGCGACCGTGCGGCGCGCGCTGCCGAACCGAATCGAAGTGGAAATCACGGAGCGCGCGCCGATCGCGTTTCTGCGCGACGGCAGCACGTTGTCGCTGATCGACGCGCATGGCGTGATTCTGGAACGCCCGCTCGAAGGCGATTTTCATTTTCCGGTGGTGACGGGCATTCGCGCCGACCTGCCGATCGAGGACCGCGGGCCGCGCATGCAGCTCTACGCGAGCTTCCTGAAGGAGATCGCCTCCGTACGGTCGGGCGCGGTGGAACAGGTGAGCGAGGTCGATCTTTCGGACGCGCGCGACCTGCGCGCCAGCCTGACCGGATTCGAGAGCGATTTCACGGCGGAGGAATCCTCTTCGAGCGCGGCCGCGATGCCGGTGCTGGTCCATTTCGGCGACGGCGACTTCGCCGGAAAGTATCAGACGCTGGTGGACGAGTTCGCCGTGTGGCGCGCGAAGGCGGGGCGGATCGAGTCCGTGGATTTGCGGTTCAGCCGCGAGGCGGTGGTGAATCAAGACACGGCGGCACTGAGCCAGCAGCCGCCGAAGAAGGCGGCCAACGCGCTATTGCACTAGTTTCGGTTCGCGGGTGAAGGGCGAGGAGCGGGGGATTTGACCAAGAAAGAACGGCATATCGTGGCGCTCGACATCGGCAGCGCGAAGACGTGCGCGCTGGTCGGCGAGATCGACGATGACGGCGCGGTGAAATTCTCGGCGCTCGGGGCGGCTGAATCGAAGGGCTGGCGCAAGGGCCAGATCGTGAATCTCGATCTGGCGGTCAGCTCGATCCGGCGCGCGGTGGAAGAGGCGGAGACGATCGTCGGCGTGCCGGTGGAGTCCGCAGTGATCGGCGTGGCGGGCGGGCACGTGCGGGGCGTGAACAGCCGCGGCGGAATTACGGTGGCCGCGAAGCCGCGCGACATCCAGCGCGACGACGTGCGCCGCGCGATCGAAGCGGCGCGAGGCGTCACACTGCCGGAGGACCGCGAGGTGCTGCACGTCCTGCCGCAGGAATTTTTCCTGGACGGGCACGACAGCATCCGCGACGCCATCGGCATGGTCGGCCAGCGGCTCGAAGCCAACGTGCACATCGTGACGGCATCGGGCACGGCAACGCAGAACATCGTCACGGCCGTGAACCGGGCGGGCGTGCGCGTGGACGACACGGTGCTGGAGCCCTTCGCTTCGGCCGAGGCCTGCCTGACGCAAGATGAGCGCGAGCTGGGCGCGTGCCTGCTGGACGTGGGCGGCGGCACGACGGAGTTGATCGCCTATTCCGGCGGAGTGGTGCGGCACACGGCGGCGATTCCGGTGGGCGGCGATCATTTCACGAACGACCTTGCGGTCGGGCTGCGGACGCCGATCCCCGAAGCGGAAAAGATCAAGCGCGAGCACGCGCAGGCGTGCCGCGAATTGCTGAGCGAGGACACGCCGATCGAAATCGCCAGCGTGGGCGACCGGCCGCCGCGCACGATCTTCGCGCGCATGGTGGCGGACATCACGGAGCCGCGCGCGCAGGAATTGCTGATGCTGATCCGGGACGAGCTGCGGCGCGCGGGTCTGGAATCGCAGATTCCCGCGGGCCTGGTGCTGACGGGCGGCGGAGCGCATCTGCGCGGCCTCGCGGAACTGGCCGAGCGCCTGTTCAACCTGCCGGTCCGCGTGGCGGTGCCGCGCGGCCTGGGCGAAATGAGCGACCAAGTTTCCCAGCCCGAGTACGCAACGGCCGTCGGGCTCGTTCTCTACGGCGCGCGCACACGCCGCGTCGCCGGGGCGCGGCCCACGGGATTCATGGGCAAGCTGAAGAGCATGTTTGCGGGAGCGTGAAAACAGAATCCAACGTCTGAAATTTGAATTTTTTCTGGGGGAGGAAGCATGGCACCAAAGGAATCGCATCTTCGAGTTTCATTCAGCGAGGAGACGCAGGACGGCGCGAAAATCAAAGTGATCGGCGTGGGCGGCGGCGGGTCAAACGCCGTGAACCGCATGATCCGCGCCAAGGTCGAGGGCGTCGAATTCATCGCCGCCAACACGGACTTGCAAGCGCTGAAGCTGTCGCAGGCGCCGGTCAAGCTGCAACTGGGCGCGAAATTGACTAAGGGGCTTGGAGCGGGCGCGAATCCGGAGATCGGCCGCAAGGCGGCGCTCGAAGACACGGAAAAGATTCTGGACGCGCTCGACGGCGCGGACATGGTGTTCGTCACGTCGGGCCTGGGCGGCGGCACGGGCAGCGGCGCGGCGCCCGTGGTGGCCAATCTGGCGAGCGAACTGGGCGCGCTGACCGTGGCGGTGGTGACGAAGCCATTCGCGTTTGAGGGCAAGCGGCGCATGCAGCAGGCCGAACAGGCGCTGGCGGAGCTGGTCGGCTGCGTGGACACGGTGATCGTGATTCCCAACGAGCGGCTGATGGAATGCGTCGAGCAAGGGACGAGCTTCTTTGAGGCGTTCCGCATCGCGGACGACATTCTCCGGCAAGCCGTGCAGGGCATCTCCGACATCATCACGATTCCGGGCATCATCAACCGCGACTTTGCGGACGTGAAGACGATCATGTCCGGCCAGGGCTACGCGGTGATGGGCACGGCGGTCGCGTCCGGTTCGAACCGCGCGATCGACGCCGCGAACCGCGCGATCAACAGCCCTCTGCTGGAAGACAACAACATCAACGGCGCGCAGGGAATTCTGATCAACGTGACCGGATCGTCCAGCGTTTCGCTGCATGAGGTGCACGAGGCGTCGTCGATCATTCAGAAGGCGGCGCACGAAAACGCGAACATCATCTTCGGCGCGGTGCAGGACGATGCGATGAAGGAGTCCGTGAAGATCACCGTGATCGCCGCCGGCTTCCGCGAGATCGCCGGCAAGAAGACGCACATGAGGCCGTCCTACCTGCCGAAAACGTGGAAGGCGGGGCGCGAGGCGACCGTCGCTCCGCCGCAGACGAACGTGGTGCAGCAGGTGGCGCACAACGTGAGTGACATGGCTCCTGAAATCGCGGCGGACGATCTCGACGTGCCGACGTTCCTCCGGCGCCAGGCCCACAAGGCCGGCGCCTAGCGCGCCTGCCGAAGGACTCCTCGAGGGGGCGCTGCGCTTCGCGCCCCTTTCACACCATCGTGGCGTCTCCGTCCCTCGTCCGTGCCCGAGTCTCGTTGTAAACTGCTGAAATGGATCGGGCGTTTCAGACGCGCAGGAAGGTGCTTGGAGAATTGCTCCACCACGCCCGGCGCCAACCGCATCGGGAGTGCTGCGGGCTGCTGGCAGGGCGCGACGGCGTCATCACGCAGGTGTTTCCGGCGAAGAACGTCGCCGCCGATCCGGTGAGGAACTACGAAATCGCGCCGAAAGAAATCGTCCGTTTGCTGCGGGAGTTCCGCGAGCGCAGGCTCGGATTCCTCGGCATCTATCACTCGCATCCGAATACCGAGAACGTGCCGTCGCCGAAAGACATCGAGCTCGCCTACTACTCCGAAGCGATCTACTTCATCGTGACGCCGCGACCGTACGCAGAGAATCCCATCCGCGCATTTTCGATTCGGGACCGACAGGTATCTGAGCTGGAGATCCAGACCGTGGCCTAAACGGCAAGAGCAGCTTCGGCGGCTTCCAAGCGCCGCGAGTAGAGAGGGAAGTGCGCGGCGAACGCGGCGACTTCCGCTCGGACGCGCTGGATGGTGGTCGCGTCGTCAATGTGGTTCAGCACGTCCGAAATCCAGCCTGCGATTTTTTCCATTTCCGGCTCGCGCATGCCGCGCGTGGTGACCGCCGGAGTGCCCATGCGGATGCCACTGGCCTTCAGCGGCGGGAGCGGATCGAACGGAATGGAGTTCTTGTTCACGGTGATGCCCGCACGATCGAGCGCGGGCTGCACGACGGCGCCCGTGAGCCCGCGCGAGTTCACGTCGACCAGGAAAAGGTGATTGTCCGTGCCGCCGCTCACGATGCGGAAGCCGCGCGCGGCCATGGCGGCCGCCAGAGCCTTCGCATTTTTCACGACTTGGCGCTGGTAGTCCGCGAATCCCGGCTCAGCGGCTTCCTTCAGGCAGACCGCCTTGGCCGCGATGATGTGCATCAATGGCCCGCCCTGGATTCCTGGGAACGTGGCGCGGTCGAGATCCTTCGCGTATTTTTCGCGGCACAGGACCAGGCCGCCGCGCGGGCCGCGCAGGGTCTTGTGCGTTGTCGTGGAGACGAAATCGGCGTGCGGCACGGGGTTGGGGTGGACGCCCGCGGCGATCAATCCCGCGATGTGCGCCATGTCCACGAAGAGCAGCGCGCCGATGCCTTGCGCAATCTTCCCCATGCGGGCGAAATCGAAAGCGCGCGAATACGCGCTTGCGCCGACGACGATCATTTTCGGTTTGTTCTCTTGCGCGAGGCGCTCGACTTCGTCGTAGTCAATCGCTTCCGTTTCCTTCGACACGCCGTACGGCACGAAGTGGTAGGTGATCCCCGAAAAATTCAGCGGGTGGCCGTGGGTCAGATGGCCGCCGTGCGCCAGGTTCATGCCCAGCACGGTGTCGCCGGGCTTGAGCGCGGTCATATAGACGGCGATGTTGGCCTGCGTGCCGGAGTGCGGCTGGACGTTGGCGTGGTCCGCGCCGAATAGCGCCTTAGCGCGATCGATCGCGAGCTGCTCCGCGATATCGACGAATTCGCAGCCGCCGTAGTAGCGCTTGCCGGGATAGCCCTCCGCGTATTTATTCGTGAGCACCGAGCCCATCGTTTCCATCACGGCTTCGGAGACGAAGTTTTCGGAGGGAATCAGCTCGAGGCCCGTTGCTTGGCGGCGGACCTCTTCGCGTAGCACGGTCGCGATTTGGGGATCGGTTTCGTCGAGCGAGCGGCTCATCCTGCGCAGATCGGGCGAGTCTTTGCTCATGGTGGCGCCCATCTTAGCAAAAGGGCCGTGCAGTGGCGAGCGCGACGCGGGAACTGAGAAAAACGAAATCGGCCTGACCGACGCCGCAATGCCTCGCCGGCCAGGCCGATTCGCAGAGGTGCAGTGCTAGAAGCTGTACTTCAAGCCGAATTGCAGAATGCGCCCCGGCACCGAGCTCGTGGTGATCTGGCCAAAGTTGACGGAGTTGTGATCGTTGACCGGTTCATTGAACTGCGCATGATTGAACAGGTTGAAGAATTCCGCGCGGAACTGAAGAGTGGCGTCCTCACGCAGCCCGCCGACGGTTGTATTCTTGATGATCGCCATATCGAAGTTGACCTGCGTGCAGCACCGCATCGTTCCGATGGCGGAGTCGCCGAAGCCGGTGCCGCACCCGAAGAATCCTTCCTGCGGGCAAGGCGGACCGGCCGCCGGATCGGTGGACCCGCCGAATTGGGGCACCGGAACGAACGCATCCGGATTGATGAACCCATTCAGTGCGCGGGACTCCATGCTGCCCGACGTGCCAAGCGGGATAGCCGACTTGCAGTTTCCGGTGACCGCGTTGCAATTGACCGGTTCCGCGTATTCGGCTCGGACGTACGGGCCGGTGGCGGGAATCGAGCCGTACAGAAGTGTGCCACCGCTTCCGTCCACGATGGTGAAAGGCAGACCGTCTTGAATTGTTGTCACACCGGAGACGCCCCAGCCGCCAACGACTTTGCCCTCCCATCCTTCACCCTTAAAGGGGAATTCGTAGTTGTAGCTGACAATCAGCCGCTGAGGCCGGTTGAATGCTGCTGGGCCGTACTGTTGACGGATGTTCAGAGGATCGTTGCTGGACGAACTGCCGGAAAGCACGTTGCCGGGCGTGGCGATGCCGGCGCCTGCTTCGCTGGCGTTGATATCCGTCTTCAGGCTGCTCCACGTGTACGCTGCCTGGAAGGTCAGGCTGTGAGAAAACGAGTGCCGAACCTGGACCTGCAAGGCATTGTAGAGATGGCGCCCGTCTGTTTTGACCTGCTGCAAGTTTCCCGGATTCACGCCGAGATAGCTCACACGGCCGAGCAGGTTGCCGGCCGTGTTTTCAAGGACCTGCGTGGCTGGATCGGTGTTTGCGGCATCATTCATCGGGAATGTGTTCGCGGGCCGCTCCAGATTGATATTGACCTGATCCAACGGCCCGTTCGGCGCCCCAGCAACCAGATAGGCGAGGTTCGGGTCGCGGTTCCAATCGTAGAGGTGTATTCCATGCGTTCCGACGTAGCCGATGTCGGCCACCCATCCGTGCGCGAACTCGTACTGAACGTCGAGATTGTATTGCTGAACCTTCGGGGTGCGCATCGCCGGGTCGTCGCCGGAGTTGAGAAGACCCGAGGCGTTGCCGCCGTTGACGTCGGAGATGGCGATGGTGCCGGTCGCATCGCTCCCCGGAGTCACGCTGAGCGTTCGGGGTATGAATCCAAGGAACGCCTGCGGCACGAACGGATTCTGCAGCGTCTCGGCGGGAGACAGGCCGATGCCGGTCGCGTAAGGCGGCATGTTGCCGACGATGTTGTCTCCGACGAGGTTGCCGTATACGCGGTCGAAGAACATGCCGTAGCCGGCGCGCACGACCAGCTTGTCCCTGGCCTGCCATGCCAAGCCGAGCCGCGGAGAGAAGTTGTCGATCGGAGGACGCTGCAAGAGAGTCTTGTTCGTGTTTACGAGGATGCCGGTCGATCCAAACTGGCCGGTGAGGTTTCCGTACAGCGCCTTGTTGTAATTGGACTGGACAATGTAGCCGGCGAGAGTTCCGCCCGGATTGTTCAGGAAGAAAGAGCCCGTGTTCACGATTCCGGCCGCCTGGGCGGCGAAGTTCGTGAATATGCCCTGATTGTCGGAGGGCCATCCGTCGAATTCCCAGCGAACACCCAGGTTCAGGGTCAGGTGCCGCATCAATTTGATGTCGTCCTGCACGAAGGACGAGTATTCGTTGATGCGCCAGTAA
>Ga0335079_10006191_pt1 | contig 13683 bp, 12 predicted proteins | sample Lox_Sample_33_FD_206719 | JGI IMG/M metagenome (GOLD analysis project Ga0335079, IMG submission 206719) | Soil microbial communities from Loxahatchee National Wildlife Refuge, Florida, United States - Lox_Sample_3.3 | ecosystem: Environmental > Terrestrial > Soil > Wetlands | place: USA... | reverse complement strand
ACGATGGGTTCGTCCGGCGCGATGATCGCCGATGGAGGTTTTAGAAAGATGAGCGGCTCGGGTGGGACTTCGTTGCCGAGTTCGCTGGCGTGCTCGCGATAATTGCGGCCGACACAAACGATCTTCGTGGGAACGGATGGTGGCAAGAGTTTGACTTCGCTGAGCGGCCACATGCGCTCGCCAGGTTTCCAGTCCGCGAAAAAATCGCCGGAGATTTCACGGACATTGGCGCCTTCCACCACACCAGCGAGCGCGCCGGGATGCGTCTGAGCGCCGGAGCGCGACACGGCGGCGGACAATAACGCGGGTTGGAAGCGGCAGACCTTCACAAGTTTCTTAATTTTGACGGGGCAATTCTAGCAGGTCTTGCGGCTGCAGACTAAAGGTGTGTGTGGTGCAATTTTGCCTTGGCAGCAAGCTGGTGATGTTGGCGGGCAATCCGGACCATTCCACTAATCCAAACGATTACAGCCAAAAGAATGTAAACAGCGGCGCCCAAAACAAAAACCTGGAATGGGCCCATGCGATTCGAGAGTTGGACAAAATAAATCGTCCACCCGAAATAACAAAGGCTGCCGATGGCCCAGCCGATTAGACCGGAAACAAGGAGGTCGCGCGCGGAACTGCGGAACCGTGCGACAGGCTCTAGAGCAACCATAAAGAGCAAAGTGAGCGCAGCGGCGTTCCGGACAATTGCGAGGCGGTCAAGGACGCTGACTCGATTGGCAAGGACCAGCCAAGCAGTGAGCACGACGGAAAGAAAAATGCCCATGCGCACGCCGGTGCGCAATGCCGGGTGGTGGATCCAGGGGTGCCAGTATTTGTCCCGTGACTGGGAGGGGGACATTTCCACGCCTTTCTTTCGTTTTCGAGATACTCAGGGCTCTTGCCGCGGCGTTTCCGCAGAAACAGAAGAGCTAAGAGGACTTTCGTTCCCGGCAGTATCGATAGCGCTCACCCTGTAAAAATAGCGCTTCCCGGGCAGTGCAGTCATATCACGGAACGTGGGGCTCAACAAGAGCTGCGAGTTCAGCTTTTGGCCAGGGGTGTCGGGTTGCTCACTCCTGTACACCAAATAGCCCGCAAGGTCAGGTTCCGCGTTTATGTCCCATGATAGTTCGACGTATGCGAGAGCAGTTTGGGTTGCCGGAACTACAACAGAAATAACCCGCTGGGGTGCGGCGGGCGGGAAAATGTCTTTGGGTGTGACGACGTAGGGCTTCGAGTCGCCCGACTCAACGGACTGGCCTTCGGAGCCGCCAACGCTTCGCACGACGTAAACATAAGTTGTGCCGAAATCGAATTGAGTGTCGCGAAAACTCGTCGAGGGCGCGGGGCCGATGAGTTCCAATCCGCCGGGCAGGTGCAATTGGGAAATATCGGTGAAATCCGGAGGCAATGAGACGTCCTTTGGTAGTGCGGCGCGGTAAACGCGATAGCCGACAACCACGCCTGAAGATGAGCCCTCTGAGGGCGCTGACCAGGCAAGCTCGATCGCGGCTTCCGTGACCTTGGCGTGCACATCCGACGGCGGCGCGGGCACGGCCAGGAAACGCACGGAGGCTGAATTGGAATCCGCCGATGCGCGTTTTTTCGAGGAACGCGCGCGAACCATGTAAACAACTTCCTGGCCCGCGACGGATGCGGGGACAAGAGGATCGCGGAATTCGATTACGCCCGCGTGGAGATAGGTGTCAATCACTGCCGAGGGCAGAGTGTAAACGAGCCGTGTGGTTAGTTTGCCTGCGCTGCCAGCGGGGCGCATGCCGCGAAAAATCTCGATGGCCGGAGGGTCTTTGAGGTGATCGCCGTCTTCTTCCTGCGTAGGAAGCGTGAAATTCAGAACAACATTGCTTCCCATTTGGTGCGCCGACAAATCGATGATTGGTTTTGGAACGATGGGCTTGGGGGGCGTGGGCGGACCGGGAGCGCCGCATCCGCCAACCGTGCCGCAAATGCACGCTACCACTAGAATTTCCGCGAGCGCCTTGAGGGCCTGCAGACCGCGATGGCGATAAGGGGCGTGGGCTGCGAACATGAAATTGAGCTTGCTCAGAGGATATAACGGCTCAAGTCTTGATTCTTTACGATGTCGGAGAGCTGTTTGGTGACGAATTCAGTGTCAATCTTGATGGTTTTTTTCTTCAGGTCTGGCGCATCAAATGAAATTTCTTCGACGAGCTTTTCCATAATGGTGTGCAAGCGGCGCGCGCCGATGTTTTCGGTCTGATCGTTTACGGTGGTGGCAAAGCGCGCGAGGGTGGCGATGGCGTCATCTTCAAAGGTAATTTTGAGGCCTTCCGTTTCGAGCAGGGCGGTGTATTGCTTGATGAGCGCGTTCTTCGGCTCAGTGAGGATGCGGATAAAATCCGCTTCACCGAGAGAGGTTAGCTCTACGCGAATCGGAAGACGGCCCTGCAATTCCGGGATGAGATCCGACGGCTTGCTGACGTGGAAGGCGCCGGCGGCGATGAACAGGATGTGGTCAGTGCGTATCATGCCGTAGCGCGTGTTGACAGTAGTGCCTTCGATGATCGGCAAAATGTCACGCTGGACGCCTTCGCGCGAAACGTCCGGCCCGTGCCCGGATTCGCGCCCGGCGATCTTGTCCACCTCATCAATAAAAATAATACCCATCTGCTCGGCCCGTTCGACCGCTGCGCGCGTCACCTGATCCATGTCAATGAGCTTGTTCTCTTCCTCCTGAATGAGGTAATCGAATGCTTCGGCGACGGTGACCTTGCGCTTCCTTTTTTGCTGGCCGAATAAGCCGGAGAGATTGGAGAACATGTCCTTGACGTTGACGTCCATCTCTTCGATGCCCTGATTCGAGACGATTTCAAACGAAGGCATGGAACGTTCGCGGACTTCGACTTCCACCATGCGTGCGTCAAGCTTGCCTTCGCGCAATTGGGCGCGCAGCTTTTCACGCGTACGGTCAGAATTTTCTTTACGTAGAGCTTCGACTTCTTTCGCGACAGGACTTGCCGGGTCCACGGGAGGCGGCGAGGGCGGCAAGAGCAAATCGAGGACGCGCTCTTCGGCGGCCTGCTCGGCGCGCTCGGCGACTTCATCGAGTTTTTCTTCGCGAACCATGTCAATGGAGGTTTCGACGAGATCGCGCACCATGGATTCGACGTCACGGCCCACGTAACCGACTTCGGTGTATTTCGAGGCTTCGACCTTTACAAACGGGCAGCCCGCGAGACGCGCGAGACGCCGCGCGATTTCGGTTTTGCCGACGCCTGTGGGGCCAATCATCAGAATATTTTTCGGCAGGACCTCTTCGGCCATTTCGGCAGGAAGTTTCTGGCGGCGGACGCGATTGCGCAGCGCGATGGCAACGGCGCGCTTTGCCGCGGCCTGGCCGACGATGTACTTATCGAGTTCGGCGACAATTTCGCGCGGCGTCAGTTCGTCAAACGACGGCAGCGGATCGGGCTCGTCGTGCCGGTCGCCGCTCGGGAGGTAAATCACCGCGTTCTTGTCCACATTATCCGCCATAGCTCCGTGACTTACAGCTCCTCAATCGTGAAATTCGTATTTGTATAGATGCAGATTTCGGCGGCGATGCGCATCGCTTCCTGCACAATTTCGCGCGCCGTCAATTTCGTGTTCTTGGAAAGGGCGCGCGCGGCCGAAAGGGCAAACGTGCCGCCCGAACCGATGGCCAAAATGCCGTCGTCGGGCTCGATAATGTCCCCGTGGCCGGAAAGAAGAAACGTGGACTTCGTGTCGGCGACGACAAGCAATGCGTCGAGATGTCGCAGCGCCCGGTCGGTGCGCCATTCCTTGGCCAGCTCGACGGCGCCGCGCGAGAGATTTCCGTGAAATTCCTGAAGTTTGTTCTCAAACCGGCCGAAGAGCGAGAGGGCATCGGCGGTGGACCCGGCAAACCCAGCGAGCACCTTATCCTCATAGAGACGGCGGATCTTCTTGGCGTGATGCTTCATCACATGGTCGCCGAGCGTGACCTGGCCGTCACCGGCCATCACGACTTTGTTGTCGCGCCTGACGCACAAGACAGTTGTGCCGTGCATCTGCTGTGAATTCTGGCTCATAGGCGTTCGGCCATTATACCGCGAAGGTGGGGTGCGACCAATGCGCGCCATTGAATGCTAGGATTCCGAGGGTTCCATAGGGTTGGGGATGGAGGGTTGATTCGAGTGCGCGCGAGACAGAGGACATTATGGAAATGCCCGAAGTGCGGCGCGCGATTTGTCACCGCGAACATCTGGCATTCGTGCGGGCGATACACGTTGAAGGCTCTTTTTAGCAAGAGCGATCCAAACGTCAAGCGTACATTCCGGAAGCTGGCAAGAATGGTGCGGGGCTGCGGTCCGGTGAAAATGATTCCGCAAAAGACGAGGGTAGTCTTCATGAGACGCGTCCGATTCGTGGCCGCCTATCCGCGCAAGCGCGCACTGGAAATCGGCATTGAGCTACCAGCGCGGCAACCAAACATTCGATTCCGCAGGATCGAGTCATACACCCGCTATATGCACGGACACTACTTGGTTATCGAGAATGAAAATCAACTCGATTCACAAGTGCAGCGATGGCTGAGAGAATCCTATCGGGTTGGGACGCAGATGGCCCCTCGGCTGCCCCGCCGAAATGCGAAAAAGACTTACTAGGCGCGCAGGCCCGCTTCCACGGCGTCGGCCAAAGTGTTGATTTCCGTTTGTTGAGTGAAGATGTGCGTGGCGATGCGGATGCGCGGCGTGCCGCCACCGACGCGGATGGCGCGCTTCCCGCACTCCCCGGCGATCTTGGCGATATCGCCGTTGGGCTGGGCAAAGCTCACGAGGCCGGCGTAGAAATCATCACGGCTGGCGGCGGTGAGCGCGAGCTGCGGATGTGAAGTAACGATGTCGCGGACCTTTTTCGCCTGTTGATGGATGCGCGCGTAGATGCGTTCTGGTCCAATCGTGTGGAAGAAATCGAGAGCGGCCTTGAGGCCGACCATCACGCTCAAGTTAGACGTGCCGAGATTCTCGAAGCGGTAGGCCTTCAATTTGTAGTTTTGCCACTCACCCGAGACCACATTGACCCAAAGCCTTTCCTGCACTTCGTCGCGTACGAAGAGAAGTCCGGTGCCCTTCGGAGACATCAGCCACTTGTGCGGACTCGACGAATAAAAATCGCAACCGAGGTCAACGAGGTTGAGGGGTATTTGTCCTACAGCGTGGGCGCCATCCACGTGCAGAAGCACGCCCCTCGAGCGCGCCATCGCGCTGATTTGTTTGACGGGCATGATGAGGCCGGTCGAAGTAGTGATGTGAGAGATGGCGAGGATGCGCGTGCGCGGAGTGATAGCCTTCTCAAGCAGGCCGACAATTTCTTCCGGCGATGCGGGCGGGGTGGGAAGCGGGACGTTGACTATTGCAATTCCGAAGCGCTTCGCCTTTTGCTCCCAGCAGCCGCGCAGCCCGGGATGTTCCTGATCCGTGAGAATCGCTTCCTCGCCGGGCTTCATATCCAATCCGTTGCAGACTACGTTGTTGGCTTCGGTGGCGTTGCGGAGGATGGCGAGGTCGTCGATGTTGATGTGCAGGAACGCGGCCATGGACTCGCGCAATTCGTGGATGCGAGTGTTCTCATCGTAGCCAAACCACGGATACGGCCCTTCGCGAAATTCTTCGGCGCTGAGCATGTGTTCAATCGTCGCGCGCAGCACCGGCAAGGGTGTACATCCAATTGACCCGCAATTCAAATTGATATGGTCGGCGGCGAGCAGCCACTGTCGGCGCAGCTCGGCCCAATAACGCTCGGGGTCGGTGGCGAAGAGATCCTGGGGAGGCAGCGGCGGGCCCTCTTGCCCGAGCATCTGTTCGGCGCGGGCCAGCGGCAAACCAAAAATGGCGGCGGCGACTGCGGCTTGATGCAGGAATTGGCGGCGTTGCATGGAGGCGATCTCCTTGCGCGGAGTCTAGCAGAAATTGGAAGTGAGGGAACAGCCCGGAGCAGACCGCGTGGGCTGGCATTTGGCGCTACTTGCTCTTCTTACCCTTCCAGCGCCGCTCGAGATCTTGCTTTGTGAAAAGCTCCGGCAAAACTCCGGAATTTATTTTGCACCCGTAATAAAAGGATTGCTGAACGCGCTTACCGTCCTTTTCGCGCGAAATCTGCAATGGCATTTCAACGCCACTCTCCGGATGCCAGTTCGAATAAATGGTGGTGTCCGAGGTCGGATCGCCCGTCTTCGGGTCGCGGGTAGTTACAATGAACCGGACAGGAAGATGCGTGCCGCGGTCCACTGCGATTCGGAAGGCGCGCTCTTCGCTATCCGTGATTTCCACCCAGTCGGTTTGTTTCAAGTCCACGACGTCATAGCCGCGGTAGCGATACTCAAGGTTCGGCTCCTTCAAGCGGTAACGTATCAAGGGGTCAAACGCGGTCTTCAGCCCTGCTTGAAAAGTCGCGGCCACGTTTGGGTCCAAGTCCGTTACGCCGCCCCTATCGAGTGACCACGCTTGATTGCCATTGTAAACGTCAATGATGATTCCTTTGCGAGTGATCTCGCGGCGAAACTTATCCGGATAAATCCAATAGGAGTGAAATTCAGCGAAGCCGCCGAGTTCGCCGGTCAGCGGCCCGAATTGCGAGATCCGTCCGGTGCAATCGGAATCGCGAACAGTGAGATATGTGTCGCCGCCAAGCCCGGCAATCATCTGCTGGACGATCTCCTTCGCCATGGCTGCGCTTTTCTCGGCGGGTATGGTGTCTGGATTTTGTGCGCGGAGTGGCGGCCCGGCGTTGAGCGGCGGCGCGACAACGGCGCACACCGCGATCGCCGAAACCGCCGTGATGCTCGCCAAAACAAGAATGGATTTCAACCGCACAGCACCGCGCCTCCATTCACATTGAGCACTTCACCCGTAATAAAGGTTGCCAGGTCGGATGCCATAAAAAGGATGGGGCCCGCGATTTCTTCGGCGGTGGCCACGCGGCGCAAGGGAATGGATGAGATCGCGAATTTCGCGCCGGCTTTAGTGTCCAGCACGGGCTTGGACATATCCGTATCGACCCAGCCCGGCGCGACGCAGTTCACGAGGATGTTGTGGCGCGCGAGTTCAGTACTCAACCCTTTCACCATGCTGATGATGGCGCCTTTGGAGGCGGCGTAATGCGCGTGAAACGCCTCGCCGCGCTGCCCCGCCGTGGAGCTGATGGCAATGATGCGCCCGCTTTTTTGCGCGATCATTCGCGCGGAGGCAAAGTGAATTACGGAATAAACGCTTTTCAGGTTGATGCGCATCATGTCATCCCACTGACGCTCGGTGAGCTGCTCGATCGGCGCGTCATCGGCATTCCATATCCCCGCGTTGGCGACAAGGATGTCCAAGCGCCCGAGGCGCGTGGTGGCAAGGTCAATCAACTTTTTCGCGTCGGCCATTTTGCTCAGGTCAGCCTTCAGCGATTCGACGCGAGTGCCGTGCTTGCGCGCTTCCTGTTCCACCTGCTCGGCGGCTTCGCGGTTGCGGTGATAATTGAACACGACATCCGCGCCTGCTTGCGCGAAAAGTTTCACGGCGGCCGCGCCAATGCCGCGCGAACCTCCGGTGATGACTGCGGCCTTACCCGCGAGTGAGATCATGCTTCCCCCTGAAGAGAGCGGTGCTACGCATGCGGTAAAAACGAGAACTTACGCCTACACAGACGACTTGCCTGACGATTTCAACGGCAAACTAATTGAATTGACGCTTCAGGTCGCCTGAGGGGCGACTCCAACGGCGGCGCGCACCAGCGCGTGAAAGAGCGCGGCGGAAAAAGCGTCGCCTGCCGCTTCATGAATCAGGCGTTCGGGGTGCCATTGCACGCCAAGAATCCAATGCTCTTCACCCCCCGGATTTGTGTTTCCAGCGGCGACATACTCGACGGCTTCAATAATTCCATCGGGCGCCTTCGCCGTAACTTGCAATCCGCGCCCGGGCGTCCGAATCGCCTGATGGTGCGATGTGTTTACGCGGGTCTCGAGCGCGCCGGAAAATTCCGCGAGCTTTGTGCCGGCCTCAATTTGCAGCCCGTGGACGGGGTCCTGCGACGGCGCGGGCATCACTTCGCCATTGGCATTTTTGCTGTGGCGCAATGCATTCGGAATCTCACTCGGAATGTCCTGCACTAGCGTACCGCCGAGAAAAACATTCAGTGATTGCACGCCATAGCAGATCGCCAGGACCGGCTTTTGTTCCGCAAAAGCATGTTCGTAAAGAGCCCAGTCAGTGCGCTCGCGCGCAGGGTCGGGATCGCCGCACATTGGATGGCGAGGCGCCCCATAGCGGGCGGGGTCCACATCAGCGGGGCTTCCGGGCGTAACGAAAGCATCGAGCGAATGCAATAAGGCAGTGAGGCGCGCGTCGTCAAGATTCAGCGAAATCGCCACCGGCTCGCCGCCGGCATCGCGCACTGCTTGGCAATAATAATCGTGCTTGCGATTTTCGCCGGAAGCTTCCTCGCGGGCGGTCCGATAAGGAATGCCCACGCGAATCGCGCCGGCCCGGATCCCCTGCTGATTGCTGAGAATGGCATTCATCATGGAAACATAAATCGTAGCATCCGCCGGTGTAACGCTTCAACCCGCTTGGGAAGGTTGCGCCAAGCTCATTCAATTGCACCTAAAATGTGGGGACTACCGTTCTTCGACGGGCTCGGGATGAATCGTCACCTGGACGATCTGCGGGAACTTTTCCTTCACGCGGTCTTCGAGCGCCGCGGTGACATCGTGGATTTCCGTAATCGGCAATTCGCCGCGCATCGCGCAGTGGCACGAGACGAGTATCTTGTGGCTCAGTTGGCGAACGTGGACCTCGTGGCAATCAATAAGTTCGTGGTATTCGGAGACCAGTGAATTTAGGTAAGTCTCGACTTCCCGGCCCAAATCTTTCATCTCCTTCGCAGTGCGGACATCCCGCGCGATCTCTGAACCGAGCGGCTCGATATGGATATTCACCTCGGCCTTTTGCCCTTTCCCGGCCGCAGCGGCGAGGATGCCGATTTCCTCTTCGAGATCCGTGGCCTGGCGGTGCGCCTCGCGGAGAGTCAGGCGTTCATCCACTTCAAGGTGCAGCTCGATGAAGAGCCGCTCCTCAAGTTCCTGCGCGGCCAAGCTGTGAATGGGTAGTCCGCGGCGTTGCGCGGCTGCACGAATAGCCTCGAACAGATGCTCATCGGTGCGGGCGCGCGGCTCCATGTGAACCATCACGTCGGCGGGAAGAATTTCGCCGACGCGGCGCTCGACGGCGTCGCTGATCTCATGGACGCGTTCGAAGCTCGCGGTGCGTGGGACGCTGATAGTTACGTCAACAAAATGCTTGTTGCCCGAGCGGCGAAGGCGCACACGTTCGGCGCCAATGACGCCATCCAGGTGCGAGACAGCGTCGGTGATTTTTTCCTGCAGGCCTTCGGGTGCTGCGTCCAGCAGCGCATCAATCGTGCGGCGGCCGAGGCGCGAGCCAACCCAAATCACGAATCCGGCGACGGCTAGCGCGGCGAGGGAGTCGGCGTATCGCAGCCAGTGAAGCCCGTAGCGCGCGCCTAGCCACGTGAGGCCGATGCCGAGAATTACGGTGAGCGTGCTCCAAACGTCGGTGGAAAAATGGAGCGCGTCCGCTTCCAGCGCCTCGCTACCATGCTTCTTGGCCACGCGATTGAGCGCGCGCGAGCGAATCAGATCTACGCATAGCGCAACTCCGAGCAAGCCGATGGCAAGCAGGCTCGGACGGATGGCCACTTCCTGAAAAAAGAGCCGGTGAAAGGCCTCGTAAATAATGTAAAGCGCGGTGAGAAGCAGCAGGCCGGTCTCAACAAACGCGGAAAAACTTTCGACCTTCCCGTGGCCGTATGGATGGCGGGCATCGGCGGGCTCGTCCGAGACGCGCACCGAAAGGTAGGTGATCACCGAGGCGATTAAGTCGAGACCGGAATGCAGGGCCTCGGAAAGAATTCCAAGGCTTCCGGTGGCCACGGACAGAAATATCTTCAGGCACACGAGAACGATGGCGGAGCCGACCGAGGCCAAGGCCGCCAGCTTCTTTTCACGAACAGTAGCTGAAATCTCCATTTGGCGAATTTGGTGCAATAGCGTAGCACGGAGGCCCCAGGAAACCGCTTACTTCTAGCTCGACGGAACAGTGGCACGCTGAGTTAGAATTTGAGCGGCCTCCGCCAAAGCATTCGCCCGACAAATGGCGGTTTAAGGTGAAAAAACCTCAAACATTATGCGACGCTCCATTCTGATCCTGGCCTCGCTCACCGCCCTTGCAGCGGCCATGGATGGGTATTTCGTTGAACCCTACCGAATCGAGGTCACGCAAAGCACCGTCGAGGCTCAGATTGCCGCACCTTTAAAGATTGCGCATCTTTCGGACCTGCACACAACTGGGTTCGGGCGGCGCGAACGAAAACTGCTCGATCTGCTCGAACAGGAAAAGCCGGATGTAATCATCATCACGGGCGACACGCTGGGCCACGGCGAACATTATGAGCCCGTCCGATTGCTGCTCAGCAAATTCCATGCACCACTGGGAGTCTGGTTCGTCCTCGGTAACTGGGAAAACGGACGTCCAATTTCCAATGAACATGCGTTTTATTCCGGCGTGGGGATCCACCTTCTTGTGAATGAAGGCTCGTCAATCCGGCCAGACGTCTGGCTCGCGGGGCTGGACGATCCTGCATCCTCGGAGCCGAATTTTGACGCAGCAGTTGCGAATGCACCGCAGGGTGCATACGTGATTGCCGCGCTACATGCCCCGGGATATTTCGACACAATCGCTGGGCGTGTTCCGCTCGTCCTCGCAGGACACGCCCATGGAGGGCAGGTGCGGCTCCCGCCAATTCCTGCTTTCTGGTTGCCGAAAGAGTGCGGGCGATACCTGGAGGGATGGTATGAAGAACGCGGGTCGCTAATGTACGTGAGCCGTGGAATCGGAACTTCAATCCTACCGATCCGCTTCCTCTGCCGACCGGAACTCGCAATCATTACGCTCCACCCATAGGTATTGCGTTGGATAGTAGACGCTTGCCCTCCCGCAAGAATTAGTGCAAATTATGCACATTCCTCGGAGGTCAACGGTGAAACCAATCCGTGTCGTGATATGCGCCATCGGATTACTCATACTTGTTGCGGACGTGAGTAGCTTGCGGACGCAGACGGCCCCCGCAAGCCCAAGCGATCCGCAGGCGGTCTGGAATGCACTAGCGCATCCCGCATTTGATCCACAAAAAATCGCGAGGGTGAGCAACCTTCTCATTACGCGAGACCGTGTCCGCATTCTGCTGGACAGCGGGACGATCCATTTCACCCAGCCTGTAAATGGAATTGTTTTCGGCGCAGTTTTCGTTGGTCAGGGACGATTGCAGATGGGCCCGCCGAATCAAATGGAGGCCCAGCAACTTCAGCTTTTCACCAAGGAAGCTGAAATGAATCAGGGATTCTCCGAAGCCGCATTTGCTTTCACGGATAAAACTTTCGAGGAGATCGCAGAAAAGGTGCAATGGGGGGCGACGGGTGCGACGAATGACGACTTGTTTGCATCCCGGATGCAGATCGACGCGAACAATGGTGGCGAATTGCTTCCCTTACTTTTCAAGAGCGTCATGGCCACCGACCGGGCGAAAGGCGCCTTGTTCATTGCCGATGTAAAGACCAGCGAACACGGGTGGGTCGAAGCGAAATATGACGCGTGGGAACCGGAGGAAGTCAGCGTAGGTCGCTGGGCCAATATCGGAGCCGAAAATATATTTGACGTTTGGATGAGCTTTCCGGCCGGCGGGCGCAGTTCCGGCCAAGCCTTCAACGTGCCTTTGGCAAAAGCGGACTACCGGATCAAATCCTATGACATGGATGTGCGCGTTACGGGTTCCGCAGAATTGTCCGCAAATTCCAAGACAAGTATCGAAACGCGATGGCCCGGCGAACGAGTGTTGCTCTTCGGTTTGGATTCAAATCTACGAGTCGAAAAAGTGGTGAACGAGAAAGGTTCACCTCTTCAATTCATTCAGGCGCGAGAAAAGAAGGACAGGTATCAATCTTATGGCGACTATGTCGCCGTAGTCTTGCGGGAACCAACGCAGGCAAAACAAGAGATCAACCTGACCTTCCAATACTCAGGGAAGCGGGCGGTCAGATCCGCGGGGCCCGGTGTATTTTTCCCGGAAAGCTATGGCTGGTATCCAGCCCGGCTGGAATCGCGCACCGCGGGCGATGAATTTGCAGATCGCTCCGACTGGGACATTCACTTCCGATCGCCCAAGAAGTTCACACCTATTGTTACCGGAAACAAAGTTAGCGAGGACACTGAAGGCAGCGACACGATCACCGAGTGGAAAAGTGACATGCCGTTGGCAGTTGCGGGTTTCGCTTATGGAGACTTTAGGGTCTACAAGGAAAAAGTCGGCGACGTCGAAGTGCAAGTGTTTGCAAATCGGGAGCCCGACGACGATATGGCGCAAATCCAGCGGTATGCCGAAGCCCGGCACATGCCCATTGGGCTGCTGAATCCTTCCAACCTTGCGCCCACAATTGGAAATGAGATGGGAAATGCCCTTCGAACTTTCATAAATTACTACGGCCCTTTTCCTTATAAACAGCTGGCCATCACAAACATCCCCGCAAGCTATGGACAGGGCTGGCCCGGATTGATCTATCTTTCCACCCTGACGTTCCTGGATAAAGTTCAAATGGATGAACTTGGGTTAGCTCCGGATAACCCTCGCTTAACGCAATTCTTTCGCGCGCACGAGGCCTCACACCAGTGGTGGGGGCACAAGGTAGGGTGGAAAAGTTACCACGACCAATGGCTATCCGAGGGATTCGCACAGTTCTCAGGCAATCTCTACACGCAAATCAGGGACGGCCAAAAGGAATATTTGGACCGGCTTCGCACGGATAAGCAAGAGCTGCTCATCAAGGACGACAACAACCATGTAATTGATTCCGTGGGGCCGGTCTGGATGGGCTACCGCACGACTTCTTCAATTGGTTTGCGCCGAGGGCGATCGGATACGGCCTACATTATGTACAACAAGGGTGGCTACATCCTGGGAATGTTGCGCATGATGCTTGAGGATCCGCGGGGCCAGGATCATGACGCGCGCTTCAAGGCGATGATGCAGGACTTCTGCAGGACCTACGAAAACAAAGCCGCGTCCACCGAAGATTTCAAGGCCATCGCGGAACAGCACATGATTCCAGCGATGGACTTTGACGGAAAGCATGAGCTCGACTGGTTTTTCAACCAATATGTTTACGGCACTGGGATTCCACACTATGAATTTCACTATGATTTGAAGGACGCGGGGAACGGGCAATGGAAAGTGAGCGGCACGCTCACCCGCAGTGGCGTCCCGGAGCCCTGGATGGATTTCGTGCCGCTATTCATGGAGCGCAATGGGCAAACGGTGCGGCTAGCGTTGATCAATGCGACGAAGGCTGAGACACCATTCAATTTCAGCATCCCCTTCAATCCCGGGAAGCTGCAAATCAATACGAATGAAGAGCTTCTCGCGGAGGTCAAACAGTAAGCCCTCGCGTTGGATAGCTGCCTTTAGCATGAGTTGCTCATCGAACAGACTTCGCACGGGGATTAGGACTGGAATTTTTACCTGCTTCTGGACAGGCCACAGGTTCGAGAACTTATACTTGCCCTCACAATTAAAATAGTGCAGATTGTGCACATTCCT
>Ga0335079_10006190_pt1 | contig 13684 bp, 15 predicted proteins | sample Lox_Sample_33_FD_206719 | JGI IMG/M metagenome (GOLD analysis project Ga0335079, IMG submission 206719) | Soil microbial communities from Loxahatchee National Wildlife Refuge, Florida, United States - Lox_Sample_3.3 | ecosystem: Environmental > Terrestrial > Soil > Wetlands | place: USA... | reverse complement strand
TCAGCTCATCGTGCAAATCGCGCGCTTTACCGATGGCTCGCGGCGGGTGACGCATGTAACCGAAATCAGCGGCATGGAAGACGACGTGGTGAGCATGCAGGATATTTTCGTGTTCGATAAGCAAGGCATTTCGCCCGATGGCCGTGTGCTCGGAACGTTTGCGGCAACCGGTGTCCGGCCGAATTTCTCCGACCGGCTGAATGCCTGCGGGGTGAACGTGCTCGCTTCGTGGTTCGAGCACTCGCATAGCGTGAACTGAGAGGAAAAGATTTAGAGGAACCATCAAGATGCCTCCGTTTTTGTTTTTCATTTTGCTGTTGACTGTCTGCTTCGCCGTCATCTTCTATCTGGTCCGACCGACCAGGACGGAGCGAGCAGTTCAGCGGCATTTAGAGAGCATCAAGGCGACGGAATCCGGGCCCGGCGAAGAGCCTATACCGATTCTGAAAGAAGAAGGTTACAGTCCGAACCCGGCGGTCAGCGACATGGTTCGCCAGATTCCGGGAGCAAAGGAAACGCTGGACCTGATTCGGCAGGCGGGGAAGAGCTGGTCGGTAAGTGTGGTGATGGGGCTTGTGGCTGTATCCATGCTGTTCACGGCGGCGCTGACTTCATTGTTTTTGCCTGGCCCGCTGCCGCTTGCGGCCGGGTTGGTGATTGCGAGTGTTCCATATGTGTACCTGCTGATTGAGCGCGAGAGGCGGTTTCGGCAATGCGATCGCTTGTTGCCGGATGCAATCGACTTGATGGCGCGAGGTCTCCGCGCCGGCCACGCGCTTCCTGCCGTGCTGCAAATGGTGGGAGAAGAAGTTACCGAACCATTGGGCGCGGAGTTCCGGAATTTGCACGAAGAACAACTGCTGGGATTGCCGCTGCGAGAAGCCGTCATGAACATGGTGCGGCGCATACCCCGCGATGACACCCGCTTTCTTGCGACCGCGATCCTGTTGCAAAAAGAGACGGGCGGAAACCTGGCGGTAATTCTGGACAAGACTGCGGCTGTGGCGCGTGAACGCGAGCGTTTGCGGGGACAAGTAAGGATTTACACGGCCCAGGGCCGCGCGACCGCATGGATTTTGTGTTCCATGCCATTTCTCATGTTCTGCATTCTCAGCCTCCTCAGCTGGAAAACGGAAAGATATTTGTTCACCGATCACATGGGAAAAATTGCGATTTATACGGGCGTGATTCTGATGACGTGCGGGGTTTTGCTGATCCGGAGAATTGTGAACGTAAAGGTTTAGCGCATGACGTTTATCCTTCTCGGCATTTGCTTGTTTCTCGGTTTCCTGTTCCTGGTGTTGCTGCTGATGCCTCGTCCATCAGCCGCAGGCGCACTGCTGGAACAGGTCACCAGAACAGGCCGCGTTGCGGACGATGTTCCCGTCTGGCGCGCTGCCCTAAATGTGGATTACCTGGCGCGGCCGTTCACGCTGATCCGCGGACTGTTTTCACCCCAGCCTGATCCGGTTCTGGTACATCGGCTGGCGCTCGCCGGATACCGGAAGCCGGCGCATGCGGACGTGTTTCTCGGACTGCGGCTGGCGGTTCCGGCCGTTCTCGGCTTGCTGGTCGCGATGTTCGTTCAGAGTGGCACGGTTTTCATTTTCCTGATGGCCGTGGTGATGGGATTTTTTATTCCCGACTTCTGGCTTTCGAGCGCGATTACGCGGCGCAGACAAAAAATCAAGCTCAGCTTGCCGGATGGCCTGGACTTTCTTTCAATTTGCCTCGAAGCCGGGTTGGGACTCGATCAGGGAATTGTGCGGTTGGGGGCGGAGTTGCGCGTGAGTCATCCCGAACTGGCCGAGGAATTTCTGCAGATCAATTTCGAGCAACGCGCCGGAGTACCGCGGGTGCAGGCGTGGAAATCATTTTCCGATCGCGTAGACCTGGAGAGCGTGCGCTCATTCGTGGCCATGCTGATCCAAACCGAACGCTTTGGAACACCGATTTCGAAGTCGCTCGGAATGTTTTCGGATTCGTTGCGCACGGCGCGCCGGCAGAAGGCTGAAGAGCTGGCGGCGAAGACGACGATCAAGATGGTATTTCCGCTGGTGTTCTTCATTTTCCCGACGATGGCGATTGTGGTCATGCTACCGGCGTTTATTTCCATCGTTCGGAATTTAGAGACGTTTTTGAAATAGCAGGAGGTTTTAAGCAAGAGTTGTTCAGCAAATGGGGGAGTTCACTCTAGAAAGAAGGTGGGGGAAATGGATAACGTAACACTGATTCGCGTGGTATCGGGAGTCCTGGCAGTGGTGGTGTTTTTTACTCTTGTGTATCGAATGAAGAAGAAAGCGCCTCGTTAACTGAAACCATTTTTGAACCCGAGAAAGGGCGCATATGTTCGGTAAACAAAGGCACGTCTTCGTTTACAACAAGACGAGAGAGACTTTTCTTGCCTTTCGTGTCGCAGTGGCCGATTCGGTACTCGGACGTCTGGTCGGGCTGTTGGGTCGAAGGTCTCTTCCGCAAGATAGTGGTGTCTGGATTGTCCCCTCGAACGCCGTACACACCATCGGGATGCTGTTTTCTTTCGATCTCGTTTTGATCGACAAGAATTTCAAGGTGGTAGGGCTGCGGGAATTGGTCCGCCCATTCACGATTACATGGCCAAATCATCGCGCGGAGAGTGTGCTGGAACTGCCGGCGCATTCGATTTTCCGCAGTCGCACGCAAATCGGTGACCAGCTATTGATTGAACGATATGAAGCAAAAAAGCCGCCCAAGTCTGGTCAACCGGAACAAATAACATCCCCCAACCCAGATCGCGCGAACCTCAATGTCGCCCTGGCCGGATCTCATCAAAGCATAGCGGTTGGTCCGGAAAATGCCGCCCAGCGCGAGTTGCCGCGTTCGAGCTACGTAGATCAGTAATATCCGTTAAATATTCTGCTTCTGCTCCGAGGATCAGACTCGGATCGCCTTCTCGGTGTGCTTGCGTTCATACCAGCAAGGCGCATACCCCGAGTGCGGGAACAGAGCGTTGACGCAGGTCTCCGGCTGCGGAGGCTGAAAGTCGTATTCCGTCTTGTTGTTTTTCTCTCCAATGGCGTAGTAATACTGCACAGTTACGGTTCCGTAGGGAGTGCGGCCAGTGGCGAGGCGGAACCGCCAAAACAAGTAATCGAAAGCATAGACCACAGCAGCCGCTACGAGGATTGCGGCAAGGGTATTGAAGACGATTTTCTTCACGGTGTTACTTCGCAGCCTTTCTATTTTCCACTTTTTCCAGTTACGAGTCGCGCCGCACGAGACTTCATTATTATGGGAGAGCGTTTATTATCGGAGATCAGACACTTCAATTTACCGTTAAATGACAAAATCAGTAATTCTAACGGCATCCAATTTTCAAAGCGGCGCTCGGTTCTTTTTCAGTTTCGAAAATAAATTCTTTCGGTTTATTTAAGGAGTGCGGATGTATGCAGATTCATGCCGTTCCAGAATTACGATATCGATGACCCGATTGTTGCGCAATATTGTAGTTGCACTGCTCATCTGTACACCGGCATTGGCGCAACCACAAGAGCTGCGGCTCGAGTTTACGCCCGCCAATAGCACGGTCGATTTCACCTTGGGCGATATTCTGCACACAGTTCATGGCTCATTCCAATTGAAGCGGGGCGATGTGGAGTACAACTTCGCAACCGGCGCGGTGCATGGCGAGCTCGTAATCGACGCAACCTCCGGACAAAGCGGAAACCATAGTCGCGACCACAAGATGCACAGCGAGGTGCTCGAAAGCGGGCGCTATCCGGAGATCGCTTTTCGCCCGGATCGCGTGCAAGGCACGGTTTCGCCCTCCGGAACTTCCAACGTGCAGGTGCAGGGGACCTTTTCGATTCACGGGGAGGACCATGAGCTCACGATGCCAATGCGGGTCGAGATATCTCCGGGTCACTGGGTGGCGGATACGCACTTCACGGTTCCGTACGTGAAGTGGGGCTTAAAAAATCCGAGCACATTTCTTCTTCGGGTGAGCGAATCAGTAGAAATCGACGTTCATTCGACGGGGACGAACCCTTTCCCCGGAAATGGGCATTAAGGTGTAGCGCCCGGCAAAGGTACGAATTCGGTTTCGACGTCGCCGTTTGGCGTGATGGTGTGAATCGCGAAACCGAGTTCACCTCCCCAGGGCAACCAGCTTGTAGCTGGCGCCACATGCCAGGTGATGCCTTCGCGTTCGAACACGCGCCCGTTGTGCCAATGGCCAACCAGCATGTGTTTGATTCCTAGTTCATGCAGCGCCTTCATCTCGCGTGAACGATACGGCTCGCTGATGACCCAGTACGGCTTGGGATCGGGAAACTTGCCGTCGTGAAAAACCGGAATGTGCTGCACTCCAATGACGACTGCTCCCTTGTCGTTCGTTTTTGCCAAATCATCCAGCCATGAAAGCATTCGCTCCGATTCTTCTTCGGTTTCGGGCGGCAGGGGCGGCGGTGTTTTGGCCTCGTACTTGTCGTAATTACCCAGCAGCTCCGAGTCGATAACAACAAACGTCGCGTACTTCACGTGAAATTCGTAGTAATCCTTTCCGAATGCTTTGCGGTAACGTTCAACATCATCGCTGTGTACGTCGTGATTGCCGGGAACGTAATAGAGCGGCGATTTCAGGCCCTTGAGAATTGACTTGGCTTCATCCCATTCCTTCGGGTTCTCGCCAATGTCGCCGGAGAGAATGACCGCATCCGGATGACGGTCGTTGATCATGGCCACGGCTTGCCGTAAATTCTCGGCAGCGTGCGGAGCGCGTTTCTCACCCAGATGCGTGTCACTGAGTTGCGCAATGGTGATCGGTTCATTGTTGCTCGGGGGATGGTGCTTGGCGAATGCGGGGAATGATAACCCCAGGCAAAGCACGCCCAGGGCAAGACTGCGGAGATACATGAATGGGTAGAAGCAATCGAGAGCGGTCGGGTTGTGCGTGATGCTGAGTTTCTAGCGCAAAGGGCCGATGCAACCGCATCAAACCAGCAGTAGAGCTGGATCATCGACCAAGACTGCTTCCGCGCCTGACTTCTCATACTCAATTGCTGCGAGCATGGCGGCGTCTTCGGAAAACTTGTAAGAAATAATGTTGCGCAGACACGCTTCACGTTGCTCTGCCGCTTGCAGCCAGGGCAAATCTTCTTTTGAAACAGCTTGTATATCTCTGCGTTCGAGGAATCGCGCGATGTCGTGAACGGAAGCAGTTCGCGGATTCTCTAAGCCATCAAGATATTTCAGAACGTGATTCGCGCCGCTTTCGCCGTCGTGGCGCGCGATGCCGACCAACCCTTCGCTCGGTTTACGCGCCCACCCTACAACAAACGTTCCATCGACGACACTTTTCTTTGCCGGATCAAAGACCTCGTATTTTGCATCCGGCTTCGCCGCGTCGGAGTTGGTGGCATAGGCATTGGCAGCGAAAGGCAGGCCGACAGAGGGATCATGCATGTCGCCGATGGCGAAGATCATCGTGTCCACGTCGAGTTCAGCCGTCTTAAGAGTGGACTCGGCGGCGATGTTGCCATTGCGATTCACGAGCAGATTTTCCGCCAACAAAAGCCGGGAAATTCGGCCATCACGCCCGGGAAAGATGCCGAATGGAGAACTGAGAAAGCGAAACGTCAGGCGTGGCGCCGTTGCCTGCTGTTGCGGATATTTCACCAGACAAGGAAAGGTTTCTTCGGGCACTTTGGCGACGTCCTGGCCGACCGCCGCCATTTGCGCCTTCACTCTTTCGAGTTCATGCTGGAATGCCTTGCGGTCGAGGTACATCTGAATGTTAGCGAATTCTTTCTCGTCGAATTTCGCCTCCAGCGGCCCGCGCCGCGCGACCACAACGACTTCTTCCACCTTATGATCGGGATCGTCACGCAGCAGCCAGCGCGCGATGTCGACCATCACGTTGCCCATTCCGATGATTGCGACGCGCTTCCCAACCGAAAAATCCTCGGTCGCAAATGGCGGAAGATTGTTGTAGTGGTAGACGAAATCCTTCGCGCAATAAACTCCTTTGGACCTTTCGCCCGGGATGCCCAGCTTTTTCGTTCCTTGTGCGCCGACCGCGAACACCATGGCCGCGGGGCAGAGTTCGTGCAGAGACTCGATCGAAACCGGCGCATTCGCACCCACCGGGACGTGACCGAAATAATGAACATTGGGCAGGGAAAGAACTTTTTCGAACTGCTTGCGCAAGCCGTTCTTCATCTTGTCTTTGAGGGGATAGATGCCATATTCGGCGAGGCCTCCGGGCTTGATGTCGCGGTTGAAAATGACGACTTCGTGGCCAGCGAAAGCTAGTTTCTGGGCGGCAAAAAGCCCTGCCGGCCCGGCACCGATGACGAAAATGGTTGGCATTGTTCCCCCCACAAACTACGGCGTTAATGGAACTGACAGAGTGATTATTTCTTTCACACCCATCTAGAGCAGTGAGCCTTCGCACCCGCAAACGTGAGCGCCGTCACAATCCGGAAATCACCGGGTTTCGCCGGGTTGTTCAGGGTTTTGCGCGTGTTTTCTCCCTGAACTCACGGAAATTGGTTGTGTTTCCCACGATTTCTATCGAAATTTTTCGCTTGTGCTGATCAGTCGGCTGAGGGGAGAGCGCGACGCCGTACAGCACAGGCTTGTCGCTTGCAATCGGCGTGCCGCAAGGATTTAAGGCCGAAGGCTTGACCGGCATAGCACCGGCGCGCGTTCGCGAATGCTACACTCCCGCTCATGGCGGGAGAAAAGCTTGCGCCCGGAGTTTATCTGGTCGCTACGCCGATTGGGAATCTGGAAGACATTACCCTGCGCGCGATTCGCACATTGAAGCAAGCAGACTTGATTGCCTGCGAAGACACACGGCAGACGCAAAAACTGCTGAATCATTTCGGAATCGAGACGCCTGCGATCAGCTATCACGAGCACAATGAGGCTTCGCGTGCGGGCGAACTCGCGGAGAAATTGGCGCAAGGGGCGAGGATCGCGGTGGTGAGCGATGCGGGAATGCCGGGAATTTCCGATCCCGGATTTCGGTTGGTGTCGCTGGCGATCGAACGAGGAATTTCGGTTGTGCCGATTCCCGGAGCGGCGGCTTTCGTTTCTGCGCTGGTTGCGAGCGGTTTGCCGGTCGAGCCGTTCAGCTTTCGCGGCTTCTTGCCGGCAAAGAGCGGAGCGCGAAGACGTGAGTTGGAAGGAATTCGGAGCTCGCCGCAAACGGAAATTTTCTACGAAGCTCCGCATAGGATTCACGAGACGATGGAGGACATTGTCGCGGTGCTTGGAGCGGAGAGACGGATTGTAGTCGCGCGGGAGCTGACGAAAATCCACGAAGAATTCTTACGCGGTATGGCCGGTGAGATTCTTGAGCAGATTAGAAAGCGCGATGAGATGAAGGGTGAAATCACGCTGCTCATTGGACCTGGAACCAAAGAGGAGATTCCGTCACGTCTGGTATCGGTGCGCGAGCGGGTTGATCAAATCATGCGCGAGGAGAAGCTCGATCAGAAAGACGCGCTGAAGAAAGTAGCGAAAGAGCGCGGGATTTCGAAGAGCGAGGCCTATCGCGAGTGGCAAAGAGGATGATCATCGCCGCTGATCTATTTTCGTTTCAGCGCTTCGAGTTCGTCAATTGTCCGCGGCCAGTCGGAGCGCAGCAGACGCGACAAGCTGCGGTCGGCCAGCAGCTTTCCTCCTGTTTGGCAGCGGGGACAGTAATTGGTTTCGTTGTCAGCGTAACGAATGCGTTGAATTTTTTCGCCACACCGTGGACAAGGTTCGCCGTAGCGCCCGTGAACCGACATGCCTTTGCGAAACGCAGTTACTTTCTCGGGGAAACCATTCTTCGCTTCTGAGCGCAATCGATCGATCCAGAGCGTGAGGGTATAGCGGGTTGCGGTGAAGAGCCGTTGCCATTCTTCAGAATTTAGTTTTTGCGTGAGCGCGATCGGCGAGAGTTGCGCCGCGTGAAGGATTTCATCCGAATACGCATTGCCGATTCCGCTGAGAATGCGCGGATCGGTGAGGGCGCGTTTCAGTGTGCGGTTTTCGGCGGAGAGGGCCTCGCGAAATGCATTGAGATCGCCGGCGAAAACATCGATTCCGCCGGGATCGATGGATCGGAGAGCCTCTTCACCTCGCAGGACGGAGAGTGATGCGCGATGCTTCGCGCCAGCTTCGGTGAGCACGAGTGAGCCCTCCGGGAAATCGAAGGCTGCCAGGTTTTGACGTCCCGCGAGCTTTGCGCCATTTGCGCGCCAATGCAGGCGACCGGCGATCATCAGATGCAGAACCAGCCAAAGGTCGCTGTCCAGTCCGATCACGATCCGTTTACCGATTCGGCGCAACTCACGCACGACGTGACCTTCCACATCCTTCAGCGGCGGTTCTGCGGTGCGGAGCAGGAATGGACTGGCGATGCGGATCTGCTCGATGGGCTGACCGAGAATTCGCGATTCGAGTGCATCGATGTATGCGGTGATGTCGGGCAGTTCGGGCATGGCAAGCTTAAGTGTAAAAGCTTTCAACCGCAGCAAGAGCATTTACCGCAGAGTTCGCTGAGCAGAAACGAGAGCGCAGAGAAAAACGCTAGTATTTAGATGTGCAAGGAGTACGCATCGATAAATGGCTTTGGGCGGCGCGATTTTTCAAGACGCGCAGTCTGGCGGCGCGGGCCTGCGAACTCGGCAGGATTGAATGCGGCAAGCAGCCGCTGAAGCCTGCGCGTGAAGTGCATGTTGGCGACATGCTGGAGATCAAGACCGAAGGCGGCGAGTTCGAAGTCGAAGTTTTGCTTATGAGCGAAGTTCGCGGCCCGGCGAGCGTGGCACGGACTCTGTACCGTGAAACCGAATCAAGCCGCGAACGGCGAGAGAAGATGATACTGGAACGCAAAGCCGGATTTGCTTTCAGCCCCGCGCCTGATCATAGGCCTTCGAAACGCGATCGGCGAAAAATTCATCAGTTCAGAGGTGAACGGTAAAAGCAGAAGCAGAGTTCGCGCTATTTTCCTATGAGTTCCTTCTTCACCAAGTCACTCACGACTTTCCCGTCCACGCGCATGCCTTGCGCGGCGAACTTTGCCATCGCATTCTTCATCACCGTGCCCATGTCTTTCATGGTCGGTGAGCCCATTTCGGCGATCGTCGCCTTCACTCCGGCCTCAATGTCGGCTTGACTCGCGGCTTTCGGCAAGTAGGTTTCGATCAGCACGATCTCGGCGGCTTCCTTGTCGGCCATCTCCTGGCGGCCGCCTTTGGTGAATTGCTCGATGGAATCTTTGCGCTGCTTGATGAGCGTCGCCAGCACTTGCTGCGCCTCTTTTTCGTCGAGCTCGGCCATCTTCTCAATCTTGCGGTTCATGAGCGCGGACTTCACCATGCGAAGAGTTGAGAGCCGCGCTTCATCGCGGGACTTCATGGCCGCGGTGATGTCTTTTTGGATCTGGTCAACGAGAGGCATGGAGGAATTATAAATTCGTCGTAGGTTGTCGGCCCCGCCCTATCGTTTTTCCCGATGCTTGCCATAAACGAATTGCATCGGATCGCAATTCTTCAGCTCCCATTCCGCGATAAAATAGAAGGTACTTTCCTGACCTCGAATCTTCATTCCAAAGGACTATTTATGCTACTCAAGAATCGTCTGTTTACACCCGGCCCCACTCCTCTGCTGCCAGCGGCGCAGAATGCCATGGCGGCATTCACCGCGCACCACCGCACCGCCGACTTCAAAGCGCTTTACACCCGCGTTCTCGCCGATATGAAGGACTTCATCGGCACCGCGAATGACGTTTTGGTCATCGCTTCATCTGGGACCGGCGTGATGGAAGGATCGGTTTCGAACCTCACCTCGCCCGGCGATCGCGTTCTGGTGCTCACCGCCGGAAAATTCGGCGAGCGCTGGCGCGACTTAGCGAAAGCCTACGGCTGCCAGGTTGATCTGGTTGAACGACCTTACGGCGAGACATTTTCGCTCGACGAAATCCGCGCCAAACTTACGCCTGAAACTCGCGCGGTTTACGTGCAGGCAACGGAGAGTTCCACCGGCGTTCGTCATGATGTAGAAGGGATCGCGAAACTGGTGCGCGCAAATGGCAGCGATACGTTGTTCGTGGTCGATGCCATTACTGGCCTTGGCACAACCCACCTTGATGTCGATGGCTGGGGAATTGACGTAGTCATCGGCGGATCGCAGAAGGCGCTGATGATTCCTCCTGGGCTCGCTTACTGCGCAATTAGCGAGCGCGCATGGAAGCGCATGGAAGCGACGAAGAATCCGCGCTACTACTTCGATTTCCGCAAGGAGCGCAAAGCGGCGGCGAAGGGCGAATCGGCATTCACGCCGGCAACGTCGCTGTTTGCGGCACTTGGCGCGGCGCTCGATTTCATTCGGCAGATGGGCAATGGCGACTTGGCTGCCGGGCGCAAAGCTTTGGTCGATAACGCAGAGCTCGCGGCTGAGATGACACGTGCCGGCGTCAAGGCGCTGGGTTTGAAACTCTATGCATCCTCGCCGGGCGCAGCGCTGACTGCGGTGAGTTCGCCCGCGGGACTCGATTCCGGAAAAATCGTCAAGGAATTCCGCGAATCGTTTTCAGCGGTGGTGGCAAACGGTCAGGGCGATATGAAAGGCAAGCTGTTCCGCATCGCGCATATCGGCTACTACGATTTCATCGACACGGTTGGGATTCTGGCTGCACTCGAGCACGTGCTCGCGGCGGTAACCGACAAGTCGGTCGAGTATGGATCTGCAGTGCGGGCTGCGCAGGAGGTGTTTGCGCATTCGCGGAATCGCGAGTTGGCGGAAGTTGCGGGTGTAAAGAACTGAGTGTTCCCACCCTGTCGCAACAAGAGCGACAAGGATGCGGAACCTGCCCACCCTCTCGCATACAACGCGAGGAGGGTGGGGCAACCGCAATTCAGTCCTTGGCGACCAGAAGACCAGGAAAGCCCTAGTTGATGGTGAAACTCATTGGTGACGAAGTTTCGGCCGCGGTGCCGCCGCCATAAATACCGCCCGAGACGCCGGGATTGGTTACCGTCACTTGCACCGTGCCGGTGTTCATGACCGCGGTGGCGGGAATGGTGGCCGTGACTTTCGTCCCACCAGCAGAGCTGGTTGTCATGGCGGCACCGTTGAAGTTTACGACCGCATTGGAATTGAAATTCGTACCATCAACTTCAAGCGTAAAAGTCGAACTTCCCGCGGCGGTGCTGGGAGGAACCAGCTGCGCGATCGCGGGCACAGCGCCCGGCGCAGCAGGAGTGGTTGCGTGAGAAGAGTAGCCGCATCCGACGCCGGTTGCGGTCAACAGAAGAACCATAAACAGCTTCATATTTTTTCTCCACGAGGTGCTTTCGAACTTGAGGTAAGTTTAGGAAGTCAGGCGAGGCGAGGTGTCTGAGGGCTGTAACTTTCTTGTAAAGGAATCATTATGAAAATTGTGATAGCGGAAAAAATGTCTTCGTCAGCGATGAACCTGTTGCGCGAGCCGGGATGGACGGTGATAACGCCGGATCAACTCAATGGCAATTTGGCTAAAGAGGTCGAATCGGCGGATGCGCTGCTCGTGCGCTCAGCAGTACAGGTTGACGCGGCGCTGCTCGCAAATGCTTCGAAGTTGCGCGTGATCGGTCGCGCCGGAGTTGGCGTTGACAATATCGAGCTTGAGCCGTCGACGCGCAAAGGCATTGCAGTGATGAACACGCCGGGTGCGAACGCGGTGGCCGTGGCGGAGATCACGATTGGATTGATGGTGAGCATGGCGCGGTTCGTTCCTCGTGCCACTGAACTGATGCACGCGGGCAAGTGGGAAAAGAAATCACTGCAAGGGACCGAGCTGCGGGCTAAGACGCTGGGAATTGTGGGGCTGGGAAAGATTGGGTTAGAAGTCGCAAAGCGAGCGCGGGCGTTCGGGATGGAGATTGTGGCGCACGATCCCTTCGTCTCTGCGGCAATCGCGAAGGACAACGGAATTCGGTTGGCTTCACTCGATGAGGTCTATGCGGCGGCGGATTATCTGACGCTTCACGTTGGCCTGACTCCCCAGACGGAGAACATGATCAATGCTGAGTCGCTGAAGAAGATGAAAAAAGGCGTGCGGCTGGTCAACTGTGCGCGCGGCGAATTGGTGGATGAGGCTGCGCTGGTTGCGGCGCTGAAGGACGGCCACGTCGCGGCTGCAGCCCTGGACGTTTTTGCGCACGAACCTTTGAAGGATTCTCCGCTGCAGAAAATGGAGAACGTGATTCTTACACCGCACATCGCGGGATCGACGAACGAGGCGCAGGAGGCCGTGGGCCAGCAGATCGCCATGCAGGTGAAGGAATATCTGAAGCACGGAGTAATTCAGAACGCGGTCAATGTGCCATCGGTGTCGCACGATGAGTACGCGCAGATGAAGCCCTACATCGTGCTCGCGGAAAGATTGGGTGCGTTCCTGGCGCAAATCTGTGGCGGGGTCGAGGAAATTTCAATCGGGTACACGGGGCACATTGCGGAATGGAAAACGGATCTGATTCGCAATGCGACGATCAAGGGCATTCTCAACGTGGCTGTAGATGAGACCGCAAACCTGGTGAACGCTGCAAGCCTTGCGTCTTCGCGCGGGCTCGAGGTCCGTGAAGAACGTAAACCGAAAGCTTCCACGGGGGGAGTTGGCAGCGTATTGTCGGTTGAAATCAGAACTCAAAAAGAAACCCACATCGCAAAGGGGGCTGTGCTGCGCGAGAACACATTGCGCCTCTTGCACGTGGATGGCATTGATGCCGAAGCGCCACTGGAGCGCAATTTGATTTACATGCGCAATGACGACGTGCCCGGAGTGATCGGCAGGGTGGGAACGATTCTGGGCAAGCACGACATCAACATCGCGAATTTTTCTCTCGGGCGTCGGAGCGAAGAGCCTCAACCTAGCAAGCCACTCGAGGCAATCGCGGTGGTGCAGGTGGATGGCGACGTTCCGGAAAACGTGGTCAGCGAACTGCGCGGCATTCCAGCGGTGCAGCAGGCGAAGGCGATTCGGCTGGAGTAGAAAGAGCCCATCAGGCGTATCGATGGCTGCTGGCGCTCCAGAGTGACCCGCGCAAGATCCTCACTCGGCTGAACTGTGCCGAGTTCGGGATGACCCAAGTAGGACTAGAAAACGCCGGGCTTCGGAATGACGCCGGGCCACGGCCCGATGGAACTGCAGAACGGCAGTCAAGTGTGCACTTCTCCGTCGAACATCCAGCGCAAGTTAGTTATACTTGTGGGCGGATGGATGTTGAACAGGTCATCACCGATATCGAGCGCCTGGAGCGACTCTTTGCCGCGCCGGATACGAGACCGCTCACTGCGAACGACATCTCGGCTGCGAACCGGCGGCATGATGAGCGGCTGGCTCGCAGCCCATGGTTCCGGCTTTGGCAGCAGTATGGCGTCTGCTGCAGATCCGCATCCCCTACGCTTCAATTACCCGAGTAGTAGCTGGCGATTTATAGCCAGCTATCCAGCCTAATTACCTTCAAGCGGTACCTACCCTTTTGCGCGTTGATTCGCCAGTGTGGGTGGAGGATAATCTAAACAGCGCGGGTACTCTCCCGCTGCAGTATTTGTGTGAACCTGCCGAATTCCATCACGCTGATCCGCATCTGCATGATCCCGCTGCTGATCTGGGTACTTTCCACCAGCCACCTGAGCAGCGCGAATGGAGAAAAGGAAATTCTGGCGT
>Ga0335079_10006189_pt1 | contig 13685 bp, 9 predicted proteins | sample Lox_Sample_33_FD_206719 | JGI IMG/M metagenome (GOLD analysis project Ga0335079, IMG submission 206719) | Soil microbial communities from Loxahatchee National Wildlife Refuge, Florida, United States - Lox_Sample_3.3 | ecosystem: Environmental > Terrestrial > Soil > Wetlands | place: USA: Florida... | reverse complement strand
ATGCAGACGGGAACCTTCGCCGAGGAGCCGGACGAATACATCGTCAGGCTCAAAGAAGGCATCGCGGCCGGACCCTCATTCAGCCATACGATGCATCTTTCCGATGGCCGCGCCTTCTCGGTGGTGAACAAGCCGCTTGCCGGCGGCGGTTGGCTGGCGACGCATGAGGACATCACCGAGCGGCAGCGCTCCGAGGGACGCATCGCCCACATGGCGCGCCACGATGCGCTGACCGATCTGCCAAATCGCGTCCTCCTGCGCGAGCGCCTGGATCACGAGCTCAAGCGGGTCAAGCGCGGCGAATGCCTCGCCGTCCTGTGTCTCGATCTCGACCAGTTCAAGGCCGTCAATGACGCCCTCGGCCACCCCATCGGTGACGAATTGCTCAAGCTCGTCGCCGACCGCTTGCGTGGCTGCACGCGCGAGCCGGACACCGTGGCCCGTCTCGGCGGCGACGAATTCGCCATTATCATGACGCAGATGCAGGAGGCGACCGACGCCGCCGCGCTGGCCAAGCGCATCCGCGACTCGATCATCAAGCCGTACCAGATCGACGGCCACCAGATCGTCAGCGATATCAGCATCGGCATTTCCGTGGCACCGTTCGACGCCGTGGATGCCGATCCGCTGCTGCGCAACGCCGACATGGCGCTCTACGGCGCCAAGGCCGACGGCCGCGGCACCTACCGGTTTTACGAGCTGGAGATGAACACGCGCATGAAAGCGCGTCGCGAACTAGAAATGGATCTGCGCAAGGCGCTGGTCAGCAAAGAATTTGAATTGCACTATCAACCGCTGGTCAACCTTGAATCGAACGATGTCAATGCGTTCGAGGCCTTGCTGCGCTGGAACCATCCCAAGCGCGGGCTGGTGTCGCCGGCCGACTTCATTCCGGTCGCCGAGGAAACCGGGCTCATCGTCCCGCTCGGCGAATGGGTCCTCAAGGCGGCCTGCTACGAGGCGGTCGACTGGCCGGACGACATCAAGGTCGCCGTCAATCTTTCGCCGGCGCAATTGAACAATCGCAACCTGCTCAACGTGGTGATCGGCGCGCTCGCGGAAACCGGCCTGCCCGCGCGCAAGCTGCAACTGGAGATCACCGAAACCGTCCTGTTGCACAATACCTTCGGCACGCTGCAGACGCTGCATGAGCTGCGCAAGCTCGGCGTGCAGATCGCGCTCGACGATTTCGGCACCGGCTATTCGTCGCTGAGCTATCTGCGGAGCTTCCCCTTCGACAAGATCAAGATCGACCGCTCCTTCATCCAGGATCTGTCGAACGGCGCCGAGCCGGTCGCCATCGTGCAGGCGGTCGCGAACCTGGCAAAGTGTCTCAACATGACCTCGACCGCCGAGGGCGTCGAGACGCAGCAGCAGATGGACATCCTGCAGTCGATGGGCTGCACCGAAATGCAGGGTTATCTGTTCAGCCGCGCGCGGCCGGCAAATGAAATCCGGCAGTTCTTCAAGCAGAGACCGGAAAGTCTGACCGGCGCGGCTTAAGCCGCCGCCAGCCAGGCGACGACGTCGGCGGCGTTCTTGTCGGGCGGAAACACCGGATAGAACACCTTGCCGATGACGCCGTCGTCGATGACCAGCGCCATGCGCTTCAACAGCGTCATGCCGGCGGTGGTGAAGGTCGGCAGATTCAGCGCCTTGGTGAGCGCCAGTTTCTCGTCTGAAAGAATGGGAAACGGCAAATGCAGCCGGGTTGCCGCCTCCCGCTGATAGGCGGTGTCCTGCGTCGACAGCCCGTAAAGCTGCGCCACCCCCAATCGTTTCAACTCGGCGAAATGATCGCGGAAGCCGCAGGATTGCGGCGTGCAGCCGCGCGCGCCGGGGATGTCGTCCCAGCCCGGCGGGGCATCGACGCCGGGCACGCCGGTGCGCGGATAAACATAGACCACGGTGCGGCCCTTGAGCTTCGCCAGGTTGACCGGCGCGCCCGAGGTCGCCGGCAAAGCCAGGTCGGGAAGCCTGACGCCGGTCAGATGCCGCGCGCCGCCGTCGTCCTGCGGCGCCGGAATGCCCGCCGGCAATACATGCGGATTATGCGTCCCCGGCGCTTCCCTCATTTGGCGTCTCCATAAGACATGAATTCCATGAGCGATCCGTCGGGATCGCGGAAATAGACGGACGTGCCCGATCCCTTGGCGCCGAACCGCTGCAACGGCCCGCGCTCGATCGCAATCCCGTGCGCCTTGAGATGCGCGATTGCATCTTCAATCGGGCCGCGCCACTCGAAGCACAGATCGGAATTGCCCGGCTGCACCGGCTTGAGCGCCACCTCGGCCGGCTTGACGCCCGGCCCGTGCACGTTGAGCTGCTTGTCGCCGAAGCGATAGGCAAAGCCGACCGGCCGCGTCACCAGTTCGGCGCCCATCACGTCGACGTAGAATTTGTTCGAGCGCTCCCAGTCGGAGACGTGAATGACGCAATGATCGAGCTTGGTCGGCACCGCCATTGTTTCACCCCTTCTGCCGCAGCAGGCGGCCGCGCTCGCGCTGCCACGAGCGCTTCTTCTCCGTCTCGCGCTTGTCGTGCAGCTTCTTGCCGCGCGCCAGCGCGATCTCCAGCTTCGCCCGCCCCTTGTCGTTGAAATAAAGCTTGAGCGGCACGATGGTCATGCCTTCGCGTTCGACCGCACCGGCAAGCTTGTTGATCTGGCGTGCGTGCAGCAGCAATTTGCGCGGCCGTTTCGGCGCATGATTGAAATGGTGCGCCTGCAGATATTCGGGGATGTTGGAATTGATCAGCCAGATCTCGCCGCCGCGCGCGTCGGCATAGGATTCGGCGATGGTCGCCTTGCCGGCGCGCAGCGACTTCACCTCGCTGCCGGTGAGCGCGATGCCGGCCTCGTAGGTCTCGCCGATCTCATAATTAAAGCGCGCCTTGCGGTTGTCGGCGACGACCTTGAAACGGCGCTCGGGTTTGGCTGCCATGGGCTTCTATAACAGCCCGCGATCAGCGCTGCTTGAGCAAATCGCGGATCTCGGTCAGCAGTTCTTCCTGCTTCGACGGCGGCGCCGGCTTCGCGTCTTCCTTGCGCATCAGCCGGGTCATCGCGCGGATCACCAGGAAGAGCACAAAGGCGATAATGATGAAATTGAGCGTGACCGTGAGGAAGTGCCCGTAGGCCAACACGGCACCCTGCTTCTGTGCCTCGGCCAATGCGACGGCCGTGACCTTAGGCGAGAGCGGAATGAAGTAATTCGAGAAGTCGAGACCGCCGGTCACCGCGCCGACCACCGGCATGATGAGGTCGCCGACCAGCGAGGTCACGATGGCGCCGAAGGCCGCGCCAATGACCACGCCGATGGCGAGATCGACGACGTTGCCACGCAACACGAATTTTTTGAAATCTTCGAGCATGGTGCCCCGATTGGCGGAACTTCGTTAAACCTGCCCCGCGGCTAATTGATCAGCCCGGCGTGCACCATCGCCTCGCGCACGGCGGTTCGCGCCTTCTCGCTCGCCGGCACCATCGGCAGCCGCAGCGAATTGCTGCACTTACCGATCAGCGACATCGCGTACTTGACCGGCGCCGGACTCGTCTCCACGAACAGATTGATGTGCAGCGGCGCAAGCTTGTCCTGCAGCTTGAGCGCGCTCGCGAAGTCGCCCTTCAGGCATGCGCTCTGGAACTCGCTGCACAGCCGCGGCGCCACGTTCGAGGTCACCGAGATGCAGCCGTGCCCGCCATGCGCCATGAAGCCGAGCGCGGTGACGTCCTCGCCGGACATCTGGTTGAAATCGGACCCGAGCGCCGCGCGCTGCTGCGACACGCGCGCCATGTTGGCGGTCGCGTCCTTGACGCCGGCGATGTTCGCAAGCTCGTAGAGCCGCTTCATGGTGTCGATCGACATGTCGACGATCGAGCGGCCGGGGATGTTGTAGATGATGATCGGGATGCCGATGGCGTCGTTGATCGCCTTGTAATGCTGGTAGAGCCCTTCCTGCGTCGGCTTGTTGTAATAGGGCGTTACGACGAGCACGGCATCGGCGCCGGCCTTATCGGCATGCTGCGCCAGGTCGACCGCCTCGGCGGTACAATTGGAGCCGGCGCCGGCGATGACCGGGACGCGGCCGTCGGCCTGATCGACGCACCATTCCACCACCTGCTTGTGCTCATGATGCGTCAGCGTCGGGCTCTCGCCGGTGGTGCCGACCGGCACCAGGCCGTTGGTGCCCTCGGCGATCTGCCAGTCCACGAGGTCGCGGAACGCCTTCTCGTCGAGCGCGCCGTCCTTGAACGGCGTCACCAGCGCGGTGAACGATCCCCGAAAACTCGTCTTGGCGGTCATGGACTTCTCCACAGGCAAGGCTAGGTCTGCCTACCAATACCGGGTCGCCGCCAGCGATAAAAGCCCTTCAATTCAATAGCTCTATGAATTGGCGTGATAAATGGGCCGTCGCCCTGCTTTTGCCCGGCTTTCGGTCTAGCCCTCGGAGTAATCGGGGATTTCGGCTATCCTTCGGCGCCAAATTTGGCCTAATGGAGGAAGCCGGGTGGCGCCTTGAGTCGGCGTCCCGACCCGACGGACGGCCGGGCAAGGGTACCGATGGACGCTTGGAAGCGGAACCGCTCAGGGTTAACCCTGGCGCTTGCGACAGCCGGCGCGCTGAGCGCCCAATTCGCCGTGGCCGCGCCCAAAAAAGTTCCTGCGCAGCCCCAGCCGCAGACAAAACAGGTCGCCCAACCAAAGCCGGCCGTCCAAAAAGCTCACGCAGCCAAGCATCTGGCCGCCCACGTGGTGGCCAATGTGCCACTGCCGCGCAAACGCCCAATGCTGCCAAGTGCCACCACGGCGCCGCCAAAGCTCAGCGTGGCCGCGATCGTTCCTCCCAGCCTTGCGTTCCGCAAGCTGCCGCTCGCCAGCCCCGCCATGTTCCACCCGGCCGAGCGGCCGCGGGCCGATGAATTCGCGACTGCACCCTCTGCCTCGGCGGAAGACATCGCCGCGGTGAAGCGTGTGATCGAGGCCGCGCAGAAAGGCCGCCTCGCCGATGCCGACGCGGACGAAGCCAAGATCAGCGATCCGGTCGCACGCAAGCTTGCGGAATGGGTGATCCTGCGCAGCGACAACACCAACCCGAGCTTCGCGCGCTATGCGGCGTTCGTTGCCAATAACCCGACCTGGCCGCACGCCGCTTTGTTCCGCCGCCGGGCCGAGAATGCGTTGTGGAACGACCACGTCGACGATGCCGCGGTGCTTGCCTTCTTCACGGGTCACAAGCCGAGAACGGCCAAGGGCCGTTTCATGCTGGCGCGCGCGCTCGTCGCTAAAGGCGACCACGACGGTGCCGCCGCGCTCGTGCGCTACGCGTGGCGTCACGACGAATGCAGCGCCGAAGCCGAGAGCAAGGTGCTCGAGATGTTCGGCAACCTGCTCACCCGCGCCGACCACAAGGCGCGGATGGATCAGCGCTTCTATGCCGGCGACGTCGAAGGCGGCATGCGCGCGGCAAGCCGGCTCGGCGGCGACGATCTGGCGATCGGCCGCGCGCGCGCGGCGGTGCTCAAGCGGCTGAACAACGCCAAGGCTCTGCTCGACGCGGTGCCGATGAACGCACGCCACGATCCCGGTTACATCTTCTCGCGCGCGCAATGGCTGCGCCTGAACAACAAGCCGGAAGAGGCCGGCAAGTTGATCCTTACCGTGCCGCAGGACCCGACCGCGCTGGTCGATCTCGATCAATGGTGGGCGGAACGGCGCATCCTGGTGCGCAAGCTGCTCGACGACAACGATCCGCAGACCGCCTACCGCGTCGCGCGCGATGCCGCTCCGCCGCCGCGCGGCTTCTTCCGCGTCGACCACTATTTCACCGCCGGCTGGATCGCGCTGCGGTTCCTGCACGATCCGAAAACCGCCGCCGCCCTGTTCGCGCATATCGGCGAGGCCACGAGCAGCCCTTATGCGCTCGCCCGCGGCGGCTATTGGCAGGGTCGCGCCGCCGAAGCGATGGGTCAGCGCACGCAGGCGAAGGCCTACTACGAGGTGGCAGCGCAATACAGCGCGACCTATTACGGCCAATTGGCGCGCGCGCGGCTGGGCATGACCGACCTCGGGCTGCATGGGCCGCCGCCGCTGACCCCTGCCGAACGGCACCGCATGGCCAATATCGAGGTCGTCCGGGCCGCCGAAATCCTTTACGCGCTCAATGAACACGACATGCTCGCCTCGATCTATGCCGAGCTCGGCGATAGCGGCACCGATATCGCCGGCTTGACCGCGCTCGCCGAAGTCGCCGGCAAACACGGCGACGGCCGCGCCGTGCTGCTACTCGGTGATGGCGCCTACAGTCGCGGCCTGCCGTTCGACTACTTCGCCTATCCGACCTTCGGGCTCCCCAACTACAAGCCGATTGCGCCGCCGATCAGCGACGCCGTGGCTTATTCGATCGCCCGTCAGGAGAGTCACTTCAATCAAAAGGACATCTCGCCGGCCAAGGCCATGGGGCTGATGCAGGTCACCCCCGAGGCGGCGATCGATACCGCAAGGCGGTTCAAGGCGGTTTACAACCGCGCCCGCCTGCTCAGCGACCCCATCTACAACATGCAGATGGGCGCGGCCGAACTCTCCAACTTGTTCATGGGCTATAACGGCTCCTACATCCTCACCTTCGCCGGCTACAATGCCGGGCGCGGCCGGGTGAAACAGTGGATCGCCGCCTATGGCGATCCGCGCGATCCCAATGTCGATCCGGTCGACTGGGTCGAGCGCATCCCGCTCTCCGAGACCCGCAATTACGTGGAGCGGATCATGGAGAACCTGCAGGTCTACCGCGCCCGCTTCGGCGGCGGCAGCAAGTTGATGATTGAGGCCGATATCAGGCGCGGCGCGACCAACTAGGCCGGCGCGATCGGCTGCACGGCGATATGCGCCGGCGGCTCGCCGCGCTGATAGCGCTCCCACATGGTGGCGTAAGCCGTTTCCATATGCCGGGTGAACCGCGGCGTATCGAACAGCGCGCAGCTGCCGCGCTGGCTGGCAAGCTTGGCTTTGACTGACTGAAGCAGCGGCGGGTCGCGCGCTAGCTTGAGGGCAAGCGCCTCGTAATCGGCGAGATTCGTCGTCACCAGTTCCGGCAGCCCGGCGGCTCTCAGGAGGCTTGCGGCAACGCGGCCGGGAAATGCCGCGCCGACGCACGTCACCATCGGCAAGCCCGCCCATAGCGAGTCGCTCGCCGTGGTGTGGGCATTACACGGCAGCGTATCGAGGAAGAGGTCCGCCAACCGGTGGCGTGCGAGATGGTCCGCCAATGGCGTCCGCGGCGCGAAGATCAGGCGTTCCGCCGCGACCCCGCGTTGTTCTGCTTCTCGCCGCAGATTCTTCGATGTCATTGGATTGGCTTCGATCAGCCACAATACGCTGCCCTCGACCTGTCGCAGCAGGCGCATCCACATGTCGAAAACGTCCGGCATGATTTTGTAGGCATTGTTGAACGAGCAAAAGACAAAGCCGTGTTGTGGCAAACCGCATTTGTTGCGGGTGAGCGCGCCCTCCGCGATGTGCCGCAGTTGGTCATTTGCCTGATAGCAGTGCGGCAACCAGACCACCTGTTCCGAATAAAACGCGCGCTGATCGTTTGGAATAACGGTCTCGTCGGCAATGATGTAGTCGAAATAGTCGCTGCCCAGCGTCCCCGGATAGCCGAGATAGTTGACCTGAATTGGCGCGGGCCGCGTCGCAAAAATACCGGTTCGCGAGTTATGCGTGAAACCCATCAAGTCGACCGCGATATCAATTTCCATCCCGCGAAGAAGCTCGGCGATCTTCGCCTGGCCTTGCAAACTCACGTCGACAAACCGTTCCGACGATTTCGTTATCCGCTTGCGCATGTCGGAATTGTCATCGGGGCCCCATGACACCGCCGTGGTTTCGAAGCGCGATTTGTCATGGCACTCAAACATGCCGGCCACAAGATGAGACGTCGCGTGGTCGCGGAAATCGGCCGACAGGTAAGCGATACGAATGCGATCGTGCTTGTACCGCTCGCCCTGCCAGAGCGGCGGCATTTTTGGGAATTTATCGGCAATGAAGAGTTGGGCGCAGCGCAACGCTTGCGCCGCGGACGATGGCACCGACACAAGGGCGAAGGGGGCGCATGCGCACCGTCCGTCCCTCACGTCCGCAAGAAGGCGGGAGATGTCCGACTCAAGCGACGCCCAATCGCAAATGAATTGCTTTGCATGCAGGCGGTCTCCCGCCACGTAATCGAGACCGGGGTCGATCGCCAACGCGCGATCGTAGGCGCCGACCGCCTCGTCGTGCCGCTGTAGCCTAATCAGAACATTGCCACGGCCAACCCAGGCCTCGGCGAGGTTGGGCCTCAGCGCGAGCGCCTTGTTGTAGGCGAGGTCGGCCTGGTCGTAGCGAAAGAGGCCATAGTCGACGTTGCCGCGAGCGACCCACGCACTGGCAAGTTCGGGATTGTACGCGAGCGCCTTGTCGTAGGCGGCTTGCGCTTCGTCGGAACGATTGAGCGCAAAGGAAAGATTGCCGCAACCGAGCCAAGCTTCGGCAAAATCCGGCTTTATTTGCAAGGCCTTGCCGTAGTCCGCAAAAGCCTCGTCGTATCGCTTGAGTGCAAGGTTGACGTTGCCGCGGCCGAGCCAGGCTTCGGCGAGGCCGGGCCTCGACGCCAATGCCTTGTCGTATGCGGCCAAGGCGTCGCCGTATTTGCGCTGCCGTGCATAAACATTGCCGCGGCCGAGCCATGGGTCCGGCAGGTCGCCTTTGATGGCGGCAACCTTGTCGTAAGCGGCCAGCGCCTCGTCGTATCGCCTGAGCTCGTGATAGGTGTTGCCGCGGCCGATCCAGGCCTCGGTCAACGCGGGATTGAGCGCCAGCGCCTTGTCGTAGGCGGCGAGCGCCTGATCGAAAACATTCAGTCCGGCGAGCGCCCTTGCCTTGTTGCAGAGCGCCTCGGCATAACCGGGCTTGAGCGCCAGCGCCCGGTCGAAATCGGCGACCGCTTCGCGGTAGCGCCTGAGGTCGTTGAAGGTCACGCCCCGGTTATTCCAGGTCTCCGCGACCGCAGCGTTGATGGCGAGCGCCTCGCTGAATCGCTGCAAGGCTTCCGCGGGACGCCCCAGCGCCTTGAGAATGAGTCCGTAGTTGTAGAGCGTGACGTCCGAGCCCGGACTTTGCTGCAGCGCCTGCCGCGCATAATCCTCGGCCTCGGCGAGCCGGCCGGTCTGCATCGTCAGGATCGCGAGCAGATTGAGCGCGCCGGCATGCGCGGGATAGGCCTGCAACAGCGCTTTGAAGGACCGCTCTGCCTCGCCAACGTTGCCCGCCTGCAACGATGAAAATGCGCGCCGAAACATTTCGTCAGGCGGCAATGCCATCGTTCAAGCCTCTCACTGTAGTCATGCAAACGTTAACCTCCGGCAGGCGCCGTCTTGCCTCGCTTGCAATATTGAAATCCCGGCATTCGCACAAGCGACGCGGATATCGCCCCCCGCCGAACCGTATACACGCCGGCAATCGCCCATTATGATTTCCGCGATGACAGCCGAGCCGCAGAGCGTTTTCATCAGCGCGCCCGATGGACTGCGGCTGCACGCCCGCTGCTATGGGCGGCGCAGTGCGCCGGCGCTGCCGGTCGTCTGCCTGCCCGGTCTCGCCCGCACCGAAGCCGATTTTGAGACGCTGGCGGAGGCGCTGGCGGGCGATGCCAGCCGCCCGCGCCGGGTGATCGCACTCGACTACCGCGGCCGCGGCCGATCCGAATACGACAAGGACCCGGCCAACTACAATTTCCAGGTCGAGCTCGCCGATGTGCTCGCCGTCATCGCCGCGCTCGATGCCGCGCGCGCGGTCTTCGTCGGCACCTCGCGTGGCGGCATCCTCGCCATGCTGCTGGCGGCCATCCGCCCGGCGGCGATCGCCGGCGTCGTGCTCAACGATATCGGCCCGGTCATCGAGCCCAAGGGACTGATCCGCATCAAGGGCTACGTCGGCAAACTGCCGCAGCCGCGCTCCTTCGAGGAAGCCGCCGAGATCCTGCGCCGCCTGTTCGACGCGCAATTTCCCAAGCTCGGGCCCGACGCCTGGCTCGCTAGCGCGCACCGTACCTTCCGCGAGGAGAACGGCGCTTTGGTGCCGACCTATGACGTCAACCTCGCCAAGACGCTGGAAGGCGTCGACTTCGACAAGCCCTTCCCGCCGCTGTGGGCGCAATTCGACGCGCTGGCGCACGCGCCGGTGATGGCGATCCGCGGCGCCAATTCCGACATCCTTTCCGCCGCGACGGTCGAGGCGATGCGGGCGCGCCGCGCCGACATGGAGACGATCGAGGTCCCCGACCAGGGCCACGCCCCGCTGCTGGTCGAACCGGAGATCATCGCCCGCATCGCCGATTTTGTGGCGCGATGCGAGGATTGACCACCGCTCACGCCGACCGCCGCGCATTTCCAAAACAAAGCCCCCGGCGGGTTCGCCGCCGGGGTCTTTATCGCCGGCTCGCGACGTCGTCTGCAATGCAGTAACGGGCTTCCTGCGAAAGCCCGAATGCGGCTTTCTCTTGGATCTACGAATTCGACAGAGCATCAAGAAATATCTTCAGCTCTTGAAACACGCGATCAATAACGCTCCCCCATTCACCATCCTGTGCCTGCCGAAACAACCTTGCTGTTGGATACCACGGGCTATCTTTTCTCTCCCGCAACCATCTGAAATCGGGGTGAAACGGGAGAAGTATCCATACCGGTTTTCCCAAAGCCCCGGCCAAATGAGCAACCGCTGTATCAATTGAGATCACGAGGTCCATCTCCGTAATCAAAGCAGCGGTATCGGAGAAGTCGTTTAAAAACCGAGAATGATCCATGATAGCCAGACTTGATTCTAAGCTCTTGCTATCGTCATCTCGGTATTCTTTTTGAACGGAATGCCACTCCGCTTTTTCAGCGATGATTGGCAAGAGTAAATTTAAAGGAATGCTTCGCCGAAAGTCCGGCAACATTCTGCCCGACCACACCAACCCAATTCTGGGTTTGCTTTTTGTGCCAAGCTTCGTCCGCCAGAGTTCAAGTTTCTCAGGCGGCGGAAACAAATATGGCACTTCTGCGGGTATCGTCTCGATGGTTGTCTTGAAAGCAAGTGGAAGGCTCAGCAAAGGGCAATGAACATCAAAACTCGGAAGCGCTTCCCCCCGACCTATGATTTGACAATCGTCCATCTGCGCGTTGATTAGCGGAACAAGCGGCTTTGGCGTTTCAAAGATGATCTTACAACCAAGCGACTTTAGTCTTGGAACATATCTACAAAACTGAATTGTGTCGCCAAACCCTTGCTCCGAGTGGACCAAAATTGTCTTGCCAGCGATGCTGTCATTTCCGAGCCAAAGCGGTTGACTGAAATTTCTGACTGGCGATGAAAAACTCTTCATCTTCCATCGCCACTCGTATAATTGCCAACCCTCCTCAAATTCGCCGAGCGAGAGTTTCAACGCCGCCTTGTTCGTATAACCTTCAGCAAAATCTTTTCTGAGAGAAATCGCCTTATCAAAGCATGTGAGGGCTTCCTCATCGCGGTTCAAAGAAAAGAAAACATTGCCACGACCAAGCCAAGCATTTTCTAAGTCAGGCCTTAGGGCAATTGCCTTGTCGTAGGCGGCAAACGCTTCGTTGTGACGCTTGCGGTCGTAGAAAATATTGCCGCGACCGCACCAAGCATCAGCGAGGTCAGGTTTCAGAGCGAGTGCCTTGTCATAAGCAGCAAGCGCTTCCTCGTAGAGCTTAAGTTCATAGAGGGCATTACCTAGATCTGAATAAATTGGTGCGTGGTTGGGAACGAGCTTTATTGCGCATTGATAACTGCTTACCGCACCTTTAAACCGCTTTAGCTTGGCCAACACCGTTCCATAATTATGGAAACATGGCGCGACTTTTGAGTCGACGGACAATGCCTTGCGTAAGAGCTTTTCAGCCTCTTCAAACGAACCACGCTGCGCGTTAATAATTCCCAACATATGTAATGCGTCAAAATCATTCGGATCGACATTTAGAACTTTTTTGTAGATGGCTTCAGCGCCAACAAGATTTCCCTGCTGATGTAAAGAAATTGCTTGCTGGATTAATATTTCAGTCGAAGCCATCTTGTCGCACCAATTTAACCCCCGTGCCGACACGAAGGCTCCGGCTCTGCGCAGGTGAGGAATAAGAAAACCCCCGGCGGTCTCCCGCCGGGGGCTATTTGCACTAAGCGAACTTCACCTCGATCAGACGATCAGGGATAGAAGTTGCGGTGGACGCGGAATTCGAACATCCACGCGCTCTGATCCTGCACCGTGCGCGGACCAGTCGCGGCGTTTTCCGTACCGTTGCCGTAGTTGGCGAGCATGCCGGCAAGGCCCGTCTGCAGCTTCTCGTAGACAACGTCGACGCCGAGATAGGTGTTGGCATCGAGGTTGAACTGCGTGCGGGTACCAACTGTCCAGGTCTGGAAGTTGTTGTCGCAGGTCACGCCGTTGGAGCTGAAGGCCGCAACGAGCTCAGCCGTGCACAGGTAGCTATTGGCATTGGCGTCGTAGCTGGTGGCGGTATAAGCGCCATACACCGACGTCTGCCATTGCTTGGTCCAGAAGTGCTCGTAGGCGGCGTTGACGCCCCACGCGGTCGTCAACTCGATACCGGTCGAGCCGATGGAGCTGAAGACGCCATCGCTGCCGATTCCGATACCGTAGGTGCTGCCCTGGAACGCCGAGTACATGTTGTTGTACGAGAAATCGACGTACTTGCGGGCGCCTTCCGAGTAGTTGACCTGCGCCTGCAGGTAATCGCCGGGGCCGATCATCGGAGCGTTGATCTTGATGCCCGCGCCGACAGCCCAGCCGATTTGATCGTTGGGATGACCGGTCGCAACGCTCGAGCCGTAGTAGGTGGCGGCCACGTCGTGGATCGCGCCCATGAGCTGAGCGGAACCCCACGTCTGGTCGACACGCAGGTTGGCAACGACATCCGGCCACTGCTGCGCTTCCTGCGAGCTAGACGGTCCGATACCGAGGTTGCCCGTGGTCGCCGAACCAGTAGCGACCTGGAACATCGTCCCGCTGCCGCCGTTGTACACGTTGCCGTTTCTGGGGTTTTCGAGCGCCAGAGTGGCCGACAGACCGTTGCCGAACTGTGCGGTGTACGCGCCGAAGACGAACTCGCCGGCATCGCCGGTGTCCGACGCCGGGTTGATCATACCGCCGAAGAACGACGTCGCCGACTGCGAGTAGAAGTCGTAGAACGACTGCGTCACGCCGAAGGTAAAGCCGGCGAACTGGATGAACGCACGGTTCGAGCTAAAGCCAACGCCGTTGTCGTAGTTGCCGAGCGTCGGGTTGGTGCCCGGGTTGGTGACGTTGCCAGAACCAATGTCCGTGCTGGCGCCGCCGGAGCTGAAGCCGACGTCGATGTAAGCGCGCAGCGTGCCGTACTCGGTCTGGTTGCGGGCGTCCATCGTGACGTAGCCGCGCACCTTCGGAGCCAGGTTCTGCGTCGACCGTGTGTTGTTAGCACCGGTCGCCAACGCGCCGTTGGTCGAGTTGCCGTTGACGCCCCACGCCTCATAGACGCGGGCCCAACCGCCGACCTTCAAGCACATATCGGTGCCGGGGATGTAATAGAACCCCACACCGTACAGACTGCAAATCTTCACGTACTGGACCGGTTTGGCCTTAACGGGAAGATC
>Ga0335079_10006188_pt1 | contig 13687 bp, 12 predicted proteins | sample Lox_Sample_33_FD_206719 | JGI IMG/M metagenome (GOLD analysis project Ga0335079, IMG submission 206719) | Soil microbial communities from Loxahatchee National Wildlife Refuge, Florida, United States - Lox_Sample_3.3 | ecosystem: Environmental > Terrestrial > Soil > Wetlands | place: USA... | reverse complement strand
TGGTAACAGACGTTGTTCTGCCTGGCAGCGGCGGTGGCGTATGAAGACTTGCTTTTCTCGGCGCCCTCGGCGTCTCGGCGGTGAGTTAGGGTTTTGCCCGGCAATTTGAGGGGGAGGGGAGGGGGGTATTCCATATTATTTTTCTGGTAACAGACGTTGTTCTGCCTGGCAGCGGCGGTGGCGTATGAAGACTTGCTTTTCTCGGCGCCCTCGGCGTCTCGGCGGTGAGTTAGGGTTTTGCCTGCTCCGCATTAGAACTTCCGGCCTCTCGCCGGTTAGAATTCCACCATGCCGTTAACACAACTCCGCGAAATCGCTCCCGCCTCCCGCCTCGAAAACGTCCGCTACGCTATCCGCGACCTCGCCTGCATTGCCGACGAAGTTGCCAAGCAGGGGCACAAGATTCTCCCGCTGAATATCGGCGATCCGAATGTCTTCGATTTCCAGACGCCGCCGCACATGATCGAAGCTGTCTACAAGGCCATGCGCGACGGCAAGAACGGATACTCGCCCTCCTCCGGCATCAAGCCCGCGCTCGATGCCATTCGCACGGAAGCCGCGCGCAAAGGCATCACCACCATTCAGGATGTATTCATCACTTCCGGAGTAAGCGAAACCGTCGACATCTGTCTCGCCGCGCTGCTCAATCCCGGAGAGAATCTGCTTACGCCGTGCCCCGACTATCCTCTTTATTCGGCCGTTCTTGCCAAACTCGGCATCGGGCTCAACGCTTACTACCTCAACGAAGAAGACGGCTGGCAGCCCGATCTCGACGACATCAGGAAAAAGATCACACCGCGCACTCGCGGCATCGTGCTGATCAATCCGAATAATCCGACCGGCTCGGTGTGCACCCGCAAGATGCTCGAAGACATTGCCGAACTCGCCCGCCGTCACAATCTGGTTATCTTCGCCGACGAGATCTACGACAAGCTGATTGTGGAAGACGACCCGCACCTCGCCATGGCGAAAGTCGCGCCCGACGTCCCTATCATCACCTTCGGAGGCCTTTCGAAAAATTACCTTGCGCCCGGATGGCGCCTCGGTTGGGGCATCGCCAGCGGAGACGCCGCCGTGATCAAGCCCTATGTCGAAGGAATCAACAAGCTCTTACGCTCGCGCATCTGCGCCAATCATCCGGAGCAATACGCCATCCCGGCCGCGCTCGAGGGTCCGCAGGACCACTTGGTCGAAGTCAAGCGCAAGCTGCGCAGTCGCCGCGATCTCACGCAGAAATGGTGCGAAGAGACTCCGCGCGTCAGTTGCGTGGCCCCCCGCGGCGCGTTCTACGCTTACCCGAAAATTGACATTCCCGAAGGCGATGACATTTTCGTCACCGAACTCATCCGCCAGAAGCATGTCATGGTCGTGCATGGCTCCGGCTTCGGCCAGCGTCCTGGGACGCAGCACTTCCGCATCGTTTTTCTGCCGGACGAAAGAATTCTGGGTTCGGCTTATTCTGCCATCGGCGACTTTATGCGCGAGCGCTACCGTTAAACAGCGGCGCGGTCCTTTGCCCGGATCCTGCCTGGATCAGAATCGCAATGTCGGCCCGAACGTCACGCGGAGATTGTTGCGCGCGCCGTTGTCAAAATAGATGTTGTCGCCGGCTTCAAGCCTGAGCCCGATCGGCCCAAAGAATCCCTCCACGCCTCCGCCCGGGTAAATTGCAAACTTGGCATTGCCGTTACCGACAGCGCCCAGCGCACTGCTAAAACCACTGGAAGCATTCTGATTGTTGGTGGTGAAACTGATCATTCCGGCCTTGGCGGTAGCAAACAGGCGAAAACGCCCCGAACCGGTCTGAATCTTCGGTCCCAGGAGTCCGTTGAGAATGTGCGTTTTTGACGAGACCAGTTCCTGCGTAATTCCATTGTCGAAGGTATTGGTGTAACTGCGATCGAAGTCATACGACATTTCCGCTTCGATCTGAGACCAGGCATTGAGATTGAAGGCGACCCGTCCGCCCAGACCGGCGAAATTGAGGGTTGGATTCGTGCGATCGAGACGAAAATACTCGGCAAACGCTCCCACTTCAACGTGATCGCTGGGCGTGCCCTGCGCGTATCCAACTGGAACTCCCGCAACACACACTACCAGCACAACCGAAAAAATGAGGGACTTCATTCGTGAATGCCTCCGCGGTCCGTGGACCCAAAATCAGCCGCGTCCGGACCCGGTGGCAGAAGAAACTGAGCCGCGCGCCTGTTGGAGAGCTAGGATGCACACCCCTGGCACGAGGTTGGTCTCCTGGCAACTCGCCCGCCGCATCACTAAGGAACCACGTGAGTTATGAAATCCAACTCAAGGAGTTACATCTCGGAGGGACTTTCGTAACTCCGCAAGCGAGTGAGTGTTTTTTATACTGATGTGTCTGATATGCGCCGAATATTTCTGCTCGCCATTTTCGTGCAGCTGCGGCTGTTTGTCTGTGCGCAAAGCACTTCACCCGACGCGCTCTATGAGCGCGGCATGGACGCCATCACGGGTATCGGTTCGGCCCGCGACGATCAACAGGGAATTGACTATTTTCGGCGGTCGGCCGAAGTCGGTTACGGGCCAGCGCGGATCGCGCTGGGCTACTACTACGAAACAGGCGCCGTCCTGCCAAAGGACGAGGTGCAGGCGCTTGACCTGTATCGTAAGGCGGCGCAAACGGGCGATCCGTTGGCGGCCTGGCTGGTAGGCCGTCTTTATTTTCTCGGCAACGGCGTGCCCCGCGATCTGGATGCGGCGCAAAAGTGGCTGAAGATCTCAGCCGGGCAAAACAATCCCTACGGGGCATACTACCTGGGACGCCTGATGGCCGACCGGGACGCTACCAAGGCTCCCGCACTCTTTAAAATTGCGGCGGAGCAGGGATTGCCGCAGGCGCAGTATTTCTACGGAAAAGCATTGAAAGAGGGCCGCGGGATCCCTCAGGATCGATTCAACGCCTATGTCTGGCTGATGATCGCTTCTGACGCCGGCTACAATGCCGCCGGTCGGGACTTGGCCGAACTGGGCGGTAGTGGAGCGATTGGTCTCGACCAGATTGCGGACGCGCGCAACAAGGCCCGCGATTTGGAACAGCAAGTCATTCGCGCCGTGAACTCGCGCGGATGCTCGGATTGGGATGGTGAGTTCGAAGAACTTCCTACTGCTCCGCCGCCGAAGATTCAGCGTTTCTGCCACTAAACCTCCTGTCAGACGCCACCTTTCAGTCATCGGCCTGCTGCGCTCGGAGTCTGCCTGGATTTTGTCAGCCGGTTGCTGACGTGTCGGCGGCCGGGAGAAGGCTACCTTTCCTCACCCCCCCCTGTGCCGCGCGTCACTGACCGGTATGTTCTGCGGGCGTAATCCATAGTTATGTCCAGTGTGTTCATTCCATCCGCGGAGGGATTCATGGCAACTCTTACCTATGACAAGAAAGCCGATCTGGCAGGGCCTGGCATCGGGGATTACACGGAACTCGAACGTGTATTGCCCAATGACTACCGTTCCCTGCTCGACCGGCGGCAAACCCAGGAAGCAGTTTTTCAAGTCAAGCGCTACATCGAGGATAACCTGTGCAAAGCGCTGAACCTGATGATGGTCGAAGTTCCACTGATCGTCGACGTCGAGAGCGGCGTCAATGACATGCTGGATCGTGATGGCTCGCGCACCCCAATCGGCTTCCACATTTCGAACGATCGCAATGCGCACCCCATCGACGCACAGGTAGTCCAGGCAGCTACCAAGTGGAAAAGGGTTGCCCTGAAGCAATTCGACTGCAAGCCCGGTGAAGGTATTTGCACCGACATGCGCGCCGTGCGCAAGGACTATTTCCTCGACCACGACCATTCGGCGTATGTCGACCAGTGGGACTGGGAGCGCTCTATTCATGCCGAGGATCGAAATCTCGCGTTCCTGAAGGACATTGTTCGGAAGATCTGGAAAGTGTTGGTGGGAGCCGAGAAATTTGCCCAGGATTTGTTTCCCGCATTGCGTGATCCGCGCTTCCCCAACCTGCCCGAAGAACTGACCTTCCTGCATGCAGAAGAGATTCTGGAGATGTTCCCGGACCTGCCGCGCAAGCAGCGGGAGACGCAGATTCTGCAGAAGTACCCTGCCGTTTTCATCGTGGGCATCGGCTGGCCGCTCAAAGATGGTTACCCGCACGAAAACCGCGCGGCCGATTACGACGACTGGATCACCGAAACCAGGAAGGAAACGAAGAAAGAAACCCACGGGATCAATGGCGACATTCTGGTCTGGAACCACGTCACAAAGCGCCGCCACGAGCTCAGCTCGATGGGTATCCGGGTGAATGCGGAAACTCTTCGGCAGCAACTGGAAATGGCGAATCTGCTGGGCAACCTCCAGTTCCCTTATCATCAGGCGATCATCAACAACCAGATTCCGCTCTCAGTCGGCGGCGGCATCGGGCAATCCCGCACATTGATGCAGTTGCTGAGAAAAGCTCACCTGGGCGAAGTCAGCGTCACGGTGTGGCCGAAGATCCTCAAAGAGATGTGCGCGAAGAAGAATATCTTTGTGCTGGAGTAGTTGGTGTGGCGCGGACACTCCGGTCCGCGGCTATTTGTAAAGGACGGGCGCGTTCCGCCCGTCCTTCTCTAACTCTCGTCTTCGATCATCCGATGACCCGGCGTTCCGATCACCGGACGTCCTACACCATCTCTGTTCCCCACAGATCATGCAGGTGTATAACGCCGCGCACGCGCCGTTGATCGTCAACCACGACCAACGACGTAATTTTCATTTCCTCCATGCGAGCGAGCGCCGTCGCGGCGAATTCCTGCGGCCCAATCGTCTTCGGAGTACGTGTCATGCAATCTTCGGCGTGCAAATCGAGTGTGTCCTTGCCGCTATGTTCCAGTAGCCGCCGTAGATCTCCGTCGCTGATCACCCCGAGGAGACGTTCGTCCTCAATCACCGCAGTCATCCCCAGCTTCTTGCGCGACATCTCGTAAATTACATCCGACATTTTCGTTCGCGCGGTTACTAGCGGAATAGCTTCGCCCCAGTGCATCAGCGATTCCACCCGCGCCAGCCGCTTACCCAGCTTGCCTCCGGGGTGCAAATTGGCGAAATCTTCCTCTCTGAAGCCCCGTTTTTCTGAGAGTGCGACCGCCAGAGCATCCCCCAGGGCCAGCATGGTTGTGGTCGAAGCCGTAGGAGCCAAGCCCAGTGAACAAGCCTCCTGAGAGATCGAGCAGTCCAACGCCACTTCCGCCGCCGTTGCCAAAGTAGAGGTTCCGGCCGGGTGGGCAGTATCCCCCGGCGCAAGCGCATCGCAAGTCATAGCGATGAGAGGAACCTGCAGTCTCTTGATCGTCGCCAGCAGAGCGAGGATCTCTTCGGACTCTCCGCTCGCCGATAGCGCGAGCACCACGTCTCCACGGACGATCATGCCCAGGTCGCCGTGCAGAGCCTCGACTGGATGCAGATAGAAGGCGGGCGACCCGGTCGAACTCAAAGTGGCCGCAATCTTCCGCGCGATAATTCCACTCTTCCCCATTCCCGTAACCACAACGCGGCCGTGACACCGAAATAGCAGATCGAGGGCGCGTTCGAAGGAATGTGCCATGGGTCCCTCGAGACGATCCGCCAATGCTCGCAAGGCCTCTGCCTCAATACGCACCACGCTCTCGCCAATGTTCCTGTTGGTTTTCATGAACAGCAAATGTTAGCAGAAGCGTCCAACGGAGCCACGCTCCGCGGGGCAAGCCCCAGGTGTGGAGCCCTGGTTGGTTCTTCGCGGACAACCCGCGCAGCGTGGAGTTCATGGCGGTGCCGGAGCCTAGAAGTGGTCGTCGAGCGGCCGCCCGGGATGTTCGAGTGCGCGGGCTTGAATCGCCCGATCCCATGGACTTGCCTGCCAGTTGTCCTTCCCCGGCTGGGCGTGAATCCACTGCGGCAGCGTGAAGAGGAGGCGGCCGCTGATTGCGTAGACATAAGGCTCGTAGAGAGCGCGCAGCTCCGCCAATCGCTCAGCCGCATCCTCACCTTCGTAGAGCGTCACACCATGTTGAGCCAGTTCCTTGCGCAACCGCCCGAGATCTTCCAGAGTCAATCGCTCAACGGTTTTGGGATCGTATTGCGCGTTCACGACCTGCGCCAGATCGACGGCCGCATGGCGCGCCATGGCAAACGTGAGCTTCGCCTGTTCGGGATGAATCCCATCCACGCCTGTCATGATCAGCGCGCTCACATCGAGCATCACCGTCAAGGCGCTGAGCCACGACTGATTGCTGTGCTGGGAGCGGAAGAACACCAGGGCGGGATAAGAGATGTGACTGGACAACAAATCGGCACACCAACGCTCCCAGTCGCGAAAGATGCCATCCAGCACGGACTGTTCGGGGCAACATCCCAAGCGGCCAAGAAATTCAGTTGCGGTCGGAGGCGAGCCGGCTCGCGCATCGAGCAGCGAAATCTCAGTCTCGCGCGCCGCAAACGAGTTGTAGATAACTGGCAGATACCCGATCACCACGCCGAGAAAGGCAAACCCCATGCCCGCTTCCATGACCGCGAGGGCACGCGCGGAGGCATTGTTGGGAGTAATGTCGCCGTAGCCGAGCGTAAAAAAGGTCTCACCGCTCAGGTAGATCACTTTCCCGAAGGTAATTTTCTCGTTGACGAGCGTCAGGTGTTCGCCCAGCCCGTATTGCACGCACGCGAACCCGAAGATCAGGCCGAGCGCCCAAAAACCAAGAAGTTGAATCAGCGACAACGGGCCGAAGTAGGCGAGAAAGCCTTCGCGCCGGGAATTCGATTTGATGTGGCGCGAAATACGCATCCAGCGAAACCACATGACCTTGTAGAACCACGCCGTAATGCGAAAGTGACGCTGGATGCGGCGCGGCAGCACCACCGTCTCGAAGGCGTCGAGCAGGATGGCACAGATCAAAACGATCCCGCCGATGGAAGCGAACCAGTGCATAAGGATGACAATCAGATGTGGCGGGAATGGTAACAGATTCGGGAGATCACGGATTTAGAAGTAAGATTGCAGAACTAAAGGCCGAGAGCAAATACACTACGGCTGAATCCTTCGGATTTTTACTGGCTGCATTCTAACTTCCGACTTCTGCAATACGCTATGGTGTGGCATGCGCCGCTTCGATCGCATGGCGCACAGCCAGCAGTTCTTTCAGGACACCGCGAAGACTGCGCGTGTCGAGCGCATTGGCACCGTCGCTTTTCGCCTCGGCAGGATTGTCGTGCACTTCCATGAACACGCCATCCACTCCGGCCGCCACGGCGGCTCGTGAAAGCACGGGAATAAACTCCGGTTGACCGCCACTGACCGCCGGGGTGTCTTCGTCTCCATGCGAGGCGGATGGCAACTGTACCGAATGGGTCGCGTCAAACACCACCGGCGCAAACTTGCGCATGATCGCCAGGGACCGCATGTCCACGATCAGGTTGTTATAGCCAAATGACGATCCGCGTTCGGTAACGAACACCTGGCTGTTGCCGGCGTCGCGACATTTCTCGACCGCGTGCTTCATGTCCCACGGGGAAACAAACTGCCCTTTCTTGATATTCACCGGGCGTCCGCTCAATGCCGCCGCCACAATCAGGTCCGTCTGCCGGCACAAGAACGCGGGGATCTGAAGCACGTCCACCACCTCGGCCACGGCAGCCACATCCCCTGCCTGATGCACGTCCGTGAGGAGCGGGATGTGGACTTCTTCTTTAACTTTTTTCAGGATGCGGAGGCCTTCTTTCATGCCGGGGCCACGATAGCTGCGAATGGACGTGCGGTTCGCTTTGTCGTACGACGCTTTGAAGATAAATGGAAAATTAAGCGATCGAGCGACGCCCTTGATGATCTCGGCCATACGCAGGGCGTGGTCTTCGCTCTCAATGACGCACGGACCCGCGATCAGGAAAAGATCTCCCGAACCAACGCGGACATTATCGATTTGGAAGCTAGTGCTCAGAGCTATTCACCGTCGAGAGGTCATTCGCCGAGAACAGTATTTCACCACGGAGGCGCAGAGGCACGGAGAAAATCATGCACTGATTACCGCTGGGATGGCCGCCATCTGCCGGTTCGTTTAGCAACCGCTTCTCCGCGTTCAGGCCCGCAGGTTTTCTATCTCCCTACTACCCGTTCCGGCCTTAAGAACATCTCGACTTCGGCTGCCGCGCGAGTGCCCTTCCGCTTTTGCCCGCTCTCGTACGATGCTCCGACGAATGATTTGAACAACGGATGCGGCTCCAGCGGCTTCGACTTGAATTCCGGATGGAACTGGCACCCAATAAAGAAAGGATGTTCGGGTATCTCCACCATCTCCACGTAGGTTCCGTCCGGCGTTGCGCCTGAAATCTTCAATCCCCCGGCTGTCAGTGGTTCCTCGTACTCGCGGTTGAACTCATAACGGTGACGGTGCCGCTCGCTGATCTCGCTCTGACCGTATACTCTTTGTGCCAGAGTTCCCGGCTCAAGCTTGCACGGCCATGCGCCCAGGCGCATCGTTCCGCCCAGTTCTTCCACGCCGCGCAACTCGCGCAACTTGTAGATCACGCGATGCGGAGTCGCTGGATCGAATTCACTCGAATTCGCGCCGGCCAAACCACAGACATTGCGAGCAAATTCAACGCACGCCGTCTGCATGCCGAGGCAGATGCCGAAATAGGGCACGTGACTTTCACGAGCATAGCGGATCGCGTTCAGCATGCCTTCAATTCCGCGCTTGCCGAATCCGCCCGGTACGAGAATCCCGTCGTATTCCTCAAGTTGCGAAAAGTAGCTGTGGTCATTGGGATCGGCGGTTTCGAGCCCTTCAGCTTCCACCCAGTTCGCTTCCAGTTTCAGGTTGTGCGCGAGCGCTCCATGCACCAGCGCCTCTTTGAGCGACTTGTAGGAATCTTCGTACTCCACATACTTCCCGACAATCCCGATCCGTACCACATCCTTCGGGTTATAAACGCGATGGATCAAATCATTCCATTTCGAAAGATCGCGATCCTTTGCCTGCAAGTGCAGGTAGCGCATGGCCAGGGTGTCAACTTCTTCATGCGCGAAGACGATCGGCACCTCGTAAATTGAGGCGACGTCCTTGCCGGTGATAACTGCCTCTTCTTCAACGTTGCAGAACAACGCAATCTTCGACTTGATGTCTTTTGAAAGGAATCTATCGGTTCGGCAAATCAGGATGTCGGGCTGAATCCCGACGCTCAGGAGTTCCTTCACCGAGTGTTGCGTGGGCTTGGTCTTCAATTCCTGGGCTGCGGCAATGAAGGGCACCAGGGTGACATGGACGAAAAGCGTATTCTCGCGGCCTTGTTCCTGGCGCATCTGGCGGATCGCCTCGATGAAGGGCAGCGATTCGATATCGCCGACGGTGCCGCCAATTTCGACCAGCAGCACATCGACATCCTGGGCGCACTTCTTTGCGGCCGCCTTGATTTCATTGGTTACGTGCGGAATCACCTGCACCGTCTTGCCGAGGTAGTCGCCACGACGCTCTTTGGCGATGATCTGCTCGTAGATTTTGCCCGTCGTCCAGTTGTTATCGCGAGACAGCTTGGCGTGCGTGAAACGTTCGTAGTGGCCGAGATCGAGGTCAGTCTCCGCGCCGTCGTCGGTAACGAAGACTTCGCCATGCTGGAACGGCGACATCGTACCCGGATCGACGTTGAGGTAAGGATCAAACTTCATGAGGTTGACTTTCAGCCCGCGGCTTTCGAGCAGGCATCCAATCGAAGCTGCGGCCAAACCTTTGCCTAAGGAAGACACAACTCCGCCCGTCACAAAGATGTACTTTGCCGACATCCGTTCCTCGCTTTAATTTTGATTGAAAAATTGTGCAGGCTGGGGTGCACGATCAATTATGGCAGAGATCGTCCCGGATGGGAATGTGGAAAAAGAGGCGTACCCATCACGCGTTTATTCAAAATGTGGCGTAAGGTATGTTTGGCAGCGCCGCCAAGCTCTGACAAGGCTTCCAAGAGACGCCGATGCTCGCTCCAACACTCGCGCCCGAATTCCTCCACCGGTACCTTTCAATATTGGGTGTTTCGCAGCAAAAGCCTTCACTCGCGGCTCTGCGAGAACTGACCACAGCCCATCTCGTGCACATTCCGTTCGAGAACATTTCAAAACTTTACAACCGCAAACATCATGGACTTAACAGCCTTACTCCGATTGATCTCTACCTTGAAGGTATCGAGCGTTATCGATTTGGGGGCACTTGCTACTCCAACAACTTCTACCTATACACGCTGCTGGCTGTGCTTGGATACAACGTGCGGTTGTGCGGCGCGGATATGTCGAAGCCAGACGTGCATGTCGTGGTGCTCGCAACGTTGGACAGGCGGCAATATCTGATCGATGCCGGTTACGGCGCTCCGTTTCTCGCGCCGCTTCCGCGTGATCTGCCGACAGACTATGTCATCAACATGGGGCACAATCGTTACATCCTTGAACCCCAGGATCCGAATGGGCGTTCGCGCCTGGCGATGTATCAGGATGGTAGACCGAAACATGGCTACCTGGTCAATCCACGTCCGCGCACAATCGATGAGTTTGCCGCTCAAATTGCCGACTCGTTCCTTCCAACTGCAACCTTTCTTAACGCTTTAATGCTGGCGCGTTTCGAACCGGGCCGCGCGCTGGTGATCCACAACATGACCGTTGTTGAGTCGAAGGAAGACGAATCGATCGTTCATAGGCTAAGTAGTCGCAGTCAGTTGGTTGACAGGATCGTTGAGGGCTTCGGCATACCCGCTTCAATCGCGACCGAAGTCATTAAGGAGCTTGGCGAACTCCAGGACGTATGGGCCTGAAGTCAAGCGGCGATCGGCACTTCTTATTTACAAATCTCTACCGGGATTCCCGCAAGCCCGGTTCGCCGAAACGTTCTTCTCACAATGAGGGGCCCGATCTGCCGCGAGGTACCCGGAAAACCAATTCGGAGGTTGTAATGGAACACCGAACTACAGTCCTGTATGTAGATGACAACCCCAGATCCAGCCGCCTGCTCGCCGGAGTTCTCGAAGAATGCGGTTTTCGCGTTACGGTGAAAGTCGACCCCACAGAAGCTCTTGCTCTCTGTCGCCGAGCAAGTTTTGAAGTCGCACTTCTCGACTACGAAATGCCTGCTATGAGCGGGTCACGCCTGGCTCGCGAGATCAAATCTCTTGTGCCCGATCTGCCGGTAGTTCTCCTGTCCGGGCGCCGCAAGCTTCCTTCCCCGGAGCTCGAATTCGTCAACGCGCATTTTGGTTTTGGCACTTCGCTTGACGATTTACTCTGGACCATGCGCATTCTGGCAACCCCAAAAGTGGTCGTGCAAAACCATGGTGCAGGGTTCCATAACCGCGACCATCACTTTCCCCGCCCGATTTCCGAGCCGCTGCGGGTGACGGAATCGCGTTGGTCCGATTCCACCTAGAGAAAGGTATCTGTTTCTAAAGGACAAAGCCGGAAGCAAGCCACTTGCGCCTGCTTTCGGCCCCCGCCCTGTTCAGGAAAGCGTTTATTTCCAGGCGCTCGGCGTTTTCAAATAGGCGACTACCGCCCGCGCGTCGGATTCGGTCATGCGAAACGGCATCATGGGAAAGTGGAGGGGTTCGCCATTGGTCCAGATTCCTGTGGTCAGCAGCTTGATCATGTCCGAATCGCTGGCGGGAGGGGTACCTCCAATTCTCGGCGCCACCGGTGGCCAGTTGGACCGCGCCTGGGCGGGGACCCACGGCACAGGTGCGCCTTCCAGCCATTGGCTCCGGTCGAGCCTGCCGCTCGTGTCGCGAGGAGTGTGGCACTGTCCACACATTGCGACCGACTCGACCAGATATTTCCCGCGCGCCACATCCGCAGAATTCGGGGGGACATTGCCCTGATCCGACCGGCGATTCTGGCCGTTTGTCGGAGTCGGCAAGCAAACTGACACCGCAACCGCCAGGGCTAAAGCTCCAATCGCGATTTGCAAGCTCCGCCGCGAGTCGAACAAGTGTTTGGCGCTGGACCTGAGAATTGCCATAGTGACACCTCGCTAGAACGCTACCAATATCTCATAGCCGACTTCTCGGACCTCGAAGGATGTTAGCGCCAAAGCACGAGAAACGCCGGGGCTGGGTGATCCGCCACCGGATACGGATGCTCCGCCTCTCCGGAGAGTGAAAAAAAATGCAAAATGACCCAAAAGAACTAAAAAAATGCTTTGTGCGGAAGACCTGAAAATCTAAACTAGCACTCAGGAACTTAGTGGCTAGGACTGAGGCCACTTCCCCCGGGGGTTCTGTGCGGGTTCTGGTTACAGCGGATACGTTCAGCGGAGTGTGGACGTACGCACGCGAGTTGGTCACAGGGTTGGTGACCCAGGGCGCGCAGGTCACGCTCGTCAGCTTCGGCGAGATTCCCCTTCCCGATCAAACAGCCTGGATGCAGAATCTGCACGGTCTCGAATATCATCCTACGGCCTTTCGTTTGGAGTGGATGGAAGAAGGTGAGCAGGACTTCGAGGCGGCGCAGGAATATCTGCGCGAGATCGCGCGGGACACAAGACCCGACGTACTTCACCTGAATCAGCTTAGTTTTGGAGCGATTCCGATAGCGACGCCGCGTGTAATCACCGCTCACGGCGACCTCGTGACCTGGTGGCTCACCATCCACGGGAAAGAACCGGCACCCTCGGCATGGCTGGATTGGTATAGGAAAACCGTCGTGGCTGGCCTGAAGCGCGCCAATGCCGTGGCGGTATGCACGAACTGGATGCACGACATGCTGCGCTTTGCCTATGGCAACATCTTCGCCGCTCAGGTCATTTCGCCGGGACGGAACCCCATCTATTTCAATCCCTTTGTAACCAAGGAAGAGTCAGTACTGGCGATCGGGCGGTTGTGGGATACCGGTAAGCAGGTCTCACTTCTGACGCAGCACTCGCACCGGCAACCGGTGTGCATCGTGGGCGCGGATAACCCCATTCCGGCACCAGCACTGCCGATCCGGGCCGATGTGCGGCTTTCGACGGGCGAGCAAGAGGTTTCGGTGAAGGGGGCGCAGACCGAGTCACAGCTGCGCAATTTGTACAGCAAGTCTCCGGTCTTTGCGGCCACCTCGCGTTACGATCCCACGGGACTGGCCTCGGTGGAAGCCGCGTTTTCGCGCTGTGCCCTGGTGGCGAATGACATGCCGGTTTATCGTGAGCTGTGGGGAGACGCCGCTTTGTACTTCGCGCGCAATAACGGAGACCATCTGGCGCAGGTCCTCGAGCAACTCGACCAGGATCGCGAGATGGTGCGGCTTTACGGCACGCGAGCTTACAACCGGGCACGCGAACGCTTCACGGCGCGCCGGATGGTAGATGATTATCTCCGGCTCTATCGACGCCTGCGGAGTTCAAGGAGTGAGGCGGCGTAACCTGCAGTCCTGCGAATTCCTTCCCGAAAAGTGCGGGTGCCTTAAGGCGGGTGATGCGGGCATCGTTTGCGAGCTAAGTGCCACAGGGCGGGCTCGAATCTGGTGGCATTTGCCGTTTTGTCCCGCTCAACCTGTCATGCTCAACCCATTTGTTCGATTCCAGATTGCAGCCCGTCGAAAAGGGCGCGGGCCAGCATGTTATACTTTTAGTTCATCACTGCCGTATTCAGCAGACGGAGGTATGTATCGATAAGCGTTTTATCCGCATGAATGAGCGCATTCGCGCGCGCGAAGTGCGTGTGATTGGAGCAGAGGGCGAACAGATCGGTA
>Ga0335079_10006187_pt1 | contig 13689 bp, 11 predicted proteins | sample Lox_Sample_33_FD_206719 | JGI IMG/M metagenome (GOLD analysis project Ga0335079, IMG submission 206719) | Soil microbial communities from Loxahatchee National Wildlife Refuge, Florida, United States - Lox_Sample_3.3 | ecosystem: Environmental > Terrestrial > Soil > Wetlands | place: USA... | reverse complement strand
TCGCTACCGAGCCTCGGACGGCAGTGTTTGTAGCGATTGCGAAAGAGGATATCGCTCAGGATTGCTGGTTTCATCTGAACCGCCAGTTCTCCAGCGACCACGGCCGTTCCGTACTGTTGTCGTGGACGGGAACCATGTTCGAGTACATGATGCCCTCGATCTGGATGCGCAGCCATCCCAACACGCTGCTGGATCGGGCCTGCGAGGCGGCGCTCCGGGCACAACAGGCATACGCGGCCGGCAAAGGTATTCCGTGGGGTGTTTCGGAATCTGCTTGCGCACGGTTGAACGAAGCAGGCGATTATCACTATGAGGCGTTCGGGGTGCCGAGCCTGGCCCAGAAAAAGAGCGAAACAGACCCTCTCGTGGTTTCACCATATTCAACGTTCCTAGCGTTGTCGGTAGATCGTAAGGGATCGCTCGCCAACTTGAGGAAGATGCACGACCTCGGATGGTTTGGATCGTATGGATTCCTGGAGGCGGCTGATTATACGAAGTCTCGCGCCTGGTTTCTCCCGCGCAGTCCGCAGCTGGTTCAATCGTGGATGGTCCACCATCAGGGAATGAGTCTTCTTGCGCTGGGAAACATCCTTTGTGACCAGGTCATACAGAGGTGGTTTCATTCCGACCCGCGAGTCCAGGCAACTGAACTTTTGCTGCAAGAGCGGCCGGTCATGGAAGCAGCGGGCCATTGAAAAGACTCCCGCCGCGTGCGTCTGATCACTGTCGACTCAGCTTGCTGGTGTGCCTGAACTGGGAGTTGCCACCTCAGTGCGATCGGAGTAATGCCCGCAGCTTACGAACCGCTCCGGGGATTTGTAGTACCGGGGTGCTTCCGAACCCGAGGATGAATCCTTGTTTTACGTTTTTCCCGAGGTAAAAGGACGATAGGGGGACCAGCCAGAGGTTTTCCGTTGCGGCTCGCACGCTGACCTCCTTGTCCGAGATTCCGTTTAGTACCACCGCGAGGTGCATGCCGGCTTCTGCTCCCATCATCTCGACCGACGCCCCAAATCCCTCACTCAGATTCTCAATGAGTGTGTTGCGGCGCTCCCCATAGACCAACCGTGTCCGCCGGATGTGGCGTGCGAAATGGCCTTCTCTAATGAAATCGGCCAGCACAGCCTGCGGAAATGTCGAAGGAGCAATATCCACCGCAAAGCGTGCCGCACGGAACTGCTCAACTAGGTCTTCTGGAACGACCACGTACCCGAGCCGCAAAGAAGGGAAGAGGACTTTGCTGAAAGTACCGATGTAGACGACGCGCGAATGCCGGTCGAGCCCTTGCAACGGTGTGACGGGCATGCCTTCGTAGCGGTACTCACTGTCATAGTCGTCCTCGATGATCCAGGAGCCGTTGTTTTCCGCCCAATCCAACAATTGAAGACGTCGCGAGGCGCTCATGGTGACGCCCAGCGGGTATTGATGGGAAGGTGTTACCAGCACTGCCCGGGCATGGCCGCATTTCTTGGCACCGGCGGAGACAATCAGCCCTTCGGCATCCACAGGAACCGGCACCACCGTGCATCCGGCGGATGCGAAAACGCTTCTGGCAAACCTGTACCCCGGCTCTTCCATCCATACATGGTCTTTCGGGTCCAGCAACACGCGAGTCGTAATTTCCAGGCCCTGTTGTGAGCCGCTCACGATGATGATCTGCCCGGCGTCGCAGCGCACACCACGCGCGATCCGAAGGTATTCCGCAATCCCGTCCCGCAGCTCTTTCAATCCCATAGGGTCACCGTAGTCGAGTGACTTGGCTTGCAAACCGCGGGCATGACGAGTTACCAGCCTGTTCCACACCTGCAGAGGAAAACAGTCGAATGCGATTTGACTTACGGTGAACGGCCCGAGCCCACGCGCTGTGGAGAAGCTCTGCGCGCCCGCGAGAGGCGAACAGCGCTTTGACACTCGACGTCGTTCTTGCCCGGCTCCTCTGGACCGGGCGGTGGGCTGCGGGTTGGCGGAACGCTCTGGCAGCGATCGCGAGACAACCGTACCGGAACCGACCCGGCTCTCGAAATAGCCTTCTGCTAAGAGTTGTGCGTATGCATTCAGTACCGGCATCCGTGAGATTCCCAGTTCGACGGCCAGGACGCGCGTCGAAGGAACCCGCTGGCCCGTGCGCAGGTTTCCCTCAACGATGGCCTTGCGATAGCCCTCATAAACCTGGCGATATAGCGAATTGGTGGTTCGCTTTCGGAGTTGAATGACTGGTGCGATTCCCGAGGGGGTTCTTTTCATGGGCGGAAAATAATGGCTATATGAGATGGCTGTCAAGTGGATATTGCGCCATACCATTATCAGGCGCATTCTTTCTAGGAAAGGTGTTTTGGGGGAACGATGACATACCGAACCAGAGTGACAGGGGCCGTTCTTTCGCTATTCCTGTTGGTGTCCCTCTCCAAAGCGGCGGCTCCGCGAAGCAAAACAAAGGCAACGTGGTCTACGTCTGCGCGTGTTTGAAGACGAAGTCCTGCTTCTGCATGACCGAAGCGAAGATGGAAGGGCCGTGCGCTTGCGGAACGGATGGCGGACCGCCCATGAAAGCAGTGGCACCGGATAGTGACTGGGCAAAAGACAATCGCGAGGCTCTGTCGAAGTAGATATCCAGGGATAGCATGAGCCGAATTCGCCATTGCGTTTTGTGCCCGAATTGCCTCACTCGTTACCTCATCGGGTTCAGTCCATACGCAAACGGGGCGTACCTTGTGTGCACCCGTGCGGGTTCTATGGAGGACTGTGTCCTGCATTGTCCTTGCAGGCGGTCGCAGGCGCCCACTCGATTCAGGAGTAGTGATATCAAGACCTGTGAGGTTACAAACCCCGCGTATCGACGTGGCTTTGGTTCATCGGACGAGATCCTCCTCTTCCCGAGCCAGCGTGTGGATTCGATGGACCTCTCGGCACAACTGAATCTCAAACGTAGCTGAAGACTCTTCTGCTGACTCCTGCTCTCCGGGAGACTCTCCTTGATCCATTAAGAACCGAGAACTAGGCGCGCAGGCGCGAGAAGGTGCGCGCGTTCGCCGTGTCGGGAAAGCCGACCGACGATGTCGGATTCGCCTACACAGCATCCCGTGAAAACCGCTGCAAGCCATTGAAAACACTTATTGGCAACTTGAGTGCATTCACAGAGATTGGTCGTGTTTCCGCGGCTAGGAGGGTTCCGCTATGGCTGGCGAGAATTGGACGTTCTGGTTCAATCTTACGAATTTCGCGTTGGGCATCATTACGCTGTTGGCGATTCTGGTGGTGGTTGGCGCGGTAGGTTGGGATCTGTTTGGGTTGTGGGTGCGTAAAGCGCGGAAGTCTGATGCTACCGATGTTGGAACGGTAAACATCGCGCGTCTCATGGCGGAAGTGCGGGCTGGCTGGGCCGAACCGCATAGCCTCACGGTTCCAGAATTGGGGCTGACGATGGCGGATGGAGGCGAGAAGATCGAGCCATCCAAAGAAGACGCTGAAAAAGATCCGCGGCGGAAGTGATATATGGCTTGCCCATTTCTCCGAGAAGGTAAGGCGCGGTATTGCCATGCGGCGCCCTTGCGCAAGCTGATTCTGGATGGACCAGGCGCAGCGGGCGGAGGGAAGTGTGATTCCGCGGAATTCCAGAAGTGCGAGTTGGCGGCGAAGGACACAGAGCGTCGAGCTCGTTGCCCGCATCTCGAAGAAATCCGCGTGCAATATTGCGGAGTTTCAGCAGTCACCAAGCTGGTGCCGTTCAGCGATTCCGAACTTTCGAGTTGCACAAGCAACAGTTATCGATATTGCGACTCCTACTTGTCGCTGGCGCGGCCTCACGCGAGTGTTCCGGATGGCACTCTTTTCTATTCTGCGAATCACTTCTGGTTGGAAGCCGAGGAGTCGGGCTTGTGCCACATCGGTATGGATGGCTTCTTCGCGGAGGTGGTGGGTGGCGTCGACGGCGTGACCTTTGCGACGCTGCACGGAACGCACTGTCCGGCGCTGGCGCTGAACATTCAAGGCGTGGAGTGGCCGCTGAACTTTCCGAATCCCCTGATCATCGAGAAGGTGAACAGCCGGGTGCGGAGCGATCCGGCAAGGCTGACCTCCGATCCGTATGGTGCCGGATGGCTCTTTGAAGGCCACGAGATTCCTGGTGTGACTCGCGCGGGACTGGTATCGGGAAGGCAGGCCGTGGCCTGGGACGGTGAGGAGCGTGAGCGCCTGACTCGAGAGATTCACGAGGCCCACGTGCCCGGCGGCGATGGCGGAGCGCCCGTGCGGGGCGTGGCGAAACTGCTTTCGCGGCCAGACCTGGTGTGCCTCTTTCAGCGCTTTTTTTCCAGAAGCGAGTGGGCAGTGGAGGGATGAGCATGAGGCGAAGCCTGCTGGTTTTCGGACTCGGTGTGATGGTGGCGATGCTGGCAGGTTGGGTGGTCTTTCCTCGTGCACTCTACATGCGTAAGCCCCAGCCGCTCGAGTTTCGCCACAAAACGCATGCTGAGAAATCCGGACTCGCCGACTGCAACGAATGTCACGCGCTGCGGGATGACGGAACGTTTGCCGGACTTCCTGCGATGGAAAAGTGCGCGGGCTGCCATGCGGAGCGCATCGGGGAGACGAAAGCCGAAGCGACACTGGTCAACAACTACATCAAGCAGGGGCATGAGACGCCGTGGCAGGTGTATGCGCAACAGCCGCCCAATGTATGGTTCTCGCATTCCATCCATCTGAAGCGGGCTGGTCTGAAATGTGAGGACTGCCACGCTAACTACGGCGCGTCGGACCAAGTGAAGGTTTACGAAGTGAATCGCATCAGCGGGTATAGCCGCGATATCTGGGGGCATTCGATCTCGCGGCTGCATCGCGCACCGCACGATGGCATGAAGATGAGCGACTGCGAAGACTGCCACCGCCAACACAACGCGGATGTGGGCTGCCTGGGCTGTCACAAATAAAGGAGCAGCATGAAAGTCTCACGACGAGATCTGCTGGTGTGGAGCGCGGGAGCGGCCGCGGGTCTCATGGTCACTCCAGTGCCGTGGAAGGTGCTGGATGACGTCTCGATCTGGAGCCAGAACTGGCCGTGGATTCCGCAGCCGGCGCGGGGTCCGGTCGATGTGAAGCAGTCTGCGTGCACGTTGTGCCCGAAGGGCTGCGGGTTGCGCGTGCGGGTGGCGGGAGGATTTCTGGTAGGCGTCGCGGGTGTCGCCAGTCATCCAGTGACGCGGGGGGCATTGTGTCCGCTGGCGTTTGGGGCACATCAGCTGAACTGGCATCCGCAGCGGCTACGAACCGTGCTGCATCGACGAAGTGTTTCTACAAGGAATGCTGCACAAATGGCGTTTACCAAGGCGTGCAGCGAGGGACCGGTGGTCGTGATCGATGGTTATCCGGGACGCGCGGCTTCGCAGGTGCTTGAGAGTTTCGCGAAGAACCGGCGCGGAGAGTATCGCGTTGTGCTGAGTGCTGAGACGCGTGCGCTTGCTCCCTACGAGAGATGGACTGGAGTGCCTGCTGCATTGCTCGGATACGACGTCGAGAATGCAGGCACGATCGTCAGCTTTGGTGCGCCGCTCCTCGATGGCTGGGGCGCCCCTGGGCACTTCGCACGGTTGTGGGCAGAGCGTGCGGCCGGCACAGAGGATCCGCAGTTGCGGCTGATTCAGGTTGAGCCAACGCTTTCGCGGACAGCGTCGCGGGCCTGGCAGTGGGTGCCGGTTCGTAACGGTTCCGAGGCGGTGTTGGCGGCTGGGATTGCAGGGGTTCTGTTGGAAGAACATCTTGTTTCGGCGCGTGGCCCGAAGCCAACTTTGAGCTTGACTGCGGCGGGGGAGCAGACGGGGCTAGGCATTGATGCGATTCGTGGCCTGGCGCGGACGATCGTTGCGCGGCCTCCGGTCGTGGCGATCGCGAACGATGACAGTCCGGAGGTCGCAGCGTTGAACGTGGTGCTCGGTGCGGTTGGAGCGCGTGGCGGGATCGTTCGAAGATCAAGAGAGAACAAGTCGTACCTCGCCGCGGATACTCCGATCTCATCGGCGCGAGCGGTGGTGATCGATTCCTCCGTGCCGTGGGACTTTGCGCCAAAGACTGATGCCGAGGTGTTTCGATTTGCGGCGTGGGATGGGGGATCGGGAAGTGCTGATTGGTTGCTGCCGGCGCCGGGTTTTTTGGAAGAGGCCACCGATGTGCCAGCTGCGCCGGAGTTGGCAGTGCAATCCTTTGCCCTCGCCCCCGCCCTCACGAAGGCGCAACACGAAGTCCGAAGTGCAGCGCTGTTCTTGAGCGGCATCGATAGTGCGCTGCCCACGGCGGAGGAGATCATTCATGCGCGCTGTCAGCAGATTTTCCAAAGCCGCGTCGGGATGCTCTGCTCCCGTGAGCAGACACCTGTGTCGAGGTTTGCCGCGTCCCAGAAACTCGAAGAACAACTCTGGGCCGGAGCTGTGTGGGTCGGCGAACCTGTCGGCCCACCGAACCTGCGCTGCGAGCTAAAGGAATGGCCTACGCCTTCTACTTCAACGCGCGGTGAGGGTTGGTCGTCCTCATGGACTGCGCCGGTCTTGCCACCTCTGGCCTCGAAGTTGGTCGAAGAGTCCGGCTTGCGCCAGCGAGCAGAAGGGAGACTGGCATGAGCGCGCGCTACGGCATGGTGATCGATCTGGATCGGTGTACGGGATGCGGGTCGTGCATGGTGGCGTGCGCGGCAGAAAACAATGTGCCAGCTCTTCCGCAGGCGACCACGCGCACCGGGTTGACTCCAATGTTGGTGCGCCGCGTGTCGAATGAAAGAGATGGAGCCGAGCGGCGGGAAGTTTTCATCCCGATCCTGTGCATGCATTGCGAGCGGGAAACGCCGTGTGTGAGCGTATGCCCGCAGCAGGCAGTCGAAGTCGACAAGGCAACGGGAATCGTGATGCAGATGCCGCAACGCTGCCTGGGATGCCGTTATTGCATGACGGCGTGTGCGTATCACGCGCGCTATTTCAACTGGCGAGATCCGGCTTGGCCGGCGGGAATGGAGAAAAGTCTGAATCCGGCAGTGGCCGTGCGCATGCGAGGCGTTGTTGAGAAGTGCAATTTCTGTCATGGCCGGCTGCATGCAGCGAAGGAGAAGGCGGCGGCTGCGAGCAAGCGCGAGATTGATCCCGCCGACTACGTTCCAGCTTGTGTTGAAGCTTGCCCGACTGGAGCGATTCGCTTTGGCAACTTGGCAGATACCGGCGACCCGGTTTCGCACGAAGCGCGCTCTCCGTACGCATTCCGGTTGCTGGCGCGGCTCGGCACCGAACCGAAGGTTTACTACAAATCGAAGGAGGCATGGGTGAGACAACTGGCCGAGTCGGTTTCCGGCCGCGAGACAGAGGCAAGCCGGGAGATGAAACATGTCTAGCATCACCTTCAGCGACAGCCGGTGGATTGCCCGGGGTGCGGAGCGAGCGTCTTTCCCGCGATTTATCTCATGGCTGGTTCCGTGGGTCATCATTCTCGCGGTCGGTGTTTACGCTGCGGGATTGTGCCTGTACTACGGGTTGAACCAGACCAACATGGACAACCGGTTCGCCTTCGGGCTATGGATCTTTCTTGACCTCGGCATCATTGCGCTCGGCGCCGGCGCTTTCTTCACGGGGTTTCTGGTTTACATCCTAAAGCGTGCGGAGCTTAAGCCGATTCTCAACACCGCGGTAGTCGTCGGGTTGATCTGCTACAGCGGGGCGGTGGCGATTTTAATGATCGACGTGGGGCAACCGTTGCGGGCATGGTTTACCTTTTGGCATCCGAACACGCACTCGATGCTGACTGAAGTGACGTTCTGCATTTCCTGCTATCTGCTGGTGTTGTGCCTGGAGTACATTCCGCTTCTCCTGCGCAATCGGCAACTGCGCCGACTGCCGTCGTTCCTGGTGTTTGAGCATCAACTGCACAAGCTGGTGCCTGTGCTGGCTGCTGTAGGGACGCTGCTTTCGTTCTTTCACCAGGGGTCGCTCGGCGGGCTGTATGGCGTTTTGCGGGGGCGCCCGTTCGCATATCGTCACGGATTCCTCATCTGGCCGTCGACATTCTTCCTCTTCATTCTGTCGGCCATCGCGACCGGCCCGAGCTTTCTGATGCTGGTGACGGCGACCGTGGAGAAAGTCACTGGCAAGCGGCTTGTGGCCGACAAAGTGTTTCGTCGGCTTGGGTTGATCTCGGGAGTGCTGCTTGCGGCTTATGTCGCAGCGAAATCGATCGACACGCTGATCTGGATCAACATCACATCGCCGTCGGTCGGCTTTGCTCCGTGGGAGTATTACATGCACAAGCCGTTTGGTCTGCCCATCCTGTTCGCTGAGATCGTGTTGTTCGGGCTGCTCCCGGCATTCCTGCTGGCGTACAGGCGAACGGCATCGCATCGCGGGGTGCTGTTGAGCGCGGCTGCTCTGGCGTGTTGTGGAGTACTGCTCAATCGCTTCGTTCTTACCGTCCAGACGCTGGCGCTGCCGACTCTGTCGTTCGATGAGTTTCTGCAATACACCCCGAGTTGGCAGGAGGTGGCCAGCTTCGGAGGCGTGATTGCCTACGGCGTCATTGTCTATTCGCTTTCCTATCGTTATCTACCACTGTTTTCGGCACAGCCAGAAGGAGGGGGTAAAGATGTTTCCGGGCATTGATGGGTTCCACTGGACCGTCGGCCATGTTCTTTTTCTGTCGTTGTTTTTTGCTGTCGCGCTGACCATTCTGACCACGGTCGCTTCGGCAGTTTGGCGGACCGTGCGCGATTTCCGCTCGCATCGCGCGATTGAACTGTGCTGGAAGGAAGACTTTGCGGATCTACCCGCGTCGGACCGGCGCTGCCGGCACGAACTGGCTGGCCGTGTGATCTCGAGAACGTGCGACCACAACTTTGACTGCCGCAGTTGTGAGAAATATTCGAAGTTTGCGGTGCTGCCGGCGACCGGCCTCGCGCCGTCGCTCGGACTGAACTATCCGGCAGACCGCTTCTATCATCGCGGGCACACTTGGGTGAAAGCGGAAGAAGATGGAACAGTCACCATCGGACTGGATGACCTCGCCGAGCATCTCATTGGCGATGCGGACTCGATCAAACTGCCGGAGCTCGGCAGTGAGTTAGATATCAATCAGACGGCGTGGCGAATCGAGAAGAACCGAAACGAGATTCGAGTGCGTGCACCGCTGGAGGGAACTGTGATCGCAGTTGGAGGGCCGAAGGAAGGGTGGTTCCTAAAGATGCGTCCACGGTGGGACGTTCATGACCCGATGACCCTGCGGCATTTGCTCCGCGGTCGGGAAGTTGGCGGGTGGCTCTCGAAGGAGATGGAGCGCCTGCAACTGCAATTGAGGCCCATCCACACGGCACCCAGTCTCGCGGATGGCGGAGTGCTGCTGCCGGGCTTGATGGATGCCGTGCCTGACGCCAACTGGGATGCGGTTCTCGCCGCTACTTTCCTGGAGCCGTGACCAGCCGCTCAGTGCGAGATTTCGTAGCGCTTAAGCTTGTCGTATAGCGTCGAGCGGTCGATACCCAGGGCGATCGATGCTTCCTTCACATTACCGTGACGTCGTTCGAGCGCGGTGATGATGGCGCGGCGCTCCAGTTCATCGAGAGATACGTCGGGAACCTCCCAACTCTGTTGCGGTGCGCCAGTCTTCTGAAGCCAGGAGAAATCGACCTCGTCGAGCATGCCGTTGCGGCAGGTCACGATGGAGCGCTCAATGACGTTCTCCAGTTCGCGCACGTTTCCCGGCCAATCGTGAGCGATCAGCAGTTTCATCGCGGCACCCGAGATTCCGCCGATCTCGCGGCCTAGTTCAGTCGAAATCCGCTGCACGAAATGCTCGGCCAGCAGGGGAATGTCTTCGCGCCGATCGCGCAGGGCGGGCAGACGAATTTCAATCACGTTGAGGCGATAGTACAGGTCTTCGCGAAACCTCCCTTGCTTGACCTCATCGAGCAGATCTTTGTTGGTCGCAGCGACAACGCGTGCGTCAACGGTAACTTCCTGAGTTCCTCCGACTCGGTAGAAGCGGCGTTCCTGCAGAACGCGCAACAGATCCGCCTGCAGTTTGGGAGAGATGTCGCCGATTTCATCGAGGAAGATTGTACCGCCGTCGGCCAGTTCGAATTTTCCACGGCTCTGGCTATTCGCGCCGGTAAAGGCGCCTTTTTCATAGCCGAACAGCTCGCTCTCCAGTAACGTTTCGGTCAGGGCCGCACAACTCATGACGATGAACGGCTTCTCGGCGCGGTCGCCCGAGTAATGAATGGCGCGTGCGACTAGCTCTTTGCCCGTGCCACTTTCTCCGCGGATTAACACTGTGCTGCGCAAGCTGGCGATGTCTTTCGTCAACGCAAGAATCTCTTCCATACGCGGATTCTTGGTGATGATGTCGTGATGGCGGTATTGGCGGGTGAGTTTCTTGCGCAGAATGGCGTTCTCGCTTTGCAGTTTCTTCAACTTCAGGATGCGCGACACCAACATGGAAATTTCCTGCGGATTGCAGGGCTTCACGATGTACTCCTGCGCACCCTCTTTCATCGCCTGAATCGCGGTGTCGACGGTCGCGTATGCGGTGATGATGATGACGGAGGCTTCGGCGCGGATGCGGCGAATCTCCATCATGGTTTCGATGCCGTCCATGCCGCCGGGCATCTTCAGATCGACGAAGCAGATGGCGTAGTCTGTCGCTCGGGCGAGTTCGAGCGCGCGCTGCCCGTTGGGCGCTGTGTCGACGCGGTAGCCATCTTCGCGTAACCACGCGGCCATCGATTCGCACATGACGTCTTCGTCGTCGACCACCAGGATTGGCCAGCTCTTCTTCATATTTCTCCATTTCCGGCGAAGCGGTGCACCAGGTGCAATCCGCAACGTGAGCAGAATTCCTCGGACTTGGAATCGACCAGTTCGACATGAGTGGCAAGGCTCATCGCGCACTTGGAGTCCGAGCAATGAGTGAGGCCGAAGGTGTGTCCAAGTTCGTGCAGCATTTCTTTCACCGTGCGCTCCCGCAGCAGATTGTCATCTGCAGGGAGGCCGTAAAACTCCTGATGCAAGCGGAACAGCGAGACCACGGCAACGGGGCCATCGAGCTGCGCTTGCCCAAATAAGAAGCTCAACATCGGAATCGACAGGTCGACGTCGGTCAGGCCGAGAATCCGTTCGGCATCCTGCGGAGCGTGTTGTGCCAGCAGTTTCATGAACTCGACTGACTGATATTGCCTGCGTTTTGCGTCGTAGGCGCTGGGTGGAATCGGTAGCGGAGGCAGGCGCCGTATGGGCAGCGGAAACCAGTCGGCCGCCGCATTCTCGACCCACTCCCACGTTTCTTGCGGGACGCTGCCGATCGACACGAGATACAGAGCATTCAAGCGGCATGTACCTGCTCTTCCTTGCGTTCGAGGTCGCTCTTTGTCGATATGAGTGGCAAAGTGACGGTGAACGTAGTTCCTTCATTGCGCTTGCTGGTCACCTCGACTTCGCCGTCGTGCGCTTTGACGATTCCGTACAGTACGGCGAGGCCAAGCCCCACTCCTTTGCCTTCCGCCTTCGTGGTAAAGAACGGGTCGAAAATTTTCGAGAGGTTTTCGGGTGCGATTCCTTCGCCCGTGTCCTGGACGCAGAGTTCCACTTCCTTTTGGTCTCTAGAAAGCGCGGTCCGGATGGTGAGTCTGCCTCCACCGCGGGCCTGCATCGCCTGAGCGCCGTTCAGCAGGAGATTTAAAATCACTTGCTGAATCTGCGACGAGTCACACTCGACCTGGGGAAGATTCTCTTGAATCTGCAAGACTGCCTCCGCGTTGATCATCTTCAGCTTGTGATCGACCAGGCCGAGCGTCGTCCGGACCAACTTGTTGATGTCAGCCGGGGCGCGTTGCGGCTTGGAGCGGCGCGAGAACGCAAGCAGGTCCGAGACGATGCGTCCAACGCGGGCAGTTTCCGTTGAGATCAGCCCAAGATACTTGCGGAAATCGGCTTCGCGTCCGGGCGGATATGTACCGTTGACCATGAGCCGTTCGAGTAGCATGGAGAGATTCAGCACGCCGGACACGGGATTGTTGATCTCGTGCGCCACGCTAGCCGCGAGTTGTCCGAGAGAGGCAAGGCGGTCGGACTGGATCAGCTTCTTCTGCGCCGTCTGTAGCTGCTGGGTGCGTTCTTCAACTTTGCACTCCAGCGTCTGTTGCATTTCGTTGAGTTCTGCGACGGCGAGTTTCAGGCGTTCGCGCATCCGGTTGAACGAGTCGACAAGTTCGTCGAGTTCCTGGCTCCGACGCGTGATCCCGATGTGCTGGTCGAGGTCCATGGCGCTGACCGCCTTCGTACCTTCGATCAGTTGCTGAATCGGAGTGGCAACGAAGCGGCGCGTGAACAGGATCACGAATGCTGCGCCGACGACTACCTCAATGAACGTCCAAAGGACGGTCTGCAGCGTGATCGCCCGGGTTTGTGCCTTGACCGGATCGAGCCGGAGCGCGACGTCGACGACGCCGAGCACTTTTGTGGATGCGCTGTGCGCATGACAGCTTGCATTGCTGCAGGAGGGTTCGTTGTAGATCGGCGTGACCATGCTGATGGTCTTGACGCCATCGGGCGAGGTGGCGTAGCGGACCCGCGACACCTGCGCCGGTTTGTCGGTGATCGGCTCTTTATTGTGGCAAGTGGCGCAGACGTCATTCGACACTTCGGGAGCCCGGTTCGTCTGCTCGCGCGCGTTGGTCGAGTACACCAGGCGGCCTTCGCGGTTGAACATACGGATGCGGTCGACGCCCTGCTTGTCGGCAATCAATTGCATGATCTGGTAGGCAGCCTTGCGGTCGTCGTCGTTCATGGCGTGCCAGGTGGCGCTGGTGATGCTGCGCGAGAGCTGATCGGCACCCAGAGTCATGGTTTCCACCAGCTGCTTTTCCTGCCTGCGGAAATTCAGGTAGCCGCTCACGATGCTGATAGCGACAATCAGGACGGTGAGCGAAAGAATTAGCTTGGGGCCGAGTTTTCGTGGCATTCAGATCTCGTGTCCTGCCGGCAAAGGCAAGGGGAGAGCCCAAAATCCGCAGTTTGGGACTCTTTATTAACGGTATCTAATGGGACCGAAAGGGACTGTGATCGATACCTCGCGCAGGCGTGATCCTCGTCACAAGGCTTATTTGCGGTGGCTCAATCAGGTAGGCGGGAGGTGCGGATCGAGAGCTATTCGATGCCGAGTTGACGTTGGATTTGTTCCAGCGCGACGCCTTTTGTTTCCGGAACCATCGTCCTCACCCACAGAAGCTGCAGGACCATCATGATAGTGAAGAACGAAAAGACGTAACCCGGAGGAAAGGCGTCTACCATCTTGGGGAAGAACGTGGTGAGCAAAGCGGCAAAGATCCAGTGAGTGAAGCTGCCCAGCGTCTGGCCCTCAGCGCGATGACGGTTGGGAAATATCTCTGAGATGAAGACCCAGATGACGGCGCCTTGGCCGATCGCGTGGGCAGCGATAAACGCGAAGATGCACGCAGGCACGATGGAGAAGTGCTGGGTGAAGAATGCCCAGGCTACCAGGCCAAGAGAAGTGATGTATCCGAACGAGCCAATATAGAGGAGCGTGCGGCGGCCGAGCCGGTCGATCAGCCATAGGCCGACAAAGGTGAAAACCAGATTCGTGACTCCGATTCCGACGGACTGCAGTAACGCAGTTTTCGTGGCAAGTCCGGTGAGTTCGAAGATGCGGGGAGCGAAG
>Ga0335079_10006185_pt1 | contig 13691 bp, 11 predicted proteins | sample Lox_Sample_33_FD_206719 | JGI IMG/M metagenome (GOLD analysis project Ga0335079, IMG submission 206719) | Soil microbial communities from Loxahatchee National Wildlife Refuge, Florida, United States - Lox_Sample_3.3 | ecosystem: Environmental > Terrestrial > Soil > Wetlands | place: USA... | reverse complement strand
CCCATACGTGATGCTGTGATCCGGCCGCCAGAAAGCTGACGAGGGGTCCGGTGTCAAGCAGACCGACGGGCTCTGTCACTCGCCGAAGCCCTTCATGTATTTCGGATTGGTGGCGATGTCACGGGGCAGGCCCTTCACGGTGCCCGCGAGGTCGCGAGCCAGGTCATAGCAGGAAGCGCCGCGGCGACGTTGATTTCGCAGAACTGCCTCCAGGCCTTCGCGCACCAAAGCAGACTTACTGACGCGCCGCGCCTTCGCTTCGCGGCCGAGGTCCGCGAGAAGATCGTCTGGCAATTTTAAAGAAATCATCTGCATTTATCTTCTATGGTAATACCTGGCAGTCTCGTGCGCAATACCGGGGGCTGCCGCGCCTCCGGCTGCGTTCAGCCGCAACGCGCAGCCGAACTACGAGATCATGGAATTCGCCTGCATCGAAGGGAATCAGGACGTGCACCATTACACGCCGGACAAGGGTGGAAGCGCGAAGACGAAGTAGCTGGCGAGCGGTTAGGGAAAGCTCTGCGGAATCATTAAACGCTTGGGAAATGACGCACCGGTCGATGCGTCAGCTTCGAGGCCCCTTCGCGTGGCGGTCAGCGAGGCAGCTGTTTGCGTTCCCCCTTCCCGTATTCCGAGAGCTCCGTCTGAACGTCTGCCTGCACAAAAAACGCACCGTTCCATCGGAACGTGACAACATCCACGGCTGACACGCAACAATGGGCATCCCCGGGGATATAGTGCGCCGATCGGATTACGAGCGTGCCGTTGCTTCGTTCAAACCTGACGAAGGGTTGTCCTGCCTGGACATGGGTGTCCCAGCTGATTTTCTGCGTGGATCGAAGAGTGCTATTTACGATCCTGAAAACCTTCGCAACGCCTCCCTGACTTGAACTTCCGCCCACGCTGAACCAGGAATAGAGAACCAGAGCGGCTTGCCGGTCCGGCGTGGAACTTCCGAGATAATAGACATCATCCAATTCTTCGGAGTAGCGCACATCCCCCTTGCCGCCCCGATAGCGGCCGTTCTTCAACGCCTTGAGGTTGCGAAAGTCTCGATGGATGAATATTTGCCGGGGAGGTAGTATGTGACCGTTTCGCTGCTGAATGTCGGTCCCGGACCATCACTGTCCGGCGCGTAAGGAACGGGCGAGATTTGGCCGAATAGCGTCGTCTGCGAAAAAATCAGAAGCGCAATGCTGCGGATCACGGCCATTCCAGGGTAGCTAATCGCGATTCCAGACGGAATCCCGAATACCCACGTCACTCGGATGAGCGCGTTTGGCAGGCCGGAGGCCTGCCAAACGGGGCTACCGCTTGGCAGAGGTAACCGGCTGCTGCTTGTCCGGGTGCAGCGTCAGCTTTTGCACGCGCCAGTTCAGGATCTCAGCGGCGTAGACGGTGTTTTCGGATGGGCACGCCAACTCGTGGATCCAGCCGAATTCTTTTAACTGGCGGCCGGTGCTGCCGAGATAGCCGAGGACTTTGCCGTCGAGCGAGAGCTTGTAAATGCGGCCGGGGAAGGCGTCGGAGCTGTAGAGATACTGCGTTCCGGGGCCGGGCGTGATGCAGATCGCCCACGGCGCGCCGGGGCCGAATGCACCGGCGAGGGCGGGGCCGGCCGGCTTGGCGCCCATCCACGGCTGCGCGTCGGCGGGAGCCGGCACGTCGATCTTGATTTCGCGCTCGAGCTTGCCCTCGGGATCGAACACCTGGATGCGGCGATTGCCGCGATCGGCGACGTAGATATTACCCTGCGCATCGTTGGCGATGCTGTGCGGCGTGTTGAGCTGGCCGGGGCCGCTGCCGGGTTCGCCGAACGACTTCACCCAGTGGCCGGCCTTGTCGAATTTGGCGATGCGCGAGTTGATGTAGCCGTCACTGATGTACGCGTTGCCCTGCGTGTCCCAGGCGACATCGGTCGGCTGGCGGAACTGGCCATCGACGGGCGGGCGCGGCGGATTGACGCGTTTCCAGGCTTCGGCGCCGTCGTCCGACGCTTCCTTCTTGCGGCCGAACACCATCTCGACGCGACCGGCGGGGTTGAACTTGATGATCATGTCCGAGCCCTTGTCGATGGCCCACAGATTATCGTCTCTGTCGAAGCGGATGGCGTGCGCGAACGACCAGGCGTAGAGATTGTGGCCGATCTCGCGAATGTATTTGCCGTTCGCATCGAATTCCAGGATCTGCGCGGCGGCGGCAGCGTAGGCCGGCCCGGTGGTGTTGCCGCGCGAAAAGACAAAAATATGGCCTTTGGAATTGACGGCGACGCCGGACGCTTCGCCGAGGTACAGGTCGGCCGGAAGCTTCAGAAAATCTTTGGCGGAATCGAACGGAATTTCGGACGGCTGCTGCGCCGGTAAAGCGGCTGCTCCCAAAAGAAGCAGGATGGTTGCATAGGCTCTCATGATGCCCTCCTCGAAACGGTTAGTTGGCAGTATATCCCAAAGTGATGGGCTGTGCCCCGACCCTGCATCCTGTGAAGTATGCTGGAAACCGATGGCGACACAGAGCCTGAGCTCGAGCGCGATGACGGCTTCGGTGCATCCGCGCACCGTGGGGCTGTATCGCGGTGTGCTATGGGCGGCGTTGTTGACGTATCCGCTGGTGCCGGTGGCCCTGTACCAAAGCCGCAGCCTGGCCGGAAGCAGCCCATGGCTGGGTCTGGCGTGCCTGGTGGCTTCCTACCTTTGGAGTCTAAGCGGGCCGGCCGCGGGGTGGCTCGCGTTGTGCGAAGCGGACCGGCTGAAACTTCGGCGACGCGATTATCCGCAGCTTGCGCGGGAAGCGATTCTGGCGTGGATCGGGGCTCCGTTCTACGTTCTTTCCGGAGCCGTGCTGGCGTGGGGCCGGCTGACCGCGTATCAGGATGCCGTTTGGTATGCTCTGCTGGCCGGAGTCGCAGCGGCGCGATTCTTGCCGGCTCCGGAGAGTCCCACCTCGAACGGGTTCGTACTCGGACGTCTGCATCGCGCTTGGGCTGTGCTGCTTCTGGTATTTGCCGCGGCTCACGTCGTCAATCATCTCTTCGCGGTCGATAGCCTCGCCGCGCATGTCGCGGTGCAGAACGTGCTGCGGACGGTGTACCGCCAGCGGGTGGTTGAAGTGCTCATCGTGATTGCCGCGTTGTCGCAGGTGTGGACGGGATGGAAGCTGGTGTCGCGAGCGCGGCAGCAGCGTACGACGGCGATGGGGAACCTGCAGATCCTGGCGGGCGCCTTCCTCGGAATGTTCTTCTGCTCGCATTTGACGGGCGTGTTCATTTCGGGACGACTGATCCAGCACGTGGACACGACATTCGCCTGGGCGACGGGCGGGCCGCACGGGCTGCTCACGAATCCACGATCGCCGCAATTCATTCCGTATTACTCGCTCGCGGTGCTGGCGTTGTTTGTGCATGCGGCGGCCGCGGCACGCTGGACGCTCGTTCCGGTGGTCGGCGCATCCGGGGCGCAGCGGGCATCGTATGCGGTCATGGTGCTGGGCGCGGTTGCGACGGCGTTGCTGCTTCTGCCGATGGCGGGAATTCACTTCGCGTAAGCACTTGAACTTCGCGTGCCAGCGGGCCTATAGTGGAATCGGGGTGTTTGTATGGCAACGACGCCCGCTGTTTCTCTTAATCTCGCCGGCGAAGAACGGGCTGTTCTGAACGAGTTGTTGGAAACGGAACAGGCGCGATTGCTGGTCGAAATCCGGCACACCGATCATCGGAGTTTTCGCGAAAACTTGCGCCGGAGGCTGGACATCGTCGAGCGGCTGATCGAGCAGTGCGAGCGCGAGTAGCGCTCGCTACACACTGACCACCGGGCAGGGCGACTGCCGGATGATTGCATACGCGTGTGTACGCAGGCGTCCGAAGACGCCGGCGGCGGAACCGCGCGCGATCACCACCAAATCCGCCTTGTTGCGCGAAGCAGCGGAACAGATGACGTGGGCCGGCTCGCCCGATTGCACGATCAACTGAGCTTGGGCTCCGGTCTGCTCGCGGAGCCGTGACAGCTCCGCCTCGGCGTTTTGGCGAATGCGCGCGGCCCATTCGGCGCTCATGACTTCGGGATCGTCGGAAATGGGCGAGCTGGCGTGGACCAGCGTCAGCTCCGCGGCGAACTTCTTCTGAGTTGCCATGGCCCACTCGACAGCCTTGCGGCTTTGCGGACCCAAGTCGACGGCGCAGACGATCCGGTGTAATCCATCGGCCGCGGGGGCCGGCGCATTTTCCATATGCACGCCGGTCCACACGGGACAGTCCGCGTCATGCAAGACCTTGGCCGTGTTCGAGCCAAGGATAAACTGGCGGAAGGGGCCGTAGCCGTGAGTGGCCATCACGATCAGTCCGGCGGCCTCTTTGTGAGCGTACTCGACGATCCGGTGCGCGGTGTCTCCCTCGATCATCACCCGCCGCACCGGCACGCCATCAAGCTCCTTGGCCAGAAAATTGTCGAGATCCCGGTGCACCTCGGCGGCGCGATTGCGGTAAAGGTCGCTCAGGACGGAATCGGGGCCGGCGGCATCACCGAATTCGAGCGGCGGGCCGTTGAAGACGTGCAGCAGAGTCAACTCGGCATGGAAATGGCGGGCCAGCATTCCGGCATAGCGCACCGCACGTGTCGAGCGCTCGGAAAAATCCACCGGCGCCAGGATTTTGGACAGAGCTTCCATCTGCATTTCCGGCTGCCGCCGGATTCCTTACGAGTATAGCTTTAACCGTGCCTCCGCTCGCGCACGTGCGGACCCATATCGACAGGCGGGCTACCCGGGCGGCTGCCGAAGATCTCCTGCATATACCAGCGGCTGAGGCTCAGGGCTTCGCAGATCGGGTATTCGAGTTTGGTCTGCGGCTCGCGCAGAAGATCCACCACCAGGTAACCGTCATAGGAGCTTTGCCGCAGGAAGCGGGCGATCGGGATCATATCGATATCGCCGTCGCGCAGTAATTCCTGGGTGACGCCGTTCTTGGGATTACGCAGTTGCAGGCTGCGGAGACGCCCGCCGGCCGTGTCAATCAACGCCAGAGGATGCGCACCGCCACGCACGGCGCATTCGACATCGAGGCAGAAATCGACGAGGCCGCGCTCGGTATGGGCGACGGTGTACCGCCACTCGCGCGCGTCGTCTTCCATTTCGGGCAAATTGTGGCCGACCATCAGTCCGACCCCCGTTTTGGCGAGGTCTTGCCCCATGCGGTTGAGTTGGTAAGCCTGGGTTTCCAGTTCCGCGGCAGTTTTGGGGCCCGGTTTGGCGGCCGGGTGGTAATCGATCCAGCGCGTATCCCAGCCGTTCATGACTTGCGCGATATCGAGCAACTGTTCGCGGCTGTCTTCGGCGGCAGCCAGGTCATACAAAGGCCCGCTTGCGGTGAGGATGGCGGGTTGCAGCTTGTGCGTGCGCAGCGACTCGATGGTGCGGCTCCGGAGATCGGGGGCGAGGAATTCGGATGCCAGCTCCACGCGGCCGTACCCGGCACGTTGGATGCTGTTGAAGGTTTCGTCCACCACAGATCCAAGACGGACATTGCGAAGTGCGGCTTCCATGACCCAGAGGTTCGTGTGCGCCGCCAACAGCGGGCTATAGATCCGGTTCCGCGGCTGCGAATACGCCAGCGCGGCGCCCGCCATGCCAAACAACAGTTGACGGCGGGTCGGCGTGACCGATAGACGGTTCATGCGAGCTCCTTACGCCCACGGCTCTAGATTCTGGTCGTGGAGGCAATCTTGACCGCGGCCGGCCTTCGGCCGGCTTGACCCGCGCGAAAGCGGGCCGGCAGGCTCGAAGCCTGCCCCACAACTCACTCTAAGCACACTATAAGACCGTGAACACCGAAAAACAATCCCGTTGAGTGGCACACGCGACGTTGCATCCGTTCCTGATCTTGTCGCCGGCGACAAGATCGCCGGCGTTACCGGGATTCGGCCAGCAGGCCGCGGAACTGCTGAAGGCGCTGTTCGGAGCCGGAGAATAGCTCGGGCGGGATGCGGCGATAGCGCAGCATGTCGTAGAGAATGTAGGACGCGGCGTTGTTGGGCATGGCGAGGCCGGCCAGGTATTGCAGACGGAGATCGCGATCGTGATTGATCTGACCGTCGCGCAGCCAGGCGCGGAGGTCGGGCGCCTGACCGGCGTAGGTGGAGAGCAAGTCGATGGCCGAACGGAAGCCGACTTCGCGGAGCGAGTCGCGGACGCGCGCGTAATCGGGCCGGGCCAGGCGCTGCTCCCAGCGATCCAGATCAATTCGAACCGGGCCGTTCTGCCCGACCAGCACCATGTCATAGCCGTCGCCGGCGATGTCGTTGGACCAGATGGTGGTGTTCGGAAAAACCTGGGCGAAGGTGGCGACTTCGCTTTTGACCGTGTCGAGATCGCTTTGGTAGAGCGGCACCCATTGGGTGACCACGCCGCCGGGCGTCAGGTGGCGCTTCACCATCTCGAAATACTCTTTCGAGTACAAGGTAGCGGCGCCTTTTACCCAGGGGTGAATCGGATCGGAGGTGATGATGTCGAAGCGGTCGTGGGTGGTGAGCACGAAATGGCGGGCGTCGTCGAAGAAAATCTGAGTTCTGGGGTCATGGGCGACATCGTGGTTCTGTTTGGTGAAATACGGTCCGACGGCATGCGGCACCAACGGCTCGAGCTCGCAGATGACAATTCTTTGAATCTCGGGATGCACGACGAACGTGCCGGCGGTGACGCCGGCGCCGAAGCCGACCACCAGGGCGGAGCGAGGGTTCTCATCAAAAAGAGCCGGTAAGTGGCCGAGCATCCGCTCGACGCGCATGTCCTGGGGCAGGCTGGACGCTTCGGTCTTGCCGCTGATGTGAAAGTATTGAGCCTGCTGATCGCGATCGCGGCTCACGGCGACGGTGGCGTTCATGCCTTCGCCCACATAGAGCGGGTAGCGGTCATAGGTGCTGATGGTGAGTTCGCGGCCGTAGGCGAAAACCTGCCAGGGCACAGGTGGGAGAACCCAGGCGAGAAGCACCGCTGCGCCAACCACCGATGCGGCCGGGACCCAGCGGCCCAGACGCGCCAGGGCGATCAGAGCGGCCAGCGCGCAGACGGCTACCAGGAAGCGTTCGGAGTTGCGCGTGCCGATCGAAGGAATCAACAACAGGCTGAAGCCCAGCGCGCCGGCGATGGCTCCGGCGGTGTTGGCGGCGTAGATGGAGCCGGCCAGCCGGCCGGAATCGTCGCCGGGACGGGCGGCAGCCGCCAATGCCAGCGGAAAGCTCGCGCCCCACAGGCAGGCGGCGGGGAAGACCGCGCATGCCGCGCGGAGTAGATCGGTGCGAAACGTCGGCCAGGGCTCGATGGCGGTGGGCATTGGCCAGTAGGGGAGAGAGCGGGCGAGCAGAATTGCCCCGATCGTTAGCGCGGCTGCGAGCAACGCCTGGCACGCGCCCAAAGCGATGCGGGCCGAAACCCGTGTCCGGGCGAGATACGAACCGAAGGCGCTGCCAAACCCCAGGCCCGTGAGGAAGACCGCCAGGATGATGGAGAACGCATAAACCGTTGCGCCCAGCATGAGCGAGAGCAGGCGCGTCCAGACGACCTCGGCGCCGAGCGCGCAAAATCCGGACAGAGCGATTACGACATAGACAGGCCGGATTTCGGTGGAGCGCGTGGGCGTTCTGGTCATACGGCCGGCCGCCGGCGACGCGAAAGAAGCTGCCAGCGCCGCAGCGGCCACCAGAAAGTTAATCGCGGCCGCAACATAGCCGGCGACATACATGTCGTGCACGCGCAGAAGATAAAATCCGGCGAGCACACATCCGCCCACGGCGCCTGCGGTGTTGGCGGCATAGAGAAATCCGAGCCGTGAGACGCCCTGCGGTGTGGCTTCCCATTGACGGGCCAGCGCCGGGAGCGACGCGCCCATCAGGACCGTCGGCGCCAACAGGCAGATGGCACACAGCAGGCCGCGCATGAGGATTCCGGCGAGCCCCTGGCCGGCGTGAGAAGCGTAGACGCGATCGAGCACGGGCAGCCCAAACAGGACGGCCAGGCCGCAGATCCCGATTCCCGATTCAATGACGGCGTAGATGCGGAGAGGGCGGTGATTGTCGCGAACCACGCGGGCGTAGGCCAGGCTGCCCAGGCACATCCCTCCCATGTAAGTGGCGAGGAGCACACCGAGCGAGACACCGGAAGAGCCAATGATCAGCTCGAGCAGTTGGAACCAGATGATTTCGTAAATGAGGGCGGCGCAGCCGCTGGCTGCGAAGAGCAGCAGGAGGAACCAAAGCACTCTAGGGCATCATAGCCCAGCCGCGGGCGACACCGGAATTGACTGCTAACGTTATTCCTGGCGCAAGACGGTCACCGGGTCGACGAGTGAAGCTCGGCGTGCCGGGATGAACGCGCCCAAAGCAGCCACTGCGAGCAGGCTGGCGACCACTAAGGCCAGCAGCGGAAGGTAGAAGTAAGAGGTGCCGATGAGGTTGGTCGCGGGTTTGCCGGCAAGCAGGCTCAGAACCAAGCCGATCGCCACGCCGCTACCGGCCAGGAGCATGCCCTGTTTCAACACCAGCTTCAATACGCCCTGTGGATCGGCGCCCACAGCCATGCGGATTCCGATCTCGCGCTGCCGCAGGCCCACCGAGTAGCTCATCAGGCCATAAAGGCCGACCAAAGCCAGCAGTAGCCCGAGCAGTCCCATACCGGCCATCGCCTCGATCAGGATGCCGAGTGTTTGGCGGGCCCTTTGATCGAAATACTCCTCCATGGTGCGCAAGCCGATGATCGGCTGCCGCGGATCGAGCGAACGGACCAGGTTGCGCAACGGTTCGGCGAGCGAGCTCGAAGGACCGGTAGTCTGAAGCAGCAATGTCATCATGGGTTCTGGATTCTGGGAGAGCGGAAGATAGACCTGCTGAAACGGCGGCTCGACGGGGAATATGTACTTGGTCTGTTTCGCGACTCCCACGATTTCCAAAACGGGACCTGTGGGGCCGTTGAGGCGAATCCGCTTGCCGATGGCGCTGCCGTTCGGAAACTGGCGTTTTGCGAACGACTCGTTCACGATGGCCACGCGCGGAGAATCGGATCGATCGGCGACCTGGAATTCTCGGCCCTCGATCAGCGGAACGCCGGCGGCGGCGAAGTAGCCGTCGCTGACGGTGTTCGAGAGGACGGTGATCGCCTCGGTGCCGGGCGGTAAGACGGCGCCTTCCGGAACGACGCGGCTCGAGCCAGTTCCAGTCGAGGCGATGGGCATGGCTTGGGCCACGGCCGCCGCCTTCACGCCGGGCAGGGCCCTGGCTTTTTCCAACAGGCGTCGATAAAAATCCTGCGACTGAGGAGCTGTGTATCGCGCCAGAACGGGATCGAAGCTGGCCATGAGGAGGTGGTCCGTCCGGAAACCCATGGGCGAGCGCAGCAATACCGACGCACCCCGAAAGGCCTGAGTGGCGAAGACGAGCAGCACAAGCGAACTCGCGACCTGGGCCATCACCAGGGCGCTGCGACCGGCAAAGCGGTGGCGCTTGCCGTCTTCCGAGCGTCCGGATTTCAAGGCCGGGACGAGGTCGGGTCTTGCGCTTTGGAAGGCCGGCACGAGACCAAAAAACAGGGCGCTCAGGAGTGAGGCGCCCAGCGCGAACAGCAACACACGCGTGTCGAGGCGGAGATCGAGATAGACCGGAATGTCGCTCGGAACGGGAATCCGGGATAGCAAGTCGACGCCGACTTGGGCGACCAGCAGGCCCAACGCACCGCCGGCCACAGCGATCACGAGGCTTTCCGTGAGGAGTTGGCGGATGAGGCGGCCGCGTCCGGCGCCGATGGCGAGCCGCACCGCGATTTCACGCGAGCGGGCGCGCGCCCGGCTGAGCAACAGGTTCATCACGTTGGCGCAGGCGATCAGCAAAACGACAATCGCCAGAAGCAACAGAAATCCGACCAGTGCGCTGTCGAATGTGTTTTGCCGGAGGCGCGATTGAATGTCGGTCGCTACTACGAACGAGCAGGTTCGATTGGTTTCGGGATAGGACTGCGCGAGTTGCCGGGCGATTACCCCTGCCTCGGCCGCAGCTTGGGAGAGACTGACGCCGGACTGGAGGCGGCCATAAACCATCAGCCCGCGGCTGCCGCGATCTTCCAACAAGTTTTGCGTTGGGCCGGCACTCAACCGGGCGCTCATTGCCAAGGGCACGTACAGCATGGTGCGCACGATGCCGGTATCGGGGCCCGTGAAGCTCTCGGGCGCCACGCCGATCACCGTGAACTCAATTCCATTCAGGAAGACGGGCTTTCCGATGACGTCGGGGCTGCCGGCGAACTCGGTCTTCCACAAATCGGCGCTGATCACGGCCACAGTGTCGCGCCCGGGAACGAGATCTTCATCCGGGCGGAAACCGCGGCCGAGCGGCGTCCGGATCTGGAGCACGTCGAAGAAGTTGCCGCTCACCAGGGCGCCCAATTTCATTTGCGGCAGGGCGTCTTTGGTGGTGGCGAATCCGAAGAGCGAGTAGGTTGCCGCCGATAAGCCGGCATACGAGCGGCTGTGATCGCGGATGTCGCGGTAGTCCGGGTAAGACATCCCGGAATATTGGGTCACGCCGCCGAGGCTCGCGCCGCGCAACTGGGCCTGGACCTGGATGAGCTCGGAGGAATGAGGTACGGCTAACGGCCGGAGCACCAAGGCATCGGCAAGGCTGAAGATGGCCGCATTGGCGCCGATGCCCAGGGCCAGAGACACAATCGCTACCAGAGCGAAGCCGGGATTCTGGCGCAGAGTCCGCAGGGCATAACGCAGATCATGGAGCACATCCGCAGAGTTGCACCCGGAGGGCCACACTGGTTGTCCGCATCTGATTGGAAAGAAAACGGGAACTGTGCGCTAACTGTTCGGTTTTGGGATGGGCGATTGCAAATCGAGGCAGCCCGAGGTTATCTGTTCGGATGCTGGCGGCCTTGGCGATGCCCAACGGTGTGGCGCTCCGGTATGGGGTGAATCAGTCGGAGGCGATCCAGAAGGAGGGAATCAGGAGTGGTCGAGGAATCGCGTACTAGTGGTCCATGACACGTGCGGCAACCGGAGGGCGGATTTAGGCAATCCGCCGGCGCGTGACACGCTGCCAGACGGCGTGGTCACCTAGGCATAGATGTTGCGCCGGAGATCTACTTTCGCGGCGTCACTGAGAATCGGAACACGGTTGTGCTCTGGAAGTTTGAGCCGGGCTTCAATTCGGTAGACGGGAAGGCCGGCTGGTTCGGCGAATCCGGAAAATGCTGCGTCTCCAGACAGAATCCGGAACGGCGGCCGTATGCTTTCCCGCCTTTGCCTTTGATCGTGCCGTCCAAAAAATTGCCGGTGTAGAACTGCACTCCCGGCTGCGTGGTCAGGACCTCGAGCACCCGGCCGGTGGAAGGTTCTTCCACGCGCGCGGCGAGATGGAGACCTTCGCCCGTTCGGTTCAGCACCCAGTTGTGATCGTAGCCGTGCGCCAGCTTGAGCTGGGCGTCGCCTGCTTCGATGCGAGCGCCGATTTCCGTGCTTTTGCGGAAATCGAAAGGAGTCGCAGCCACGGCTCGCAGTTCGCCGGTGGGAATCAAGCCGGCATCGATGGGGGTGAACCGGTCGGCATTGAGTGTGAGCCTGTGTTCGAGGATGTCGCCGGTGCCGGCGCCTTTCAGGTTGAAGTACGAGTGGTTGGTCAGGTTCACGACGGTGTTCTTGTCGGTTGTGGCGGTGTAATCGATGCGCAACTCGTTGGCCTCCGTCAGATGATAGACGGCTGTAACCGTGAGATTGCCTGGAAAACCGCCTTCGCCGTCTTTGCTTAGGTAGGTGAGCTCCAGGCCGCCATCCGGCAGTTGGCGCGGCTTCCACACGCGCTTGTCGAATCCGTGGGCGCCGCCATGAAGCGTGTTCGGCCCGTCATTTTTGTCCAATTGATAGGGACGGCCATCCAGAGTGAAGCGCGCGTGAGCGATTCGGTTGGCGTAGCGGCCAATGAGAGCACCGAAAAACGGCCCGGGATTGGCGAGGTAGCCGTCCAGAGCATCGAACCCGAGCACAACATCGGCGCGATTGCCGTTGCGGTCGGGCGCCTCAAGTGAAACGACGATGCCGCCGTAATTCGTGATCCGCGCCGTGAGGCCGTTGTTGTTGGCCAGCGTGTAGATCGAGACGGCGACGCCCTCCTTCGTTTTCCCGAAATCCGCTCGCGTGATCGTAGTTGCTGCCGGCATCAGCGTGGCACCCGCAATCAGTAAGGCTGCGCCTTGTAGGTTTCGCATGGTTGGCACTCCATTATCTCCGGTAAACTGGAGATCTTATGCGCACCGGATTTCAAATTTTTCTTGTAGCCTGCGCGGCGGCCGCCGCCTGCAGCGCACAATCCCAACTCCAAGTGAAAGTCCATACCGGCCGTGGCCCCAATGGATATGATGTCAATTCCACGATGATTTCGGGGGAGCGGGACATGCTGGTCATCGACCCGCAGTTCACGCTGAGTGAAGCCCACCGGCTTGCCGCCGAGATTCTGGAATCGAAGAAGAACTTCACCACGATCTATGTCACGCATCCGCATCCGGACCATCTGTTCGGACTGGCGGTACTGAAGCAAGCGTTTCCTGCGGCCCATATTGTGGCGCTGCCGGCCACCGCGAACGCCGCCAAGACGGCATGGCCGGCGCGACAAAAGTTTTGGTTCGCCACCTACGGCAACAACATTCCGGGGCCGGACCCCGTCATTCCGGAGGAGCTCTCCGCGCCGGTGCTGACCCTCGAAGGCGAGCAGTTTCCGATCACGGGCGGCGTGCAAGGCGATGGTCCGGGGAACAGCTTTGTCTATATTCCGTCGTTAAAAGCCGTGGTGGCAGGCGATACGGTTTTTGATCAGGTGTACTTTGGTGTTCCGAAAGACAAGGCGCGGGAGGCCTGGATGAAGACTTTGGACCAGATCTCGGCTCTGCAGCCCGCCATCGTGATTCCGGGCCATGAAGGTCCGGGAGCAAAACACGATCTTTCGGCGATCGCATTCATGAAGAAGTACATTGCCGAATGGGATGCCAACGTGACCGCATCGAAGAGCGCCGCCGAGATGCGGGAGAAGGTTCTGCGCCAATATCCCGGCCTCGGAATGGAGTTCACGCTCAACGACCGAATCGCCGCATTCTTTCCGTCGGGGAAATGAACCGCCGGTATTTGATCGACTGACCAGAAGACCGGACCCGGAACTCGCCGTTAGCCCAAAATACCCCTTGACGCCGACCTACTGTCGGTATAAAGTCTCTCCACAGTTTTGTGAAGGGGGTGGGTCGATGAGAGCGGCTAGCTTTATCTTTTGTACACTCGCCTGCGCCGTCGTCGCGTTGGCACAGAGTGATCGCGGCACGATCACCGGGACAATTTCCGATCCAGCGGGGGCCGTTGTTGCCAACGCCGCGGTGCAAATCAAGAACGTGGAAAATGGCGCCGTCTATCAGGCAGGCGCCACGGCCACCGGGAACTATACGCTGGCTCAATTGCCCGCCGGCCAATACGAACTCTCGGTGGAGGTGCCCGGCTTCAAGAAATTCGTTCGAAAAAATGTGACGGTTGAAGTGGCGCAGACTTATCGTGTCGATGTCGTGCTCGAAGTCGGCTCTAACACCGAGTCAGTCACTGTGAACGCGGAGGCCCCGCTGCTCAAGACCGAGAGCGGAGAGCTCAGCCACACTGTCAGCACGAACACGATGAATAACTTGCC
>Ga0335079_10006183_pt1 | contig 13694 bp, 11 predicted proteins | sample Lox_Sample_33_FD_206719 | JGI IMG/M metagenome (GOLD analysis project Ga0335079, IMG submission 206719) | Soil microbial communities from Loxahatchee National Wildlife Refuge, Florida, United States - Lox_Sample_3.3 | ecosystem: Environmental > Terrestrial > Soil > Wetlands | place: USA... | reverse complement strand
TGCCAAAGGCCAATACGACGAGGCGATCAAAGTCTATCGCGAAGGGATCGATGTAAATCCTCTATATGCCTCTCTGCATTACAGCCTGGGGGTGGCATTGGAACAGCAGAAGAAGACCGCCGAAGCAGAGGCGGAGATGGCGCTGGCGGCGAAGATCGATCCAAACGTGGGCAAGCGGTGAGGAGCGACTGTCAGGGCCGGCGCTTCCGGAGTCAGTCGGTTGTAATCAGTGGGCTGCTACGAGGAGGCCGGCGCGGGGGCACGTCCGGCCGGCCTATCCCGATTGGTTCGAGTGATGCGGCGCATCCGCCGGATGCATGCGCCCGGCGCGCGTATCCCCGGCTAGTGACCGCCGGTCACGGTAAAAGTTCCCGCGTTGCTCTTCCCTTCCACCGTTGTGATGTAAAGGGAGTGTGTCCCGTTGGATACGCCTGTCGACACGGTGAAGTGCAGGTTCACCTGCAGGTCGCCCGCGTAGCTCAGGGTGAGTGAGATGTGGGACGGATCGTCGACCGAGATAGTTGGGACAGGCGTTTTCCCGCCGGCAGTCAAGCCGATCCCGTAAACGCTGAGGTAGCCCGATGTACCGGCCGCGACGGTATTCCCGCCGTAGGTGTCGTTCACAACGCCGCCGGCATTAATAATCGGCACCGTCTCGTACACGGTGAGCGTGCCGTAGGATCCGTCACTACAGCTAACATTGTAGGCGCCGGGAGTCGCATACCAGGGAACCGTTACTCCGAACATCGTAAATCCCGCGTTCCACTCCAAGTTCGTGAAGATCGTCCCGGGCGCGTTGGTATTGCAAAATACCGTGGTGCAGTTATCGCTACCGAAGCATTGGAGCTCGGTGCTATAAGTCGATTCGACCCCATTATTCCATCCCGCGCCGTTGAACTGATGGGATTGAGCCGGGGCCACAGCAGCGAACGCACCCAGGGCGAAACACAGAACCAGAAGCCTGCGAATCGAACTGTTCATCTCTGTTCTCCTTCGAATACGCTATTGGTGGGCTTAAGCCGCGATCGCAGAGGCAGCCGGATGAATGGGAGTGAATGCCCGGGATAAAAGGCGTTCACGGTTCCCTTTGTCCTTGCCGCTTGCAACCGCCAACACCGCGCCGGACCGCAGCAGCGGACCCGCGTTTGTGGAAGGGCCAAGACGCCAATCGGCCCCCCCGGTGGCCGGCTGTCCGATTATTGCAGAGTAAAAACTCCGAAATACGAAGGCCGTTGTAAACTGTAACGCCTCGCCGGCCCGCTGTCAAGGGCGGCGCGCTTCCAACAGGGCGGCGCGCTTCCATGTCGCGTCTACTTGTGAGAAGGCCCGATGCGGCGCTACTCTCCAGCGGCAGAGGGAGCGGGCTGCGATAATGAATCCATGCAGCGGCTGTTTGCCTTGTGGGCGGTTGGAGTATGCGCCGCGCAGGCCGAGCCCATCACCTTTTACAAGCACATCGCGCCGATTGTCTACCAGGCCTGCGCGCCGTGCCACCGTCCGGGTGAGCCGGGACCCTTTCCGCTGCTGAGTTATGAAGATGTAAGTAAGCGCGGCGCGCAAATCGTGGGCGTGATCGAGCGGCGCTACATGCCGCCCTGGCTGCCGGAACCAGGCCGCGGAGATTTTCAGGACGAACGGCGTCTTACCAGCGACCAGATACGGACCATCGCGGAGTGGGTGCGGCAGGGCGCGCCGGCGGGATCCCCGGCAGACGCGCCACCGATGCCGGCATTTACTTCCGGATGGCAGCTTGGCGCGCCGGACCTGGTGATCGAAGCAGCCGCAGCTTACCGGTTGCGCGCGGACGGTCCCGACGAGTACTGGAATTTTGTGCTGCCGCTCAAGCTGGCGGACGCGCGTTGGGTGAAGGCGATCGAGATCCGGCCGGGCAATGCGCGCGCGGTGCATCACGCCAACCTGCTGATCGACCGCACGCGCTCGGCGCGCATGCAGGAAAAGACGCCTGGCGGCGGCTTCGGCGGCATGGATCTGAACATCGAGGCGGATACGTTCGATCCCGACAGCCACTTCCTGTTCTGGAAGCCTGGAGGCGCGCCGTGGGTTGAACCGGATGGCATGGCTTGGCGCGCCGATCCGGCTACGGACCTGGTTCTGAACGTACACATGCAGCCGACCGGGAAGCCGGAACTGGTACAGCCGTCCGTGGGGCTGTATTTTACCGATCGGCCGGGAACGAAATTCCCCATGTTAGTGCAGCTCGAACACGATGGCGCGCTCGATATTCCGGCCGGCGCGAAGGACTTTCCGGTGAGCGACGACTTCGTGGCCCCGATGGACATGGACGTTCTCGCGGTCTACCCTCACGCGCACTATTTGGGACATCTGCTGGAAGGTTATGCCACACTTCCCGACGGCAGCCGGCAGTGGCTGGTTCGCATACCGGAGTGGGATCCGAACTGGCAGGCCGTGTACCGCTACCAGGCCCCGCTGTTCCTGCCGAAGGGAGCGGTCGTGTCGATGCGCTACCACTATGACAACTCCGCCGGCAACCCGCGAAATCCGAACCAACCGCCCAAACGCGTGCGCGGAGGCAATCAAGCCACCGACGAGATGGCGCATCTCTGGTTGCAGGTACTGCCGCGCGGGGGGGAGGACCGCCGCATGGAGTTGCAGGAAGCCATCATGCGCCACCGGCTCGACAAATATCCCGGAGAGTTCACGGCACAATTCAATTTGGGCGCGTTGATGCTGGCACGTGGGAAAGCCGCGGAGGCTGTGGGTTATTTGCGCGGCGCGGTTGCGGTACAGCCGGAGAAGCCGGTGGCGTTGAACACGCTGGGCGCGGCCCTGCTCTCGACGGGCGACACCGGGGGCGCCGCCGGGATGTTTGAACGGGCGTTGGCCGCGAATCCGCGCTATACGAACGCGCGCTACAACCTGGCCAGCGCGCTCGCAGCGCAACAGCAGTGGAAGCGGGCGGCGGCCGAATTCCGGAAAGTGCTCGAGGACACTCCCGGGGACTCGGGCGCCCAGCAGCATTTGGGCGAGGTCTTGCGGCTTTGGGGGGACCAACTGGCCGCGGCAGGCAGTTTGGAGGAGGCTGCCGCGTGCCTGCGCGAGTCCTTGCGTTTCCGGCAGGACGACGCCACGCTTCACAGCGACTTCGGCGCTTTGCTGGCGCGCCTTGGCAGAATCCGGGAAGCGGTGCCGGAGTTCGAGACCGCGCTACGCCTCGATCCGCAGCTCGATGCCGCCAAGCGCAATCTGCAGGCGGCGAAAGTCCGGCTCGATCGCATGCATGCGGTGGAGGGGAATCCGTGACGGTGCGGATCGCGCGCCGCCGGGATCCGCGAACACTTGCGGCGGAAGGGAACCGGTAATGGTAGTTCCGCTGCTCGTATTGCTTTTCCAGGGGGGCGCCCACCAGGCCGCGCTCGACTCCTTCAACCAGCATCGCTATGCCGACGCCGAGCAACAATTTACGGAGGCGTTGAAGACCGAGGCAACGGCGAGCCCGGAATATCAGGAGTCGGCGTTCCTGCTGGGGGAGAGCCTTTACCTGCAAAAGAAATTCGCGGAAGCCGGCGTTTGGTTTGAGAAGGCCGCGGCGGGCGGTTCACGGGCGCTGGCCGCGGAGTTCATGCTCGGGAACACGCGCCTTCAGGAGAGCCAGGACGAGAAGGCTCTGCTGGCGTTCGCGTCGGTTTTTCAAGTCGCGCCGGGATCGGCGGCAGCACACTTGCTGACCGCGGAGATGATGCTGCGCGAACAGATGGTGGAGCGCGCGGAGAAGGAAGCGCGCCGGGCGATGGAGATGGACGCGCGTCTCCCGCAGGCTCATTTCTTTCTAGGCGAGGTGGCGCTGGCGCGCGGAGACGGGGCGCAGGCCATCGCCGAATTGCAGAAGGAGATCGAAATCAATCCCGGTTTCGCCATGGCCTATTACCGGCTCGGCGACGCTTACACCAGGCGGAGCGCGTGGGACGAGGCGGTCTCGTGGCTGGAACGTTCCATATGGCTGAACCCGAATTTCAGCGGGTCCTACGTTTTGTTGGGCAAGGCTTATCTCAATCGCGGGGACCTGGAGGACGCGGAGCGATCCCTGCGTCACGCGACTCAGATGGACCCGCGGAGCCAGCCGGCGCATCACCTGTTGGGGGAGACCCTCGTGCGCGCCGGCAAAACCGAAGAGGGCCGGAAGGAATTGGCGCAGTAGATGGTCGGAAATCTGCTCATCTGCCTGCTTTTCTGGCAGGCGCCGGAGACGGCTACGGCGCGCGCCACGTCGCTGATCGCGGCAGGGAAGCTCCAGGAGGCGCGCGAGGCGCTGGCCGCCGCGGACTCCACCGCGCCGGACGCCGCGTACCTGCGTGGGCTGATCGGCTATCGCCTGCACGATTATGTGTCCGCCGCGAAAGCTCTCCAACAAGCCCTGCCTGCCATCCCCGAGCACAGCGCGAAGTATCCGGAGACGGTAAGGATGATCGGGCAAAGCGAATATCTCTCGGGGCACGTGGCCGCCTCGATTCCCTGGTTGGAGAAGGCCCGGGCGGCCGGCGCCCGCGGCAACGAGATGTCTTATATGCTCGGGAACAGCTACCTGCAAACGCATCAGACCGGGAAGGCGCGGGCAGCCTTCGCGGAGCTGCTCGGCGTCGCGGCGGATTCCGGCGCGGCGCGCCTGTTCACGGCCCAAATGCTGATGCGGGCGGAGCTCGAGGACGAGGCCGAGGGCGAGTTGGATGCGGCGGTGGCGCGCGAGCCGAAGCTTCCCGAAGCGCATTATATGCTCGGCGAAATCGCCATTTACCGCGCCCAGATCGATCGCGCGGTCGACGAGTTGAATCGTGAGATCGCGCTCAACCCCGATTTTGCCATGGCGTATTACCGGCTGGGCGACGCTTACACGCGCCGCGAAGACTGGGCGCGCGCCATCCCGCCGCTCGAACGGGCAATCTGGCTGAACCCCACGTATAGCGGGCCGTACATCCTGTTGGGCAAGGCATACTTCAAGACGGAGGACTTGTCCGACGCCGAGCGGATGCTGCGGCGGGCGCTGCAGATGGATCCGCGGAATGCATCGGCGCACTACTTGTTGGGGCGCACGCTCATACAGGCCGGGCGGGCGGAGGAAGGCAAGAAGGTGCTGCGCCGGTGGGAGGAGTTGCGGCGCGAGGCCGGGCAGTAGGGCGATATCGGTTCGTTCCCTCACGGTCGCGGTGGTGTTGTTGCGAGATCGAGGCTCCGCATCAGAGCCGCGCGCGGTCGCGCCATTTTCAACAATCGCCTAGACCGTTGGATACTGGCCCAGAACCACCAAACGCGGTGCAGCACGGCCATCGGACATCCACCGCGCCTTTGTTTTTCAAGCAATTCCGATTGGCGGCCAGCGTGCGAATAGTGCGCCAGAGCCGTCACCGATGAGCGGCTCAAAATTGGAACGAAGGAGAAACCGATGAAAGCCAAATTGCTTGCGATTCTATTATTGGCAGGCAGTTCGTTGTTCGCGGCGCCGCGCGTAATCGTTGGTGGTTGGGTGGCGCCACCTGCCCCCGTGGTGGTGTATGCGCCGCCGGCGCCGGGTCCGGGATACACCTGGATCGCCGGCTACTGGTATCCCGCGGGACCCCGCTATGCCTGGCGCGGCGGCTACTGGGCGCGTCCGCCGTATCCGCGCGCGTACTGGGTCGGGCCGCGCTGGTATGGACACCACTACTATCGCGGATACTGGCGCCGGTAAGCGCCGCCGGTTGAAGTTGCGGCGCAGCAGCGGACTGGCTCCGGCTTTCATGAAGCGCGGCGCCAGACGCTGCGCCGCGCCGGAAGCGGCGCGTACCAGGCGAAGAAACGCGGCACGGCGGCGCTATAATCGGTGCTGGCCCGAAACCGCAATCCGATAGAACAGGCAGGATTCCATGTACGATCTCAATCAACCCGACGAAACCCGGTCAAGCGCCGCGGTCCCCGCCGAAACGGCCTCCGTGGATCCTGCCACCGAGTTCAGGACAAGGCTGGCGGCCATCACGCCGAGGGTCTTCGTCACGCAAGTACTGGTGGCGATGAATGTGGCCGTCTTCCTGGCCATGATCGTAACGGGTGTCCATCCGCTCGAACCCACGATTGACAGCTTGATTCGCTGGGGCGCCGACTACGGTCCCAGGACGATCACGAACGGCCAGTGGTGGCGGCTGCTCACTTCGATGTTTCTGCACATCGGAGTCATCCACATCGCCTTCAATATGTTCGTCCTGTGGCAGGTGGGTCCTTTCGTGGAGCGGCTGCTCGGCAACGCCGGCTTCCTGGTGGTCTACCTGGTTTCCGGATTTGCGGGAGCGCTGGTGAGCCTGGCGTGGAACCCTTATGTGGTGAGCGCGGGCGCATCCGGTGCAATCTTCGGGTTATATGGAGCCTTGCTCGGGTTTCTCTTAGTGAGGCGCGATTCGGTCCCCTCGGAGGTGCTCTCCCCGCTTATCAAGAACGCGCTGATCTTCATCGGGTATAACGCGGTCTACGGTTTTGCACGATCGGGCACCGACGTGGCGGACCACATAGGCGGCCTGGCGGGCGGTTTTGTTTGCGGATTGGTGCTGAGCGTTCCGTTAACCATCGAGCCTCTGCCGCGCCGCGCCATCCGGAACACCGCGATTGCGCTGGGAGCCGCGGTGCTGTTCGCCGGGGCAGCGGTCAAACTACCGCGGCCGATCGACCTCCAGGCCGAGCTTCAAACCTTTAACGCCGTCGAGAAGAAGGCTCTGGCGGCCTTCAACGCAGCCTTGAGCCGCGTGCGAACCGAGAAGTTATCCGACGACCAACTCGCGGACGCGTTGGAGAAAGATGTGATTCCGAACTGGGTGACGGAGCACAACCAACTCGGCCGGTTAAAAGGCTTGCCGGAGCGGCAGGCGGCGGTGGTATCGCGTTTGTCGAATTACATGGAAGCGCGTCAAGGCGCCTGGAGCCTGCTCGTGGAGGGGCTGCGAAAGCACGACATCGATACGGTCAAACAAGCGAACGCGAAGCAGCACGAAGCGGACGCATTGGCGAAGCAGATCTCGGGCGGCACGCACTAAGCTTCCGAGCCGTGCACCGGGAGCTTGTCCAAAAGGGCGCGGGACCGCTTGCCGCCGCGCGCGGTCCTGAAACCGAGCTTCGATTTCGCAATAAGTTACAGAGCCGCGACCATGAGTACCTACGTTGTTGAATTCTTGCCGTTTTGGCACGAATGCTTTTCGATAAGTGCGAATACCCAACTCTTTACGGGGCCTGGCTGCACTCTGAAAATAACGTGAACTTCCGAGTTACTCGGCCCTTTTTCCCTTGTTTGGTTCCGGATCTGCCGGGTTAGGGAGCGGTACCCCGGGCGCCTTTCTCGGCGTTGCGCGTGAGCCCGCGGCGGATCCCAGGGCACGCCTTGGTTGCCGGTCAGTTCGAGACATTCCCAAAGGTAAATGTGAAACGGTCTCGGGAAAAGACCAGCTCCACCCCCTCCGCGCCGTAGAGAAATGCTTTACTCAGCGGGCCCGGCAGGGGTAAGGAAGTCCACTTCTGGTGCGGTCCAGCCGTGAAAAGACACTGCCGGATGTGGTTTGCTTGATCCCGCATCGTCACGTAAGTACGGCCGTCGTCGGTTAGAGCGAGGCCATTGACTCTCGCCGTGTTACCGAGTGGAATCATGGGGTACTTTCGCACGGCGCCATCGGCGAGAATCTCGTAGTATTGGGAACCCGGCCCGGTATTCGGTCCCGTGTACCATCCAATTCTGCCTTGTGCCGATCGCAGCATCCCGTACTGCACCATGAAAGGGGACGAGAAGCTTGACCGTGGGATGAATCCTGCTATCATCTTTCCGGTCCGATCGAAGTGGCGAATCACGCCGCTCGCGGGAGGCGTGGAGTCCATTGCATTGGTAATCTCCAAGCCTGCCGTCCAGACGGTTCCATCGGAAGCGACGGTAACGCGCTCTGCAACATAGGGAGACAAACGGACCACCGTGGCCTTCCCGCCATTCGGGGTGAGGATCGCGAGAAAGCGGGATCCCTTACCGGCGTGATCGTAGGCCAGTCCACACGCCACGATCGTGCCATCCCGTCCGCTCGCGACATCCCGCAGGTCAACGGTTTCGCTCTCAGGGATTGTGATTACCCAGGGCAGACGCTGGGCGCCTTTATCGTCAAATGCGAGGATTGCCGGAGCCGGGGTTTGATTTGAAACGAAAGTAAGTAAAGAGCCGCCGGACCATACCGGCAACTGCTCTCCGGCGAGGTCATACTGGATTTTCACCTCGTGGTCTATTGCGACGGTCGTAGCCTGAGCGCGCAAACCCGCGGCAGTTATCAAGAGCAGCCAGAACGGCAGCCCGGAAAACCCGCGAGACAGGATGCGTGCGCGGGGTCCGGCCGGGTCATCCTTCGTCGAATTCGTCATGAGCAGCCTCTTTCGCAAAACTCAGCCACGGTGACAGTATGCCGGTGTTTGAGAACAGTTCTGTTGGTTGCAGCCGCATCCTTCATCGACGTTACATGCCGGCCCCGCATTGGTCACGCCGCCAATGCACATTCCGCCGGTAGTTTCGTACTGGTAGTCGCCTTCTTCCTCGCAGGATCCAGGACATATGGCGTTGCCGATGTGGATGTAGCAGCCGACACAACCGAACGGCTCAAAGCCGTTCTGCGCGTGAACGACAGTTTGGCTACCTATTCGCCCTGCGACACGCGACAGTAAATCCGGCGCTGCGCAACGCAGCCGGCCGGCGGGATCCGGATGCTTCGGATATAACCGCCCATCTACATATGCCCGTGCCGGATGTAACCCGGCGAAGAGAAGAGGCTCGCCCTCATCAGAGACGACTGTTACATCAATCGGCCTACAGCCCGCGAGGCGTAGATTGGATTGACGGCCCATCGTCACGGCGATGGCGAGCAACCCAATAACCGGCAGTAACTCTCTCAGCGTAACCATCGTAGTACGAAGCTCTAAGCGCGTCAAGAGTTTTTGCAAACCTGTCTCTTGGCGGGGCTGATCGTGAACCGAGCCGGAAATCGATTAGTAACTAATTTGGAATGAGGTCGATGGGCCGGTCAAGTCGTAACTTATTCCTTCTGCACGGAGCCAGCCACGATCCAGGCGCGTGCGTTCGGTGGCAGCGTTGCAAACAGAATCGAGCGAGAAACGATTGAGTGGGACGCAGACACGAGGTTGACAGCCCGGAGAAAAGGTAAGGCAGGAAACCATCTTCGTCGCAAGCACGCCGAGGCGTTCGGCCCAAGAGATGTTCCCATCAGACGCAAGTCCCGTTCCACCGCATCGCCTGGGGACTCCAAGCCTTATCGGATTCTCGCCGGCTATATCACGGAGACGGAGCCAACAAATCGGCGCCGGCCGTCAAGCAGCGCCTCGCCGGCCCCCGGATGCTTCCTGACCTTCTGGTGATCGGCTAAGGGCGCCATGAACCGGCCGCGGGTCGGTGACCCCGGGCAAGTGGTCGAGCGCCCGAAAACTCCGCAGCCTGGGGCGCGCCGCGGGCGGACGCGCCACCGCGCCTGCCTACCTCTTCTCCGCGTCGGCCTGTGTCGTCCCTCCCGCCGCGTGAGCATGCAACGCCATAATCTCCGACTGTACGGGCACGCCGCCGCTCAGCTTCACGCGGAGTACGGCTTCGAACGGCGGGAGACGGCGCCGGGCCGGGACTCCCAGTTTGGAAGCCAGTTCCTCCAAACGGGCCTCGCGGCAAACAAACTCCACGGCGGCCTGCGTGCCGAATGTAGTGATACCGGCCAGGATCAGGACGCGGCGGTTGGGATTCAGGCCGGAGGTGAGGGCGACCAGTGCATAGTCCGCGGTGATGGGCGGCTCGGAGGCCAGGTACTCTCGGCGCTCGCCGGAATGCGGATGGCGGTTGGAAATCATCAAGTCGGCCTTGCGAGGGTCCACGGGCTTGCGTTCGAACACGAAGTCCCGCGTACCGGGCAGTTCCCGCAGCGAGAGGTTCTCCGAAGGCGATCCGATGAAGATCAGGTCGCTCGACTTGGCGTCGTCCCAAGTGAGCAGGCGTCCGCGCTTGATCCGCACGGGATGCTGCAGGGTGGCGAACACATGGTCCAACTCATGCACGGCCATGACTTCGCCGACTCCCGTATAGTGGTCGAGAATCTGCTTGCCGCCATCGACCGAAGGGTTGAAGTAGCGCAAGCCGGTTTCGGGCCGGCCGACAAACTCGGCGTTGCTGTAAACCACCAGCGGCGCGTCCGGACCGCCCGTGAAGCCGCTCCAAAAAGCCTGAAGCGCGGGAGTGGGCCGCTCGGCCAAGGTGGTAGGCAGGGGCACCAGGGTATAACGATTCACCGCTACCGCCAGGACCAGCACTACCGCGGCGCCGATCAAGACGGAAAGAAAGAACCAGGATAGCGGATAGGCGCGCAGGGACCTTGCGGGCGGCAGGGCCGGCGGTTCGGCCGGGGCCGGTGGAGCGGGCTTCTCGGCCGGCGGGCGAGCGTGGGCGGTAAGCGCATAGGCGCCTTTCGGGATTTCGATCACCAGGCGGTCCGCCGCGCCCTCGCCGCCGTAATACTCGGCCAGCTTCGACCGCAGCCGTCCGGTCTGCACGCGCACCGTGGAATCCAGACGTGGATCGAAGTCGGCGGACCGGCCGAATACTTCGGTCGCGATCTGGTACTCCTTCAACGACGCGCCCGGAGAGTCCCGCGAGTGCTCCGCCAGGTAGGTCAGAAGCTTGCAGAGCGATTCCGACCCGTGCAGCACACCGCTGTGGTTCAGTCTCTCGATTTGGGCGTGCAGTTCATCCCGTTCTACGCCAGCTCCCCTTGTATCGTTCATTTAACGCGAGATTAACAATAACGCTAAGTCTATGCAAAACTTGAAGCGCAGTCAAGTAACACGCGCGAACAGTAACACGCGCGCACGGAATTCGGCCCTCCCACCGCGCCGGTTCTGGAGATCTCGGCGCTGTGGGAATCGGCCCGCCTCCAGTATAATTGGACAACGTGCGAGCGCTCGCTTTAGTCTTGTCGGTTTGCGCGGTGTTGAGCGCCGGCGACCGGGTCGCGGATCTGGAAGCGCGGGGCGCAGCGTTGAGGGCGCAGGGCAACGCCGAGGGCGCCCTGGCGTCCTACGAGCAGGCGGCTGCCTTAGATCCAAAATCGGCGCGGCTGCAAGATGAAGTCGGCTTTCTACGGGCCGTCCTGAACCGGCGGGAGGAAGCCATCCAGAACTTTCAGCGGGCTATCGACCTGGATGCGGCGTACGCGCCGGCGCAATACCACTTGGGGGTCGCCTACTGGCTGGCGCAGGATCCGGGCCGCAGCATTCCCCATTTGCAGAGCGCGGCCGCGCTCGATCCGGGCAACTTCGATTATCGTGCCCGCCTGGGGGACGCCCTGAATGCCACAGGCCAGTATGCCGAAGCGCTACCCCATTTGCGGCAGGCCGTGTCGATCGACGGGAAGCACACGGAAGTATGGAACGCGCTGGGCATGGCCTTGCAGCAGACCGGAGATCTGGCCGGGGCGCTCGATGCGTACCGCCGCGCCGTCGACCTCGACCCGGCCAATCTGGATGCACGCAACAACCTGGGCACCGTGCTGGTGCACACGCGCCACGCGGACGAGGGAATCGCCCAGTTTCAAAAAATCCTGGAGGCGGACCCCTCCCAGAACATGGCGCGGGTCAATATGGGGTTCGCTTACATGCAGAAGGGCGACCTGGACAAGGCCGTGGAACAGTTGCGGGAGGCTCTGCGCCGCGATCCCAACCTGGCGGGCGCGCATTACGATCTGGGCGTGGCTTTGAAAAACAAGGACGAGATCGAAGCGGCGAAAGCCGAGCTCCTGCGAGCCCTGGAGCTCGACCCGGGTATGTCCGAAGCGCATTACACGTTGGGAATCGCATACTGGCAGACGGGCGATTTCGAAGCGGCCGCCAGCGAGATGCAAGCCGCCCTCGCGCTACGCCCGGATTACGGCGAAGCCTACTTCATGTTGGGAACCGTGCTCAAGCAAAAAGGAGACTTCGAGGGCGCCGAGAAAGCCCTGCGCGAGGCCATTCGCTTGCGTCCAGAAGACCCCGGACCTTACAACACGCTCGGCCAACTGTTGCGGCAGAAAGGCGATATCGAGGGCAGCAAGGCCGCCTTCGCCAAAGGCGAGCACGTGAAGCAGGAAAAGGAGGCCGAGTTGGGCAAGATGCTGCAGAGGAATATAGCGGTAAAATAGGAACCGGAGGCCGCTATGCGATGCTGTTGTCTGCTAGCGATCTGCGGGAGCCTGCTGCTGGCCCCGTCATTGTTTTCCCAGGCGGTGATCGGAGCTCAGGTGCAGAGCGGCGTGGATATCGAACGCACCCGGCGGCTCGGTTCCTTGAGCGAAATGGGCAAGACCGAACCCGCTTCGAAACCGTCGCGATCTTTATCGAGCGAGGAAGCCGACGATCCTACCGTGTCGGGCAGTTCCGTTCCCAAACACGATCCTCCGGCCGCCGCGCGCAAGGCAGCCGGAAAGGCCGAGAAGCTGGCCCATAAGGGCGAGCATGACGAAGCGGCCGCCTTGTTCCGGGAGGCGCTCGCCATCGATCCGCAATACTACGAAGCGGCGAACAACCTGGCGTTGGAACTGGAGGCGTCGGGAAAAGCCGGCGAAGCAGAGGCCCTGCTGCGGAGCCTGACGAAATCCGCGCCGGAGCATGTTCTGGCATTCACGAACCTGGGCACCCTGCTCTGCCAGCAGCATCGTTATAAGGACGCCGAAGCGGTCGCACGCGAGGCGCTCGAACGCCATCGGTATTCTTTCAGAAGCAACTTCCTGCTGGGCGCCGCGCTCGTCGACCAGGGACGCTGGACCGACGAGGCCAAAATCAAACTGGAATACGCAGGGGCCAAATACGCGGAGGCCAAGGAGCTGCTCGACAAGTGGCCTGCTAAAGCGGCCAACTAGCGCTCGCCCGGCTGGTGGCCTGCCGGTCAGTGTTCGCCATTTGTTCGCCAAGAGCCTTATAATGGCCCTATGGCTCTCAAGCTGTACCTGGTCACCTGCAATCTTCTCCAGCCGGGCGATTACCGCTCGCTCCGGGAACGCCTCCGCACTCTCGATGCGAAACAGGTCCTCGACACGCAGTGGGCGTTGCGCAGCACCTACACCGCGGCCGAGTTGAAGGAGATCTTCCGCCAGCTCATCGATGAGCGCGACCGCATCGTGGTGACGGAAGTCGGCGCCGAGTGGGCTACCCGCCGGGCGCTCGTGAATATTGGAAAGATTTGAGCGCCTAACCAGTGGCATCGGGCCGCGTCTCAACCTTCAGAGGACCCCGCCGATGCGTATCTTCCTGCAGGATTCCGTTTTCGCCTTCCGGCAATTGCGGAAGAGCCCGGCGTTCACGCTGACGGCCATACTCTCGCTGGCGCTGGGAATCGGCGCCACCACCGCGGTCTTCAGCGTGGTTTATGGAGTTCTCATGAATCCATATCCCTATCAGGGCGCCGGCCGCATGGCGCACCTGGTGCTCAAGACCAAGGCGGGAAACGACCGGTGGCCGGGATTGACGGGCGCCCAGATCCGGCAGCTTCGGAAGGCGAGCTGCATGGAGAGCGTACTGGGAGAGGACGAATGGAATCTCACCACGACCGATGAAGACCTGCCCGAGGATGTCGCGGCGATGTACCTGACGCCCAATGCCTCGACGCATTTTGGAGTGCCGGCTTTGATGGGGCGCGGGCTGATCCCGTC
>Ga0335079_10006181_pt1 | contig 13695 bp, 13 predicted proteins | sample Lox_Sample_33_FD_206719 | JGI IMG/M metagenome (GOLD analysis project Ga0335079, IMG submission 206719) | Soil microbial communities from Loxahatchee National Wildlife Refuge, Florida, United States - Lox_Sample_3.3 | ecosystem: Environmental > Terrestrial > Soil > Wetlands | place: USA... | reverse complement strand
GATCTACCAGAGGTCCCGTCTTCTTTTCGCCCCGCCACGCCGGCCAAGATCCTTGACCTGATCCCAGCATGCCTAACTACGCGGCCTTGCTTCGCGACGCAATGCCGCGTAGTTAAGGGGCTCACGGGGTTGTCCAGGATCTATGGCGGCGTGTTGAGTGCATAGGTCCCGGTGCCCGCCCGGGTGAGAAAGCCGAGGCGGGCCCATTCGCCTAGCTGCGTGAGGAGGTTGCGGGGCTTGACCTGGAGTTGCTCGGCGAGTTCGCTGCCGGTCCAGGCCCGGTGAGGGTCGGTGTTCATGATCGCCGTGACGCGGTCCCTGCGGGTCGGCGGCTGGGGCGGCCGTGGTGTGCTGCGGTCGCGGCGGGGCCGGGCGGTCAGGTCGATCGGCGGGGTGCAGACCGCGATGTCGATCGCGGTGATGGTGGCCGGCGTGCTGGGACGGCCGTCGTCGCGGTTGAGGTAGCGGGACGTGGCGCATTTGACCTTGCGGGCGCTGTAGCGGGGGCGGCGGGCGGGCAGCAGGGTCTCCAGGACAGCCCGGCCGATGGCGCCGGGCAGGTCGGCGGGGCCGTCGGGGCAGATGCCGCGGGCGGCGGTGAGCTGGTCACGTGCGGCCTCCATGGCGGTGGTGAAGCTGGCCCGGTCGGGGTCGGTGCCGGGACGGGTCTCCACCGCGGTGACCATCGCCATGCGCAGCAGCTGGTAGAGGGTGAGCAGCGCCCACGTCTCCTGCTCCAGGCCGGGCCGGTCACCCGAGCGCAGGACGTGACCATTTAGGAGAGTGTGCCGCAGGGCGAGATAGGCCGATTCGATCTCCCAGCGCTCGTGATAGAGCCGGACCAGAGCGGCGGCCGGGTAGCGGCGGTGGTCCAGCAGGGTGGTGATCAGCCGGTACCGGTCGCGGACGCGGCTGCCGTCGGCGCCGGTCATGGTCAGGTCGGCCTCGATGATCCGCACCGGCAGGCCGTCCAGGCAGGACAGGTAGGAGCCATCGGGCAGATGCTCCAGCACCGGCGGGTTGCGGGTGGATTTGCCGCGGGCCAGCAGCATCGCCCCGGTGCCGGCGACCTCACGCAGGAAGGTGTTGGCGTCAAAGGCGCGGTCCAGCAGGACCAGCATGCCGGGCCGCAGCAGCGGCAGCAGCCGCCGGGCCAGGGTCGCTTCGTCCCGGTCGGCCGCCGAGCCGATCGCGGCGCCGATCAGGCCGCGGGTGCCCGTCTCGGCCAGGGTCATCAGCCGCAGCGTGGGATACCCGGCCCAGCCCATCCGGTACCTGATCCGGCCCATCCAGGAACGGTTGCGGTCAGTGTCGGGGACCTTCAGCGAGTTAAGGCCGTCGAACGCGACGGTGCGCAGGCCGGCGAAGCGCACCCCCGGGGTGTCCGGCTGGGCCAGCGGCCCGGCGACCACCTCGAACAGGGCCCTCATCGGCGCCGGTCCCAGCCGGCGGCGCAGGTCACGCAGGGCCTTCTCCGATGGGCGCGCCACCGCCAGGCCCGCCAGCCCGGCGGTCAGCTTGTCCCAGACCCGGGCGTATCCCAGCCGCGGGAACATCCCCAGCGCGAGCAGGAAGTACACCCCGGCCCTGGATGGCAGATCGCGCAGCCTGCGCTGCACGGTACCGGTCCGCTCCAGGACGTCATCGACCAGCTCGAACGGCAGGTACTGGGTTAACTCGCCAAGATGGCCCGGCGAAAATACGCCCGCAGCAACAGTGACGGCATGCGTGATGGTGGTTGTGGCAGACTCAGTACGCAACGGGACCCCTGATGTCGGAAAGATCGTGACGGATTGCTCCGATCTACCAGAGGTCCCGTCTTCTTTTCGCCCCGCCACGCCGGCCAAGATCCTTGACCTGATCCCAGCATGCCTAACTACGCGGCCTTGCTTCGCGACGACTACGCCGGGCGCTGCGCGCCCCTTGACCCGGCAGCCCGCTCGCAGAACCCGGCAGCTATCCGGGGCAGGGAGCACACTCACGCATGTCCCGGGCCCGGCATCGAACCGGTCATACAACAACAAACAGGACCAGTTGCAGTGACAGGCCGATGCAGGTAAGCCCGCCGGATGACCACCGAGCTCACCGGCAACCAGCTGCAACTATGGGACATCTTCGGCCTGGAACGGTGGGCGCCCCGCAGTTAGGTCATAGGACCGCCGGGCCGCAAAACAGCCCTCAGCCTGCGGAAACAGTGACGGAGGTCACCCTAGCCCGGAAACTCGGGCTAGGGGCGAATGACCCGGTTAGCCGGGACCAAGGTGGGTGGCGGGTCATGCTCTCCTGGGGTTGCGATGAGAGCAGCTTCCGTTCGGAGCTGGGGGTGGCGTCATGAGTAGTCCTTATGACCCCTATGGCTGGACCCGGTTGATGCAGGCTGCGGACGCGGCGCCGTCGATTCTCAATACAAAGCCATGGGTGTTCGATGACAAACTTGCCAACGATCGCATCGAACTGCGTCCCAACTGGGATAGGCACCTTACGGTTGTCGACCCACGTCACCGCGAGTTATTGATTAGTTGCGGAGCGGCGCTGTTCAACCTGCGTATGGCGATCCGGGTGACCGGACATGATTTAGTGGTTTGGCTGCTCCCCGATGAGCAGACTGGAGGGGCGATATGCACCCACTGCGGGGACAGCTGCGGGGTCGGCAATCTGCTTGCGTCGATCGAGATCTTAACCCGCCGGACTCATCCGGTAACCGTTACCGAACAGCGGCTTTACGAGGCGATCCCGCAGCGCCGTACGGTTCGGGAGCCGTTCAAACGCGCTGTCCCGATGAACGTGCTGGCTGAGCTCCAAGAGATGGCCAGGAAGGAGGGAGCCCGTGCGAGGCTCCTGTTTCCGCGAGAGATCAGGCGATTGCTCCGCGAGGCCGCCCGAACCGATCAGAAGTTCAAGCTCGACCGAGCATATGCGGACGAGCTGAGACAGTGGACAGGGAGTAACGCCACTTCTGACCTCGGGGTGCCCGCCGCAAAATTCGGGCCCAGGCCGACATCCCATCGCTACCCTCCGGTCCGGGATCTGAGCCTGGGGTGGCCGGGTGCGTACCGAGACAAGAAGAAATTCGAACGTCCCCAGCTGATAGCGCTGCAGACGGAGTCCGACAAGGCGTTGGACTGGATGCGTGTCGGTCAGGCCCTGCAGCGGCTACTGCTTAGAGCGACGTACTATCAGGTGCAGGCGTCCTTCCTCACCCAGCAACTCGAAGGCAAAGATGGGAAATTGCCTCCCCTTCAGTCGATCCAGCAGTGGTGGCGATGGCCTGAGTCTCCGCAGATGATTATAAGGCTCGGCGAGGCGTAAGCGTTCGCGGTGGCCCCCATTCTTATACGTCTCCAAGGTTCAGAGGGCGGACGCCATGAACCTGGCATTAAGCCCAACTCGACGAGTTGTTGGAGTGTGTCTAGGTTCCTGAGCTCTACTTGCCACTGCAACGCTGGTCGTAGGGGCGGGGTAGGGGCGGGGCTTCCGCGCGCCGGATGATGGATACCCCACGCCGGATGGCGAGCGGAACGAGTTGTCCCTATTGCGGAGCGGAACATGAACATGGACTGCTTCAGAAAGCAGGCGATGAAGGCACAATCGCAAACGCAGACTACAGGCGTTACACCGGATTGTTGCATGTGGCCATGCGGCGGCAAAGACTCTGACGTGAGAAGGTATTTGCATGGACGAGGAGATGGTCCACAGCCTAGTCGACTCGACCAGTCAAATGTATATCTTGCTAATGCGTTCGGACCCGAGATCCGAGTACAAAGACTTGGTAGAGTGCGCTACAATCGGATGCTCTCTTCTCAGAGACGAAAGATATATAAGAGCCCTGGTCGCCGACGCACGCAGATTCCAGGAAATGGCTGCAGTCGACCGTACAGACGTAGACGAGGCTATGGCTAATCGGCGGTCTCAAGCGATCGAAGCAATTCAGGCCGGTGGAATCACGGTTTCCTGAAGCAGTAGCTCCGCGAACACTTCGCTTGGCTTCCTGAATCCGAGTATAGCACGGGGCCGGTCATTAAGGGAATCAGCAACAGACCAAAGATAATCCATGTCGCCGGTTATCTCTGTCCCTTTCGGGAAGTATTCCCGGATCAGCCCGTTGGTGTTCTCGTTGGTGCCGCGCTCCCACGGGGAATGGGCATGGGCGAAATAGACGGGAAGGTCCGCGGCGGCGGTGAGGGCGGCGTGCCGGGCCATCTCGGTGCCCTGGTCCCAGGTCAGCGACCTGCGCAGGTGCGCCGGCAGGTCTTTCACGGCGTCAAAGAGGGCGTCTTTGACCGAGTCCGCGTCGTGCCCGTCCGGGAGCGCGACGGGGCACACGAACCGGCTGACCCGCTCGACCAGGGTGCCCATGGCCGATTTGCCGCCCTTGCCGATGACCAGGTCGCCTTCCCAGTGGCCGGGCACCTGGCGGCCCGCCACCTCGGCCGGCCGCTCGTCGATGGACCGCATCCCGACGATCTTCGCGCCCGTGCTCTTCTTGCGCACGCGGGGTTTCCGCTGCTCACGGCCGGTGCGCAGGATAATCCCGGCACGGGCCCAGACCTCCGGAAGTCCCTCTGCGAAATGGGCGGGCGTTGCACAGCGTTGTTGATCTTCCACCGGGAAGAAGTTTCTCCGCTATGGCGCACGACAGAAAATTCTTCGTATGGAGCACCCAATGGATGAAGAATCTTGATGTTACTCATTGGTAGATGGTTCGGAGCTTTAACAAGCTTCCGCAGCGGCCTCGATCGCGTTTCCACAGGTAGTGGCCTTGCTCATCACGAAACTTCCGGAGGTCTGGGGCCAGCTCGCCTTTCGGCTGGGCGTAGATCCAGGTATAGATTGTCTCGTGTGATACGGACATATCCGTTTCTCCCCGGTTGCGCCCTAAGCACAGCCTGCCCGCTATCTGCTCCGGTGACCAGCCTTTCTTCAGGCCGCCCGTGACCCTTTCGCGCAGTTCCCCGTCATTGTCTATTTTACGCTCCTTCGGACGGCTCCGCGATTCTCGTGCGGCCGCGTCGGCCTTCCATGCACGATACGCCTCGCGCCCGCCGTGCCGTGCGATTTCCCGGGACACGACCGATTCGTCCCGCCCGATCGAGGTAGCTATGTCTTTATTTTCCAGTCCTTTCGCCAGTCCGCGGGAAATGTCCTCCCTGTCTTCCATGGTCAGCGGCTCGCGCGCCGGGGCCACGTTTTCTCCTGTCGTCTCGCGTGTCGCGAGAGCTTCTCACTACAGGAAGATCATCCCCGGCAACGCCCGATTCGGACGCTAAATCCGTGTCGCCCGTTAAACCCGATTGCTTGGACCGTCTGTGATCAAGATCACTTCAGGAGATTCTTGCGAGCGGAGACATCCCTCCTGAGTCGAGCAGGTGTAGACGAGTCGCTGACCAAATTGATCGCCCGATATTGCGAGGATACGCGAGAAGGCGTGAGACTGGGCGAGCTCGACGGTGATAAATTTCACGCCGCACTGGAGGTCCTGCGTGATCGGGTGTGCGGTGTGCCTGGTATGCTAATCCACACACAGGACTACCGTGCTGCGAGGCGGCTGGTCCCAGGCTTGTCCGAAGGGCGTCTGTGGTTGTTTGGTCGTAGGCCTTGATGCTTCATTGCTGGCAGCGGCTGGGCTTACCGCGGCTTGGTCAGCTATCTCGATTATCCTTGGCGACAAGGTAGTGGACTGGGCGATTAGCGGCTTGTCGCCTGATGGGGGTCAGGGAATATGGCAAGCAGCGTGGGCTCGTATTAGGCAGGCGTGGCACCGCTTCAGGCATGGGTGGTCTAAATAAGCATTTACTAGGCCACCGCGCTGTGTTGTGCGACGCGGGTGCCACGAGAGATCCGATGGCAAGCTGACCCGAACCGCCGGGAGAGCTAGCCTTGATCATTCGTGCGCCCGGCAGAGCGGGAGGTGACGCTGTGACGTAGCAGCGGACCTTGCTGTTCGTAAGCTCGTCGTCGCCTGCCGGTAGAAGTCCGGTCCGGGTAGCTGCCAGGAGGCCCGGTAGCAGGCTGGCGGCTTGGCCGGGAAACGGGCCGGGTCGGAGCCCAGCGTCAAAAGCCCTGCAAGGGGGAGCGACGATGCGGTCCGTAGCATGACGCGAAGCCTGCGGCGTCGTTAGCGCGGATTTCCGCACCGGTACTTCGGCCCTTGGGTCAGGCGAACTCGAAGCGGAGCTGGCGTCCGTTCCACCAGGGGACGGGGGTGTCGCCGGGGAGGCTGGCCTCGCGGAGGACGGGTGAGTAGGCGCGGCGGTTGATCTTGACGGTGATGCTGTCGCTGGTGGTGATGATTTCGCCGGGGGTGTCCAGGAAGCGACGCTGGAGGGTGTCGGGGGTGGCGTGGGTGTAGTTGCCGGGCAGGCGTAGCCGGAAGGCGGCGGTGAGGGCCTGGGCCAGGACACACAAGGTGACGTCAAGGTCAACGTTGAGGTTGACGGCGCTGGACAGGGCGTCGGCGCAGAACGCCTGGATGATCTCGGCAAGGCGCTGTTCGATGGTCATCCGCCGGGCGTAGTGCTCTATGAGAGCCTTGGTCTTGATGGCGGTGTCGTTGGTGATGATAACGGTGGGGGCGTCGCGGCCCAGGCCGGTGACGACCAGCTGGCGGACGGTGCCGGGGTAGCTTGTCAGGTTCACGGCTGCGGACTCGCAGACTTTGGGCCGGTTGTAGGGGCCGGGCCGGTCCAGGGCCACGGTCTTGTAGTCCCTGCTGGTGAGGGCGTTGATGCGCTTGACCAGGCTGGGTGAGCGCATCCGCAGGGTGGCGAACTTGACGCCGCGCTCGTCGAGTTCGCCGAGGACTTTCTGGGTGGTGACCTTCTGGTCCATGATCAGCATCTTGGGGTCGGTTCCGGAGGCGGCTTTCCAGTGGTCGCAGAAGGCGATGACCTCGCGGTTCTGGGTGGCCTTGGTGAGGTCGGCGTTGGCGTAGACGAGGTTGTGGGTGCCGGTGTCCTGGGCGAAGAAGGTCAGCACGCTACGGGAACGCTGGGACCGGGTCGTCTGGCCTATTGGCTTCCGGTCCGATGCGACGCAGGTGGACGGGCTCAAGAAACATGGCATGCAAGAGGTCCGGGGTTCGAATCCCCGTAGCTCCACGCAAATCCCTAGGTCAGAGCGTTGTTCCCGCTCTCGTCAGACCACGTGAAGATCGTTTGACCGTCATCTGACCGCCGTTCTGGGCGTGGATTGGCGGCATACGGCGGGACGCAAGGTCCTTCGATGGCATGCCGGGCGAGCGTGTGTGCGGCGCTCGATGAACAGGCGGCCCGGTCGGCCATGGGCGCTTTGAGGGCCTGTTGCCGGCTCCGCAGGGCGAGGGTGGAGAGGCGGATTCGCGGATGGCTGGCTCCGATTTAGGCGCCGTCCCGTCCAGTGTCCGCACAGCTGGCTGAGTAGACGGCACGCTTGTGGGCTTGCGGGTGACGTGATCGGCGCGATGCCGCCCCCGCGCCAGGGCTTGATGATGGGTCCTCGGGCTGTCGGAGTGCAGATTTTCCCGCCTGCAAGCCGCCGCGGGCGGCACTGAGCTCATGAAGTGCCCGGCCGTGCGGCGGGGCGCACAGCCGCGGTCGGCGCGATAGCGAACGCCTGGCGCCGCAGCCGTGCCCAGTGCACCGGCCGCGGCTCCGGGATACCGGGCCGGTCGCTCAGGCCACGCAACGTGCGCAAGCGACCGTTGTCGACCAGCCTGCCGGTAGTTCGCATCGAGAGGGTCGGCCTCCGGAGTTGTGAGCATGTCCACTGCATGTAGTGCCTGGTCAGTTAGCTGATCATGTAAGCGTTGACCATGGCGCGGGGAGCCTGCGATACCCGCAACTGGCCGCGATCCTGTGGGCGCTGTCCGGAACTGGGGCCAGGGCGGGCGCTGCCGTCGCTCAACATCGCCGTCACCCTGGGCGACGCCGGGACTGCCATCGACGCCGCACGCGGCATCAACCTCGATCAGGTCACGGTCACCGAACGCAAGGCGAGCCTGCTCATCGACACCGCCCGCGCCTTCCAGCAATACGGCCAACACCAAAACGCCTACCTGGCGCTGCGGGCCGCCAGGGATATAGCGCCCGAGGAGATCGCCGGACGGCCCGCCGTCCACCAGCTTGTCCGCGACATCATCACCTCGGCACCGCCCGGCGTCCAGCGCCACGCCGAGCAATTCGCTGACCGGCTCGGGATTGCCCGGTGACCCAGCCCGCCCGTGTCCTGTCGGTCATCGTCTGCGGCGCTGGTCCGGCATCCGAGGCCGGAAAGCTCGTCAAGCTCACCCAGCAGCGCGGCTGGACAGTCCAGGTCATCGCCACGCCCGCTGCCCTGGACTTCCTCGATGTCGCCGGGCTTGAAGCGCTGACAGGTTTTCCCGTTCGGAGCGCCTACCGCTCACCAGGCGAGCCCCGCTCACTCAAGGCAGACGCGGTCATCGTCGCCCCGGCCACCTACAACACCATCAACAAGTACGCCCAGGGCATCAGCGACACCTACGCCCTCGGCATCCTCGCCGAAGCCGTCAGCCTCCCCATCCCGGTTGTCGTCCTGCCATTCGTCAACCTCGCTAGCCGCCGCCCCTTCAGGAACTCCGTCGGCCAGCTCCGGGACGAAGGCATGCGTGTCCTCCTCGGACCGGGCGAGTTCGAGCCACACGCCCCCGGTACCGGCGGACAGCACATCGACGCTTTCCCCTGGCAGCTCGCTCTCGACGAAGCCGAGCGCCTGGCCCGCGCCCAGTAGCGCGTCACCAGCTCAGCGGCTGTTGCGGCCTTCATTGCCGAATTGCGCCGTACTAGATCAAGGCGGCGCCTGCGGCGCCGCTGGCCCGGCTCCAGCGCCGGGCTCAGCCTTGGCGGCCGGCCCGGCGCAAGCCGGGCCAGAGCTACAGAGGGTCGCAGATCAAGCATGCTCATCCGCCACGCAGGACCGGCGCTGGGCGTAGCCGTCTTGCCACCTCGCCCCGATTGTCCAGCTCACGGCCATCGCCTCAAGGGCGGCCGTGCGGGCCGTGGCAGGCGATTGGCTACGCCCACTATTGACCCGATGCCGACTCACTGCCCGTCTCATTGAGTCGCGGTCAGCTCACGAGGTGTGTCCCGCCAGGGCCGGTGACCTGCTGGAGCATGGTGCGGGCGAGTTGCTGGACCTGGGCTGGCAGGGGGACGTAGAGGTTCGGGGCGGCGTAGGCCTGGCCGTCATGGGTGAGCCAGTCGAGCATGGTGACCAGGGTCTGCCCGCTGGCCTGGTTGGGCTGGTGGGTGTAGACCAGCGCCCAGCTGTATCCGCTGATCGGGTAGCTGGTGGTGCCGGGCTGGTTGACGATGGAGAAGTCGGTCGGGGTGATGGCGGGTTTCTGGGCGGCGGCGGCGGCGATGGTCTGGGTGGACGGGAGGACGTAGTTTGCGGCCTGGTTGCGGATGGCGGCGAACGGCAGGACCAGGCCCTGGGAATATGCTTGCTCGACGTATCCGATGGAGAAGGGGGTGCGGAACACCGTGGAGGTCACACTGCCGTTGCCTTCGGCCCCCTCCCCGGCCGGCCACTTGAGCGTCTTGCCGGTGCCGACCTTGGCCGCCCAGGCCGGGTCGACGCTAGCCAGGTAGTTGCTGAAGATGTAGGTGGTGCCGCTGCCGTCGGAGCGGTGCACGACGGCGATCGACGCGGCCGGGAGGGTGATACCCGGGTTCAGGGCGGTGATGGCCGGGTCGTTCCAGTGAGTGATCCGCCCGAGGAAGATGCGGGCGAGGACTGGGCCGGTCAGGTGCAGCCGGGCGCCCGCCGGGAGGTTCAGGTTGTAGGCCACGCCTTCGGCGCCCAGCGCGTCGGGCACCTGGGTGACCGGGCCTCCTTTGGCGGCTGCTAGCTCGCTCGCGTTCATGGGCACGTCGGAGGCGCCGAAGTCGACCTGCCGGGCGCTGATCGCGGCGATGCCCGCGCTGCTGCCCACGGGGGAATAGTTCACGGTGACCGCAGGGTGCTGCTGCTGGTATCGGGCGAAGGCCAGGGCGAAGAACGGGGCGACGTACGTCGATCCCGCCCCGGTGAGGGTGCCCGGCCCGCCGCTGGGGCCAGCGCTGGCCGCGGTGCTCCTGGCAGGCGTGGTAGTCGTGCTGCTGCATGCGGCGAGGGCGAGGAGGATGATCGCGGCGGCGGCTGCCCTGATGGCTGGGTGGCCTGTCTGGTGTGGCTGAGGGCCGGGCCCTCTGTTGTGCCCTGACATAGCTGTTCCTCTGCTAAAGATTTCGGGCGGGTTAGCGCCGCTGGGTTTCTCGGACCCAGGCCTGGGCGCCCATCTGGACCGCTTCCCAGGGGCTGCCCAGGGGCGGGGTGTAGGACAGGTCCAGGTCGCTGATCGCGTCGACGGTCATGGTGTGGAAGATCGCGGTGGCGGCGATGTCGATCCGCTTGGCGATCTCGGCGTGCCGGTGCCCGAACAGCTGCAGGCCGAGCAGCCGCCCGGTGGTCCGGTCGCCGGTGACCCGCATGTGGATGCGGTGGCTGCCGGGGTAGTAGGCCTTGTGGTCATCGGCCTCCGACGCGACGCTGACCGGGGCGAACCCGGCCGGGGCCGCTTCGTGATCCCGCAGCCCAGTGCGGGCGGCGGCCTGGTCGAAGATCTTCACCACCTGGGTGCCCAGGCTGCCCGCGAACTCGCGGTTCCCGCCGAGCGCGTTCTCGCCCGCGACCCGGCCCTGCTTGTGCGCGGTGGTGCCCAGCGGCAGGTAGGTCTCGCCGAGCAGCCGGTGATGGGTGATCACGCAGTCCCCGGCGGCGAACACATCCGGCAGGCTGGTCCGCATCCTTCTGTCGACCGCGATCGCGCCCTTGACGCCGAGCGTGGCCCCGGCTTCGGCCGCCAGGGTGGTCTCGGGGCGCACCCCGACCACGACCAGGACCATGTCGGCCACGCGGGTCACGGCCGAGCCGTCGGCGGCGGTGGCCTGGACGTGCAGTCGTCCGGCCTGGCCCGGTGCGGCGCGGGTGACCGCCTGGACGGTGGTACCGGTCAGGACTTCCACGCCATGCTCGGCCAGTTCCGCGTGGATCAGTGCACCCAGCTCCGGGTCGACGGTGGGCAGCAACTCGCCGAGCTGTTCCATCTGCGTGACCGCCAGCCCGCGGACGGTCAGGGCGTCGGCCATCTCCAGGCCGATGTACCCGGCCCCGACGATGACCGCGGAGGTGGGCGCGGCCTGCTCCAGAGTCCGTATGACGGCGAAGGTGTCGTCCATCGAATGCAGCAGGTGCAGGCCGTCACCGGGGCCCAGGGCAGCGGGCCCGGCCAGGCCGCTGATCGGGGGCCGGACCGGGACGGCGCCGGTGCCGACGGCGAGCTTGTCATAGCCGAGCAGTTCCTCACCGCCCCCAGCGGAGGTGACCAGGAGCTTGCGGCCCGGGACGTCGATGCGCCGGGCGGTGGTGTCCAACCGCAGCCGCATCCCGGCTGCTTCCAGGTCGGCGAGGGTGCGGTGGGCCAGGTTGCGCCAGTGGGTGACCTCACCGGACAGGTAGTAGGGGATGCCGCAGATGGAGAAGTTCGGGTAGGCGTCCGCGACGACCACCGTGACGTCCGCGCCCGGGTCGAGTTCGCGGGCCCGCAGGGCGGCGCTGATTCCGGCGTCGCTGCCGCCGATCATGACCAAGTGCATGGCAGGCTCCTGTCTGGCTGTCTGGTCAGCGGGGCTGGACCGGGCTGGGCGGCCGGTCCGCGGACGGCAATGCGCCGTCGTGCGCTGCGCGCGCAGGTGCCCGCCCGGCGTCGCGGTGATGAGGGACGATGATGTCGGCGGCCTCCGCCGCCGTGATGGCGGGATACAGCGCCTTGATCACCCCGGCCGCGAGAAAGCCGCCGATGACCTGCGCGGCGATGAAGCTCGGCATCGACGACGGGGCGATCCCGGCGAAGGTGTCAGAGAACATCCGGCCGATGGTGATGGCGGGATTAGCGAAGCTGGTCGAGGAGGTAAAGAAATACGCCGCGCCGATATAAGCGCCGACAGCTGCTGGTGCGGAGCGGCTGCGTCCGGACCGGGCCAGCGCGAAGATCACCAGCAGGAGCCCCAGGGTGGCAATGACCTCAGAGAGGAAGTGGCCGGACGTGGCCCGGTGCATGTCCGAGATGCTGACCGCGGGCAGCGCGAACATTAGGTTCGCGGCCACCGCCCCGGCGATGCACCCGGTCACCTGCGCCGGGAGGCAAGTTGCGGCGTCGCGCCAGGACAGCCCGCCGAGGGCGGCGTCCACGAAGGACACCACCGGGTTGAAGTGGCCGCCGGAGACCGGGCCGAACATCAAGATGATCGCGAACAGACCGGCCGCGGTTGCCGCCGCGTTCTCCAGGAGCTGCAGCCCAGTCTGGCCCGGGGACAGCCGCTGCGCGGCGATGCCCGAGCCGATCACCGCCGCGGCCAGGAAGGCACTGCCCAGGAACTCGGCTGTCAGCCGACGCCACAGGACGGGTGCACTGGTCACGCCGCCATCTTGACAGAGGAAGATAGCTCAGTCAAGATTGAGTCAATGTCTGCTGATCGAACCTCGGAGCTGGAGCGGCGTGCTGTCATGCATGCCGCGCTCGCCGACCCTGCCCGGCTGCAGATCACCGACACGCTGCTGGCCGGGGACGCGTCCCCCTCCGAGCTGGCCGCCTTGCTGGCTATGCCGTCGAACCTGCTGGCGCACCACCTGCATGTGCTGGAACAGGCCGGGATCATCACCCGGCACCGGTCTGAAGGCGACCGCCGTCGCACCTACCTGCAGCTGATCCCCGGCGCCCTGGACTCGCTGGCCGCCCCGACAGCCCGCGCGGCACTGCGGGTGCTGTTCGTCTGCACCGCCAACTCCGCGCGCTCCCACCTGGCCGCAGCGCTGTGGCGCCGGGCCAGCAACGTCCCGGCGGTATCGGCCGGAACGCATCCCGCAGCGGCGATTGATCCCGGCGCCATCGCCGCCGCCCAACGCCACCGCCTGCCACTCCCCCGGCTGCGGCCCCGGCACATCAGCGACGTCCGGCAAGACGGCGACCTCGTTATCACGGTCTGCGACCTGGCCCACGAGGAACTCGGCGAGGCCCTGGCAGTGCACTGGTCCATCCCGGACCCGGTGCCGACCGGCGACCCTGGCAGCTTCGACGATGCGCTGGCTCAGCTAGCCGCTCGTGTCGGGCGGTTGGCGCCGCGTCTGGCGGCCATCTCCTGACCCCTGGCGGCACGTCGTGCCGGTGAGCCCGGCCAGTAGCTGCCCGCCGGCAGCAGCGATCATTCGGCAGCAGGCTTAACTGCCCGGATGATCGCCGAGTGCAGGCCCGGCGCCGCCTCGGCGGCGAAGGTGACAGAAGCGTCGGCGAACCCGGCCGCGGCAAGACCCTCCAGGTACTCTCGCCGGGACAGGGCCCCGGCGATACACCCGACATACGACCCGGCCGCGGCCCGGTCGGCCGGGCTCAGGTGATCCTCGGCCACCACGTCGGAGATCCCGATCCGCCCCCCCGGCACCAGCACACGGGACATCTCGGCCAGCACCGCGGGCTTATCCACCGACAAGTTGATCACGCAGTTGGAGATCACCACGTCCACCGACGCGTCAGACAGCGGCAGGTCCTCGATCCGGCCCTCGCGGAACTCCACGTTGGCCGCCCCAGCCTTGACGGCATTCTTACGGGCCAGTTCGAGCATGTCATCGGTCATGTCCACGCCGTAGGCGAACCCGGACGGG